>Ga0055540_1000272_pt1 | contig 46628 bp, 48 predicted proteins | sample AraplaCvi_mMS_r2_2_FD_55040 | JGI IMG/M metagenome (GOLD analysis project Ga0055540, IMG submission 55040) | Arabidopsis root microbial communities from North Carolina, USA - plate scrape MF_Cvi_mMS_r2 | ecosystem: Host-associated > Plants > Roots > Endosphere | place: USA: North Carolina
GACGCCTCAAGCACGTCCCTGCGCGCGACAACCACATAGTCGTGTCCGGGCTGCATTGCAAACCCCGCATGAAGCCGCACCGCCTCTTTCAGGCGGCGGCGTATGCGGTTGCGTTCAACCGCGTTGCCATGTTTTTTGGTGACTGTAAATCCGACGCGGGCTTGGCTGTCGGGTTCCTTCCGGTCGAGGACTTCGAGAAGAAAGAGGCCGCCGCGGCGTTTTTCGCCCTCGCGCACGGCAAGAAACTGCGGGCGGCTTTTCAGCCGCCCGACAGCGTGTTTTTCTTTATTGGTCGTCAATTCGCCCGCCATCTCTTTTCGGGCAACCCGGCCTTAAGCCGAAAGACGCTTGCGGCCCTGCGCGCGGCGGCCGGCGATGACCTTGCGGCCACCCTTGGTAGACATGCGCGCACGGAAGCCGTGGCGACGCTTGCGAACAAGCTTGGATGGTTGGTAGGTACGCTTCATTTATTTAAACACCGCGGAGTGCGGCCCTTCTTGAATTTGCATAATGCAAGGAGCGTTATTTTTCGAACGGGCGGGCCATAAAAGGCTGAGTGACCGGACGTGCGGCGGCTTATAGGGATGAAGCCGGTGAAAGTCAATTATACCGGATAATTTCGCTGCAAGCACCAGCTCGGCAAGTATTTTCGCACTCCGGTATTAATAAATTCGATCTGCGCCGACTGGTTGTGATTTGTCGGCGCGGCAGACCGATCGCCCGGTTTTCAGGGCTTTGTGCGTCCCGGCCAGGGTCCACATGGATAATTTCCCCAGCCATAATCGTAAATAATGGAAATCTAACTTTAATAAATTTCGCCGATATTCAGGTCATCGGCTGGAATTTGCTTTCCAGGCAGTGGCGTACCTCAGGAGACAGCATTGAAGATCCGCGGCAAAATTAATCTGTTGGTATGCGTGATGGGCGCGGTGGCGCTTCTGATCGGCGCAACGGCGCTTTCGGCCATGCACGAATATAATCGCAACCTGACGGCTTACGAGCAGGCTGCCGCCCGCGCCTATGCCGGCGAACGCCTCAACCGCTTCGTCACGGCCGTGGTCATGGAAGCGCGCGGCATCTATGCGGCCAAGTCGATCAAGGACACGCCGAACTTCGCCAAGGGCCTGCTGGCCGGCCTCGACGAGATCGACAAGGTTATCGCGGGCTGGGCGCCGCTGGTTCCGGAAGACGAGAAGGGCGATTTCGCCAAGCTCGTCGCCCGCGCTGCGGAATTCCGCACCTTCCGTATGGAGACTGCCCGTCTCGGCACCGAAGTCGGCCCCGAGGCCGCCAGCGCCCAGGGCAACAATGACGCCAACCGCGCCAACCGCAAGGCGTTCCAAGCCGAAATCGACGCGGTCGTCGCCACCGACAAGGCAGCGCTCGAAACCGTCAATACCGAGATCGAAAGCTTCCGCACCTGGGTACTGATGCTCGTCCTCAGCATCACCGGCATCGGCATCGCGGTCGGCATCGGCATGGGCTTCTATATCGGCACCAGCCATCTGAGCCGCCCGATCAAGCGCGTCACCCGGGCGATCAATGAGGTCGCCAGCGGCAATTTCGAAGCCGAGGTTCCCTTTGCCGGACGCCAGGACGAAATCGGCGAGATGGCCGCCGCCGTTGCGGTCTTCAAGGCGAACGGCCTAGCCGTCAAGCGCCTGAACGCTCAGGAGGCGGCGATGCGCGCCAAGAGCGACGACCTGCAGTCGAGCATGTCCGTCGTCGTCGCCGCGGCTGCGGCCGGCGACTTCGGCCACCGCATCGACAAGGACTATGAGGACGAGAACCTCAACCAGTTCGCTGGCAACATCAACACGCTGCTGTCGAGCGTCGATGCCGGCATCGGCGAAACCCGCCGCGTCATCGCAAGCCTTGCCGAAGGCGATCTGACCCAGACGATGCGCGGCAGCTTCCAGGGCGCCTTCGCCGAGTTGCAGCAGAACGTCAACAATACCTTCGTCACCCTGCAGGCGACCATGCGCGAAGTGCGCGAGACGACGGAGGCGATGAACGGCAACACCGCCGAGCTGCGCAATGCCAGCGACGACCTGTCGAAACGCACCGAGCAGCAGGCGGCCGCCCTCGAACAGACATCGGCAGCGCTCGACCAGATTACTGCCGTCGTCCAGAACTCCACCGAGCGGGCGCATGAAGCAACCGTCATGGTCTCCGAAGCCAAGGACAAGTCTGGCGCTTCCGGGGTCGTCGTGCGCAACGCCGTCGAAGCCATGGGCCGCATCGAGCAGGCCTCGCGCGAAATCAGCCAAATCATCAATGTCATCGACGAGATCGCCTTCCAGACCAACCTGCTGGCGCTGAACGCCGGCGTCGAGGCGGCACGCGCCGGCGAGGCCGGAAAGGGCTTCGCAGTCGTCGCCCAGGAAGTGCGCGAACTCGCCCAGCGTTCGGCAACGGCCGCCAAGGACATCAAGGCGCTGATCACCAAGTCGGGCGACGAGGTCCAGGTCGGCGTCAAACTCGTCCAGGCGACCGGCGAGGCGCTCGCGGAAATCGGCACCCGCGTCATCGCCATCAACGATCATATCCATTCGATCGCCACGGCTGCCACCGAACAGTCGACCGGCCTCAAGGAAGTCAATACCGCCGTCAACCAGATGGACCAGGTGACCCAGCAGAATGCCGCGATGGTCGAAGAGACCTCCGCCGCCACGCACAGGCTTTCGGCCGAGGCCGGCGGACTGGTCCGCCTCATCTCCCGCTTCAGGCTGTCGGATGACGCGCCGGCACCGGTGGCGCTTGTCCGCAACGAGCCGCAAAGGCCGGTCGCCTCGCCCGCCCGCCGGGCGATCGCCAAGGTCGCCCGCGCCTTCGGCGGCAATACGGCCGCCGCCGAACAGAGCTGGGAAGAGTTCTGATCTGTTATCGATCATGCGCTTTGAAACGCCGCCTCCGGGCGGCGTTTCTTTGTGACGACATGACGCTGCTCGCAAAGATTTGAAAGCGGAGCCTTTTGGTCTAATATAAAGCTCCAACGGTGAAGGCGGCTGGAAGGTTGCCGATCGGGCGAGACAAAAATGCCGGTACAAGATCAGGGCGACAATCCTTCGGCCGAAACCCCCGCGACCGGCGAGACCGCAAGGGCGCCGTGCCCGTCTGCCGGTATGTTCGGCGGACTGTCGGGCAAGCTGCTCTGGCTGACTGTCTTCTTTATCATGCTCGCTGAAATCCTGATCTTCTTCCCCTCGGTCGCCAGCATGCGCATACGCTGGCTGGAGGACAGGCTGAACACGGCCGCTGCCGCCGCCATCGTCATCGATGGGCTGCAGCCGGTCGAGCTGCCGCGCGCGCTGCAGAAGGAGACGCTCGAGGCCACCGGCACCAAGGCAATCGTGCTGCGCAAGGATGGCACCTCGCGGCTCTTGGCGACGACCGATATGCCGACCTCCGTCGATGAAGCCTATGATCTCACCGACGTGCCGCCGGCAACGGCGATGCGCGATGCGCTTGACACCTTGATCTTCGGCGGCAGCCGGATGATCCGCGTCTACGGCCCGGTCGGCGACACCAATACCGGCGTCGAGGTGGTGATGAAGGACAGGCAGCTGCGCACCGCGATGTTTGCCTATTCCCGCAACGTTCTCCTGCTATCGGTGCTGATTTCGCTCTTCACCGCGACGCTGATCTTCTTTGCGATCAACCGCATCCTGATCGGCCCGATCCGCCGGCTGACCGGCAGCATGCAGCAATTCTCCTCCGATCCGGAAAACCCCGCGCATATTTATATCGGCGAGGGCGGCCGCGACGAACTGGCGGTTGCCGGCCGCAACCTCACCTCGATGCAGATGGAGCTGCAGAAGACGCTGAAGCAGCAGAAGAACCTCGCCGCTCTCGGCCTCGCCGTTTCCAAGATCAATCACGACATGCGCAATATCCTGGCCTCGGCGCAGCTGATGTCGGACCGGCTGGTCGATGTCGACGATCCGATGGTCAAGAGCTTCGCCCCGAAGCTCCTGCGCACCATCGACCGCGCCGTCGGCTATACCACCGAGGTGCTGTCCTACGGCAAGGCGAGCGAATCCGCCCCGCGCCGCCGCCATATCCCGCTTTTGGAACTCACCCAGGACGTCAAGGACATGCTGGCGATCGATCCGCAAAGCGGCATCGAATTCACCGAGCAGATCGGCGCCGATCTCAAGGTCGATGCCGATGGCGAGCAGCTGTTCCGGGTCATCCACAATCTCTGCCGCAACGCGCTGCAGGCGCTGACGGCGCCGGGCGAGGCTGCCCCTGGCGCCGTCAGGCGCATCACCGTCGCCGCCCAGCGCGTCGGCAGCGTCGTCAGCATCACTGTGGATGATACCGGCCCCGGCATGCCGCTGAAGGCGCGCCAGAACCTGTTTGCCGCCTTCCGCGGCTCCGCCCGCTCCGGCGGCACCGGCCTCGGCCTGACGATCGCCCGCGAGCTGGTGCTCGCCCATGGCGGCACGATCGCGCTGGTGGAAAAACCGACGGTGGGAACCCAGTTCCGCATCGAGATTCCCGATCGCCCGGTTTCGCTGGAGGATTACCGCAGCCGGACGCACCTTGAGAAGTGACCGGATTTCGAAAGCCGCGGCCGCAAATTATGAAACGCGCGATTTTTTCCGAAATGCTCTTGCATTGTCCCGAAGGACGCTTTAGAGGATCGCCCACGCAAGCGGCACCGCCGCAATTGCACGCACCCGTAGCTCAGCTGGATAGAGCACCAGACTACGAATCTGGGGGTCAGGAGTTCGAATCTCTTCGGGTGCGCCACTTCCTTTTTAGCAGCTTTAATTGCACTCAGTGCCGGATGGGCAACGTCATCTGACGTGGCTCTCTGATATTGTGCGTAACTGACCAGCATCTTTTCCTATGGTCCCATCGGAGGAACTGTGTCCGGTGGCAGTTGCCTGCGGAGGAAATTTGCCGTGACAATTTCAGAATTATTGACGGTCTCCAACCGACATCAGTTTCCCTTGCCGGATTTTCAGAACGGCGATGAAATAAGGTTTCCCGGCGCTTTGGTGTCGGCATTGCTTGATCGGTTCACAAAATCAGGAGACGCCGTCTTCGATCCCTTTGTCGGCTTAGGGACGACCTTCTTTGTCTGCGAGCAGAATGGCAGAATCCCTTATGGGATAGAAGCCGACCGGCAGAGATATGAATGGGTCAGGGAACGCATCACGACAAAGGATCATCTCTTCTGCGGTGATAGCGCGGGGCTGGCAGCCTTCGGCCTTCCCGAGATGGATTTCTGCATCACATCGCCACCATACATGCCCCATTGGCATAAATGGAACCCGCTTTACAACGGCGATCCCGATTATGACGGCTATGACGTTTATCTGAAACGCATGCAGGAAATATACGGCCAGATCTGCCAACGCATGAAGACGAATGCCTATCTTGTCGTTCAGGCCGATAATCTGACCAACGAAAAATTCTCCCCCCTTGCCTGGGATCTGGGAAGAGCTTTGTCAAAGGTCATGATGCTTGAAGGGGAAATTGTGGTGAATTGGTCTGAAGCGGTGGAAAGCGGCAACCGCTTCACCCAATGCCTCGTGTTCAAGAATACAGGCGGATGAAAAGTTCGCCGCGATAGCCGTTACAGTCTGTGCCCCAAGGCAGCCAAGCGAAAAACTATTGCTCGGCCGGGAAATCTCTTTCAAAGTCTTCCTTTTCTTTCTTGCCGTACGCGGATGAGTAATAGCCACTGCAAATCAGATATGAGCACTCATCCGGATCGCCCATTTCCCATCCCGGCAGGCAGGTAACCACGCGCTGGAATTTTTCGTTGCAAAGGCCGTGGTTTGCCAAGAGCCGCGGCTCATTTCCGAAATACGCGCTTATGGCTTTCTGGCGTGTCCATGCCGGAACGACTTTCCAATCCGCGGCGCCACCCTCAGCGCTCACATTGCCGGTCGCACAGAGCGACCAGTTGGAAATCACGACCGGCTGATCGCAGGGAAAGGCCTGGACGGCGCTTCCCAGCAGGATCGAAACCAATGCCAGTAGCCGCTGGCCATAGACCATCGCGCCCTTCTTCCTCATGCCGACCCTTCGCATCCTGGCCTCCACCACGTTCAATTACCTGCCACCGTCCGACGGGATCAGGTGATCTCAAAAATGCTCTAAGATTTTTTTCCTAGTTCACGGAATGTTCTTACGCTAGATTGCTTGCCGTTGCAACCATGGAATGTTGAATTCCGAAGAATATTGTGGCGATTGGCGATGTCGGCGCTTGGATAGGTCTTTCCGTCCGCTTCTGTGAAAAACGAGTTCTTCTGTCGTTTCTCGGAAGGAGGCGCTGGCAGCCAAGCTGAGGCGCTGGTAGGGGAGTTCAGCCCGCAGGACAAAAGCCGCCCCAGTGCCGGAAGCCGCCGGCTCGCGCCTCTCGGTGGAGGCATCAAGCCCAACAGCGTCCAAATGCCTGGCCCTACTCCTTGATCGGGATTCCGGCTTCGATCGCAGCCTCGATGAAGGCCTGCCGCGCCTCTTCCCGGTTTCGTTTGCCCGACATGACATCCGCGCAAACCGCGCAGGCCCGATCGAGCGCCGGACCCTCCTCGGTCGGCCAGTCTTCGACCAGCGCCCATGTTGCGGCCTGGGTCGTCTGGATCACCACCCATTGATCCGGGCCTTCAAGGGCTAACGTCACTGGCTTCTTCCAAATGGTTTGCATTGTCTCAGGACCTCCACTGCATCGTCTCTGCCGCCTCCTCACATAAGGCGGTTTATCCCGCGTGGCGAGACGACGGCTTCAACGAGTTGCTTTTTCCGGCAAAGCCGATTGCAGGCTTGTGCGGCGCCTCTCAGAAATCTTGGGTGAATTCGCACGCCAGCATTGTTTTGCCTGGCAAGGCGTCCCCTTGGCGGGCGACAATCCGGACTTTTCCGGGACCGGCAAGTCCCGGTTCGGGCTGCTGATCGGCTGGAAGCTCACGCGAATAGCCCTTGGTGGATGTTCCAAGCAGGTCCGAGGTCTCCGGCTTCAACCGGTATTTTTTCGCCAGATCGTCAGCGCGTTGGCCCTCGACCAGAATTCCGACCGAATTGCTGGCAAAGAAAACCTCCGTCGACTTGAAGCCGTCGTGGCCGATCTGGCTCGGGATCTTGTAGATCGCTGCACCCAGCGACGACGTGTCCGGCTTGGCCAGAGCTTCCGCGGCATCATAGATTTCGGTTGCCGATGTTATCGAATAGGGCGGCTTGCAAAGGGCGGCATCGAAGAACTTTTCATTGGCCGAAGCGGCCAGGGCGTGTTCGGCCTGAAATGTCTGAAAAGCAACGAATAGCGAGAAGGCAGCGGTGCGCATGAATTTGGCGTTATGCATGTGATATTTCCACGAGTTGGCAGTAGCGGGCCGCGTTCGATTATAAGTCCGGATGCTTAGGGGATTCGGAACGGCATTGCCACCTTAGGTTTAGCTTTCGGTCTTTTCGAAAGTGCCGCCAGATGTTTAATTGGAGATCGCTGTCCGGCTCGGATAGAGCGGCTCCGCTTGTCGAGACAGAGCATCACAGTCCCTACGACGGCGGGAGAGCCATGATCGCAGCCTATATCGACGAAATCATCATGTTTTGCGCCGGCCTGTGGATGACCTCGGTCGGCTTTGGTTATCTGCCGCTGCCCGGCTACTCCGCCAATCCGCCTTTGGTTCGTCACTTCAAGTGGATGGGGCCCATACTGCTCGTCATCGCCATCGTCCTGGCCGCCGCCTCATAGGGCTGGAGTGAACAAATGAACAATATGTTGGCTTGCCCATCGTGCGGATTGGACGAAACAGAATCGATTGTGCACTTCGATTCGTACATTCTTCGATGCGCCGCCTGCGGCGAAGCAATCGTCGCGACATCATTCATGGCGATGCTCGAGTCGGATCACGCGTTTTCAGCCTTTGCCGATCCGGGGCCCGGAAAACACCTTGCGCCAGAGATGCTCATCGCTCGCGGACCGCTTCGGCAGATCGCAACGACAATCAGCGGCGCGGCGTCTAACGGAACGCTGATACGCCTGATCCCTGAACCCAAGGATTGAAATCCGACTTCGCGTCGGTTTATGGGTTTAGCCCAGCGACAGCCGCGCCGCGCACCAGTGCCATACCGCATCGACCGCCTTTCGCGGCGATGACGCGCGTTTGCGGATAAGGAAATAGTCCGGTTCGATCAGCGTCGTCGCATCCGTCACCTGCACCAGCCGCCCGGCCTCGAGATCCGCCGCCACGAACGCCCGGCAGGCCAAAGCGACGCCCTGGCCGGCGAGCGCGGCATCGAGGGCCAGCGTGGTGTGGTTGAACACCGCGCCCGGCAGCTTCTCGCGCGATCGCAGGATGAGCGGCCAGGGGCTGACCGCGTCATGCAGAAGCGGCAGCTTGCGAAGCGCATCGGCCGTCAGCGGAAGGGGTAGGCCCTTGACGAGGTATGGGCTGGCGACGGCGACCAGTTCCTGGCGGAACAGCAGCCTTGTTTCCAGCGAGGCTGGGAAGGGCCCGCGGGTCAGCCGCACCGCAATGTCCACCTGATCGCGGTCGAAGTCCGACAGCGCCTCGGTGGCGACCGTTCGCAGTTCCACGTCGGGGAGGGCGGCTTTGAACTCGGCGAGACGCGGGATCAGCAGCTTGGCGGCGACCGTCGGGGTGACGCTGATCGTCACGGCGTCCGGCCGGGCGAGAAGCCGTCCGGTCGCCTCGCCGAGCGTGTCGAAGGCGCGGGTCACATCCGCCAGATAGGCTGCGCCTTGCGGGGTCAGAGCCAGACCGCGCGGCAGGCGTTGAAACAGCATCAGGCCGAGTTGATCCTCCAGCGCGCGGACCTGCTGCGCCACCGCACCCTGAGACACTCCCAGCTCCTCGGCGGCGGTGCGGAAATTCAATCTGCGGCCCGAGACCTCGAAGGCGCGGAGCGCATTCAGCGGCGGCAGCTTGCGGCGGGGTTGGGCCATTGAGATTTCCGGAGGCTCTCCAGTAGATTTTCTACAGTCTGACACGTTTCTTTCTGAGGCGAAAGTCGGCGCTGTCTCTGGCATACTGCTTCGCAATTCAACGATTGGAGGCTTCGATGTCTAAAGAAAAAGTCGCTCTCATCACCGCAGGCGGTTCCGGCATGGGTGCTGCCGCCGCACGGAAGCTGGCTGCGGACGGCTATCGCATTGCGGTGCTCTCTTCGTCGGGCAAGGGCGAGGCGCTCGCCAAGGAATTGGGCGGTGTCGGCGTCACCGGCTCGAACCTGGTCAATGACGATGTGAAGCGGCTCGTCGATCTGGCGATGGAGAGATGGGGGCGGATCGATGCGGTGGTCAATTCCGCCGGCCATGGGCCGCGTGCGCCAATCCTCGAAATTACCGACGAGGACTGGCACAAGGGCATGGAGGTCTATTTCCTCAGCGCCGTGCGGCCGATCCGGCTGGTCGCGCCGATCATGGAGGCCCAGGGCGGCGGCGCCATCGTCAACATCTCGACGGCATGGGCCTTCGAGCCATCGGCGATGTTTCCCACTTCGGCCTTCGCCCGGGCGGGGCTGGCAAGCTTCACCAAGATTTTTGCCGACACCTATGCGGCGAAGAACATCCGCATGAACAATGTCCTGCCCGGCTGGATCGACAGCCTGCCGGCCACCGACGCGCGGCGCGACAGCGTGCCGATGGGCCGCTATGGCACAGCCGAGGAAATCGCCGCGACCGTCGCCTTCCTGCTCTCCGAGGGCGCCGGCTACATCACTGGCCAGAACATCCGCGTCGACGGCGGCATTACCCGTTCCGTCTGAGTCAGGCCATGGAAACAGATCATGAGGCCGTGCCGCCGAACCTCGCGGATATAGACGCTTCCGCATGGCGGGAGCTTGAAACGGCTGCGTCAAATCCGCAGTCGGGTTTCCGGTTCGTGAACCTCTGCTCGGTGGATTCAGAGGCGAGGCCGCAGGCGCGCATGGTGGTCTTGCGGCGCGCCGACGGGTCATTGCGGGTTCTAGAATTTCACACCGATAGCCGCAGCCCGAAATGGCGGGAGCTTTCGGCAAATCCCCACGTCGTAGTCCTCGGCTTCTGCCCGCAGACGCGGCTGCAGTTTCGCCTTCAGGGAACGGTCGAACTGCATGCCTCCGGCAGCGATCAGGCGAACGCCGCCTGGGACACGCTCTCCCCCTGGACGCGGACGACCTACACCGGCGGTCCGCCCGGCGACGAGTGTGGTTTTGACATGATCGATGAGGCGGTTCTACCAAAGCCTGCGGATGAGGCGGAGGGAAAGCCGCACTTCGGCCTGCTGATCTTTCGCGCCCGCATGCTGGACTGGTTCCAGTTGCGCCGGCAGGGCAATCGAAGGGCGCTGTCGACCTATGACGAGACGGGCGCTCTTGCCGCCTGTCGATGGGTCAATCCATAATCTGGGAGGCCATGATATGGAATGGGCGCACCCTCATGGGCGCAGCCGGACGACGATCGAAGCTCCCGGAACCCTCAACTGTTCCGCCATCGCTTCCAGATCTTTTCCATCGGTGCCCGCCAGAACAATGTGGCCATCCATGATCGGCTCCCTCATCCAAGGTTCCATGACGACCTTGTCGTTGATCAGCAACTGCGTTTGCCGTCCCAATGCGGCTTGCGTGAAATCGCGGAATTTGGCGGTGCTTTCCGGCGTGAGTACGATAGTCAGCCCCCGATCATAAGAGATGGGAGACCGGGCGACCTCGGCGCTCTTCACCTCGAGCGAGACGGGCGCGATCGCTTCAGCCCCGTCTTTTTCCGTCACCACCGCCGTCTCCTGCGATTCCGGCGGCGAAGGCGGCGTGGAAAGCTCGTCCAGGATGCCCGGCCCGGCCTTGGCAGATGGCAGCGGCTCGACATGCAGATCGGGCGTCTGCAATACCTTGGCCGTCACCACGGCGGGGAGCGGCAAGCGCGCCGGCATGTCGTCCCGCAATATGTGGGTGTAGGTGCGCAGCGTAAATCCGCCTGTGGTCACGCTGACGATCTCGGTGGCTTCGACCGCCGAACCATCGTCCAGCGACACGACGAATTTGGCGCTTCGGGTCTTGCCGGCGCGTTTGATGGAAGCCAGCTGATCGGCGGTAAGGTTCTTTACCCGCTCGGGAAAGGCCGCCATCATCTTTGCCGTCGCCGGCTGCTGCGACTGACTCAACGCTGCGGGATCGAATTCTTCCGAGAGGGAAAGAGTTGCCGTGTGGGAGGCAGCGTCGGTGGACTCAAGGGTCCAGGTCGACACCACGGGGACATTGACGCCGCTATAATCCTCGATCCGCGACGCCGCCGCGGGCTGCCCGATCTGCATGACCTGATCCTGATAGAATTGTCCGGTCGCAAGCAGCTGCGCCTCCGGCACCAAGGCGGTGACGATCAGCAGCGGGTTTTGCTCTATCTTGCCGATGATACCATTGACCCCATTTTCCGCGGGCGCGGTCCCACCTGGTCCATTGGCGGCCATTTCCCGCATATGCGCCAGGATCCCATCGACGCCGAAGAGGTTGGTGGGAAAGCCGTTCAGGTCCGTTTCCAGCTCGAGCGTGCTGGTGCCATAGACTGCAAGGGAGTTCCGATAGAGCAAGTTCATCTGATAGCTGTCGGTAGGGCCAGCAGTGCCTTCCGGCAATTCGGCATTGAGGGACCAGCGGGCCCGCATGCCGCTTTCATCCCGCGACAGAACCGTCATGCGCTGGCGAAATACGCCGCGCGCCGTCACCGCGGCACCTGGCTTGTCGAACCAGAACGACATATCGCTTTCGGTGGCTTTCTGAACGCTGTAGCCGCGCTCGGCGCCGGTCGCCGGCGCATAGCTGGGGATTGTGACGCCGTCATCGGACCACGCCGGACCGGAGAGCGTGACACAGACGCAAAACCAGACAAGTCTTCTCCAGTGCGGTGATTTCATGCTGGCTGGCCTCTGACATTCCTGCCGAGATCCTAGCAGGAAGGCCTCGGTGATATAAGATCAAAACTAAGAATATTTTCCTATCCTGTGGATCGTGCTTGCGATATGTTGCACGCAATTGCAACCATGGAATGCTGAATGTCGAGCAAATTTTTTCCCGTTGGCGAAATGATCGTCCGGACGAACTTCCGCTGTCGCCCGCAGAATTCCCGGCCTCGCAAGGTGGGAGTCTTGCCGAAGGATCGGCTGGCAACGAGGGTTAGGGGCTGATGGTGGAATTCAACCCGCGCGACAAGAGCCGAACCAGTGCCGGAAAGACGCGGGCGATGGTGCGAAAACATACCGCTCCGCCCGGCAGGAGCGATGACGGCAGCCTTCGCTGGCAATGGCTGACGATCCAGCTGCTGGAATCGCCGGCATTCACGACATTGAGCGCGAATGCCTGCCGCGCCTTCTTCCGCATCATCATCGAACACACCGCCCATGCCGCCTTGGAAAACGGCAAGCTTGTCGTGACCCATCCCCAGTTCGTGTCCTACGGCGTCACCGGCGAATATGTCGCCGATGCGCTTGATGAATTGGCATATAAGGGGCTGGTCAAAGTTCGCCGCGGCCGCGCAGGCAGCGGGGTCGCGCATCCCAACCGCTTCACCCTGACATTTGTCGGCGACCATGAAGGCGCGCCGGCCACCGACGAGTGGAAACAATGCACGGCCGATAGATGCCGGAAATGGTCCGAGACCCACCGCAAACTTGCCGCCGACAAACGCGGGCGCGTCGGCCGGAAGAAAAAAACACCACTTCGGAATCCCGAAATCCCACCGCTTCGGGATCCCGAAATTCGCCGCGCTTCGTGAGCTATGACCCTCGGAAAATATTGAGGGATTTCAATGTCGCAGCCAATTTCGGGATTCCGAAGTGCTATATAGAGTTTGGTGGGGACGAAGGCACTTTGCCACGATCAGGAACTCCGTCTCCCGCCCGCCGATCCTTCCGGCCGAAACCGTGCGCAGCAGAAGGCCGAAGGCTTCATAGAGCCAATAAAGCGGAGGAATTCGGTCCTTGAGCGCATGCACCTGGGTCGACACATATTCGCCGACGAAGATGATATCCATGCCGAGTTCCTTCAGTGTCCCGGCGATCTCCGAATGCGATGCCTCTGCAGCGTGCTCGACGCGAAACGGGGCATAACCCGGTTTTCCTGCGTTTTTCTGCCTCAGCACGTAGCGGTAGAACAGGACGTGGGTCCACCAGGGCGTGAGGTCGGTGAAGATCCCTTTGGCCGAATTCAGGATCGGGCCCTTGACGAAGACCAGGCCACCGGGGGACAGGGTGTCGTGGGCTCTGAGCAAGGCGGCGCGTGGGCTTTCCAGATGCTCGAGTACGTCCCAAAAGACACAGGCGTCGAAGCGGCGGTCTCCGTAGTCGATGGTCTGCGCATCGCCGAGGATCCGCTCGCAAGCGTCCCGGTTCCTCTCGAGCTGCTCCTTCGAGATATCCAGCACCGTGTATCTGGCGCCCTCCAAGGGAATATGGGTGCGAGAGCCGCCGCCAACCTCCAGAATATCCGTGTTGATCTTGCTGGAAAAGGCTGACCGCGCGTGTGATAGCGCATCGTTTACCCACGGCGAAGCCATAATCTTCCTCCCCAGGAGAGATTAGCGTCTGCGACTATAAGTAAGCATTAATATAACGTTTAAGCAATATTTAAACTTTCGCTGCCGGTGTGCCTAAAGCGCGTCGCGTCAAACTTGATTCATGCGACGCGCTTTAGCTCTTTGTTTTCACGCATGTCGTTGCCGCAAAACCGCGGCACACTTATGCGCGACATGCTTTAGTTTCGCGCAACCTTGCTGATGTACCCGCAGGTCTGATGAGTCTCAGAGGCGCTTCGGCCGGAGGAATGCATGATGGTGGGTATTTTTCGGGCTCTGGCAGTCCTTGCGATGATGACGGCGCTTGCCGGTTGCATCGACCATGCCAATGATCCGGTGCTCCTGGCAATCGGCGTGCCGGTCAATCCGCCTGCTGTTGCGCACGGCATCTGCATGACCGATGGCAACGCCATGTATGACGAGGCGAGGAAGCAGTATCAGCTGCGGGCCCAACTGACCGGCTATGCTCAGGCCGACGAGCTGGAGGCGGAAACGATAGCGCGCGCTGCGGCCCACCGGCAATATGTCGCCTGCCTCTCCGGCCAGGGCTACCGGACATTATACGCGAATTGAGAACAGAGAATTCAGATTTCCGCCCTGGCGCCGTTTGAGCCCGTCTGCCGATCGCGACTTTTCACGTTTTTCGGCGCTTTGGTCACGCCGGATCGCCTGCAATCACGAGTTTTGGAAGCCGCATGTGAGCGAGGAACCAGGCAGCTGGAAAAGGCATTTTCATCAGGTAAATCCACGAAGGAGGGTTTATCATGAAGACGCTCAGACTGACCCCTTCCACCACGGTGCTCAGTGCCTTTCTCGCCCTCGCGTCGATCGCGTCGATCGCGCCGGCGCAGGCAGCACCTGTCCAGGCAGTTCGGCCGCCCGATCTCCAAGCCGTAAAAATGGTGCAATATAAACCACATGCCGGGTCCTGGCATGGATATCAGGGCTTTCGCACCGAGCGCCCCGGCACCCGCCGCCATTCCGACGGTTACTGGTATCCGCTTGCCGCCTTCGGCGTCGAAGCCGGCACCACGGGCTCCATCGTTCGCCAGCCGGTGAACAGACCGGCAGCCCCGGAAATGTGCAACCCTACGTTTTCCGGATCGATCGGTCCCGGCAGCATGCCTTGTGACAACGGCTATTGAGCCGGCAAATGAAAGAGGCGGCCCTGAGCCGCCTCTTTCTCGATCATGGGGCCGCTCACATATCCGTGACCTCCATTTTGGCGCCGTAGTATGTGACAGATCGCCTTCCTAACTCCGGGGCGCAAATTCCCTGAATCCTCCCAAGGAGACGATTATGACCACGACCTTCAAGAGCGGCCTGACCGCCGCCGCTTTCAGTGCAATCCTCGGCCTCTCGGCCTTTTCGGCCACGGCAGCTCCCCTCCAGTCGAGCGCGACGGAGCAAGGTGCGACAGCGCGCCCGGTTGCTCAGGAAACCAAGGTTGAACATGACAGGCGCACGACCGGTTCGATCGGCGAGCGCGCGGAAAGCATGGGTTCGACACACTATATGATGAACCCGAAGAAGCCCCTCAACATGGATTGCAAACTCGGCTTCAACCCCACGAGCAGCTCCAGCTGCAACTATTGACGAGCGCCCCGCCGTTCGCGGCCAAGTTGGCAGACTTTGTCGGCAATATGGAGGCGGCCTTTTTGGGCCGCCTTTTGCTGTAGGGACCGGTACGACCGTCTTCCACAAATCTTGCATCAACTGCAAAAATGCAATAAGTGAAAAATCAACAGAGATTTCGACAGGAAAAACCGCGCAAATCGCCTGTTCGCACAGGTGTTTGATGCGTCTGCCTTGGAATTGCCATGCTCGCCGCGATGGTCGCATTTCATAATCAATCGAATTTCAGACAGGTGGGATAGTCATGACCGCAAAGGCTGCATGCTCCGATTTCCTGCATTTTTTTCGCTCCTGGATCAGCAACCCGCTTCGTGTCGCCGCCATCGCGCCATCGGGCGATTCGCTTGCCAGGATCATGACCAGTGAAATTGCCGCGCTCGACGGGCCGATCATCGAGCTTGGCCCCGGAACCGGCGTCTTCACCCGGGCGCTGTTGACGCGCGGCGTCAGCGAGGCGGATCTGACCCTGATCGAGTACGGCCCGGAATTCATCGCCGCGCTGCAGGCGCGTTTCCCTATGGCGCGTGTGTTGCAGATGGATGCGGCCCAGCTCGCCCATGCCGATATTTTCGAGGGCGAACCGGTCGGCGCCGTTGTCAGCGGCCTGCCGCTCTTATCGATGTCGCCGCGCAAGATCGCCTCGATCCTGGCCGGAGCCTTCGCCTATATGCGGCCGGGCGGGGCCGTCTATCAATTTACCTATGGGCCGCGCTGCCCGGTGCCGCGGCCGATCCTCGACCGTCTCGGCCTGAAGGCGGTGCGCATCGGCGGCACGGTGCGCAACCTGCCGCCGGCCTCCGTCTACAGGATTTCCCGCCGCAAACCGCTTGAGCTGTCGCGCGAGCGCTTCAGCTATCGTGAGAGCGAAGCCGAACTCGACGATATTGCCGCTTTTTCCAACGAAACCGGCGGCTGAGTGATGATGCCGGGCTGACATGGCTGACAGCAAACGGACGGCGACCGGGGAAGGCAGGCGGGAACGCAAGCGGCGGCAGACGCGCGAGCGCATCGAGCAGGCGGCGATGACGCTCTTTCTCCAGCGCGGCTTCGAGGCCACGACCGTCGAGGACATCACCGAAGCGGCCGACGTCTCCAAACGCAGCTTCTTCGACTATTTCCCCTCCAAGGAAGAGGTGGTGTTTGCCTGGCAGGATAGTTTCGCCGATCGGCTGATGGCTGTGATCGCCGCAAGGCCGGCAGAAGAGCCCTTGGTGGCCGTGGTCGAGGCGGCGATCATCGCCACCGTCATCGCCGCTGTCGACGAGCGCGGCCTGGCGCTCGCTGAACTCATTCATCGCACGCCGGCGCTGAACGCCCGCGACCAGCTGAAATATGCCAGGCTGGAGCAGAAGCTTGCCGAGGCGCTGCTTCTTCGCAAGGGAAATGATCCGGCAGAGCGGTCGCGCATGCGCATTCTTGCCGCGGTCGTCATCGGCGCGCTGCGCGTCGGGGCCGAACTCTGGCAGCAGCGCCCGCCGGATGCCGCGCCGCAGGATTTTGCCAGGGAAATCTTCGCCGAGCTCTGGAGGATACTGGCTGAATTCGGCGACGAGGCGAAGACCAGGCTTTGATGTCGGTCGCTCAATCCGCGCACCCTGCGGCATTTTCGGTTCCGTTCCTGTCCGTGCCCGCGGCTCCCTCCTATATGTGCAAGCGTCATAACGGCCATAGTCTCGATATCACCGTGATCGGCGGATCATCACCGCGCGCCGATGACCGGTGAACCCGGCGGCACCGCGCTGCGCCACCCACTTTAACGATTTCATTGACCAGGAGAGGAAAGATCATGTCCAGTCATAATGCAGCCAAGTCAGGCACCTTCAAGATCGGCGGCGAGATCGCCGTCAACCGTCTCGGCTTCGGCGCCATGCGGGTCACCGGCAAGGGCATCTGGGGCGAGCCCGACGATCATGCCGAATCCATCCGCACGCTGAGGCGCCTGCCGGAACTCGGCGTCAACTTCATCGATACCGCCGATTCCTACGGTCCCGATATTTCCGAATGGCTGATCAAGGAGGCGCTGCATCCCTATGGCGGCAAATCCATCGTCGCCACCAAGGGCGGCCTCACCCGTCATGGCCCCGACATCTGGCTGCCGGTCGGTCGCCCGGAATATCTGATCCAGCAGGCGCATAAGAGCCTGCGCAATCTGGGGCTCGAGCAGATCGACCTCTGGCAGCTGCACCGCATCGATCCGAAGGTGCCGGCCAAGGAGCAATTCGATGCGATCAAATCGCTGCTCGATGCCGGTCTTATCCGCCATGCCGGCTTGAGCGAAGTCTCCGTCGCCGACATCGAGGCGGCCTCGAAGCACTTCAAGGTCGCCACCGTCCAGAACCGCTACAATCTCGTCGACCGCACCAGCGAAGACGTGCTCGATTACTGCGCCAAGCACAATATCGGCTTCATCCCCTGGTTCCCGTTGGCCGCCGGCGATCTCGCCAAGCCCGGCTCGCTGCTCGACACGATCGCCAAGAAACACAATGCCGCGCCAAGCCAAATTGCGCTCGCCTGGGTTCTGAAGCGCAGCCCGGTGATGCTGCCGATCCCCGGCACCTCCAAGGTCAAGCATCTAGAAGAAAACGTCGCGGCTGTGGATATCACGCTGTCGGACGAGGAATTCTCCGCACTCGATGCCGAGGGCCGGAAGGTCTTTAAGGCGGCTTGAGGAGCTGACCGGCGGAGCCAATCCAAAACCCCTCCCCACAAGGGGAAGGGGCCAACTTGCTGCACCGCTTCAAGTAACCGTCGATCGCACCAATCCGTCGAACGGTAACAACAGACAAAGACCTTCACCGTCTTTAGCCCCTCCCCCTTGTGGGAGGGGTTGGGGAGGGGAAAGGGCGGGAGGATGAGCGGCAGGCGGCGACCTCTGAGTTGCAGCAAGATTTTTCGGCACAATTTTGACCACCTGGTCAAACATGCCGCAAAATGAGGCGCCTCCCTGCTGTTTCCTAGGCAAGCCTTGCACTGAGTGCAATGCTGCATTGCGGTATTTTCGCTATTCCCGATCAAGTGAATGGGGTATCACTATCTTCGTAAGCAGCGCACTCCTCCTCCCAGCGCTCTTACATCGGACTGACAACACTCCTCCTCCCAGTTGTCAGTCAGGATCAAGAGCCTGGCGCACCTCCTCCCGCGCCAGGCTCTTTTCGTTTTCCCAATCAAGCTCTTCCTTCTAGGCAATTTGACTCTGCGGCTGTCGTCGGCCTATTTGAACGGGCGCCGCCTGTCGGTGCGCGAACCGGTTGGAGTTTGGTCATGATCGGCAGATGGCGCGGCCCGCGGGCGGCTCTGACAGGTCTTCTGCTGGCGGCGTTCGCGCTCGCCGGCTGCGGCGGCAGGCCGGTCGGCGTCATGCAGGCGGCGGGCAGCGTTCCCCCGGGCACGTCGAAGGTGGACCTTCTCGTCGCGACAACGCGCGCTGCCGACGACAATCCGGCCGTGCTTTTCTCAGGCGAACGCGGCACCGGACTTACCGTCAATGCCGTCGATGTTTCGATCCCGCCGGAGGCCAATCGCAAGGTCGGCCAGGTGCAATGGCCAACGCGGCTGCCGGCCGATCCCTTACGCGATTTCGTCACCGTGTCGGTCGATCCGCTCGAAGGCGAGCGGGCGGGCGAGACCTGGCTGAAGGGCCATATGCCTAAGAGCCGCCGGGTGCTGGTCTTCGTGCACGGCTTCAACAATCGGTATGAGGATGCCGTCTACCGCTTCGCCCAGATCGTCCATGATTCGCATGCCGACGTCGCTCCCGTCGTCTTCACCTGGCCCTCACGCGCAAGCATCTTCGATTACAATTACGACAAGGAAAGCACCAACTATTCCCGCGACGCGCTGGAGGAATTGCTGACCCGCACTGCCGCCAATCCCGCCGTCAGCGACGTCACCATCATGGCCCATTCCATGGGCACGTGGCTGACCGTCGAAGCGCTCAGGCAGATGGCGATCCGCAATGGTCATGTCGCGTCCAAGATCAACAACGTCATCCTCGCCTCGCCGGATCTCGATGTCGACGTCTTCGGCCGCCAGTTCGCAAGCCTCGGCAAGGACCGGCCGCATTTCACCATCTTCGTCTCCAGGGATGACCGGGCTCTGGCGTTGTCGCGGCGCATTTCCGGCAATGTCGATCGCCTCGGCCAGATCGATCCTTCGGTCGAGCCCTACCGCAGCAAGCTGGAGGCGGCCGGCATCACCGTGCTCGATCTCACCAAGCTCAAGGGCGGCGACCGGCTGAACCACGGCAAATTCGCTGAGAGCCCCGAAGTGGTGAAGCTGATTGGCGACCGGCTGATTGCCGGCCAGACGATCACCGATTCCAATGTCGGCCTCGGCGAAGCCGTCGGCGCAGTGGCGATGGGCGCTGCCCAGACGGCCGGAAGTGCCGTCAGCGTCGCCGTCAGCACGCCGATCGCCATCTTCGATCCGCGCACCCGCCGCAACTACGACGCCCAGTTGAAGCGCCTCGGCCGGTCGGTCGACAATACCGTCGGCTCAGTCGGCGACAGCGTCGGCGCCGGCCTGCCGGAAAGCCAGTAAAAAATCCATAGGCATCACTACCGATCTGATATATCAGAGTGGCGAAGGGCAATTCTGTCTGCAGTATGGGTGGGTTGATGGCATGGCTGAAGAGACGAAGAAGAGGGTTGTTGTCGTCGGCGCAGGCGTGATCGGCGCCTCGATCGCCTTCGAGCTGCAGCGGCGCGGCCTTGCGGTGACCTTGGTCGACAAGGGCGAGCCGGGCCGCGGCACCTCCTTTGGCAATATGGCGAGCATCGCGCTCGATTTCGTCGCCGGTTCCTGCCCCTCGACCTGGAAGAAAATGCCTGGCTGGCTGCTCGATCCCGAAGGCCCGGTCTGGCTGCGGCCCTCATATGCGGCAAAGATGCTGCCCTGGTTCCTGCGTTTCCTCGCGGCCGGCCGCCCGTCGCGCCTCCGCGCGATCGAGGATGCCGGCATGAGCCTCTCACAGCGCGCCCTCGGCGATTTCAGGCAGATGCTCGAGGCGATCGGCGCGCCCGAGCTGATGACCGAGGAGGGGTGTCTGGCGATCTACGAGACCGAGGCGGAATTTGCCGCCGACCGCGGCCATCTCGCCATGATGCAGCGCTACGGCCTCGAATTCGAAGTGTTGAGCAACGGCGCCATTCAATCTTATGAGCCGGCTCTTTCCCCATCGATCGCCAAGGCCGTGCTGCTGCCCGACAACAAGTCGATCCGCGATCCCTATCAGCTGGTGGTCAAACTTGCCGAGGCGGCCAAGGCCGCGGGCGCGGCCTTCGTCTCCGGTATGGTCCGGAATATCGAGCGCAAGGGCGATGGCACCGCCGTCGTGCTGCTTGAAGACAGCAGCCGCATCGAGGCGGATTCCGTCGTGCTGGCCGCCGGCGTCCACACCCGCTTCCTCGCCGAAAAGCTCGGCGAGCCGATCCCGCTTGAAACCGAGCGCGGTTATCACACGCAGATCATGAAACCCGGCATCTCCATGCGCTATTCGATGATCTGGCCGGCGCGCGCCTTCATGGTGACGCCGACGGCGGGCGGCATCCGCGTCGGCGGCAATGTCGAACTTGCCGGCCTCGATGCGGCTCCGGATTTCCGCCGACCGCGGGTGCTGGTGCGCCATGCCCAGCGCGCGCTGCCGGGTCTCAAACTCGAGGAGGCGACGGACTGGATGGGCCATCGCCCGGCGCTGCCCGATACGATCCCGATCATTTCGCCGTCCTCGAAAATGCCGGGGGTTTTCTATGCGACAGGCCACGGCCATCTCGGCCTGACCTATGCGGCAACGACAGCGCGGCTGATCGGCGATATGGTGACCGGGCTCAAGCCACCTCTCGACATCACCCCGTTCCGCATGGACCGATATTAGGATTTACTGTCGATGGCGGCCTCGGCCGTCACATCCGAACTGGAGTTTACGACATGAGATGGAAGCGCACGATCCAGCTGCTGGACGTTCATGCCGAAGGCGAGATCGGCCGCGTCGCGATCGGCGGCGTGCCGAAGATCCCCGGCGAGACCATCGCCGCTCAACTGCATTGGCTGAACACCGATCCGAAGGGTGACGAGCTGCGCCGCTTCCTCTGCCTGGAGCCGCGCGGCGCCCCGATTGGCTCGGTCAACCTGCTGCTGCCGGCAAGGCATCCGCAGGCGGATGCCGCCTTCATCATCCTGCAACCGGATCAGGCGCATGCGAGCTCCGGCTCGAACTCGATCTGCGTCACGACGGCTTTGCTCGAATCCGGCATCGTCGAGATGCAGGAGCCGGAGACGATCGTGACGCTCGAAACCGCGGCCGGCCTCGTCAAGGCGGTAGCAACCTGCCGCGACGGGCGCTGCGAGAAGGTCAAGCTCACCATGGTGCCTTCCTTCGTGCACGAACTCGACGTCGAGATCGACACGCCGCATTGGGGACGGATCAAGGCCGATCTCTGCTATGGCGGCATCTTTTACGCCCTGGTCGATGTCGGCCAGATCGGTTTGACGATCGAGGAGGCCAATGCCGCCGGCCTCGTCCAGGCCGGCATGATCCTGAAAGAGCTGATCAACCGCGACATCACAGTCGTCCATCCCGAGATTCCGGCGATATCAGGCGTCGCCTATGTGATGTTCCGCGATAGCGAGGCCGACGGCACGGTGCGCACCTGCACCACCATGTGGCCGGGCCGGGCCGACCGCTCGCCCTGTGGCACCGGCAATTCCGCCAATCTTGCCGCGCTCCATGCCCGCGGCAAGGCGAAAGTCGGCGATGTCTTCACCTCGAAATCGATCATCGGCTCCGAGTTCGAGGTCGGGCTGCAGGCGGTGACCGAGGTGGCCGGCCGCCCGGCCGTCATCCCAACAATCACCGGCCGCGGCTTCACCTTCGGCCTCACCCAGGTGGCCCTCGACCCCTTCGACCCGCATCCCGCAGGCTTCGCGCTGACGGATGTCTGGGGGCCGTCGGCGGGAGAGATCTGAACGCCCAAGGCCACGATGGGCCGGGGTGGATATGGGCATCAACCAGATATGCTGCCGGCGAGGTTGGCGTTTGAGCGTTTGCGGCCGGGCAGCGGGGTCGCGTCAATTGCCCGCTCCGAGCACCTGCGCAGCAGCGAGGGATCGTCGATCACATGCGCCGGCACCGCGTAGTAGCGGCGAACCGTCACATCCCTGCCGGCAGCGCGGTAGCTGAACGGTTCCGAGCCATCTGCCTCGAACTCCGCGCGCATCGCGGCGTCGACGCGCAGATACAACGTGCCCTTCATGACGAATCCGAACTGCGCGCCGTTTCGGACGAGGGCGGATCCGCCGAAGAACCGCCTTACATCGATGGCGCCCGGTGGGGCGATCTGGCTCGCAAATTCGAGCGCCAACTGGCGTGTCGCCTCGCTAGTCATGGGGCTGCCCCGCCGAAGGATCAAAGAAGCCGGTGATCGCGCTGAGCCGGCCATCGGACATCGCCGCGAAGCTTGTCCCCGTCTGCAGGACGGTCTCGTCGTCGTGGCGCAGTTCCCAGCGTGCCAGCGAACGTTCATTGTGATGGAGGACGCTCAATATTATGAACCGGCCTGCCGGCATACTCTCCTTGAAGCCGGCCATGTAAGTCGAGAGACCGGCTCGCCCGGCGATCGCTCCATTCGGATCGCAATAGGTCACATCGTCGGCGAGGCAAGCCGACATTTCCGACTCGCGCGCGTCAGCGTCCAACGACCAGATGGCCGCATATCGATCCCATAGCGCCTCAGGCGTCATAACAGTATCTCCAGTTGATTGAATTCGTCTTCGATCGCCTGCCGCAGGCGGGCTTTGTCTTCGCCGCCGCGAATGAGCACGAGGAGGCCTTGATAGAGGGCAAGAAGACGGACGGCTGTCCGGTCCGCCTTGGCTTCGTCCGCGTCTCGAGCCACAATCGACGACTCGCCGAGCCTCGAGCGGAACGTGCTGCGAAGAAGACCAAGCGCTGCTTCGACACGGGGATGCGTTTTGACCTCACCTCCAAATTCCACAGCCATGTTGGTGATCAGGCAGCCCAGGGAACCGTTGTCGGGCTCATGCAGCAGTGAAAGGAACAGTTCGCGCAAGCCTTTAAGGCCGCTCCCCGGCGGCGCAAATCGCTCGATCCGCCCCTCCAGGACCGTCCGGTTATAATGTCTGAACGCCGCGTCGAAGAGGCCGGCCTTGTCGCCGAAGGCGTGATAGATGCTCCCGCCTTTGAGGCCCGTCGCCTCTTCCAGGTCTCGGATCGACGCACCTTGATAGCCGTGCTTGCGAAAGACCTGCATCGCGCCCTTCAACACCGCCTCCTCATCGAATTCCCGCGTTCTGCCCACACTCGCCTCGATTCTTTATTGATCGTTCTAGAATGACCGATCAAGAATGCGAGTGCAAGGCCTTTCGTAAACTTTCACCAATCATGCCTCCGATGTCGCTGGCGAGATGGGCAACGTGACGAGATTAAGGATTCCGTCGCGGATAGGCCGCGTAGCCGAAATCGAGATCCCTTATCTCAATTGCCGCGGCGACTGGTTGAATTTCTGGCGGAAAGCCGTTGCGAAATGTGCGGCATCCGAAAAGCCGGTCTCGAAGGCGATCTGCGTCATCGAGAGCGTGCTGTTCTCCACCAGAAAGCGGGCATAACGCAGGCGGGTCTCGATGATGAACCGCTTCGGGGTCATGCCGATGCCTTGCTGGAACAGGCGCCCGAACTGACGCGGCGACAGCCCGATCATGCTGGCTGCCTGCTCGGGTGATACGTCGCGGCCCTTGCGGCTCTCGATCAAAACGACCGCGCGCTGAATGCGGGAATCCTCGACATGTCGAAAGCTGGAAACCCGGCCTTGGTCGAAAGCGCTCAAGCCCTTGTGCTCGGTCAAAGACAGCTGGTGAACTGCCTTGGCCGCCCGGTCGGGACCGCAATGGGTGCCAATGAGTTCCGTCATCAACGACAGGATCGAGACGCCGCCGGGAACGGTGATGCGGCCGTTCTCGATCAGGAAGTCGTCGCGCGTCGAGAATGCCTGGCGCGGAAAGGCGATCTTGAAATCCTCGGCATGGAAGGGATGAACGGAGGCTTTGCGCCCGGTCAGCAGGCCCTCTTGGGCGAGTACGAAGACGCCGGTGCAGACGCCGATCACCGGGACTCCGGCGGATGCGGCGACCCGAAGGTAGTCGCGATGCTTGCTGGGTGCTGCGCGTAGATGCGGCAGGAGACCGCCGATGACGGCGATATAGTCGAAGTCCGTCGGGTTGATATAGGGCGCATCGGCCTGCACGCGGATGCCGCAGCTCGCCACCGCGGCGTGGCCCGGCGCTCCCATGATCGACCAGCGGCAATGCAGGGGTCGGGAGTTGTCGGCAAAATCGGCCGCATGCCGCAAGGGCTCGACGATCCCGGTCAGCGACATCATCGGGAAGCTCGGCCAGAGCAGAATGCCAATGGAGAGATCGGCCTTGCGGTCTCGGGCCGCCAAAAGCCGTTCGGCCCACAATCCATCGAGCCAGCGGACATAGTCCGGCTCGATGGCCGGTGCATCTGAAGGGGTGGCGTCTGTGTTCATGGCGGCCGACCTTAAGTCAGCCATGTCGCTATTTCAAAGAAAATGTCCGATTTCTAAAATTCAACGCCGCCTTTCGGTGGCAAGCTCTCTCTCGTCGAACTCGACATCCGGCGACAAGACCCACCGGACCGGGGAACCAAAAACAAATCAAGGATCAGAACAATGGCACTTTCTCTTTCGAGAAGGGTGGTGATGTGCGCGCTGCTGGCAGGCAGCTTCATGGCATCGGCACCGCTCGCAAACGCATTCGAACTTGCCGAGCAGGGCAAGCTGACGGTCGCCTTTACGGGAGACATGCCGGGCTCCGGCTGGCAGGACGGCAAGCTGATCGGCTACGATGGCGAGATCATGCAGCGCATCGCCGACAAGCTCGGCCTCAAGATACAGCCGGCGCTGATGGAATGGTCGGGTACGATCGCCTCCGTGCAATCCGGTCGCGTCGACGTGATGCTCGGCACGATGGGCTGGACTGAGAAACGTACGAAGATCATGACGTTGTCCGAGCCGATCCATTATTTCAAGAACGGCATCATGCAGTCGAACAAGACCAACTGGGATAAGCTTTCCGACCTGGAAGGCAAGAAGGTCGGCACGATCACCGGCTTCTCCTTTGTCCCGGAACTGAAGATGATCAAGGGCATTGAGCTCTCGCTCTACGACACATCCGACGCTGCCGTGCGCGATCTCATTGCCGGGCGTATCGATGCCGTCATCGGCGACCCCCCGGTGGTTTCCTACGCCATCAAGCAGAACCCGGATTGGAACATGCACTTCCTTGCCTTCACGGATAACAGCGCGGATTTCCCGCTGCTCACCGGGCTCGGTCAGGTCGTCTATGGTCTCAACCAGAAGAACGACGATTTGCGTCAGAAGATGGACGCGATCATCGCCGATATGTGGAAGAGCTGTGAGATGAAAGAGATCGGCGCACGCTACGGATTGTCCGCCGATGTCTGGTTCAAGCCGGTGGGTGCAAACTTCCGTGCCGGCGTCGACCGCCCCGGCGATTACAAGCTTCCCTCCTGCGCAGCCGGCGGCTGACCGGGCTGACGGATGAAGGCTGCGGCAAGCGGCCTTCATCCGACCTCTTCGCCACGACACAACAGCATAAGGAAACTGCGATGAATGCGCTTTTGAGCGTGGCGGGCCTGCGCAAGAGTTATGGCCCTGTCGAAGTCCTGAAGGGGATCGATTTTACCGTCGCGCCCGGTGAGAAGATTGCCCTGATCGGCCCCTCGGGCTCCGGGAAATCGACCTGTCTGCGCTGCATGAATTTTTTGGAGAAACCGAGTGCCGGTGAGATCTGCCTCGATGGCGAGCGGATCGGCGTTCGCAACGGCCAGGTGATGAGAGATCGGCAGCTTGCGCCACAGCGCGCCGAGATGGGCATGGTCTTCCAGCTCTTCAATCTCTGGCCGCATCTCTCTGTGACGGAAAACGTTGCGATCGCGGCACGCAAGGTCCGCGGCCTGTCTGCCGGCGAGGCGCGCGAATTGGCCCTGGAGATGTTGGCGAAAGTGCACATGACGCACCGCGCCGATGCCTCGCCGCTGGAGCTGTCCGGCGGCCAGCAGCAACGTGTGGCCATCGCGCGGGCGCTCGCCCAGAAGCCGAAACTCATGCTTTTCGACGAACCGACTTCAGCTCTGGATCCCGAACTGGTCCATGAAGTTCTGAAAGTGATGGAAGAGCTCGCCGCCGAAGGACGCACGATGCTGATCGTTACGCACGAGATTGCCTTTGCCCGCGACATCGCTGACCGGGTGCTGTTCCTCGACGGCGGAAAGATCGTCGAGGCCGGGCCGGCGCGCCAGGTCATTACCGCGCCGCGCGAGGCACGCACGCAAGCCTTTCTCAACAAGATCCGGCACTAGGCGCCATGAGCGGATTCTCGCTATTCCTCTCCGTCGTTAATGGGCTCGCCGCCGGGCTTGAGGTAACCGTCCTGGTGACGCTGGCCTCGCTGGCTTTTGCAACCGGCGTCGGCTTCCTCCTCGCCCTCGTCAGGCAATTCACCGCCATCAGGGTCGTCAATCTGGCGATCGACGCCTATTGCGAAATCCTCTGCAACGTGCCGGCCCTGACGCATCTGTTCATCCTCTATTTCGGGCTTGCCAGCATCGGCGTGAGGCTGACCTCGATTGCTGCCGCCATTCTGGGTCTCGGACTGATCGGCGCAGCCATTACCTCATCGATCTTCCGTGCTGGTTTCGCCTCTTTACCAAAAGGCCAGGCGGAGGCGTCGCTTGCTGCAGGTCTGACGCCGCTCCAGACGATTTTCGAAATTTTGACGCCGCAGGCCATGCGGATCGCGCTGCCGGCGCTCGGGAATTACGCGGTGCAGCTCCTCAAGGACACCTCAGTCGTCTCGGCCATCGCGGCGCCTGAAATCATGTTCTTCGCCCGCTCCATGGTCACCTCGTCCTTCCAGACAACGATGATCTACGCGACGGCGGCGGCACTCTATCTGCTGCTGAGCCTGCCATTGATGCAGGTGACGCGATTCCTCGAAAGACGTTACGGGAGGCTGAAAGGATGATCGGGTTTTTCGCACCCTACCGCGACTATGGTGGCGAATGGCTGCCCTTGTTGTTGCGGGCAATGGTGAATACGGCAGTGCTTTCCGTATGTGCCTTTGCTCTGGCGCTCGTGCTCGGTTTGCTGCTTTCGCTGTGCCAGAGATCAGATTTCCAGGCGTTACGGCATTTCGCGGCCCTTTATGTGACGGTCGTGCGCGGCGTGCCGCTGCTCGCGGTGCTGTTTCTGCTTTACTTCGGCCTGCCCGGCATTGGGATCGTCTTCGATGCTTTCGGCGCGGCGATCGCAGGTTTGGCGCTGTGTTTTGCGGCTCAGATCGCCGAACTCTTCCGGGCCGGGCTGAAGGCGATCCCGGCGGGGCAGCGCGAGGCGGCCCTGGCTGTCGGTCTCACGCCGGTCCAGAGCTTCCGGCTGATCATCTTCCCGCAGGTCGTCCGCGTCATCCTGGCGCCGATGATCGTCACCTTCGTCGCGCTTCTCAAGGATTCCTCGCTCGCATCGCTGATCACCGTCAACGAACTGGTTCTGACCGGCCGGGCGATGGCGACCGAGTATTTCCTGCCGCTGCAGATCTATGTGGCGGTCGGCCTCTGCTACTTCGCGATCGCCTGGCCGTTTTCTGTCTTCTCCCGCCGGCTTGCCGTGCCCGCCCGCTAAATCATAAGGTTCAGACCATGACCACCGATATGACCGTTGCCGCGGTCACCGCGTTTCCCGCCGCGCCGGCACGTAAGGCCCGCCCCCTCATTCTCATAACGCCCGATCTCGACGAGACGCCGCAACAGCCGACGGAATGCGAATATGTGGTGCGCTCGAACTATGCCGAGGCCATCACCAGCGCCGGCGGGGTGCCGCTGATCCTGCCCTATGACGCCGAAAACATCGAGGCGGCGCTGGCGCTTGCCGATGGGATCGTCCTGACCGGCTCCCGGCCGGGGGCCGAAGTGGCCGATCGGCGCCGCGACTTCGAGCGTCAGCTGGTGGCCAAGGCGCTGACGGCAGGCAAACCGCTGCTCGGTATCTGCCATGGCATGCAGCTGATCGGCGAGTGCCTCGGCGGCGAGTTCCTCAGCGAGCTTCCGGCCGCCGGCATTTCGCACATCCCGCAGGACCTGCCCGATGAACTGGCGCACGAGATCATCGTCGAGCCCGGCAGCCTGCTTGCCGGCTGGGTCGGGACGGGGCCGACCCGGGTCAACAGCCTGCATCGCCATGCGCTGTCCGGTCACGGGCGCTTTCGCATCATCGCGCGGGCACCCGATGGGATCATCGAGGCATTCGAGGGCGAGACCGAGGCATTTTGCCTGGGGATCCAGTGGCATCCGGAATACCGTCTGACGGCCCTCGATCTGGAAATTCTCAAGGCTTTCGTCGCGCGCAGCGCCGAAGCCGGCAAAAGCAGAAGGGCTGATCCCGGCATGAGCGCAAGCGATGCCGTGCACAGGCGTCTTGCCGTCCTCGGCCTCAGTTTACCGGAAGCCGCAATGCCGCCCGGGGCTTTCGCCGGCGCTGTGCGAACCGGCAATATCGTCACCATGTCCGGTCAGGTGCCGGTGACCGGTGGAGCTGTTCGGCGAACCGGTCGGCTCGGGGCGGATGTCTCGATCGAGGAGGGCCGCGAATGCGCGCGGATCTGCCTTCTCAACCTGCTTGCTCAGCTTGAGCGCGCCGGTGGTGGGTTCGACAAGGTGCGCGGCTTCGTGCGGCTTGCGGGCTATGTTGCCGCAACGGATGATTTTACCCGCCATGGGGCGGTCGTCGACGGCGCGTCCGAGCTGCTGCGCGATCTGTTTCCGGATCGGTGGGAGCACGCCCGCATTGCGATCGGCGTGTCATCTCTTCCGCGGGGCGTTCCGGTCGAAATCGAGCTGACCGCGCTTGTGGGAAGCGAGGTCTGACATGGCGCGCATCGCAGTCATCGGCGCAGGCGTGATCGGCGTTTCCTCGGCCTATCTTTTGGCCAAGGCAGGGCACGATGTGACGCTTATCGATGCAGCAGCCGAACCCGGCAGCGGCGCCAGCGCCGGCAATGCCGCGCAGCTCTCCTGGGCCTATGGCGATGCGATGGCATCTCCCGGGCTGCTCAGGCATCTGCCGGCCATCGCTCTCGGCCGCGACCCCGCCTTCCGGATTCGCTGGCAGCTCGACCCGGATTTTTTTCTCTGGGGGCTGCGCTTCCTCGCCAACGCGTCATTTTCGCGATGGTGGAGCAATACCCGGGCCATTCTGGAACTCGCCGGAGAGTCCCGCCGCGAACTCGCATTGCTGGTGGCGGAAACCGGTCTGTCCTTCGACTACCGGCTTGCGGGAAAGCTGCATCTCTATCCGGATCAGCGTAGCTTTGCCGCGGCCCAATCAGCCGTCTCACGGAAAAATGCACTCGGATTCGAGCAGCAGATGCTCTCGAACGCGGAAGCCCAGGAGATCGAGCCTGCCCTTGCCGGCTACCAAGGCGAAATCGCCGGTGCGGTCTACACGCCGGGTGATGCGCTCGGCGATGCAGCCGGCTTTTGCCGTCAGCTGACACACCATATTGCTCAGCACCACCGGGTGTCGCTGCTCTTCGGCCGGAAAGTGGCGGGCTTCTCACGACAGGCGGACAGGCTTGCGGCCGTGAGGTTCGACGACCGGGAGGAACTCGCGGTCGATACCGCCGTCGTCGCTGCGGGCGCTCAGGTCCGTCTGCTTGCCGCGGAGCTGCCGGAGGTCCGCCCGGTGCGTCCGGTGAGAGGCTATTCGCTGACCGTGCCGCGGACCGCTGCCGCACCCGCCATCAGCCTCACCGACGTAAAACGCAAGCTGGCTTTCGCATCGATCGGGGATCGTTTCCGCGTCGCCGGTCTTGCCGATATCGACCGCCCGGGCGCGGGCTTCGACCCGGCGCGTTTCGAAGCGCTGCGCGGCGCAGCCGTCGGCGTCCTGCCGGCGCTCTTCAAGAACAGCGTCGTTCTGATGCGATGGTCAGGCGAGCGGCCGATGACCCCGTCATCCCGCCCGATCATCAGGCCCTGCGAGCATCTGAAAGGTGTTTACATCAACACCGGCCACGGAATGCTCGGCTGGACCTTGGCATTGGGCTCGGCCCGAAAAATGGTGGACCTGATCGCCACACAGACGAGATGATGACTAGACGATAGCTAGTAAACGAACGGATCCACCCCGGCCGCCGACGGTGTGCCCGGTTCTTTCGGATAGATCACGCCCTTGCGCAGGATGATGTTGGCATAGAGCCTGGGTTCGCTGGTCTGGATCACCGCATGGGCGGCCTTCACCCGGCCGTAGAAATCCGGGCCGACGAGCGGCACCACCGGCCGGTGCGGCTCGTGACGGGCGCAGCAGTCGATCATCTCCTCATGCACCGGGTCGAGCTTGTCGCGCTCAGCCTTGACGGTCGAGCGGAAGATCGCTTCCGGCACGAAATCGTCGATCGGCAGCACGCTGAGCACGGCATTGAGGACCGGGATCAGGTGGTGGCCGTCGAGCCGGATCAGCCGGCGCGCATGTTCGACGCCCGGATAATTGCCGTCGACGATGGCGATCTCGTCGCCGTGGCCCATGGCCCGAAGCGTAAAAAGCAGCTCCGGGCTCAACAGCGGATCAAGTCCTTTCAGCATTGTCTACCTCCTTGAAGAGTACGTTCTGGTCGGTGAGGTAACGCGCAAAGATCGGCAGGCTGGCGCCGCCGATGGCGCGCGCCTGGGCGCCGACCGCGCCCTCGATGATTTCGGGCATGACGACGCCCTGCAGGTCGAGCTTGGCGGCTTCGTCGATGGTGGCCTGCACAACGCGGCTGCGCACCCAATGGGGAAAACCGCCGTCGATCACGGCGGCGCTGAAATCGACGATCGAGGCGGCCGCGACGATCGCCTGCGCCAGCGCCTTGGCGCTATCCTGGATCCAGGTCTCCATCGGCTCGCCGAAATCCACCCAGTCGTCGGCCGAATACCACAGCGGCTCGGGATCGATGCCGCGCTCGCGCAGCATGTTTTCGAGCACGAAGATCGAGGCGATTTCGAGCAACTGCATCGTCTCGCCGTTCTTTCCCCGCACCGGCAGGGGGCCGATTGCGCCGGCCGTGCCGGTGCGGCCGGAAAAGATCGCCGAGTTGAGCACGATGCCGCCGCCGATGAAGGAGCCGATGAAGAAATAGACGAAATCCGGGTAGGACGGCCCGACACCGAAGACCAGTTCGGCCCCGCAGGCGCTGGTCGCATCGTTCTGCATGAAGACCGGATGGGAGACGCGCGCGGCGATGTCGGCCTGCAGGTCGACATCGCGCCAGACCTCCATGGCTCCAGGCGGCGCGCCCACCTCTTCGGCCCAGTTCCAGAGTTCGAAGGGGGCGGCGATGCCGAGGCCGGCAATGCGGCCGCGCTGCTTGTCGTCGAGCCGGTCTTCGAGTTCCTGGATGCCCGAGGTGACGAAGGCGAGGATTTCTTCCGGCAGCGGATAGGCATAGGTGCGGTGCAGCTGCATGCGGATACGACCGACGAAATCCATTAGCACAAGATCGGCGCTGCGCCGGCCCATCTTCAGGCCGAAGGAATAGACGGCGTCGGCATTGAGATGCATAGGGATCGACGGCTGTCCCACACGGCCGCGCACCGGCGCCCCGCGCGACAGCAGACCTTCCTTCTCAAGCACCCGCATGATCACCGAGACGGTCTGGGCCGACAGTCCGCTGCGGCGCGCGATATCGGCCTTCGACAGCGCACCGTAGAGACGCACCAGCGACAGCACGAGCCGTTCGTTATAGGCCCGGACCCTGACCTGGTTCGCACCTCCGGCCGGATTTAGAATTGGCGGCGGGACCGGCGTGTGTTCCGGTCCATCCAAAGACGACATGGCCGCTCCTCCCGATTGTTGGCCTATGCCCAATTCGATCGAGCATGCCACATCGAATTAATAATTCAATTGGATTTATTTATTGACAAGCCGATTTCTTTCGCTCTTAATTGCCCTCGTCAAGGGCACGGGACGGCTTTGGAAGCTTAACAATCCACGGCGAAGTGTCATATCTTAAAATTCCGGCCCGCACGGGCGGCGCCGGCAAACTCTGGGAGGAGTTCCATGAAGAAATCTGTTCTCGCTTTCGGCGCGCTCGCGCTTGGTGTCACCTTTTCCGCCCCCGTCATGGCGGCGGACGTTGCCGCCTGCCTGATCACCAAGACCGACACCAACCCCTTCTTCGTCAAGATGAAGGAAGGTGCGACGGCCAAGGCCAAGGAACTCGGCGTTTCGCTGAAGTCCTATGCCGGCAAGATCGACGGTGACAGCGAAAGCCAGGTGGCAGCGATCGAAAGCTGCATCGCCGACGGCGCCAAGGGCATTCTGCTCACGGCTTCGGACACCAAGGGCATCGTGCCTGCGGTCAAGAAGGCCCGCGACGCCGGCCTGCTGGTCATCGCTCTCGACACGCCGCTCGAGCCGGCCGATGCCGCCGACGCCACCTTCGCCACCGACAACTTGCTCGCCGGCAAGCTGATCGGCCAGTGGGCCAAGGAAACGCTGGGCGACAAGGCCAAGGACGCCAAGGTCGGCTTTCTCGACCTGACGCCGTCGCAGCCGACGGTCGACGTTCTCCGTGACCAGGGCTTCATGATGGGCTTCGGCATCGACCCGAAGAATCCGGACAAGATCGGCGACGAAGACGACAAGCGCATCGTCGGCCACGACGTGACCAACGGCAACGAGGAAGGCGGCCGCAAGGCGATGGAAAACCTTCTGCAGAAGGATCCGGGCATCAACGTCATCCACACGATCAACGAGCCGGCCGCTGTCGGCGCCTATCAGGCGCTGAAGGCCGTCGGCATGGAAAAGAACGTGCTGATCGTCTCGGTCGATGGCGGTTGCCCGGGTGTGAAGTCGGTCAAGGAAGGCGTCATCGGCGCCACCTCGCAGCAGTATCCGCTGCTGATGGCGTCGCTCGGCATCGAGGCGATCAAGAAGTTCGCCGATAGCGGCGAAAAGCCGAAGCCGACCGAAGGCAAGTCCTTCTTCGACACCGGCGTCTCGCTCGTCACCGACAAGCCGGTTTCCGGCGTCAAGTCGATCGACACCAAGGAAGGCACGGACAAGTGCTGGGGCTGAGCCCAATCTCTTGAAACTAGAGCGGCCGGGGCTTGATCCCCGGCCGTTTTCGACGGACGATGTACCGTCGCCCCCACGAACCGGCTCAGAATAGACCGGAAGGATATCGGTGACGGCCCCCGTGCGAGTTCGGCGCACGGATGCGGAGGAGGAACCATGACCGGAACTCAGGAATTCGAACGTGTCCTCGACGGCAGCGACAAGAGCGTCGCCTCCTTCGAGCACCAGGACGTCTCGCTGATCAAGCGCGCCCAGCATTTTCTGCACTCGACGCCGGCCGCCGTGCCGCTGATCGTGCTGGTGCTGGCGATCATCATCTTCGGGGCAACGATCGGCGGACGGTTCTTCTCGTCCTATACGCTGACGCTGATCCTGCAACAGATCGCCATCGTCGGCATTCTCGGCGCCGCCCAGACGCTGGTCATCCTGACCGCCGGCATCGATCTTTCGATCGGCGTCATCATGGTGATCTCGGCTGTCATCATGGGCAATGTCGCCATCACCTACGGCATACCGACGCCGATCGCCGTTATCGGTGGTCTCCTTGTCGGCGGGCTCTGCGGCTTGCTGAACGGCTTCCTCGTCGCCTTCATGAAACTGCCGCCCTTCATCGTCACGCTCGGCACCTGGAATATCGTCATGGCGACGAATTTCATCTATTCCGCCAATGAGACGATCCGCGACACCGATGTCGACGAACAGGCGCCGCTGCTGCATCTTTTCGCTGCGAGCTTCAGGCTCGGCAGCGCCGTGCTCACCCTCGGCGTCATCGCCATGGTGCTGCTCGTCCTCTTGCTCTGGTATGTGCTCAATCACACCGCCTGGGGCCGGCACGTCTATGCGGTCGGCGACGATCCTGAGGCCGCCAAGCTCTCCGGCATCCAGACCAAGAAGGTGCTGCTCACCGTCTACACCATCTCGGGTGTCATCGCCGCCTTCGCCGCCTGGGTTTCGATCGGCCGCAACGGCTCGATCTCGCCGTCCTCGGCGGTCACCGACTATAACCTGCAGGCGATCACCGCGACGGTGATCGGCGGCATCTCGCTCTTCGGCGGCCGCGGCTCCATTCTCGGCACGCTGTTCGGCGCGATGATCGTCGGCGTCGTGTCGATGGGCCTCAATATGCTCGGCGCCGACCCGCAATGGAAAGTCCTTTTGACAGGCGTGCTGATCATCGCCGCCGTCGCCATCGACCAGTGGATCAGAAAGGTTTCGGTGTAATCATGGCTCGCGAACCCCTTCTCACCGCCCGCGGTCTCGTCAAGCGCTACGGCCGCGTGACCGCGCTCGACAATGCCGATTTCGATCTTTACCCGGGCGAAATCCTCGCCGTCATCGGCGATAACGGCGCCGGCAAGTCTTCGCTGATCAAGGCGATTTCAGGCGCCGTCACCCCCGACGAGGGGGTGATCACCCTCGAAGGCAAGCAGGTGCAGTTCCGCTCGCCGATGGAAGCCCGTGAGGCCGGTATCGAAACCGTCTATCAGAACCTGGCTCTGTCGCCGGCGCTGTCGATCGCCGACAACATGTTCCTCGGCCGCGAGATCCGCAAACCGGGCGTGCTCGGCTCGATGTTCCGCATGCTCGACCGGCCGGCCATGGAAAAGCTGGCGCGCAACAAGCTCTCCGAACTCGGCCTGATGACCATCCAGAACATCAACCAGGCGGTGGAGACGCTCTCGGGCGGCCAGCGCCAGGGTGTCGCGGTTGCCCGTGCCGCCGCCTTCGGCTCCAAGGTCATCATCATGGACGAACCGACGGCAGCGCTTGGCGTCAAGGAAAGCCGCCGCGTGCTGGAGCTGATCCTCGACGTGCGCGCCCGCGGCCTGCCGATCGTGCTGATCTCGCACAACATGCCGCATGTCTTCGAGGTTGCCGACCGGATCCATATCCACCGCCTCGGCCGCCGCCTGACAGTGATCGATCCGAAGGAATATACCATGTCCGACGCCGTCGCCTTCATGACCGGCGCCAAGGCAGTGCCGACGGAGCCCGTTGCGGCATGACGGTCAGCACCGAGGAAATCGCCGGCGAGGTCATCAACCGCGCCGGTGATGCCAGACGCTTCCTCATCGGCATTGCCGGCCCGCCGGGTTCCGGCAAGTCGACCATGGCCGACAATCTGGCGGCGGCGTTGAAGGCCAGAGGCGAAAGCGCCGCGGTCCTGCCGATGGACGGCTTCCACATGGACAACGCCATCCTGATCGAACGCGGCCTCTTGGCCCGCAAGGGCATTCCCGAGACCTTCGATGTCCGCGGTTTCCTCGATATCGTCCGCGCCGTCAGGCCGGCGGATCAGGAGGTTCTCGTGCCGGTCTTCGACCGCTCCCGCGAACTGGCCATCGCATCGGCCCGGCCGATCGATCCGAACGACCGTTTCATCATCGTCGAGGGCAACTATCTGCTCTTCACAGAGGGAAAATGGGCTGAACTCGACGGGATCTTCGATTACACGATCATGCTGGCGCCGCCGATGGAGGTGCTCGAGGAGCGGCTCTGGGCGCGCTGGCGCGGTTATAATCTGAGCGAGGAGGCCGCCAGCGCCAAGGTCTACGGCAACGACCTGCCGAACGGCCGGCTGATCCTCGAAAACCGCCGTCCGGCCGATGTGACGCTGGAGATCGCGCTGGCGTAAGGCCGCGACGATTGTTTTCACCTGAGGTATAGTGTTATCGAGGCCCGCAGACGCATCGCTTCGGAGGCCTGCCATGCAAACGATCACCATCCGCCGCCCTGACGACTGGCACCTGCATCTGCGCGACGGCGCCATGCTGGAGGGCGTGATCGCCGATACGAGCCACACCTTCGCTCGCGCCATCATCATGCCCAATCTGGTGCCGCCCGTCGTCACCACGGCGGATGCGGCGGCCTATCGCGAGCGTATCCTGAAGGCGCTGCCGGCCGGCCATCGTTTCCAGCCGCTGATGACGCTGTATCTCACCGAACATACGAGCCCCGACGATGTCGAGGCCGGCGCCAGGAGCGGCCTCATCACCGCCGTCAAGCTTTATCCGGCCGGCGCCACCACCAATTCGCATGGCGGCGTGCGCGACATGGAAAAGGCGATGCCGGTGCTGGAGCGCATGGCTGCGATTGGCCTGCCCCTCTGCGTCCATGGCGAAGTGACGACGCCTGAGGTCGATATCTTCGATCGCGAAGCCGTCTTCATCGACACCGTGCTCGATCCGCTGCGCCGGCGCCTGCCCGAGCTGAAGGTGACGATGGAGCATGTGACGACATCGGACGGCATCGATTACATCAAAGGCGCCAAAGGCAATCTTGCCGGCTCCCTTACCACCCATCATCTGATCATCAACCGCAACGCCATCCTCGTCGGCGGCATCCGCCCGCATTATTATTGCCTGCCGGTCGCCAAGCGCGAGAGCCATCGCCTGGCACTGCGTGCCGCCGCCGTGAGCGGTGACGCCCGCTTCTTCCTCGGCACCGATTCCGCCCCGCATGTCGATCCGCTGAAGGAATGTGCCTGCGGCTGCGCCGGCATCTACACCTCGATCAACACGATGAGCTGCCTGGCGCATGTCTTCGAGGAGGAGGGCGCGCTGGACAGGCTCGAAGCCTTCACCTCGCTCAACGGACCGGCCTGGTACGGGCTTCAGCCGAACGAGGAACGCATCACCCTGTCCAAGCAGGCCGAGCCGGTCGTTTTTCCCGCCAAGATAGAAACGGGCGCCGGTCCGGTGACGGTGTTCGATCCGATGTATCCGCTGCATTGGCACGTCGTGGCGTAGGTGTTGCAGCCCGCGTAATCAATTTTAAATAGAATATTCATTAAAGTTGTGCGCCGACGTTAGGCGCATAACATTTTCATTGTGCAATGCATCATTTGTTAACGGATGCATAAGACATTTCTCACGCGGACATAGGCTGCCGATCATCCGGCGGGAAAACACCTGCGGAGCCTGAAAAGCATGATGCTTGACTATAACTCCCTCTTGCTGGCGCTCGGCGTCTCGACGGCATGCCTTGCCGTGACCTTGATGGGCGGCTGGCTCGTCCGCCGAGCCGAAACCGTGCTGCTCACCGCCACCGTCGGCCTGGTCTTCGTCGTCAGCGGCATTTTTGTCTACAGCGCCTACGTGGACAGGCCGGAGATAGGGTTTGGCATTGCCAATTTCGTACTGTTCCATGCCGGTTTCGCCACCATCTGGGGTGCCGGCCGACAGTTTCTCACCGGCCGTCTGCCCTTGCCGGGCATTGCGATCCGCGCCGTGGCGGCGATGACCTTCTCCATCGTGCCGCTGATATTGGGTTATGACGGCTTGGCCTTCATCGCTGACAATCTTGCCATTGCCCTGCTGCTCTTTGCCACCGCCCGGCAATACTGGCTCGCCCGCGCCGAGGCGCCGGCGCCGATCCTCGGGATCACGGCGCTCTATACGCTGACGGGGATCTCCTTCGTGCTTTGCGCCGCCGTGCTGATCTCCGACGGCAAGCTGGTGCTCGGCAAGGCGCCGAGCAACTGGGCCGAGGATCTGAGCCTTGCCGTCTGCATCGCCGGCATGACCGGGATCGGCGCCCTGTCGCTGGCGCTGCATCAGTGGCGGCTTGCCGCCCGCCATCGTCTCGAGGCGATCACCGATCCGCTGACCGGGCTGCTCAACCGCCGCGCCCTGTTCGATCAATACGGCACGCGCCCGATGGGCTCGACCACCGCCGTCATCGTCTTCGATATCGACCACTTCAAATCGGTCAACGACCGCTTCGGCCATGCGAGCGGCGACCGAGTGATCAAGGCCTTCGCCGGCGAACTCGCCACCCATTGCCGCGCCGGTGACATCGCCGCACGGCTGGGCGGTGAGGAGTTCGCGCTGGTGCTGAAGGAAACCATGCCCGGCCGGGCCGAACTGGCGGCCGAGCGCATCCGCGAGGCTTTCGAGGCGCGCGAGATCGATATCGATGACGAGGTGCTGAAATGCACCGTCAGCGTCGGCGTTGCGCCCGGGCGCGCCAAGAGCCTGGATTTCGACGCCATGCTGAGTGCCGCCGACAAGGCGCTCTACGCCGCCAAGCGGGGCGGTCGCAACCGGGTCGAGCTTGCCGGCCACCTGCAGGCGGTTCCGGTCGAGGCGTCGCGCACGGCGTCTTGATTCCTGACCTCTCCCCTCATAATATCGCCCCTGGCCGGATGCGGCCAGCCGCCCCGCGACGCCCGACGTTTGACAGTTTGGCGTTATGGTGAATGCATCCAAACCATCCTTCACATCCCTTGCCGTTTGGCGATCGATGGCGAACGGGTCAGCAGACGCGGGCACTGATCGTCCTGTTTGCCGCCGATGGAAGGATGACATATGCGCGATTTTCGCGATGCCAAACTCATGGCAAAGACGTTGCGGCAGGCCCTTGCCGACCGCGACATTTCCCTCACCCACAGCGAGACGCTCGAAATCGTCGCCCGGCAATTCGGGCTCGAGCAATGGAATATCCTCTCGGCAAGGATCGATGCGGCGGGTGCGTCCCGCTCCGCAATCGGCATCGAGCCGCCGATGCCGATCTTCCGCATCTTCTCGGTGGAGAAAGCCATGGAGTTCTACTGCGGCTTTCTCGGTTTCCATCTCGACTGGGAGCATCGCTTCGGCGAGAATTTCCCGCTCTATTGCCAGGTCTCCCGCGATGGCATGGCGCTGCACTTGAGCGAACATTCCGGCGACGCCAGCCCCGGCGCCAAAGCATTCGTCCGCGTCGCCAATGTCCGGGCCTACCACGCCGAGCTCGCCGGCAAGGACTACCGCTACATGAAGCCCGGCGTGGAGGAAGCCCCCTGGGGCCTGGAGATGACCGTCACCGACCCCTTCAGCAACCGCATCGCCTTTTGCGAGCAGAGATAGGCGCGGGCGCTGGACTCCCTCCTCTCCCCAGCCGGGGTCCGAAGGACGGGTCGAGACCTGTGGCTCGACCCTGGTCTGTGGCCCGAAGGGTCGGATGAGGGGGCTACACGGGCACAGCATTTATTGCCCTTCGCGTGCGCTCCGTGCATTCGGGGCTTTGCCGCTCACCCCCTCAACCGCCTGCCGGCACCTTCTCCCCGCTGGCGAGAAGAGACGTGTCGCAATGCCGCCTTCTCAAACGACCATCAACGCCCTGACGAAGGCCATCGAAGCCAGCAGCGAGGCCACGGTCCGCACATGGTTCCACCACGTCCAGTCCCTGAGATAGGTCGCCCAGAGCCCGACTGCCTCCGGCCCGCTGCCGCTGACCTTTTCCAGCGCATCGTTCATGGGCACGTTGAAGATGATGGTCGAGAGGAAGGAGGCGAAGACATAGAGGGCGGCGCCTGTCAGCATCAGCGCGGATGCGCTGCCGCGCCAGTTCATCAGCGCCAGCACTGCGATGACGATGCAGAGGATTGCCGTCGGCACGAACAGCGCCATGAAGGGCGAGCGGACGATCGTCACGTTGATCGAGTTCATCGCCGCAATGCCCTGCTCGGCCGGGATGCGCGAGAAGGCGGTCATGATGAAGGTCGAGAAGGCGAAGAAGATGCCGGCGACGAGGCCGCTGCCGATGGCTGCGGCGACGAGCGAGAGGATGAGGACGAACTGCATGTCGAAGCTCCTTCCAAGGAACAAAACAAGAGAAACTCTCTTATTTGCAAAATGAGATAAACTCTCTTATTTTATTTGTCAACCGCCGAAGGAGCAGGGGATGTCGGAACAGCCGGTCGCAACGCGCAGGCGCAATCAGCAGCATTCCGGCCAGCCGCGCCGGATCCCGAGCCAGCAGCGCGGTCGTGACCGCTTCGAAAAGATCCTCGCCGTCGCCTCCGAGCTGATCGAAAGCCATGGCAGCGATGGCTTGAAGATGAGCGAGATCGTCGAAAGGGCCGGCCTCTCCTTCGGCGCGCTCTACCAATATTTTCCCGACAAGAGCGCGATCATCCGCACATTGGCCGAGCGCTTCAACGAGGAGGGCAGGCGCTGCGTGGAGGCGGAACTGGCTGAGGTGACCGACGCTGCGGCGCTCACCGGCGCGCTTGCCAACATCGCCGACGAATATTACGCTTTTTTCCGCCGCGAGCCGGTGATGCGGGACATCTGGCATGCGACCCATACCGACAAGCAGCTGCAGCAGATCGATGCCGAGGACATGGAATTCCATGCCCAGGCATTGCTCGCCGTGCTCGTCCGCCTGTGGCCGGAGCGTGACCGCAGCAAGCTTCTGGCGATCGCCCGGCTGACCATGCAGCTCATCGCCGCTGCCGTGCGTTATGCCGTTTCGCTGGATCCGGAGGAGGGCGATGCGGCGATTGCCCTCTTCAAGAAGATGCAGGGCCCCGATATCGGCCGTCTGTTGCTGGAATAGCCGCGCCTGCGTCTGGAAACGATGGGCTCTTGCTGCTATTGCCGGTGACACAAAGCTGAAGGAGAGCCCGCATGATCCAGACGACATTTCCCGACCGTGCCGTGATGGCCGAACTGGTGGCCAAGATGCTCTGGGAGATCAAGGCGGTGCATTTCAATGCCGCCCAGCCTTACAAACTTGCCTCCGGTATGGCGAGCCCGGTCTATATCGATTGCCGCAAGCTGCTCTCCTTTCCGCGCATCCGCTCGACGGTGATGGATTTCGCCGCCAGCACCCTGCTGCGCGATGCCGGTTTCGAGCAGTTCGATTGCATCGCCGGCGGCGAGACCGCCGGCATTCCCTTCGCCGCCCTGCTTGCCGACCGCCTCGGCCTGCCGATGATCTATGTCCGCAAACAGCCGAAGGGCCATGGCCGCAATGCCCAGATCGAAGGCAATATGCCGGAAGGGTCGCGCGTGTTGGTCATCGAGGATCTGACGACGGCCGGCGGCAGCATGTTCAAATTCATCGATGCGGTGCGGGCCGCGGGCGGCATTGTCGATCACGGCATTGCGCTGTTCTTCTACGGCATCTTCGGCCAACAGCGCTTTGACGACGGCAAGGTCCGGCTGCATCATATCGCCACCTGGCGCAATGTTTTGGCTGTTGCCAAGGAGCGGCAGCTGTTCGACGACAAGACGCTTGAAGAGGTCGAGGCTTTCCTCGATGCGCCGCTCGCCTGGTCGGGACGCAACGGTGGCGTCAGCGAGCTTTCGCTCTAAGCGGTTGACAAAAGCCCGCTTAATCGGTTGATGAACATATCAGTGCTGTTGGGAGAAATTCGATGATTTTGTGCTGCGGCGAAGCCTTGATCGACATGCTGCCGAGGGATACGACCCTTGGCGAAAAGGGCTTTGCGCCCTATGCTGGCGGCGCGATTTTCAACACCGCCATCGCGCTCGGCCGCCTCGGCATTCCCACTGCCTTCTTCACCGGCATCGCCGACGACATGATGGGCGAAATCCTGCTTGCGACGCTGAAGGCGAGCAATGTCGATTACAGCCCCTGCGCCATCACCCAGCGCCCCTCGACGATCGCCTTCGTCAAGCTCGTCAACGGCCAGGCGACCTATGCCTTCTACGACGAAGGCACGGCCGGCCGCATGATCACCACGGCCGACCTGCCGACCCTTGGCGACGATTGCGAAGCGCTGCATTTCGGCGCCATCAGCCTGATCCCGAGCCCCTGCGGCGAAACCTACGAAGCGCTGCTCGACCGCGAGGCAGCCAAACGTGTCATTTCGCTCGACCCGAACATCCGCCCCGGTTTCATCAAGGACAAGCCGGCGCATATGGCCCGCATCAAGCGCATGGCGGCAAAATCCGACATCGTGAAATTCTCCGATGAGGATCTCGACTGGTTCGGTCTTTCGGGCGACCACGACACGCTCGCCGCCCACTGGCTCGCCCACGGCGCCAAGCTCGTCGTCATCACCAAGGGCGCCGAAGGCGCCTGCGGTTATACCAGGGATCGCAAGGTGACGGTGCCGAGCGAACGCGTCACGGTCGTTGACACCGTCGGCGCCGGCGACACCTTCGATGCCGGCGTCCTGGCCTCGCTGAAGATGGACGGCCTGCTGACCAAGCCGCAGGTCGCCTCGCTCGACGAACAGGCGGTGCGCAACGCCCTGACACTGGGTGCGAAGGCGGCGGCCGTCACCGTGTCGCGTGCCGGCGCCAACCCGCCTTGGGCGCGTGAGATCGGGCTTTAAGGCAGGGCCCACCTCTCGATTCCCTCTTCCCCCCAGCGGGGAGAAGGTGCCTGTAGGGCGGATGAAAGGGGCCGGCGAAGCCGGTCTTCACAACGCTGCTGCGGGATCGGCGGCGTTGGAATCGTTTCGACCTTGTTCAAGCCTAGAGCACGGCGTTTCGCGATAAGTTTTATATTGTTCCGGGCGGCCCCCTCATCCGCCTGCCGGCACCTTCTTCCCCGAGGGGGGAAGAGGATATGCCGCAACGTCTCGACATCCTGTCTCTCGCGCCAAGCGCGGGGGCGCGCCCGGCTGGTCGGTCAGGGCACGCCAGCCCCGCTCCGGTCGGAACTCGGAACGGTCACCAGGTCCCGCAGGAAATTTTCGCACCAGAGCGAGACGTCGTGCGAAAGCAGATGTTCCATCATCATGCTCCAGCGGTCACGGCGCTCCTCAAGCGACATGGCGAGCCCTCGCGCAATCGCATTGGCGGTGCCTTCGATATCGTAGGGATTGACCAGCAACGCGCCCTTCAACTCCCTGGCCGCGCCGGCAAAGCGAGACAGCACCAACACGCCCGGGCGATCCGGATCCTGGGCGGCGACATATTCCTTGGCGACGAGGTTCATGCCGTCGCGCAGCGGCGTGACCAGCCCGATCGTCGCCAAGCGGAAGAGCCCGGCGAGCACATTGCGGCTGATCGATCGATTGACATAGCGGATCGGCACCCAGTCGACCGTGCCGATGGCGCCGTTGACGCGGCCGGCCTGTTCGGCGACCATCTTCTGCATCTGCTCGTATTCGGGAACTTCGGATCGCGATTTCGGCGTGACCTGCAGAAAGGTCACCTTGTTCTGGTAGGCCGGATTGCTGGTAATGAAGCGCTCGAACGCTTCCAGCCGCTCAATGATGCCCTTCGAATAATCGAGCCGATCGACGCCGATGATCATGTCGCGGCCTTCAATGCTGCGCCGGGTCTTCTGGACCATGACGTTGTTTGCGGCTTTTTCGGCGAATTCGGCGAATCCAGCGGTTTCGATGCCGATCGGATAGGCGCCGGCCTTGAAGACCCGCCCGTGCGAATCGAACAACCCGTTGCCGAGGTCGTCGCCGATGCCCTCCCTTCTGAGATAGCCCGCGAAGTTCTGCAGGTCGTAGTCGGTCTGGAAGCCGACGAGATCGTAATGCGAGAGCCCGCGCATGATTTCCTCGTGGACCGGCATGGTGACGAGAATGTCCGCCGGCGGCCAGGGGATATGCAGAAAGAAGCCGATCCGGTTCTTCAGCCCCATCTGGCGCAGTTCGGCCGCCAGTGGAATGAGGTGGTAATCGTGAACCCAGATAATATCATCAGGCTCGATCAGCGGCGCCAGCCGGTGTGCAAAGAAGCGGTTGACGCGGAAATAACCGGCCATTTCCTTCCGGCCATATTCGGCGAGATCCAGGCGGTAGTGGCAGATCGGCCAGAGAACGCGGTTTGCAAAGCCGCGATAGTATTCTTCGACGTCGGTGTCGGTGAGGTCGGTCAGGGCATAGGTGATGTTGCCCTTCTGCAGTTGTGACAGCGCGCCCGGTTCCCTGTCGCCACTCGACTCTCCCGACCACCCCATCCAGATGCCGCCGCGCTCCTGCAAGGCTGCCTGCAGCGCGACGGCAAGGCCGCCGGCAGCAGCACCCCCATCTTTGCTCGGCACGGGAACACGATTGGAAACGACGACAAGACGGCTCATGGAGTTCCTTTGCCTGAGAGCGGTTCAGCTTTTTATGGAAGCGCCTGCTCATCGGCCGATGGGATTGATGGAACGGAGCGTCGTCCCAGGCTTGATAGGCCATGTCTTGGGAAGCAGCCCCTGCACAGAATTTGCTTAAATCTAGGGTGATTGCCGAGAAATGAAAGAATTCCTTCTATAATTTTCCATTAGAAGAACATTTCATCCGCTTCCGCACGACGAGCGTCTGTGCGGCGGCGCACCAGATCCTACTGATATCGGTTTAACATTTGCGGCTGTGATGATGATATCGGCGCTCGTCGCGATGTCGGCCCGTGGATGGCCTGCGCGGGTCACAGCCCGCCGCGGGACGCCGCTCCCAGGAATGGGGCCGTCGGAGGACGGGCATAAACGTCTGCCCGGCCTCTTGCGTTAAGATGAGGCGGCTGCCTCGAGTGCTTACTTCGCGAGCTTCGACAGCGCTGCGACCAGCCCCTGCGTCGAGGAATCATGGCCAGCCGCGCTCTCCTTGCCCTCGACGACAGGCAGCAGCCCCGTCGCCAGTTCCTTGCCGAGCTCGACGCCCCACTGGTCGAAGGAGTTGATGCGGAAGAGCACGCCTTCGACGAAGACGCGGTGTTCGTAGAGCGCGATCAGGCGGCCGAGGGCGTAAGGGGTGAGCTTGTCGTAGACGAAGGTGATCGACGGCCGGTTGCCCTGGAAGACGCGGTGCGGGGCGATGAAATCGGCCTTCTTGTCGTCCATTCCTTTGTCGGTCAGCTGCTTCTTGGCTTCATCGAAGGTGCGGCCCTTCATCAGCGCTTCCGACTGGGCGAGAACGTTGGAGATCAGCAGCTGGTGCTGGTGGCGCAGCTCCGGCTCGAAGGCGTTGGCGGCGATCATGAATTCGGCGGGGATGATGCTCGTGCCCTGATGGATGAGCTGATAGAAGGCGTGCTGGCCGTTGGTGCCGGGCTCGCCCCAGACGACCGGCCCGGAATTGCCCTCGACCGGCGTACCGTCGATGGTCACACCCTTGCCGTTCGATTCCATGTCGAGCTGCTGCAGATAGGCAGGAAAGCGCGACAGGCGCTGGTCATAGGGCAGGATGGCGCGGGTGGGATAACCGAGCACATTGCGATGGTAGAAGCCGATCAGGCCGAGCAGCATCGGCAGGTTTTCGGCAACCGGCGCCTGACGGAAATGATTGTCGACGGCATGGGCGCCGTCGAGGAACTTGCCGAAATTCTCCGGGCCGACGGCGATCATCAGCGGCAGGCCGATCGCCGACCAGATCGAGTAGCGGCCGCCGACCCAGTCCCAGAAGCCGAAGACGCGGGCGCTGTCGATGCCGAAGGCGGCGACCTTGTCGAGCGCCGTCGAAACGGCGGCGAAATGGTGCTGCACGGCCGCTTCGCCGAGCGCCTTGGCGATGAAATTGCGCGCCGTCTGCGCATTGGTCATTGTCTCAACGGTGGTGAAGGTCTTCGAGGCGACGATGAACAGCGTCGTTTCCGGCTGAACCAGCTTGAGGATATCGGCGATATGGGCGCCGTCGATATTGGAGACGAAATGGGCGCGCGGGCCGTCATGGAAGGGAGCAAGCGCCAGCGTCGCCATCACGGGGCCGAGATCCGAGCCGCCGATGCCGATATTGACGACGTCGGTGATCGCCTTCCCGGTTGCGCCCTTCAGCGCACCGGAGCGGACGCCGCCGGCGAATTTGCCCATGGCGGCCAGCACCGCGTTGACATCCGGCATGACGTCCTTGCCGTCGACCAGAACCGGCGTGTTGGAGCGGTTGCGCAGTGCAGTGTGCAGAACGGCGCGGTCCTCGGTGAAATTGATCGCCTTGCCGGAGAACATCTCCTCGCGCTTCTTCTCGACGCCGCCTTCTTCGGCGAGTTTCACCAGCAGCTTGAGGATGTCGTCGTTCACTGCCGTCTTGGAAAAATCCATCAGCAGGTCATCAAGCGAGACGGAGAAGCGCGAAAAACGCTTGGAATCGGCGGCGAAGGCCGCACGAAGATCGGTCGCCTTGGTGGCGGCGGCGGTGCTTTTCAGCTGTTCGACGATGGCGTTCATGGGAGGCTCCTTTGGAGGCGGAAAGGTTGCGGAAACTATTCGCTTTATCGGGCCTAAATCAAGTTCAGCCGCCGCTCCAATATGAAAAAAGCCACCCGCGGCAAGCGGCTGGCTTTTAGAGCCTTTCCTGGTCAGCTTGAAGCATTCTGCCGGAGCAGGTTTTCGTCAGGGCAGAGGCGATTGGCGATGGGCATACCGCAAGGTACGTCCGAGCCGATCGCCTCTGATCCTGGCGGAAACATGCCCGGCCCACCGGCCGCACCGCTTCGCCGTGGCGAAGCGATACGTGCGTCCGGCGCTTTAAAGTCTTGCAGATTTGCCTGGCAAATCTCCGGGAGGGTTGGCTGAAACGGGCCTGCTGATCGACCGGCCGGCTTGGCCGTAGAACTGGGCTACGACGCGCGCCGGCCGGTCGACCATCCGACTCCGTTTGAGCCAACAGAATGCTTCAATCTGAC
>Ga0055540_1000332_pt1 | contig 41197 bp, 41 predicted proteins | sample AraplaCvi_mMS_r2_2_FD_55040 | JGI IMG/M metagenome (GOLD analysis project Ga0055540, IMG submission 55040) | Arabidopsis root microbial communities from North Carolina, USA - plate scrape MF_Cvi_mMS_r2 | ecosystem: Host-associated > Plants > Roots > Endosphere | place: USA: North Carolina
AAGCCGAAGCTGGCCCGCGGCGAGCTGCAGACCATCGGCGCGACGACCCTCGACGAGTACCGCAAGTACATCGAGAAGGACGCCGCCCTGGAGCGTCGCTTCCAGCCCGTCCAGGTGGGCGAGCCGACCGTCGAGCACACCATCGAGATCCTCAAGGGTCTGCGCGACCGGTACGAGGCGCACCACCGCGTGTCGATCACCGACGGTGCGATCGTCGCGGCCGCCACACTGGCCGACCGCTACATCAACGACAGGTTCCTGCCCGACAAGGCGATCGACCTGATCGACGAGGCCGGCGCGCGGATGCGCATCCGCCGGATGACCGCACCGCCAGACCTTCGCGAGTTCGACGAGAAGATCGCCGACGCTCGTCGCGAGAAGGAGTCCGCGATCGACGCGCAGGACTTCGAGAAGGCGGCCAGCCTGCGCGACCGCGAGAAGACGTTGGTCGGGCAGCGCGCCGAGCGTGAGAAGCAGTGGCGCTCAGGTGATCTGGACGTCGTGGCCGAGGTCGACGACGAGCAGATCGCCGAGGTGCTCGGCAATTGGACCGGCATCCCCGTGTTCAAGCTGACCGAGGCCGAGACCACGCGCCTGCTGCGCATGGAGGACGAGATCCACAAGCGGATCATCGGCCAGGTCGACGCCGTCAAGGCCGTCTCGAAGGCGATCCGTCGCACCCGGGCCGGGCTGAAGGATCCCAAGCGTCCGTCGGGGTCGTTCATCTTCGCCGGCCCGTCCGGTGTCGGTAAGACCGAGCTCTCCAAGGCGCTGGCGAACTTCCTCTTCGGCGACGACGACGCCCTCATCCAGATCGACATGGGCGAGTTCCACGACCGCTTCACCGCGTCGCGGCTGTTCGGCGCTCCTCCGGGATACGTCGGATACGAAGAGGGCGGCCAGCTCACCGAGAAGGTGCGCCGCAAGCCGTTCTCGGTCGTGCTGTTCGACGAGATCGAGAAGGCCCACCAGGAGATCTACAACACCCTCCTGCAGGTGCTCGAGGACGGCCGTCTCACCGACGGTCAGGGTCGCACGGTGGACTTCAAGAACACCGTGNTGATCTTCACCTCNAACCTCGGTACGTCCGACATCAGCAAGGCCGTCGGTCTCGGCTTCACCCAGGGTGGTGGCGAGAACAACTACGAGCGGATGAAGCTGAAGGTCAACGACGAGCTGAAGAAGCACTTCCGCCCGGAGTTCCTCAACCGCATCGACGACATCATCGTCTTCCACCAGCTCACGCAGGAAGAGATCGTCCAGATGGTCGAGCTGATGATCGCCCGCGTCGGCAACCAGCTCAGGGCCAAGGACATGACCATGGAGCTGACCGACAAGGCGAAGGCGCTGCTGGCCAAGCGTGGCTTCGATCCGGTGCTGGGTGCGCGGCCGCTGCGTCGCACCATTCAGCGCGAGATCGAGGACGCCTTGAGCGAGAAGATCCTCTTCGACGAGGTGGGCCCGGGTCAGGTCGTCACCGTGGACGTGGACAACTGGGACGGCGAGGGAGCCGGCGAGGACGCCGTGTTCACCTTCGTCGGAGCCACGCGGCCCGTGGTCGACACCCCGGATCTGGCTCCGGCCGGCGCCTCGGAGTAGTCCTCGGCCTGACTGAGTCCTAGCCAAATGGGCGGTATCCCTCGCGGGGTGCCGCCCATTTGGGCATCTGTGCCTATGATGCTCGAGTACCCGACGTACGGCGGAATGCTGGTGAAAGTCCAGAGCGGTCGCGCCACTGTGAGAGTCAGACCCGACGTACGTCACCCCTGATACGGGACGCGAACTCCCGGAAGGACTCTGGACATGACGACGACGGACACTCGCCGGAGCGCTGCTCCCGCAATCGACTTCACCGCCACCAAGGCGGCCCTGTGGCTGTCGCTGACGGCCTTCTTCGCCCTTCTGGTGCTGTACTTCGTCGGCGTCGACCAGGGCGCGACGTCGGTGTTCGGCGACAACATGTACATCCACGAGTTCGTCCACGACGCTCGTCACCTCCTCGGGTTCCCCTGCCACTGACGGGCAGGAGAACCCCCGAGATGGAGAAACGCATCATTGGGCGCGGCCTCTTGGCCGGCGCCGTCGCAGGCGTGCTCGCGTTCGTCTTCGCCAAGATCTTCCTCGAGCCCGTCATCGGCCGGGCGATCGACTACGAAGACGGCACGTCCGCCGCGCACGAGGCCATGGAGATGGGCGCCGGCGGCGGGCACAGCCACGGTGAGGGCGGTGAGCTGTTCAGCCGCGGCATCCAGTCCACGGTCGGCATGGGCTTCGGCGTGCTCTTGTTCGCCGTCGCGATGGGCGCCTTGTTCGCCGTGGTCTTCGCGGTGGCCTACGGCCGGGTCGGCNACGTCTCGGCCCGCATGCTCTCGNTCATGGTGGCCGGCGCGATGCTGGTCTCGCTGTGGATCGTCCCGGCGNTGAAGTACCCGCCGAACCCGCCGGCGACCAGCGAGAGCGCCACGATCTTCCAGCGTTCGATGCTCTATCTGCTGATGGTCGGACTCTCGGCACTGCTGATGGTCGCCGCGGTGTACCTCGGACGCCAGCTGGCCCCCAAGCTCGGTGCCTGGAACGCGACGTTGGCAGGCGGGGCGTCCTACCTCGTCGCGGTCTTCGTGGTGATGGCGATCCTGCCGTCGATCGACGAGACGCCNGGCCCCATGGTCGACGCGGCCGGCACGATCGTGTTCCCCGGCTTCCCGGCGGTGGACTTCTACGACTTCCGGCTCTACACCTTCGCCACCCAGCTGATCATGTGGACGACGATCGGTCTGGTGTTCGCGACGTCGATCTCGAAGGTGTTGGACGGCAACAGAAGCGAGCCGAGCGCCGCCGCCGCGGCGTGAGTTGACGGTGAGTGAGATCGTCCGGCTGACCCTCGTGTCGCACGCCATGACCGATGCGATGGCGGCCGGNCGATTTCCGCGCGACGAGGCACTCAACGCACTGGGGCAGCGGCAGGTCGACGCCACCGTNGACCTCGGGGTCGTCGACGCCGCGGTCTGCGCACCGGAGACGCGCACCCGACAGACCGCCGAACGGCTGGGCCTGCGCGTCGAGACCGAACCCCGACTGGCGGACCTGAATTGCGGTGCGTGGCGCGGCAGCGTGCTCGGCGGCGTCGACGCCGGTGAGCTGACGGTGTGGCTGACCGATCCCGCCCAGGCTCCGCACGGAGGGGAGTCGGTGGCCGACCTCGTCACCCGGGTGGGCGGCTGGCTGGACTCGCTGTCGGACCGCCGCGGGCGCCTGGTCGCGGTGACCCACCCCGGCGTCGTCCGCGCGGCGGTGATCTACGCCCTGAACGCACCTCTGGCGTCCTTCTGGCGCGTCGACGTGGGTCCGGTGTGCCGCACGGTGATGCACCTTCGTGGCGGCTCCTGGACGCTGCGGTCCACGGGATGAGCTGGCTCAGCTGGGTTGGACGAGGCCGAACGCGCCCTGGGCGACCGACANCAGCCAACTGGCCGCGGTGAGACTCCGGAACTTCGGCCAGTTCAACTGGAAGCTGACCACCCAGGGCTGACCCGTTCGGTCGACGGCATACCAGCTGAAACCGATGTCGCCAGGCAGGTTTCCGCCCTTGGCGCCAATGTAGGTCCACNTCGNCTTGTCCAGCTCGATGCCGGGCGTCTCGGCCAGGATCTCCTTGATCGGCGCCGCCGGTCCCACGGNCGAGCCCTGCAGCGCGGCGTGCACGCGGCAGATGTCGCCGGCGGTGCCGTACCACTCGGCCCCGTACGGCGAGGCCGGTGTGTGCGTCCGGGTCGGATCGGGTTCGTAGTGGCGCGAGTCGGTTTGGGCCATCAGACGGGCTCGGTCCGCGGCCGACCCCGTCTTCCACTGTTCGCGGATGTCGGGCGTTCCCCACCCGACCGAGAACATCTGATGGGTGGTGGGAAACGGCGTGAGGCTGGCGGGATCGTGATGNCCGGCGTGAATGAGGGCGCGATGCAACGCATCCGGTCCCACGCGCGCCATCAACATGTCGGTGGCCATGTTGTCGCTAGCCGAGATCATCTGCTGCGCAGCGTCTCGCACCGACACCCTCGACCCTGGGGGCAGGGTGTCGAAGCCCGCCGACCCGACCGCCTTGTCCTCCTTGGTGATGGTCAGCTGGTCGTTCCAGGAGACCCGGCCCGCGTTGACTTCGTCGGCGAGTGCCAACAGCACGTAGAGCTTGAAGATCGAGGCCAGCGGCAGCGAGTCGTCGACGTTGCTGCCCGCCACCTTCGTGCACGTCCCGTCGACGACTTTGGCGACCTGATAGGAGTAACGGGCCCCGGTCTTGGTCAGCTCGGCGTCGACGTCGGACCACTTCGAGATGGTGGCCTTCTTCAGTGTGACCTCGAAGCGGTCGACCATGCCCGCGTCGTCGGTGCGCAACTCGATGTCCTGGCCGACGCCGTAGGACGTCATCAGGTGCAGGGTGGCTTGACCCGCGCCGTAGTCGATGCCCGAGACGGTGAACGGCCGGTCCCACCACATTCGGTCCATCATGAAGGCGACGTCGTTCACCTGAGGGGCCGCCGCGAGCGTCGCGACGCCGGGCACGCCAATCGGCCAGTCGGAGTTGAGCATGTCCACGGTCTGCTTGGCGCGCAGCCCGGGCGGGGTGTTGGTTTGGATGTGTGCGCCGTAGGCAGCCTCGGCCGGACCGGTCGGGCCGGTGTTGGCGCAGCCACACGCCAGCGCGGCGATCAGAGAGGCGGCCAGCCCGATCGCCGTCGGCCGCCGTCGCACCTAGCTACGCCCCCGACCGTTGGACGTCGAGTACGACCTCGAACTCGAGCAGTGACGCGCCGGTGGCGACGGGGTTGGCACGCTGGCCGGCGTGCGCCTCGACCGCGGGGCCGCTGGCCCAGGCCTGGAACGCCTCCTCGGATTCCCACTGCGTCACCACGAAGTAGCGGTCGTCGCCCTTGACGGGGCGCAGCAACTGGAAGCCGAGGAAGCCGGGCTGGCCGTCGACGGCGTGCGCGCGGTTGGCGAACCGCTTCTCCAGTTCGGGTCCTGCGTTGGGCGGAACCTCGATTGCGTTGATCTTCACCACTGCCATGGGCTCTACGTTACCGGTCCGTTATCTGGATCCGGCGGGCTGCTGTCAGGATGTCGGACATGCGGTCGGGGGTGCTCGAGGGGCGGGGCGGAGCGGGTGAACCGATCGTTCTGGTGCACGGCCTGATGGGCCGCGGGACGACGTGGTCGCGCCAGTTGCCGTGGCTGACCGCGCTCGGGGAGGTCTACACCTACGACGCTCCGTGGCACCGCGGGCGCGACGTCGCCGACCCGCATCCGATCAGCACGGAGCGCTTCGTCGACGACCTCGCCGAGGCCGTCGCCGCGCTGGGTCGGCCCGCGGCGATGGTCGGGCACTCGATGGGCGGGTTGCACTCGTGGTGTCTGGCCGCGGCGCGACCCGAGCTCGTCAGGGCACTCGTCGTGGAGGACATGGCCCCGGACTTCATGGGCAGGACGACCGGGCCATGGGAGCCGTGGTTGCGGGCGCTGCCGGTCGAATTCGCCTCCGAGCAGCAGGTGCTCGACGAGTTCGGCCCCGTCGCGGGGCGCTACTTCGTGGAAGCGTTCGACCGCACCGAGACGGGGTGGCGGCTGCACGGCTGGACAGAGCGGTGGATCGAGATCGCCGCGCAGTGGGGTCTTCGGGACTACTGGCGGCAGTGGCGGGCGGTGCGGGTGCCCACGCTGCTGATCGAGGCGGGCAACTCCGTCACTCCCGCCGGGCAGATGGAGCGGATGCACGCCACCGCATCTCGATCCACCTACCTGCGGGTGCCGGGCGCGGGACATCTGGTGCACGACGACGCGCCACGGGAGTACCGCTCCGCCGTCGAACCGTTCCTGGCCCAGTTCGCCTAGCGGCGTTCGCCCGTCACGCCCGAGGCGGGCCAGGTCGGCTGATGCTCGAAGCGGGTCCTCGCGGCGTCGACCTCGTGCAGCACGCGGTAGTAGTCGGGGTCGCCGAATTCCCGCAGCAGGGCACGGCGGGCCGAGTCGTTGCGGTGGCTTGCCCAGCTCAGCAGCGCCGCGATGGCAAAGGGTGCGGACAGGATGACGAAGGCTAGTAACACGTTCATGGCAGCAATTATTTGAGCGAAAACATTCCGCCAACAGTGGCAGCACGGACGTGGTCCATTAAGATACTGCCATGCTCAAGAGTGTCTCGACGCTGGTGCTCGACGGCGTCACCCCGTTCGAGTTCGGCGTCGTCTGCGAGGTGTTCGGCATCGACCGCACCGCCGACGGCGTGCCCAACTTCGACTTCAAGGTGTGCGGCCCGCAGGCGGGCCGACCCCTGCGGATGTCGGTGGGCGCGCACCTGACCCCCGACTTCGGGCTGGACGCACTGGTCGGCGCCGACCTCGTCGCCATCCCGGCCCTGCACGGCACCAGTTATCCCCAGGACGCGCTGGACGCCATCCGCGCAGCCGCCGACTCGGGGTCGATCATCCTCACCGTCTGCTCGGGGGCGTTCGTGGCCGGCGCGGCGGGTCTGCTGGACGGTCGCAAGTGCACCACCCACTGGATGCACGCCGACGAACTCGCGCGGCTGCATCCGACCGCGGACGTCGACCGCAACGTGCTGTTCGTCGACGACGGCAACCTCATCACCAGTGCCGGTACCGCCGCAGGCATCGACGCCTGCCTGCACCTCGTTCGGCGTGAACTGGGCAGCGAGGTCACCAACATCATCGCCCGCCGGATGGTCGTACCGCCCCAGCGCGACGGTGGGCAGCGGCAGTACATCGACCAGCCCATCCCGGTTCGCTGCTCGGAAGGCTTTGCGCCCCTTCTGGATTGGATTCTGGACAACCTCGACACGCCGCACACGGTCGGCTCACTGGCCACCAGGGCGAGCATGTCGGCGCGCACCTTCGCCCGCCGGTTCGTCGACGAGACCGGCCGCACCCCCATGCAGTGGATCACCGACCAACGGGTGCTCTACGCCCGACGCCTCCTCGAGGAGACCGACCTGGACGTCGACCGGGTGGCCGACAAGGCGGGCTTTGGCACCGCGACGCTGTTGAGGCACCACTTCCGCCGGATCATCGGCGTCACGCCGTCGGACTACCGCCGTCGCTTCTCCGGCGACCAATCCGACCGTGCCGCAACGGCGTGACGGCTACGGCGCGTAGACGAACCAGGTGCCCGGGACACCCCTGAGGCGATGCTCGCCGCGCGAGGTGAAGACCCGGTGCGAGCCGGTGACGATCTCGCGCACCGTCGATGAGACGAGGATCTCTCCGGGCCCCGCCAGTGCGGTGATGCGGGCCCCGATGTGCACGGCCATGCCGGCGATGTCCTGCCCGCGCACCTCGACCTCGCCGGCGTGAATGCCCACCCGGACGTCGATTCCCAGGGTGGCGACCGCGGCCACGATCTGTTCGGCGCAGTCCAACGCGACGCTGGGACTGCTGAAGGTGGCGACGAAACCGTCACCCGCGGTGTTGACTTCGCGGCCGCCGTAGCGCGCCAACTCCCGGCGCACCATGCCGTCGTGGCTGTCGAGGAGGTCGCGCCAGTGGTCGTCGCCGAGGGCGGCCGCGCGCTGCGTCGACCCCACGATGTCGGTGAAGACGATCGTCGTCAGCACGCGTTCGGCGTCCGAGCCGCTGCGCGAGCCGGTGACGAACTCCTCGATCTCGGCCAGGATCGGCGTCGCGTCCCCGACCCAGTACAGGGAGTCCGAACCCGGCAGNTCGACGTAGCGCGCACCCNTGACGTGCTCGGCGAGGTAGCGACCATGACCGGCGCCGACGAACGTCGCGCCCGCGCGATGCACGATCAGCGTCGGCGACGTGACCGCGGGGAGCTTGTCCCGCACGTCGGCGTCGACGAGNGCCTGACTCGACCTCNTGGCCATGCTCGGCGACGCCGCCCGGTTGCCNGCGGCGTCCCACCACGTCCGGAACACCTGGTCGTGCGCGACCGACGGCGCGACCATCGCCAGCACGTCGACGCCGTGCTCGACGGCGTCGGACTCCATGGCCACCGCGGTGAAGGACGTNGCGGAGTGAGGGTTGATGCCCACCTCGTAGTCGGGCGCCCACAGCGCGCGCGCCGAGCCGTTGACCACCACCAGATTGGCCACCCGCTCGGGCCGGTCGGCGGCCAGGAAGAGCGCACTCACCGCGGTGAAGCCGGAGCACAGGATGGTGGCGCTCTCACAGCCGACGGCGTCCATGACCGCCACGGCGTCCTCTGCCCAACAGGCCGGCGTGATCTTGTCCGCGCCGATGCGCGAGGACATGCCCATGCCGCGGTGGTCGAATCGGATGACCCGACAGAACGACGACAGGCGTCGATAGAAGCGGTACATCGACGGTTCGGAGTCGATCGAGTCGATGGGGACGAACGGGCCCGGCATCACGACGAGATCGGTCGGGCCGTCCCCGATCACCTGATACGCGATGTCCAGATCGCCCCGCGACGCATACCGAGTCCGCGGAGCCCGCGAAACGGGTACGGCCACCAGCTCAGGCTAGTTCACCGCCACCCTCACCGGCCAGCGCGAACAGTCCGTTCGTCGTCTGCTCGACCAGGCCGTCGGTGAGCAAGGAGTCCAGTGCGCGGTCGCGCTGCGCGGGATCGGTCAGCCACACCACGTCCAGGGCGGCGCGGTCGACCGGGGCACGATTGGCGCGCAGGACGTCCAGCAACCGGCCGCGCACCTGACGGTCGGTACCGGCGAACTTCTGCACCCGTCGGGCCGGTTCGGTCGACGGCGGGTACCCGGCCGATCGCCACGCACACGAGCTGAGCGGACATATTCCGCACCGAGGGGAGCGCGCCGTGCAGACGATCGCGCCAAGTTCCATCAGTGCGATCGAGAAGGTCGGCGCCAGTGCGTCTTCGGGCAGGAGGGCGTCGACGTCGGCGAGGTCGCGGACGCTGGCGGGGGAGTCGGCCCGTCCGTGCACGGCCCTGGCGACGACGCGCCGTACGTTGGTGTCCACCACGGGAACTCGCCGGCCGTAGGCGAAGCAGGCGACGGCCCGCGCGGTGTAGGTGCCGACCCCGGGTAGCGCGAGCAACGCGTCGACGTCCTCGGGCACGACGTCACCGTGCTCGGCGGCGATCACCGTCGCGCACTCGTGCAGGCGCTTGGCCCGGCGCGGGTAGCCAAGCTTTCCCCAGGCCCGCAAGACGTCGGCGGCGCTCGCCGCGGCGGTCGCCGACGGCGTCGGCCAGCGCGCCACCCAGTCCCGCCAGATGGGCTCGACCCTGGCCACCGGCGTCTGCTGCAACATGAACTCACTCACGAGCACTTGCCAGGCCGAAACGCCCGGCTGGCGCCACGGCAGGTCACGCCGTTCTCGTGAATACCATTTGATCAACTCGCCCGCGTCCACCGTCACATCCATCTCCAGGCACAATGTGGCCATGCCGAACACGAGCCCGATAACCGCATGGAAGGCACTCACCGAGGGTAACGAGCGATTCGTCGCCGGAACTCCCGAGCACCCCAGCCAGAGCATCCAGCACCGAGCCAAGCTTGCGGAGGGGCAGAAGCCCACCGCGGTGGTGTTCGGGTGCGCCGACAGTCGCGTCGCCGCGGAGATCATCTTCGACCAGGGTCTCGGCGACATGTTCGTGGTGCGCACCGCCGGACACGTGCTGGACTCCGCGGTGCTCGGCTCCATCGAGTACGCGGTGACGGTGCTGAACGTGCCGCTGATCGTGGTCCTGGGCCACGACAGCTGCGGGGCGGTCAAGGCGACGCTGTCCGCGCTCGACGACGGCGAAGTGCCGGGGGGCTACGTGCTCGACATCGTCGAACGCGTCACCCCGTCGATCCTGCTCGGCCGCAACGAGGGCTTGACCAGGGTCGACGAGTTCGAGGCACGCCACGTCACGGTGACCGCCAGGCAGCTCGTCAGCCGGTCGAAGGCCGTTTCGGACGCCGTCGACGCCGGAACGCTGGCCATCGCGGGCGTCACCTACCACCTCGCCGACGGCACCGCCGTCCTGCGTGAGGCCGTGGGCGACATCGGCGCAGGCTAAGGGGCGACACGCCGGGCGAGGTCAGACGGCTAGGTGTGAGCTGGCCTTACCGTAGATTCGTGCTGGAAACTGAACCGCATCACCCGCTGCCGCCGGAGATCTACCGGCGCAGACGGTTTCTCGCGATAGGCGTCGGGGCTCTCGTCCTCGTCATCGTCGTCGCCATCTCGGTGGTGGTGTTCTCCAACAGCACCGGCGGGGACTCGACCGCCACGCAACCGACCACGACGGCGGCCCCCGCCGCGACGCAGCTTCCCGGTGCGAATCCCGAGGTCAAGACGCCCATTCTGCCGCCGGCTCAGGAGTCTCCGCCGCCGACCCCGACCCCCGCGTCGGCCGTCGTGCCGCCACCGGTGTTGAAGGAGGGTGACGACTGCCCCGACTCGACGCTGGCGGTCAAGGGCATCACCAACCAGCCGAACTACGTCGTCGGTGATCAGCCGAAGTTCACGATGGTGGTCACCAACATCGGCCTGGTGGCCTGCAAGCGTGACGTCGGCGCCGCGGTGCTGGCGGCCTACGTGTACGGCCTCGACAACAACCGGCTGTGGTCCAACCTCGACTGCGCGCCGTCCAACGAGACGCTGGTCAAGCAGTTCAACCCGGGTGAGCAGGTGACCACCGAGGTCACCTGGACCGGAATGGGTTCCGCGGCCAACTGCCCGCTGCCGCGCCAGCCGATCGGTCCCGGCACCTACAACCTGGTGGTCCAGTTGGGCAACCTGCGGTCGGCGACGGTGCCCTTCACCTTGGCCGCGCCGGCCAACGTGCCTGCGGGCGAAGCGCCCCCGGCTCCGGCAGACGCGCCGCCGCCAGAAGTGCCCGCGCCCGCACCCGCCGGCAACTAGTCACCCGTCGTCTCGAGGGCCCCTACTGCCGGCCCTTCGACCAGGCCCACGCGGAGATGCGCCAACCCCCGGGGCTTCGGCTCAGTGCGACCGTGAACGACGCGCCCACCTGGTTGACCCGCGTGCCCCTGACGTCGAACGTCATCGTCGCCGGCACGACGACGTACGCGGCGTCGCCGGTGACGTCGTCGTGCAGCGGCTCGTCGAGAGTGACCGCATAACCGGACGCCCCGTGTCGCTCGCCCTCGGCCAGCACGTCGCGGTACCAGTCAGTGGCGGCCGACGGTCCCTGCCACGAGTGCGGGGCCATGCCGTCGAGGATCGACCCCTGATCGGTGAAGGTGGCCGCCATCGCGGCCGCGTCACCGGCGTTGAACGCTTCGATGTACCGGTGGATTGCCGCCAGTGGTGTGTCGGTCGACATGACGGCTCCTCGGTTGGGACCCCGCTCAGGCGAGCTGGTCGGCGATCGTCGACTCGGCCAGCTGCGAGAGTCCCTCGCGAATGTGGCGGGCCCACATCGACCCGATGCCGTCCACCGACTGCAGGTCGTTCGCGCTTGCGGCCAGCACGCCCTGCAGTGACCCGAAGGACCGGACCAGCAGGTCGACGTGGGCGAACTGCAGTCGCGGGATCCCGGCCATCGCTCGGTATCCCCGCGAACTCATGGCCGAGTCCTGCGCCTCGAGCGTCGAGGGATAGCCGAAGACCCTTGCCAGCGCGGTGAAGTCGAGGAGCTCGTTGTCGCTGAGGGTGTCGAGCTCGTCCAGGGTGGCGAGAACCTGCGCCGTCGACGGCGGGTCGGGGTTGGCGTGGTAATCCCTGGCGATCAGTTCGCGGGCGGTGTCGTTGTCACCGACGAGTTCCTCGAGCTGCAACTTGAGCTGACGGCCGTTGGTGCCCAGTTCGACGACGTCGGCGTCGATCTCGAGGCTGATGCGACGCACCATCTCGAGGCGCTGCACCACCGTCATGACGTCGCGCAACGTCACGAAGTCCTCGATCTCGGCCGTGGACAGCTGCCGGTTGACCTCGTCGAGGCGCGTCTTGTAGCGCTCCAGGGTGGCGATCGTCTGATTGGCCCGCGACAGGATGGTGGCCGAATCGGGCACCACGTGGCGCTCGCCGGCCACGTAGACCGTGACGATGCTCATCGAATGACTAACCGAGACAACGGGATAACCGGTTTGCACGGCGGTGCGCTCGGCGGACCGGTGCCGGGTGCCGGATTCGTCGGTCGGGATCGAGGGATCGGGGACGAGTTGGACGTTGGCGCGCAGGATGCGGGTGCCGTCGCTGGACAGCACCACCGCGCCGTCCATCTTCGACAGCTCGCGCAGCCGCGTCGGCGCGTACGCGATGTCGAGGGCGAAGCCACCGTCGCAGATGGCCTCGACCGAGTCGTCGAAGCCCAGCACGATCAGGGCGCCGGTACGGCCACGCAAGATGCGTTCGAGTCCGTCACGCAGAGCCGTGCCCGGTGCTAGCTGCCCGAGGGTCTCACGCAGCGTCGGTCGGGCAAGCTGGACCACGTTGCCGCGCCCGCCCCTGGCAGCCTTCACGGCCATCACCACTCCTAGCGTCGGGCGCCTATGTCCCTCACATTGTCGGCGATGTTCCTGAGCACCCGCAAGGCACCCGAGATGTCGGCGGCCGACTGCACCCTGAGGCCGGCGGGTACGTCCGTCACTCCCGGTGGCACCACCGCGCACGTGAACCCCAGCCGCGCCGCCTCGGCCAGTCGACGGTCCATCCCCGTCACCCGGCGCAGATCGCCCGCCAGGCCCACCTCGCCGATGGCCACCACGCTGGTGGGCATCGGGATGTCGGCGTAGGCCGAGGCAATCGCCAGGGCCACCGCGAGATCCGACGACGGGTCGGTCAGGCGCATGCCGCCGACCGTCGACAGGTAGATGTCGTTCTGCCCAACGTTGAGGTGTGCGCGCTTCTCCAGGACCGCGGTGATCATCGCCGCGCGGGCCGAGTCGATGCCGCTGACCGCCCGCCGCGGGTTGCCGGCCGATGCCGATCCGATGAGGGCCTGGACCTCCCCGATGAGCGGGCGCTTGCCGTCGAGGGTCACCGTCACCGACGTGCCAGGAACCGGTGTCGGTCGCTGGTCGAGGAACAACCCCGACGGGTCGGCGACGCCCTCGATCCCGTTGTCGTGCAACAGGAAACAGCCGACCTCGTCGGCAGCGCCAAAGCGGTTCTTCACCCCGCGCACCATGCGCAGAGCCGAGGACCGGTCACCCTCGAAGTGCATCACGACGTCGACGAGGTGCTCGAGGGACCGAGGGCCGGCGATCGCGCCCTCCTTCGTCACGTGGCCGACGAGGATGATCGCCGCCCCGTTGGATCCGGCGGACTTCGCGTGCGAGGTCAACGCCGTGGTGACCGCCCGGATCTGGGTGACGCCACCGGTGACGCCGTCAGCCTCGGTGGTCGACATCGTCTGCACCGAGTCGACGACGATGAGCGACGGTTTCACCTGTTCGACGTGACCGAGTGCGGTCTGAAGGTCGGACTCCGCGGCCAGGAACACCTCGTCGTGAGTGCAGCCGGTGCGCTCCGCGCGAAGCCGGATCTGTCCGGCGGACTCCTCCCCGGAGAGGTAGAGCGCGCGTCGTCCCGACCGCGCCCAGCGATGCACGACCTCGAGCAGCAGCGTCGACTTGCCGACNCCCGGTTCGCCNGCCAGCAGCGTCACCGAGCCGGGGACGATACCGCCGCCGAGGACCCGGTCGAGTTCGTCGACGCCGGTTCTGACGTGTCGCGTGGTGCCAGGATCTATCGAGCTGATGGGCACGGCAGGCGTGCTNGGAGCCACCGCGCGGTTGGCGGCCGCANCGGTGATCGGAGTGAGTACCGCGATCTCGTCGACGGTGCCCCAACTGCCGCAGTCGGGACAGCGCCCGACCCACTTCGCCGTGACGTGCTGGCACTCAGAACAGCGGTGCTGCGAACGTGCCTTCGAACCGACCTTTGCCACGTGCCGACCGTATCGGTCCGCACCGACAGATCTGCCGCGGTGACGCTCAGTGACCGCCCGTGTCGGTTTCGGCGCCGGCCTCGGNGGCGACCTCGCGTCGCGGGGCCTCCCCGGCCGAGATCGGGACGTTGACCGTCGTCTGGCCCGAGCGCTGGAACGTGAAGGTGAACGGGTAGTTGATGCCGTTGGTGATCGGCTTGGTCAACCGGACGACGGCCTCGACCGTGTCGGCGCCCTCGGTGGCGTCCAGGGCGCTGGGTGTCCCGTCGGGCGTCCCGACGATCAGGGTGCCCCCGGCCGGGACGCGAGCATCGCCCGTGAGGCTCACGGTGCCGATGTCGGAGGTGATCGACACCAGTCGGTCCTCGTTCTCGGCGGACTCGTTGACGGCCACGAACAGCACTTCCGCCTGGTCGCCGGGCCGGACGAAGTCGGAGGTCTGCGGCGCGCGCAGGTGCACGTTGCGCAGCGCGATGCCCGAGGTGGGATCGCCGACCCAGGCGAGGGTTCCGTTGACGGCGGGCTGCTGTGACGCCGTCTGGGAAATCTGGCCTGCGCCGCAGCCGGACAGGACGACGGCGGCGGACAGGCCGCACGCCGCCAGTGCGACCACGGAAGTCCGCGATTTCGAGAGGGTCACTGCAGCCTCCTGCTTGGCGACGGGACGACGGTGACGTGCATCCCGAGTGTCGACTATGCAGAGTAGTAGGTGCCGACGTGCGGCGGTAGGCGAGGGCTCGCGTACCGCCGCACGTCGGGGTCTACGGCCGCGCCGAGAACGAGTCCGCGGGGTGCGCCGACCGATGGTCCGGGGTTTGCCCAGTGATCTGCGCGTTGCACGGATTCGTGGCCGTGTCAACCCCTAGTTGTCATCCGCGGTGCCCCTGACCTGCAACGTTGCGCAACACCCGTCGTNGCCCCGTGCTAACATTGGGTTGTGAAAGGGGCTCTAATCTGATGATTTTCAAGGTCGGAGACACCGTTGTCTATCCACATCACGGTGCTGCGTTGATCGAGGCGATCGAAAGCCGAACCATCAAGGGCGAGCAGAGGGAGTACCTCGTCCTGAAGGTTGCGCAGGGCGATCTCACCGTTCGAGTTCCCGCTGACAATGCCGAGTACGTCGGCGTCCGCGACGTCGTCGGACAAGAAGGTTTGGACAAGGTGTTCCAGGTGCTCCGCGCCCCGCACACCGAGGAGCCGACCAACTGGTCGCGACGGTACAAGGCGAACCTGGAGAAGCTGGCCTCCGGTGACGTGAACAAGGTCGCCGAGGTCGTCCGTGACCTGTGGCGTCGCGATCAGGAGCGTGGGCTGTCCGCAGGCGAGAAGCGCATGCTGGCCAAGGCCCGGCAGATCCTGGTCGGCGAGCTGGCCCTGGCCGAGAACACCGACGAGGAGAAGGCAGAGACCATCCTCGACGAGGTTCTCGCCGCCGCGTCCTGACGTCTCGCCGCGCCCACGCGGTCGCGGCGTAGGTCGATGAACACCAGAATCGGTCTGGGGACCGACGTACACCCGATCGAGGTGGGGCGGCCGTGCTGGCTGCTGTGCCTGTCATTCGAAGACGCCGACGGCTGTGCTGGGCACTCCGACGGGGACGTCGCCGCGCATGCGCTCTGCGACGCCCTGCTCAGCGCAGCCGGACTCGGTGACCTGGGGTCGGTCTTCGGCACCGATCGGCCGGAATGGCGCGGCGTCGGCGGTGCCGACATGCTTCGCCACGTCCACGGGCTGCTGCGCGACGAGGGCTTTCGGGTGGGCAACGCCGCAGTGCAGGTGATCGGCAATCGACCCAAGATCGGACCTCGCCGGATCGAGGCGCAGCGGGTGCTCTCCGAGTTGCTCGACGCGCCGGTGTCGGTGTCGGCGACCACCACCGACGGACTCGGCCTGACCGGCCGCGGCGAGGGTCTGGCCGCGATCGCGACGGCCCTGATAGAGGTAGACGAGCGGAGATGACGGGTGAGCACTGACGGGCCGGTAAGCTGGCCCGTCGTGACCGTTCAGCCCCTGCGAATTCACGACACCATGACGGGTGTGGTGCGTGATTTCGTGCCTCTGCGCGACGGACACGCGTCGATCTATCTGTGCGGTGCCACCGTTCAAGGTCTGCCCCACATCGGCCACGTCCGAAGCGGCGTCGCGTTCGACGTGCTGCGTCGCTGGTTGACCGCCAAGGGATTCGACGTCGCCTTCATCCGCAACGTCACCGACATCGACGACAAGATCCTCACCAAGGCCGCCGACGCCGGCCGCCCGTGGTGGGAGTGGGCGGCGACCTTCGAACGGGCCTTCAGTTCCGCCTACGACGCGCTCGGCGTGCTGCCGCCNTCGGCGGAGCCGCGAGCCACCGGCCACATCACCCAGATGGTCGAGCTGATCGAGCGCCTGATCGCGGGAGGACACGCCTACCGGGACACCCGCGAAGGCGGCGCCGACGTCTACTTCGACGTGCTGAGCTACCCCGACTACGGCCAGCTCTCCGGTCACCGGATAGACGACGTGCACCAGGGCGAGGGCGTCGCCACCGGCAAGCGCGACCCGCGGGACTTCACGCTGTGGAAGGGCGCCAAACCGGGCGAACCGTCGTGGCCGACGCCGTGGGGTCCCGGTCGACCCGGGTGGCACACCGAGTGCGTCGCGATGTGCGAGGAGTACCTCGGCCCGGCGTTCGACATCCATGCCGGCGGCATGGATCTGGTGTTCCCGCACCACGAGAACGAGATCGCCCAGGCGCGGGCCGCCGGCGACGGTTTCGCCCAGTACTGGATGCACAACGGCTGGGTCACCATGGGTGGCGAGAAGATGAGCAAGTCCCTGGGCAACGTGCTGTCGATTCCGGCTGTGCTGCAACGGGTTCGGGCGGCAGAGCTCCGCTACTACCTCGGCTCCGCGCACTACCGGTCGATGTTGGAGTTCTCCGAGACGGCGCTGCAGGACGCGGTCAAGGCCTACACCGGTATCGAGGACTTCCTGCACCGTGTGCGCAACCGGGTGGGCACCGTCGTCCCCGGCGACTGGACCGAGAAGTTCGGCGCCGCCCTGGACGACGACCTGGCGGTCCCCGCGGCGCTGGCCGAGGTGCACGCCGCGCGCGCGGAGGGCAACCGCGCGCTGGACACCGGCGACCACGACGCGGCGATGACGCACGCCAGATCCATCCGGGCGATGATGGGCATCCTCGGATGCGACCCCCTCGACGAACGGTGGGAGTCGCGCGACGAGACGTCGGCCGCGCTCGCCGCCATCGACGAACTCGTCCAGTGGGCCCTGGCGGGTCGCGCGGAAGCCCGCGAGCAACGAGACTGGGCGAAGGCCGACGAGATCCGCGATCGACTCAAGGCGGCGGGCATCGTCGTCACCGACACCGCCGACGGACCTCAGTGGGAACTCGGCGACGGGAGCAACAAGTAATGGCAGGCAACTCCCAACGACGCGGCGCGGTCCGCAAGGCGGGCACCAAGAAGGGACCGACGACCGGTTCCGGCGGTGTGCGTCGGCGCGGGCTCGAGGCCAAGGGCGCCACCCCACCGGCGAGCGCGCGCCCGCATCACCCCGCGGGCAAGCGCGCGGCGGCCGCGGCCCGCAAGGACCAGGGCCGGCACAAGAAGACCGACGAGACCGAGGTCGTGCTGGGCCGCAACCCCGTCCTGGAGTGCCTGCGCGCCGGCGTACCGGCCACCGCGCTGTGGGTGGTCCTGGGTACCGAGTCCGACGAGCGGCTCACCGAGTCGGTGCAGCGCGCGGCCGACAAGGGCATCGCCATCCTCGAGGTGCAGAAGCACGACCTGGACCGCATGAGCGCCAACGGCCTGCACCAGGGCATCGCCCTGCAGGTCCCGCCGTATGACTACGCCCACCCCGACGACTTGCTTCGGGCGGCGCGGGCCGATTCCACGCCGGCGCTGCTGGTGGCGCTGGACAACATCTCCGACCCCAGGAACCTCGGCGCGATCGTGCGGTCGGTGGCGGCCTTCGGTGGCCACGGCGTGCTGATCCCGCAGCGGCGGTCGGCGTCGGTGACGGCGGTCGCGTGGCGGACCAGCGCGGGCGCGGCGGCGCGGCTGCGCGTCGGGCGGGCCACGAACCTGACCAGGACGCTGAAGAGCTGGGCCGACGAGGGTCTGCAGGTGGTGGGTCTCGACGCAGGCGGCGACACCCAGCTCGACGAGCTCGACGCCACGGTGCCGATGGTCGTGGTGGTGGGTTCGGAGGGCAAGGGGCTCTCGCGGTTGGTGCGGGAGAACTGCGACGCGATCGTGTCGATCCCGATGGCCGGGCCGACGGAGTCCTTGAACGCCTCCGTCGCCGCCGGTGTGGTGCTGGCCGAGATCGCTAGGCAGCGTCGCTAGTCGCCGGCTTGGTCTCGGGCATGAACCGGGCGTAGAGCACCAGACCCACGGCTGCGATGGCGGCCAGCGTCCAAAACGCGATCGTGTAGCCCTGCCCGACNATGACGAACCCGGCCACGGTCGCGCTGAGCGAGGCGCCGAGGCCCTGCACGGTCGCCACCGCGCCCTGGGCGACGTTGAAACGTCCCGTGCCGCGCGTCAGGTCGGCGATGACGATCGGGAACAACGCGCCGAAGATGCCCGCCCCGATGCCGTCGAGAGCCTGCACGGCCAACAACCACGCCGCGTCGTCGGACACGGTGTAGAGCAGCCCCCGCAGCGTGAGCACCGCGAATGCCACCAGGAAGATCGGTTTTCGGCCCCAGCCGTCGGCCTTGCGTCCGACCACGATCGCCACCGGCACCATCACCAGCTGGGCGGCCAGGATGCACAGCGCGACCAGAGAGGTGGCGCTGTCCTTGCCGACCACCCGGGTCAGCAGCTGGCTGACCGAGGTCAGCATCGCCGCGTTGGCCAGATGGAACGTGAAGGCGATGATCGCGAAGATCAGCAGCGGCCGGTTGGTCACGAGCGTGGTCCACGCGCCGACCGACGCGCCGCCCTCGTCGGGGGTGAGCCCGCGGGCCATCTCGTCGTCGATCTCGTCGCCGCGGATGCGTGAGGTGGCCACGACGCTGAGCACGGCCAGCACACCCATCAGCCAGAAGACCACGACCGGGCCCATCTGCCAGGCCAGCAGCGCGGCGACGCCAGCGGCCGTCGCGTTGCCGGCGTGGTTGAACGCCTCGTTCCGACCGATCCTGGGCGCGAACATCTTTGGGCCCATCAGGCCCAGGGTGACCGCCGCGATGGCCGGCGCGAAGACCGCCGCGGCAAGTGAGGCCACCGACTGGCTGACCGCGATCAGGGCGAAGCCACTGACGAAGGGCAGGATCACCGAGCTGACGGTCACGGCCAGGGCGGCGACGATGATGATCGCGCGCCGGTTCTTCACGCGGTCGATGAGAACGCCCGCCGGAGTTTGGGAGAGCAGCCCGACGATGCCGGCGATCGTGATCACCGTTCCGACGGTGGCCTCGTTCCACCCGTGTTCGGGACCGCGGACCGCGAGGAGGTAGATCGCAAGATACGGGCCAAGTCCGTCGCGTACGTCGGCGAGGAAGAAGTTGACGGCGTCCAGCGCGCGCAGCGATCGGCGTGATGGCATCACATGGGTCGTCAACGAGCACCTCGTTCGGGTCGGGAGCGCAGGAGCAAACTATCGCACCCATGTGACCGCGATCCGCGCCCACACCCGCCGTTCCGAAGTCGTCAGATTCCGGCGAGCAGATCGTTCACCACGTTGGACGACAACGCGGCCGCTGCGGTGTCAGCGCCACGGGTCGGCGCGGTCGAAGAGCGTCGGAAGGTGCAGTGCCACGCCGTCTTCGGCCGCCAACCTGGTCAGCGTGCGCATCGACGCGTCGAGGTCGTCGGCGGCATATGGCAGCGCTCGGAGCGGTTCGTGGAGCGGGCGGAAGAAGTCGTCCCAGTGGATCAGGACGACCCGCGTCGCGCCGACCGTACGGACCGCCTCGTTCCAGTAGTCCACGACGTACCGCTCGGGTTGCAGGCCCAGTTGTCCGACGCCGAGGAAGACGACGTCGGCCCGTCGGCCCGCCAGCGCCCCGGGCACGAAGCCGGCGCTGCCGACCACCAGCAGGCGCCGGTCCGTCGGGCGGTGGTGGATCAGCGTCGACCACGCCTCGCCGCACCGGTAGGCCGAGGCGCGCACCGGCGGGACGACGGGTGCGTCGACGACACCGGGGAAGCGGTCCGGCGGGCAGTGCGAGCCCACGACGAGGGTGACGTCGAACGCCCCCAACGAGATTGGTTCGCCGGGGGTGGCGACGACGAGCCGATCGTCGGGCAGTCCGGCGCCGCGCCCGAGGTGAGCCGCCGAGGTGCCGCCGACCAGCCTCGCCCCGGTGCGCTGGGCCACCACCGCGGAGTCCATGGCGTGGTCGAAGTGGGTGTGGACCGGCAGGACCGCCTCGAGGCTGTCGACGTTCAGGCGGGCCAGGCAGCCGTCGATCCGAGGCACCAAGGGTGCGATCTTGCGGGTGCCGACTGCGAGAATGCTTGGGCGGGAGAAGAATCCGTCGGTCATCAGGGCGGAGTCGCCGTCGTCGACCAGCAGCGTGGTGACGCCGGCCCAGGTCACGGTCAGCGGACTGGTCGCAGTGGCGGCCGGTTGGTCGAAGAGGCCGCGGTAGTCGGAGAGGTCCGGCCTGCCAAGCTTGAGCCTCATCCGGTGAACGCCCTCAGGGTGACGCCGTCGGCACTCAGGCGCTCGCGTACCGCCGTCGCGATGCGCACCGCGCCCGGCGAATCACCGTGCACGCAGATCGATTCCGCCGTGATCGCCACGGTCGACCCGTCGGCGGCCTCGATCGTGCCCCGGCCCACCATCGCCGACACCCGGGCCGCGATGGCCTCGGCGTCGGTGAGGACGGCCCCGGGTTCGCGGCGGGAGACCAGGCTGCCGTCGGGCCGGTAGGCGCGATCGGCGAAGGCCTCGGAGACGGTGCGCAGACCGAGGGCGTCGGCAGCGGCGAAGAACGCCGAACCGGCCAGCCCCAGCACGGGCAGGCCCGGGTCGACGGCGTGGACGGCGGCGGCNACGGCGGCTGCCTGCCCCTCGTCTGNGACGATCGTGTTGTACAGCGCCCCATGGGGTTTGACGTAGTCGACCCGGGAACCGGCGGCCGTGGCCAGNGCGTGCAGGGCACCGATCTGGTAGATCACGTCGGCGGTCAGGTCCTCGGCGGTCACGTCGACGTAGCGTCTGCCGAAGCCGGCGAGGTCGCGATAGCCGACCTGCGCGCCGATCCGCACCCCCCGCCGGGCCGCCGCACGGCACACCCGCAGCAGGCCGGCGGGATCCCCGGCGTGGAATCCGCACGCCACGTTCGCGCTGGTGACGACCTCGAGCATCGCGTCGTCGTCACCGAGCGTCCACACCCCGAAGCCCTCGCCGAGGTCGGCGTTGAGGTCGACGGTCACGGTGGACACGTCGTCGAGCCTACGGCGGGTCCCGGCGACGCCCAGCCGTTCTCCGCGACGAACTCACCGAGCGGACGCGCACGAGTCCAGTCGTCGATCTCGAGGGCGGGTCGGTCGGGAAACTCGGGCACGGGGCCCAGACACAGGATGGCGACCGGGTCGGCGTCGTCGGGCATGGCGAGCAGCGCACCGAGGCGGTCCGGGTCGAAGATGGACACCCACCCCATGCCGAGGCCCTCGGCGCGGGCGGCCAGCCAGAGGTTCTGGATGGCGCACGACACCGACGCCAGATCCATGTATGGCATGGTGCGCCGCCCGAAGACGTGGCGGTCGCGTCCGTCGCGAAGGGCGACGACCAGCAGTTCGGCGCAGTCCAGCACGCCCTCGACCTTCAGTCGGAGGAANTCCTCACCGCGGGGTCCCAGGGCCGCCGCGGTCCGCTCGCGTTCCTCGGAGACGAGGGCGTGAATGCGGTGCCGCAGGGCGGTGTCGGTGACGCGGATGAACCGCCACGGCTGCATCAGCCCGACGCTGGGTGCGGCGTGGGCGGCGGCGAGCAGCCGGGCCAGCACGTCCTCGCCGACNTCGCCCGGGACGAACCGGCGCATGTCGCGGCGCTCGGCGATCACCCGGTAGACGGCCCGTCTCTCCGTCGCGCTGAACGCGTGCTGCTCGGCCACGCGGGCCAGCGTACGTTCAGTCAGGTGAGATCCGAGGTTCTGGTCACGGCAAGCGAACTCGACGAACTGATCGCCTCCGGCGCACCGCCGAGGATCCTGGACGTGCGATGGCGGCTCGACGCGCCCGACGGCCGGGCGGCCTACGAGGCGGGCCACGTGCCCGGCGCGGTCTACGTCTCCCTGGACGNCGAGTTGAGCGATCACGACGTCACGGGCCGCGGCAGGCACCCGCTGCCGTCCGGCGCCGCTCTGCAGGCCGCGGCGCGGCGGTGGGGCCTTCGACACGGCGACCCGGTGGTGGTCTACGACGACTGGAACCGGGCCGGGTCGGCGCGGGCCTGGTGGGTGCTGAAGGCGGCCGGCCTGGCCGACGTACGCATCCTCGACGGGGGACTGCCGGCGTGGACCGGACCGCTGNAGACCGGAGTCGTGCGCNCGGAGCCGGGTGACGTCGTCCTCGCCCATCACGACCTCTACGCGGNCGCCATGCCGACGCTGAGCGCCGACGACGCCGCAGCCCTCGGTTCCCGGTTGGCCGACGCGCGGGCTCCCGAGCGCTTCCGCGGTGAGGTCGAGCCGGTGGACCCCGTTGCCGGTCACATCCCCGGTGCGATCAACGTGCCGAGCACGTCGCTGCTCGACGCCGACGGGAGGTTCCGCCCGACCGACGAGCTGGCCGACGCCCTTGGCGCCACCGCGGGTGCGTACTGCGGGTCGGGGGTCACCGCGGCGGTGACGGTCGCGGCGCTGGCCGTCGTCGGGGTGGACGCGGCGCTGTTCCCCGGGTCGTGGTCGCAGTGGTCGGGTGAGCCGACGCGCCCGGTCGCTACCGGCGGCTGACGCGGCGGCGGCTGCCGATTGCCCAGCAGGCCAAGAAGATCGCGAAAGAGATCGTGGTCACGAACACCGAGACGGGCACACCGGGCGCCAGTGAGAGCAGGATGCCGCCCACCGCCGCGATCTCGGCGAACACCACGGAGGCGACGATGGCCGCCGGCGGCGAGGTGAAGATGCGCGCGGCCGCCGCGGCGGGAGTGATCAGCAGCGACATCACCAGCAGCGCGCCGACGATCTGCACGCCCTGGGCGGCCGCGACGCCGACCAGCGCGGCGAAGACGATGCCCAGCGCCCGCACGGGCACACCGCGCCCCGCCGCCACCTCGGGGTCGACGGTCGCGAACAGCAGCGGGCGGTAGCTCACCGCGAGGACGGCCACCACCAACACGGTGATGACGCTCAGCAGCGCCAGACCCGAATAGCCGACGCCGACGATCTGCCCCGTCAGCAGGGCGAAGCTGGTTCCCGTCCGCCCCGGGTAGAGGTGGATGAACAGCACCGCGAGGCCCAACCCGAAGGCGAGTACGACGCCGATCGCGGAGTCCCGCTCGCGGGTGCGCTGCCCGAGGAAGCCGAACAGCACTGCGGCCAGGGCGCTGCCGACCAGCGCGCCCAGGCCGACGTTGAGCCCGGTGAGCAGGGCGAATGACGCACCGGTCAGGGACAGTTCGCTGGAGCCGTGCACGGCGAAGGACATCTGCCGCATGACGATGAACGGTCCGATCGCTCCGGCCAGCAGTGCCAGGAGGGCGGCCGCGAGCAGGGCCTGCTGCACGAAGTCGCGCCGCAGCAGGTCGACGGTGACGTCGAAGGCGAACAGCTGTGAGAGCAGTTCGGTCAGACGGTCAGACATGGTGGTGTCCGCTCGCATCCCCGACCACGACGTACTGCTCGCCGATCTTCACGACCTGGATGTCGGCCCGGTAGAGCTCTGAGAGGGTCGCCGAGGTCATCACCTCGGCGACGGTGCCGATGCGGAAGCGGCCGTCGACCAGATAGAGCACCCGGTCGACGTAGGGCAGCACGGGGTTGACCTCGTGGGTGACGAACAGGACCGCGGTGCCTGCCTCGCGGCGCCGCTGGTCGATCAGCGAGGAGATCAGCCGGGCGTTGGCCGGGTCGAGGTTGAGCAGCGGTTCGTCGCACAGCAGCAGGGCGGGGTCGGTGGCCAGTGACTGGGCGATGCGGACCCGCTGCAGCTCCCCGCCGGACATCACGCCGACTGGGAGGTCGGCGAGGTGCGCGCCGTCGACCTGGCCCAGTGCGGTGGCGACGATCTCCCTCTTGGCCGCGCGCGTGCGGGGGCCCGTCAGGCCCCACCGGTGGCCGTCGTAGCCGAGGCCCACCAGATCACGCCCGCGCAGGGTCAGGTTGCCGTCCATCGAACGATGTTGTGGCACATAGCCGATCTGCCCGGTGACGGTGGCGGTGCCGCCGCTGAGCGGCATCTGCCCGAGCAGCACCTTCAGCAGGGAGGTCTTGCCCGTGCCGTTGGGGCCGAGGACCGCGATGAACTCACCGGCCCGCACGTCGAGGGTCAGGCCGGCCCACAGCACGCGGTCGCCGAAGGCGAGGCGGGCGTCGGCCAGCTCGACGACAGTCATCCCGCCACGGCCGGAGCGTGGTCCAACTGGTCGGCGAACTCCGCGGCGGTGCGCCGCTGCCAGTCGAGGTAGTCCAGGCCGTCCTGAAGCGTCTCGTCGACGGTGATGACGGGGACGCCCGCGGAGCGGGCCGCGTCCTGGATCTGGTTGGTCACGGGTGTCTCGGTCTGCCGGTTGACCACCACTGCCGACACCCGATGCCCGGTGATCAGGTCGAGCATGGCGGCGACGTCCACGGGCGCGGGGTCGTCACCCTCCTCCACGGCGCTGGCGAACGAGGCGGGGGTGCGGTCGGCGATGCCGGCGGTTGCCAGCAGATAGTGCGCGACGGGTTCGGTCGCGACGACGGCCACGCCGGGGTGCTCGCGCCCGATCGCGCGTTCGGTCTCGGCGATCGCGTCGGCCGTGGCGCCGAAGGAGGCTGCGTTGGCGCGATAGACGTCGGCGTGGGCGGGGTCGTCGGTGGCGAGGTGGTCGGCGATGCTCGCCGCCACGGCCTTGGCGGTCGCCAGGTCGTAGAACACGTGCTCGTTGGCGGGCTGGCCGTCGGACGGCTTCGCGGTCAGTGAGTAGGCGTCGACGGTGGTGACGTCCGGATGGGCCAGCAGCACGTCGTCGGCCCATTGGTCGTAGTGGCCGCCGTTGTAGACGACCAGGGTCGCGTCGGCGATGGCGGCGGCGTCCGAGGCGGTGGCCTCGTACGAGTGCGGGTCGGCCGAGCCGCTGGTCAGGATCGAATGGACCGTCGCATGGTCGCCTGCCACCGCGGCCGCGACGCTGCCCCAGACGTCGGTGGAGGCGACGACGGTCGGGTGGCTCTTGTCCGGCCGGTCCGTGCTCGCGCACGCCGACGCTCCGAGCACGGTCGAGGCAACGGCCAGCGCCAGCGTGGATCGAACGAGATGGCGACGACGCACGACGTGAACTCCCCGCTACAAATGAAAACCGTTTCCAAAATGTTAGGTCATGGGCCGCAGTTCGGCCAAAAGGCCGTCCCATGGGGTCGCCGAACCCAGAACCATAGGGGAATCCCCGATGCGACGGGCCGCCGTCGGGGGGAATCATCGTGGCAGACGACGTCGGAAGGACAACGTCGGGCGCTAAGCGGCGAGGGGCATCGGCGGTGAGCAAGGTCAGACGCCTTCGATGCGGGGGGGCCTTCGCCGCCGCCGTCGGATTCGGTGCGGCAGCGATGATCCACCCGGGCATCGTGCTGGCCGACCCGTCGGCCGACCCGACCGACGCGTCACAGGTCGAGAGTCAGGGGTCGGGGGACCCGGACTCGACGACGGAGTCCGGGGTGGTGTCGTCTGGGGGGTCGACACCACCCGTGGGGGCGGATTCCGTCACTGCCGGGCCGGGGTCTGACGTGTCGTCGGGCCCCGGCCAGGCCTCTGGGTCGACGGCGTCGTCCTTCGACCCGGCACCCGGGGTCTCCGTTCGCAGCTCGGGCGGCGCCCTGACCTCGAGTCAGTACGACACGGGTTCCGATGCCGCCGGACCCGCGACGGCGGGGGACGTCCCGCCGACGACGACGGTCACCACGTCCACCCCGGAACCGACGCCCACGACGCCGGCCCCGGTCCCGTCCGCCGACCAGCCGGCTCCGGTGGTCGAGGCCGCCGCGGTCGAGACGACGGTCACCGAGGCCCACGCCGCGCGGGGCGCGACGGCCCCGTCGTGGGGCCCGTTCGGCGACGGGTTCACCGACGACGTGCTGGCGTCGACGTCGGCGACCCCAGCACCCACGACCATCTCGCTCCTTGGCGGCGCGGTCCGAACGTCATCGGGCGCCCAGGACGGCCTAGGCGTCGTGGGTGACCAGAGACGGACCGAAGCGGTGGTCGTCGCCGCCCGCCCGGTGCCCGCGACGCCCGCCGAGGACGGGCCCGCGCGTGAAGCGGTCGAGACGTTCACCGACATGCTCGCCGCGGCGTTGGCGCCGTTGGTGCTTCCGGTGCCGGGCAGCCCGGTCGACGCGCCCACGCTCTGGATCGTCCTCGCGTGGGTACGGCGCCAATCCGGCGGCGGCCCGATGGGCCGGCCCTCGGTCGCGACCCCGACCCGGACCGAGATGGTCCTCGCCGATCCGACGACGGACCGAGCGGTGGTCGACCGGGTCGACCGGACGACGGGGCGCGTGCAGGGGCACGTCGACCTGGAGCGCCCCGAGCAGGACGCGTCGCCGACCCACGAGCTGGTCGGTCACCTCGATCCGCGGGTCGGCGTCGCCACCGTCGCCCCCGACTCCGGGCAATGGACGTTCACCCCCACCCCCGCCGCCCGCCTGGCGACGCACCTGCAACTGGGCGCCGGCGTCGCGACGTTCGCCGTCGGCACGTCCGACGGCCGCACGGTCGACGTCCGCGTTCCCGTCGACCCGGCCGAAGCCGCCGTCACCGGAACCGTCGACGTCGGCGCGGGACTCACCTACGGCATGGCGGTCATCGGGGACCGGCTCTACGTGCTCAAGGGGTCCGACGACGCCGCAGGCAACGGCTCGGTGAAGGTGGTCGACGCGTCGACCAAGACGGTCGTCGGTTCGGTCGAGGTTGGCGGCATGCCCTACGCGCTGGCGACCAGTGGCCGAATGCTCTACGTCGGCAACGCCGACGACGGCACGGTGTCGGTGATCGACTCGCGAACCAACGCCGTCGTCGACGTCGTGGGCGTGGGGGTCAACCCGTTCGGCCTCGAGGCCACCGACGCGCACCTCTACGTCGCCGATCTCTCCGGCACGGTGTCGGTGATCGACTTGGCCGACAACACCGAACTGGTCCGCATCCCCGTCGGCGGAGACCCCTTCGCCTTGGCCGCCACCGCCGATCGCGTGTACGTCACCAACTACGGCGGCGGCACCGTCGCGGTGCTCGACCAGACGACCAACACCGCCGAGGGCGCCGACGCGGCCGGGTACCCGTACTACGCCGCCGTCGTGGGCAAGCGGCTGTACGTCGTCAACGTGGCCACCAACGCACTGACCGTCGTCGACCGCTTCCGAACCGCCGCGGTGGACGTCGAACCCAACACCCGTGCCCTGGACGCGATCCCGCCGGAGGCGGCGCCGGTCGACATGGTCGTGCGCGGTGATCGCTTGTACCTGAGCAACATTCATTGCGGCACCGTCACCGTCGTCGACGTCGCGACCAACCACGTCGTCGAGAACGTCGGGGTGGGCATCCAGCCTGGAGTGATCGCCGCGAGCCGTGACGGCCGTACCGTCTACGTCTCCGACGTCATGGACGGCACCGTGCGAGTCATCACCAGCGTGCGCCACGCAGCCCAGTCGACGGTGTGAACTGCACGGAATCCGCTAGCGTCTTACACCATGTCCAGAGGACCTGCGCCGCGGCGGCGCGCAACCCTGGCGTCGTTGGCCGCCGAATTGAAGGTTTCGCGCACCACGATCTCCAATGCCTACAACCGGCCGGACCAACTCTCCGCCGACCTCCGCGAACGCGTGCTGGCCACGGCCAAGCAACTGGGCTATGCCGGACCGGATCCCGTCGCCCGGTCGCTTCGGACCCGCCGCGCAGGTGCGGTCGGTCTGATCCTCACCGAACCGCTCAACTACTCGTTCCGAGATCCGGCGGCTCTGGACTTCGTGGCGGGGTTGGCCGAATCGTGTGAGGCGGTGGGGCAGGGGCTCCTGTTGGTCGCCGCAGGCCCCAACCGCAGCGTGAGCGACGGCACCGCCGCCGTGCTGTCCGCAGGCGTCGACGGATTCGTCGTCTACTCGGCCTCCGACGACGACCCCTATCTGCAGGTGCTCGCTCAGCGCGGGCTTCCGATCGTGGTCGTCGACCAGCCGCGTGACGTCCCCGACGCGTCGTGCGTCGGCATCGACGACCGGGCTGCGATGCGCAGCGTGGCCGAGCACGTGATCGGACTGGGTCACCGCCACATCGGCGTGTTGACGATGCGGCTGGGGCGCGAGTGGCCTCATGGTGGCGCGGAGGCTGCGGCGGCCGATCTGGAGCGAATGGACAATCCGCACTTCTACGTTCAGCGGGAGCGCCTCCGTGGAACGTTCGAGGCGATGGAAGCCGCTGGCCTTCAACCGGATTCGCTGACCGTCGTCGAGAGTCGCGAACACCTGCCTGCCTCGGGCGGCGCCGCGGCCGAGGTGGCGCTGGAGCTCAACCCGCGCATCACCGCGCTGATGTGCACCACCGACGTACTGGCGCTCTCGGCGATGGACTACCTACGGGGCCGGGGCATCTACGTGCCGGGACAGATGACCGTCACCGGATTCGACGGCGTGCCAGACGCATTGGCCCGCGGATTGGTGACGGTCAAGCAGCCCAGCGTCGAAAAGGGCCGCCGGGCAGGGGAATTGCTGCACAACCCGCCGCGGTCCGGGTTGCCCGTCGTGGAGATTCTCGACACCGAATTGGTGCGTGGCCGCACCTCGGGCCCGCCTGCCTAGCCTCGGCGACGCTCGAGCAGGTGGCGCAGCGACTCCGCCACGTCCTGCGGTGAGTCGACCCGGTACGCCGCCAGCGTCTCGCCTGGGCCGACCTTCACGCCGACGTCGGACCCCGTCATCCGGCGGAAGGCCTTCTCGTCGGTCACGTCGTCGCCGAAGAACACCGCGGCCGTGGCGTCGGTCTGCGCGCGGATCGCGTCGACCGCCTCGCCCTTGTCGGTGGTGATGACCGCGAACTCCAGCACGTCCTTGCCAGCGGTGATCTCGACGCCCGCGGCGACGCCCACCGCGCGGGCCGCGTCGAGCNCCGCCTCACCGTCGGCCGCCGACGCGTTGCGGACGTGGATCGCGACGCTGGCGGGCTTGGGCTCGACCGTCACACCCGTGCGGTCGGCGGCGATCGCGTCGAGTTCGGAGGTGATGGTCCCCAGCAGCGCCTCGTCGACCTCCAGGGCGAAGCCGCTGTCGAACTCCGCACCGTGACTGCCGACGAGGTGCACGCCCGACGGCATGCCGGAGTACGCCCGCAGGGTGGCCAGCGCGCGCCCGGACACCAGGGCGACCTCGGTTGAGGGAAGTTCGGCCAGCGCGCGCAGGGCGTCGGCAGCGCGGGGCAGCGGGCGGGCGTCGGCCGGGTCGTCGACGAGCGGTGCGAGGGTGCCGTCGAAGTCGGAGGCGACGAGGAGCCGCGCAGTGCCTGCGGCGACGTCGAGGGCGCGGACGAGGTCTGCCGGTAGGTCACCCACGGGTCAGATCTTAGGGTGTTCCCCGTCGCCGATGAGCAGTCGCACCGCGAGATCGAGGCGCTTGCTGACGTCGGTGGCCGAGGCGCGTCGGGTCAGCCAGGCCAGCAGGTTGGACAGCCACACGTCGGAGATGACGCGGGCGATGTGGAACTGGTCCTCGGTGGGCTCGCCGTCGCTCATCGCACGGGCGAACATCGAATCCATCAGCTTGCCGACGTGATCGACCTCACCCGCGGCGGAGGCGTCGGCGAAGACGAACGCCCGCGTCATGGCCTCGGTGAGCAAGGGGTTGCGCTGCATGGAGCGGTTGAGCTTGCCGACCATGATGTTGAGCCGCTGATACGGCGTTCCGCCCGTCAGCGACGCCCGATCGGTCTTGGCGTCGATGCGTTCGAACTCCCGCCCCAGCGCGGAGACCAGCAGGTGCACCTTGGAGGGGAAGTACCGGTAGAGGGTGCCGACGGCGACGTCGGCCCGTTCGGCGACCGCACGCATCTGAACTGCCTCGTAGCCGCCCTTGGACGCGATCGCGAGGGTGGCGTCGAGGATGCGCTTGCGCCGTTCGCGCTGTGCTTCGGAGCCGAGCTCGGACTCGGCCAAGACGGCCACCTTGGTCACCTGGCGGGGACCGGTCGACGACGACGCCCCCGTCCCCGGGCTGGCTGGTGTTCGATCGCTTGCTGACACGGATGAACCGGACATGCGGTCGGCATCTCCTTCGTAGTACGCACTAGGTGAAAACGATACGCACGCGAATCAGGAATGTCCCACCTCCGTGCCCCCGGGTCACCGACCTGTCCTGCAGTGTTGGCAGTCGACTTGACGTTCGAACAGTGTCACCATTAGAACACGTTCTAGTGAGAAGCATCGCCTTCTCTCCAACACCCAGGAGGGCCCGACGATGGCTTCGACAGGTTCGGTGTCCGCGAGCATCACCGACGAGCAGTTTGCCGTGCGGGAGCTCGTCCGGGACTGGGCGAGCTCGTCCGGCGCCGTCGCGGCGGTGCGTGGCGTCGAGGCGGGCGACCCCCAGGCGTGGCGTTCGGTGTACGACGGCTTCGCCGCGCTCGGCACGTTCGGGGTGGCCGTGCCCGACGAATTGGGCGGCGCGGGCGGCACCGTCGAGGACCTGTGCCTGATGGTCGACGAGGCCGCCGCGGCGTTGGTGCCCGGCCCGGTCGCGACGACCGCGTTGGCCACCCTGGTGATCACCGACGAGAAGCTCCTCGACGGCCTGGTCTCCGGGCAGCGCACCGCCGGGGTGGCTCTTCGCGCCGACATCGCCGTCGACGGCGCGACGGTCACCGGCTCGGCGAAGTACGTCCTGGGCGGGGTGGTGGACGGGTTGTTGGTGCTGCCCACCGACGACGGCTGGGTGCACGTCGACGCGACCGCTGCCGGGGTGACGGTCGAGCCGCTGGATGCCACCGACTTCTCCCGCCCACTGGCGCGCGTGGAGCTGTCCTCGGCGCCGGCCACCCGGATCGACCTGCCGCACCAACGCGTCGTCGACCTCACCGCGACGCTGTTGGCCGCCGAGGCCGCCGGGCTCTCGCGCTGGTGCCTCGAGGAGGCCAGCGGGTACGCCAAGGTGCGCGAACAATTCGGCAAGCCCATCGGCAGCTTCCAGGCGGTCAAGCACATGTGCGCCGAGATGCTGTTGCGCGCCCAGCAGATCGCCGTCGCCGCCGCCGACGCCGCCAGTGCGGTGGCCGACGGGGACCCCGACCAGCTGTCGATCGCCGCGGCGGTCGCCGCGGCGATCGGCATCGAGGCCGAGAAGGTCAACGCCCGCGACTGCATTCAGGTGCTCGGCGGCATCGGCATCACCTGGGAGCACGACGCGCATCTCTACATGCGCCGCGCCTACGCCAATGCGCAGTTCCTCGGCGGCAGGTCGTCGTGGTTGCGGCGATGCGCCCGGCTGACGCGCGACGGCGTTCGCCGCCAACTGCACGTCGACGTCACCGAGGGTGAGGACGTCCGGGCGGAGGTCGCCGACACCGTCGCCGGCATCGCCGCGCTGCCGGAAGAGAAGCGTCAGGCCGCGCTGGCCGAGTCCGGTCTGATGGCGCCGCACTGGCCCGAGCCCTACGGGCGTTCGGCGTCCCCCGCGCAGCAGTTGGTCATCGACCAGGAGCTCGAGGCGGCGGGTGTGGTGCGACCCGACATCTCGATCGGATGGTGGGCGGCGCCGACGATCCTGGGGCACGGCAGCCAGGAGCAGATCGAGCGGTTCATCCCCGGCACCCTCAGCGGTGACGTCTACTGGTGCCAGCTGTTCAGCGAGCCGGGAGCCGGATCCGATCTGGCGGCGTTGCGTACCAAGGCAGTTCGCAACGCCGAGGACACGGGCTGGTTGCTCACCGGTCANAAGGTGTGGACGTCGAACGCGCACCGCGCCGACTGGGGCATCTGCCTGGCGCGGACCAACCCGGATGCNCCGAAGCACAAGGGCATCACCTACTTCCTGGTGGACATGACGTCGCCGGGCATCGACATCCGGCCGCTGCGCGAGATCACCGGCGAGGCCCTCTTCAACGAGGTCTTCTTCGACGACCTCTTCGTGCCCGACGAGATGGTGGTCGGCCCGGTCGACGGCGGTTGGCCGTTGGCGCGCACCACGCTGGCCAACGAGCGGGTGGCCATCGCCACGGGCGGAGCGCTCGACCGCGGGATGGAGCACCTGCTCGAGGTGCTCGACGGCGATCTCGACCCCGCCGACGCCGATCGCCTCGGGGTGCTGATCGTGGCGGCTCAGGTCGGCGCGCTGCTGGACGCGTTGATCGCGCAGATGGCCGTCGGCGGCCACGACCCGGGCGCCGCGTCGAGCGTGCGCAAGCTGATCGGGGTGCGCTACCGCCAGAACCTCGCCGAGGCGATCATGGACTCCCATGACGGTGCGGGCATCGTGGACTCGCCCGACGTGCGCTACTTCCTCAACACCCGCTGCCTGTCGATCGCCGGTGGTACCGAACAGATCCTGCTGAATCTCGCCGGCGAGCGGCTGTTGGGATTGCCGCGATAGACGCTCAGGTGCGCACGGGCCGGCGGTAGGTCAGCTTGTCGAGCTCGCGGCCGTACTCGTCGACTGCCGTCACGTCCATCTCGCTCATCAGCGTTCCCGGTCGCACGTCGACGCGCACGAACGCATAGTTGGCGAAGCGCACCCGCGACCACGCCACCGCCTCGGTGGTCTTGGCCCCCGATGCCGCGTCCCACACGTAGCTGTTGGGCACGAAGGTGTCGGGAAGTTCACTGCCGCGGTAACTTTCGCGCTCGCCGTCCTGGAAGGAATAGCGCGGGCGCCCGCCGCTGCCGACGGTGTAGTACACCGTGCCNTCGGTCTCGGGATAGACCGTTGCGTTGTCGGACGCCACCGTGGTGGGGGCGCCGGCCCGGATCGGATCGGTGCGTTCGAAGACGTGATTGTGTCCCTGCAGGACGAGGTCGACCTGGTGGCGGTCGAACAGGGCGGTCCACGCCGCACGGACGCCGCCGTCGCTGGCGTGCTGCTTGGTGGTCGAGTACGCGCAGTGGTGGAAGAAGCAGACGATGAAGTCGACGTTGGGGTTGGCTCGGTGCGCGGCCAACGTCGTGTCCACCCAACGGTTTTGGGCCCCGCCGGAGTAGCCGGTGTTGGCGCGAATCTCGTAGCTGACGTCGTTGGCGTCCAGGGAGAGCACCGCGACGTTTCCGTAGGTGAACGAGTACGCCGACGGGCAGGCGGCGGGACCGTTGCCGGGGAAGTCCAGCCGCGCCAGGTGGCCGCCGTAGCCGTGGTCGGAGTAGGCGGCTTCCATGTCGTGGTTTCCGGTGGCGAACATCCATGGCGTGGTCGACGCGCTGGCCTCGATCGAGCCCAGGTAGACGTCCCAGACGAAGGGGTTGTACTTGTCGAATCCCTTGGGCGGGTCGGTCTTGGTCGGCACGAACGTCGGCTTCAGGCCGGCGCCGCTGGGGTCGGCATAGGCGATGTCGCCGGCGAGGACGTGGAAGTCGGGCCGCGACGCGATGATCTGGTCGAGCAGGTTGGCCGTGTGCGGGGCGGTGGGGTCGTTGTCGCCCGCGTAGTAGGCGTCGTCGTACAGCCCGGCCGGCAGGCCGGGGGGAAGCACCGGGGTGTCGTCGGTGCCCTGGTCGCCGATCATCGTGAAACGAAACGGCGCCAATGCGTTTCGTGCCGTCGGCATCGCGGTGGACGTCGACCGGACGTCGCCGACGAAACCGTCGTCGGTGCGCCAGCGGTAGAAGTGCGACGCGTGACCGGGGAGGCNGTCGACGGGAACGNGCGCGTAGAACTGTTCCGCGGCGAGTACNCCGCCGCGGCTGTCGGGAATCTGGGTGACCAGGTTGCGCACCTCGGCCTGGGTGGTCGCCCCGAGCTCCGCCGTCGGCCCGTGGTCGACGAATACCCTTTGCCCCTTGGGGTTTCGAGAGAGCTGGGCGGCGAAGCGCAACTGGCTCGAGGCGTCGGCGCCGTAGCCCACTCGGCGGTTGGCGACGGTCAACGGCGCTTCCTGGGCATAGGCCCGCGCGCCGAAGGGGGAGATGCCGACGGCGCCGATGGCCGCCGCGGCGGCCGACCCGAAGAGGAAGTTTCGGCGCGACACCGGGTGGCGACGTAGGTAGCCGCGATGCCAGTCGTACTGTTCGGCCATCGTCATGCGCGCGGCGAGCTCGCGGGGGAGACCGGTGTCCGGGATGTCACCGTCGGGGTTCAGCCGTTCGTCTGCGTCCACCACGTCGATGGTGTCGCANTCGTGTTCGTGACGCGCGCCGAGCGGGGAAACNGGCGGCAAACCGTGGGNGAACGTCTCGTCGTCATNCTCTCGTAAGGTCGCGGGCTCCCGAGCCGTTCGTCGCGGAGGACACTGGTGAGATGGCGAATCGCGCGAGGCTGACCGTCGGCAGTGGTCTCGGGGCCCTCGGGGTGGCGGCCGCGGTCTTCCTCGGGCTGCAGTCCGGCGCCATCGCCGTGCCGGCCGTCCTCGCCGGCATCGGGACGTCCGCTCCCGTCCTCGCCCCCGCGCCGACGGTCGACGAACCACGGGCGGCGCCCGGCACCTTGGAGACCGCCGTGCTCGCCGGAGGCTGCTTCTGGGGCGTCCAAGGGGTCTTTCAGCACGTCGAGGGCGTGACGATGGCCGAGTCGGGATATGCCGGCGGGCAGCAGTCGACCGCCGATTACGAGACCGTGAGCACCGGCACCACCGGACACGCCGAGTCCGTGCGCATCACCTACGACCCTGCCAAGGTGACCTTCGGTCAACTGCTTCGGATCTACTTCTCGGTGGTGCAGGACCCGACGCAACTCGACCGGCAGGGGCCCGACGAGGGCACGCAGTACCGGTCGGCGATCTTCGCCCGAGACCCGACCCAGCAGCGCGTCGCCGAGGCGTATCTCGCGCAGCTGTCGGCGGCAAGGGTGTTCAGCGCCCCCATCGTGACGACGGTCGAGCCGAACACCGGGTTCTTCCCGGCCGAGCAGTACCACCAGGACTATCTGAACTCGCACCCGACGAGCGCCTACATCATGGCCAACGACATGCCGAAGGTCGACGCGCTCAAGGCGATGTTCGCCTCGGAGTATTTGGCGCAACCGGTCCTCGTCGGCGACCTGGGCTAGGACTCAGGAGTAGGTGGTCTGCGCGCACGCCGTGGGCGTGGTCAGGTTGATGCCGCCGTAGACCACCTGGATGTAGGCGCAGGCGATGAAGCCGGCCTCGGTGTTGGGTTGCCCGGTCTCGAACTGGACGGTGCGGGCGTCGCCGCGCATGACCGGCGGGTTGCCCGCGAAGTAGACCGTGGCGAATTCGGTGTCGCTGATCGACTTGAACATCCGGGTGTTGGCGGCGTCGAAGTCCGCGTCCATGTAGACCATTCGGTTGGTCGACCGGATGGTGGTGTTCTGCTTGCCGTAGAAGTCCGACGGGAATCCGGTGGTGCCGTCGGGAGTGAGGACGTCGGCCAGGGTGTCGAAGTAGCACCTGTTCTCGGCCTTGACGCAGTTGGCCGTCACGTGGATTTGCACGGTGTGAGTGTCGTCGATGGCGATGCCACGGGTGGCGGTGTTCGTCGCGGCGCCGGACTCCGCGGTCGGGCACAGGACGCCGAGCGCGAGCATGGTCGCCGACACCGTCGCGAGAGTTCCAGCCCTGCGCTTCACGTTGCTCCTCTGCGGTCCAGCGAATGTTAGCCCGCAGGTCATTCGTCGTAGGTGACTTCGACCGAATCGGATGCCGGCCGGGCCTGGCAGGCCAGGATCAGCCCCTCGGCGAGGTCGGAGGCCTCCAGCACGTCGTTGACCTCCATGTGCACCTCGCCGCTCTTGACGAGTACCGCGCATGCGCCGCAATGACCTTCGCGGCAGGAGAAGGGCGCGTCGAGGCCCTTGTCGAGCAGGACGTCGAGCAGCTTGGCGGTGCGGGGCCACCGGATGTCCTGGGTCTCACCGTCGAGTGTCACGGTGGCGGTCGCCGGAGCCTCGTCGCCCTCGTCNTCGGTGATCACGACGGCGGCGAACGGGTCGGATTCCAGGGACNTGAACACCTCGAGGTGGACCCGCTCGGGGCTGGCACCGGCGACGCCGAGCGCGTCCTGCGCCGCCACCATGAACGGCCCAGGCCCGCAGATGAACGTCTCGCGGTCGACGTAGGGGGCGACCAGGTTGACCAGGGCGGCGGCACTGGGCAGTCCCTGCACCGACTCGATCCAGTGGACCGCGGTGAAGCGGTCGGGGTACTTGGTGGACAACTCGCGCAGGGCGCCGGCGAAGATGACCGACTTCTCGTCGCGGTTGGCGTAGATCAGCGTGACCTTGCCGGAGCCCTCCGACAGTGCCGACTTGAGGATGGCCATCATCGGCGTCACGCCGCTGCCCGCCGCCAGCAGCAGGAAGTCCGTGTCGAGGGTCGTGGGCACGAAGGTGCCCGACGGCGCGAGCACGTGCATCAGCATGCCGGGGCGCGCGTTGTCGCACAGCCAGTTCGAGGCGTAGCCCCCCGCGGTGCGCTTGACGGTGACGGTCAGTGCTTCGTCGCCGAACGGCGAGCTGCACAGCGAGTAGCAGCGGGCCACGGATCCGGTCCGGTCGCTGGGGACCCGCAGGGTGAGGAATTGTCCGGGTTGGTGGCGGAGCCGGTCGACGGGGATCTGCGACCCGTCGGGCACCTCGAAGACGAGCGACCGCGCATCGGCGGTCTCCTCGACGACGTCGGCCAATTGCAGCTCGAGCACGTGGGTGCCGAGCGGCTCGTCCGTCACGGTCGGTCCTCCATCAGTCGGCAAAACTAGAACATGTTACAAAAACGTACTTTCGCAGGTCTAGCCATCGTAGGCAGGACTTGCTCGACACAAATCGTAACGTGTTCTAATCTTGGTGAAGCCCTTGATCCACTCCTCGATGCCCGGAGGCAACCAGTGACGTCTATTGAACAACGCGACGTGCAATCGGTCCTAGACGGCATCGACGATTTGTTGCCGCTGATCGCCAAGCGCGCTCAGGCCGCCGAGGACCTGCGACGCATCCCCGACGAGACCGTCGAGGAACTGGACAGGGCCGGATTCTTCAAGCTGCTGCAGCCCGAACAGTGGGGTGGCCTGCAGTGCGATCCCACCGCGTTCTACGAGGCGGTCCGCCGGCTCGGCAGTGCCTGCGGCTCGACCGGCTGGGTCAGCTCGATCATCGGCGTCCACAACTGGCACCTCGCCCTGTTCGACCAGCAGGCGCAGGAGGAGGTCTGGGGAGAGGACGCCTCGGTTCGCATCTCCTCGTCCTACGCGCCGATGGGTGCGGGCACCGTGGTCGACGGTGGTTACCTGGTCAGTGGCGCGTGGCAGTGGTCGAGCGGCTGCGACCATGCGACGTGGGCGTTCCTCGGCGGACCGGTCATCAAGGACGGCCGCCCGGTCGACTTCGGCAGCTTCCTCATCCCGCGGTCGGAGTACCGGATCGACGACGTGTGGCACGTGGTGGGCCTCAAGGCCACCGGCAGCAACACCGTCGTGGTCAAGGACGTGTTCGTCCCCACGCACCGCTTCCTGTCCTACAAGTCGATGAACGACCGGACCGCGGGCGGCCTGCAGACCAACACCGCACCGGTCTACAAGATGCCGTGGGGCACCATGCATCCCACCACCATCACCGCCCCGATCATGGGGATGGCCTATGGCGCGTACGACGCTCACGTCGAGCACCAGGGCAAGCGCGTCCGTGCCGCGTTCGCGGGGGAGAAGTCCAAGGACGACCCGTTCGCCAAGGTGCGCATCGCCGAGGCGGCCAGCGACATCGACGCCGGGTGGCGCCAGCTGATCGGCAACGTCGGCGACGAGTACGCCCTGCTGACGGCGGGCCAGGAGATCCCGTTCGAACTCCGCGCTCGCGCCCGTCGCGACCAGGTGCGCGCCACTGCCCGCGCCATCGCGTCGATCGACCTGCTCTTCGAGGCCTCCGGTGCCACCGCGCTGGAAACCGACAAGCCGGTGCAACGGTTCTGGCGCGACGCCCACGCCGGCCGGGTGCACGCCGCCAACGAGCCCGAACGCGCCTATCTGATCTTTGGAAACGAGGCCTTCGGGCTGCCGCCCGCGGACACGATGGTCTGATGACGTCGTTCGCTCAGGAAGTCGAGAACCAGCAGGAGATCACCTTCGAGTCGACCTCGCGCTACGCGCAGGTAAGAGACGACATGCGCCTGCACTATCACGAAGCGGGCGTGGGGAATTCGGAGACGATCGTGCTGCTGCACGGCGGCGGTCCCGGCGCGTCGAGCTGGTCGAACTTCTCGAAGAACATCGCCGTCCTGGCCCGGCACTTCCACGTGCTCGCCGTCGACCAGCCCGGTTACGGGTTGTCCGACAAGCACACCGAGCACGAGCAGTACAACCGCTACAGCGCGCTCGCCCTGCTGGGCCTCTTCGACCATCTCGGCATCGAACGTGCTGCGCTGGTGGGTAATTCGCTCGGCGGGGGCACTGCGGTGCGCTTCGCGCTCGACAACCCGAAGCGGGCGGGCCGACTGGTGCTGATGGGCCCGGGGGGCTTGAGCGTCAACCTCTTCGCGCCCGACCCGACCGAGGGCGTCAAGCTGTTGGGCAAGTTCACCGTCGACCCCACGCGCGAGAACATGGAGAAGTTCCTGCGCATCATGGTCTTCGACCAGAAGCTCATCACCCCCGAGCTGGTCGACGAGCGCTTCGCGATCGCCAGTCAGCCCGAGTCCCTCGCGGCGGCCAAGGCGATGGGAAAGTCGTTCGCCGGGGCCGACTTCGAGCTCGGCATGATGTGGCGTGACGTCTACAAGCTGCGTCAGCCGGTGCTCCTCATCTGGGGTCGCGAGGACAGAGTGAACCCCATCGACGGTGCCCTCGTCGCGCTCAAGCAAATTCAACGCGTGCAGTTGCACGTGTTCGGTCAGTGCGGGCACTGGGCGCAGCTGGAGAAGTTCGACGAATTCAACCAGCTGACCATCGACTTCCTGGGGGGCTAGACCATGAGCATCAAGTCGCTGGGGTACATGCGGATCGAGGCGACCGACGTGTCGGCCTGGCGCGAGTTCGCGCTGAAGGTGCTGGGCATGGTGGAGGGCTCCGCCCCTGACAGGGCGTCCACCGAGGGCGCGCTCTACCTACGCATGGACGAGATGGCGGCCCGGCTGGTGATCGTGCCGGGTGAGCACGACCGTCTGCTCGTCTCCGGCTGGGAGGTCGCCGACGCACCCGCCCTGCAGGCCCTGCGCGAGACGCTGGCCAAGGCCGGTGTCGAGTTCACCGAGGGCTCCCGCGAGGACAAACTCGAACGGCGCGTCGAGGGGCTGATCCGCTTCGTCGACCCCGCGGGCAATGTCTTGGAGGCGTTCCACGGCGCCCAGTATCTGGGCCGCCGGTTCGTCAGCCCGTACGGCCACGAGTTCGTCACCGGCGAGCAGGGCCTCGGCCATGTGGTGCTCACCTGCGACGACGATGCCGCGGCCCAGGCGTTCTATCAGGACGTGCTGGGCTTCCGGCTGCGGGATTCGATGAGTCTGCCGCCCCAACTGGTCGGCCGTCCTGCCGATTCCGATCCGATCTGGTTGCGGTTCTACGGCTGCAACCCGCGCCATCACGCGTTGGCGTTCATGCCGATGCCCAACCCGACCGGGATCGTGCATCTGATGGTCGAGGTCGGGGACGCCGACGACGTCGGCCTGTGCCTGGACCGCGCGCTGCGCCGCAAGGTAAAGATGTCGGCTACCTTGGGCCGGCACACCAACGACAAGATGTTGTCCTTCTACATCAAGACTCCCGGTGGATTCGACATCGAATTCGGTTGCGAGGGGCTCGAAGTCGAAGACGCCAATTGGGTGGCCAGGGAGAGCACCGCGGTGTCGTTGTGGGGGCACGACTTCAGCGTCGGCTTCAAGTAGTCGACCATGCCCCAACCCGTCGACGCGCGGACGTTCCGGCACGTGCTGGGTCAGTTTTGCACCGGCATCACCATCATCACCACCGTTCACGACGACGACCCCGTCGGCTTCGCGTGTCAGTCGTTCGCGGCCCTGTCGCTGGACCCGCCTCTGGTGTTGTTCTGCCCCACGAAGCAGTCCCGGTCCTGGCAGGCCATCGAGGCCAGCGGCCGGTTCTGCGTCAACGTGCTGCACGAGGATCAGAAGGACGTCTCGGCGCGCTTCGGATCCAGGGAACCGGACAAGTTCGCCGGGGTGGACTGGACGCCGTCACACCTGGGATCACCGGTCCTGACCGGCGCGCTGGCACACATCGACTGCACGGTGGCCTCGGTGCACGACGGCGGCGATCACTTCGTGGTGTTCGGGGCGGTGCACGACATGTCGGAGCCCGCCAAGGAGAAGCCGCGGCCGCTGCTGTTCTACCGCGGTGAGTACACCGGTATCGAACCGGACAAGAACACGCCGGCGCAGTGGCGCGACGACCTCGACGCATTCCTGACCGCGACGACGGCCGACACCTGGCTGTAGCCACGAACTACACGGGTGTAATTCATCCACACTGTGCACAACTCCTGTGGATGAACTCGACGACGTGCTCGGCCACCTCTCGATGGCTGACGTCGTTGAGGATGTCGTGGCCGCCGCCGGGGATCTCGACCAGCGACAACCGCTCGACCTGCTCGGCATACGCCCTCAGTGCACCGACGGGCGCGATCGGGTCGTTCTCGCCGTGGATCGCCAGTGCCGGGATCGCGAGCGTGGGCAGGGTGGTGCCGAAGGCGTCCCAGCCCCGGTCCAGTTCGCGCGCCAGTGGGCCGCCGTCGGCGTCGACGAAGGCCAGCGGGTCGTTCTCCATCGCGTCGAGGTAGAAGGGGTCGGCCGAGAGTTGGCTCGGCGCGATCTCGAAGGTGGAGTCGACGTCGACCAGACCGGGGACCGGCACCAAGGGCGCACCCGAGATCACCGCGGCGGGATAGGCGTCGGGAACGGCGAGCACCTTCCACAGTGTGGCGACCGCCCCGAACGAATGCCCCTGGGCGATCAGCGGCACGTCGGGTGTCTCGGCCCGCGCCGCGTCGGCGAGTCGATCGGCGAGGGCGACACTCGCCTCGAGGGATCCGAAGTCCCCGCGCTCACCGGGGGTCAAACCGTGACCGAACTGGTCGACGGCCCACAGGTCGACG
>Ga0055540_1000379_pt1 | contig 37172 bp, 28 predicted proteins | sample AraplaCvi_mMS_r2_2_FD_55040 | JGI IMG/M metagenome (GOLD analysis project Ga0055540, IMG submission 55040) | Arabidopsis root microbial communities from North Carolina, USA - plate scrape MF_Cvi_mMS_r2 | ecosystem: Host-associated > Plants > Roots > Endosphere | place: USA: North Carolina
TCGCCGAGCTGGGCGCCGAGATCGCGCAGCGACATGCGGAAGGAGGTCAGCGACGGCTGCAGGAAATGCGTGCGCGGCTCCTCGCGGAAACCGACGACGGCAAGGTCGCGGCCGGGCACGATGCCGGCCTCGGCAAGCCGGCGGTAAAGCCCGATCGCCATCAGCTCGTGGATCAGAATGATCGCCGTCGGCCGATCTTCGATCATCAGCAGTTCGTGGCCTGCCTGATAGCCGCCCTGTTCGCTCGACTTCACGCGGATGACGAGGGCGGGGTCGAAGGCGATACCGTAGCGTTTCAGCGCCTGACGATAACTGTCGAGGAAGATGTAGCCGAGGTTGATGTCGGAGGAGGGGGCTGCCACCGCGATCCGTCGATGGCCTTTTGCTACTAGCCGGTCGACGCCGCGGGCCGCCACACCCTCGAAATCGAGATCCATCCAGGTATAGCTGCCGCCGGACGCGCTGCGGCCGAGCGCCACGAAGGGAATGCGGGCCTTTTCCAGGAGCTCGATGCGCCGGTCGGTGCGCCGCGTCGCCGAGATGATCATTGCGTCGACGAGCCGGCGCGCCACCATGCGCTTCAGATATTCGTGCGGATCCTCGTCATCGGGGCAGGGCAGCATGACCAGATCGAGCTTGTGGCGGGAAAAGACGCTCTGCAGCCCGTCGGTGACGCCGAGGAAGAAGTCGTCACTGTTTTCGACCGTCTCGCGGCTGACTTCGAGCATCAGCCCGATGACGTTGGTCATGCCCTGGCGAAGGCTGCGGCCCGATTGGTTGGCGACATAACCGAGTTCTTCGGCAGCAGCGAGCACGCGCCGGCGCGTTTCGTCATTGACGTCGGGCTTGCCGTTCAGCGCACGCGACACGGTACCGATCGAAATATCGAGATGCTCGGCGAGCTGGCGGATTCCCTTCATCTCTGGCGATCTTCCTCCCATGCAGCGCCTAGAACGGGATGATTTTAGGCCCGGTTGGCCTAAAATCTGAATCCTGTTCTACATTTAAAGAATTAGAGCATGATGTCGCCCGAAAACCGCTCACACTTTTCGGCATCATGCTCTAGCGTCATGACCCTTCTTGCCACAGGATGACCTCGGCGAAAAGCCATGAGGGAAGAGCTTACGGTTGGAAGCTTCGGCGGATGACCAGTTCGGGAATGACGCACTCGTAAGCCGGCGGCGAGTCCGGATTTTCCAGCCGCCGCTCCATCAGCGCGACGGCGCGTTGCGCCATGATCAGCGGGTCCTGGCGGAAGGTGGTCAGCTGATAGCTCAGCCAGGCGGATTCTGGTACGTCGTCGAAACCGATGACGGCGACTTCCTCGGGAATGCGCAATCCTGCTTCCAGGCGCACCACATCCATCAACCCGAAGGCGATCTGGTCGTTGGCGCAGAAGACGGCGTCGGGCTTGATTGTCTGCGAAAACAACGCCCGCCCGGCGGTGACGCCGCCGTCATAATCAGAATCGCCGCCGCGGGCGACGGTGACGGATGCGCCAAGCGTCTCTGCCGTCGCCAGGAAGGCGTTTTCACGCTCGACGATGGCAGGCGTTCCGGAGTTGGAGCCAATGACCGCCAGCCGCCTCCGGCCACTGTCGTAAAAGGCGGTCGCAGCCTTCCGTGAGGCTTCGGTGTTGCCGGCGCGTACATGGTCGGCGTCGGGCTCCGACCGGCCGATGACGACGAGCGGCTGGCCGTTTCGCTGGGCGAGTTCGAGGAAACTTGCCGGCGGCGAGCCGGAGAGGATGATGATCGCCTCAGCGCGGTGACCGATCAGCATCTTCTGGGCGGCAAGCAGCTCCTCTTCCGTCTGGCCGGTGTTGACGAGGATCGGAATGCTGCCGCGGCGGATCAGCGATTTAGCAAGGGCTGCGGCCAGATGCGCGCGAAAACCGACTTCCGGCCGCGTCGCGACGATGCCGACCAGGCGGCTCTGATTGGCAAGTACGCCGCGCGCCAGATCATTGACGTGATAGCCGAGCTCTTCCGCCGCCCGCAGCACCTTTTCCCGCGTTGCCGGCGCAACGCTTGCGCCCGGCGTGAAGGTACGCGACACGGCGGAGCGCGAAACGCCCGCCCGTTGCGCTACCTGCTCGGCGCTGACAAAACGCATGCGCTCTTTTTTTGGCACTTTGCCGTCGTTCGCGGGACCATCATTCATTGGCTCTCAGCTATTGCTCGTCTCTGACAGTTGCATGACAGGCGGTGCGGCGGGCGGAATTTTTGCAGAGAAAAGCCGAGGCTGTGGAAGGCAGCCCCGGCTGCGAGCGGTGATGACGAGTTCAACACCGCTTCAGACTTCAGATCTACTCGCAGACCCGCACGGTTTCGGCGTGGTAGCCGCCATCATAGCGGTTGCGAACATCGCGGTCTTCATACCAGCACCTCGGCTGGGGCTCGACATAGCGGGGGCTCTCTACGTAACGTGGGCCTTCATCGACGTAGCGAGGGCCACCATTCGCGATTGCGCCGCCGATCAGGCCGCCGACCACTCCTGCGGCGACGCCGCCGGCGATGATGCGGCCGGTATTATCGTGATGGTGGTGGTCACGCGCGGCAGCGGGCTGAATAGCCGATCCAACAAGGGCCGTCGCGATCAACAGGCTGCTAATAATTCTCTTCATAACGCTCTCCTCAGTGGGCACTCGCCCCGGATAAAAGGAAAATGCGGCAGCAAGGCGTTTGTTCGTTCAAACTTTGCGACAGTCGGTAACGCACGTCAGGTTGCCGATTGCGTCGCCGTCGTCTCCTCCAAGACATCTTCGGGAATATCGTCGAAAGAGGCGTAATTGAGGTTGTAGAGCCTGGAGTATAGCTTGTTGTTTTTCATCAGCTGGCGATGGTCGCCGCTCTCGATGATTTCGCCGTTCTGCAGCACGATGATGCGGTCGGCCTCGCGGATCGTCGCCAGGCGATGGGCGATGACGAGGCCGGTGCGGTTTTCGAGCAGCTTCACCAGCGCCTTCTGGATCAGCATCTCGGTATAGCTGTCGATATTGGCCGTTGCCTCGTCGAGCACCAGGATCTTGGCATCCGCCACCAGCGCGCGGGCAAAACTCAAAAGCTGGCGCTGGCCGAGCGAAAGATTGCCGCCGCGTTCGCCGAGAACGCTGTCGTAACCATCGGGCAGGCGCATGATGAATTCATGGGCGCCGACCGCCTTGGCCGCCTCAATCACCTGTTCGCGCGTCGCCTCAAGCTTGTGGTAGCGGATGTTTTCGAAGACGGTGCCGGTGAACAGAAAGGGTTCCTGCAGCACCATGGCGATCTGCGCACCAAGCGAATCCTGGGTCAGATCACGCACATCGTGGCCGCCGACCAGCACCTGGCCCTGCTGCACGTCGTAGAAGCGGTGGATCAGCGACATGCAGCTCGATTTGCCCGACCCCGTCGGCCCGACCAGCGCCACCGTCTCGCCGGGATTGACCTTGAAGCTCACATGTTTCAGCACCGGATGTTTCGGATTGTAGCCGAAGACGACATCCTTGAATTCCACCGAGCCGTCCATGTCACGCGACAGGGTCTTTGCGCCGGGCGCGTCCTTGATATCGACGGGCACATCGAGCACCTCGGTCAGCCGCTGGCCGGAGGCCATGGCGCGCTGCATCACCGAATATTGCAGGGTCAGCGAACGGATCGGGTCGAAGAAGCGCTGGATATAGAACAGGAAGGCGACAAGCACGCCGACATCGAGCGCTTGGTTGAGAACGCGGGCGCCGCCGACGACGATGACGAGCGCCATCGCCACGCCGGTCAGGCTGTCGACGATCGGCACCATCACCTGGGCATAACGCGCCGCCGTCAGATGCGTCCTGAGGTTCGCATGCGCCTTGTCGTCGTAAAGCGTGAAGTTGACGCCCTGCCGGTCCATGCTCTGGACGGCGCGCACTCCGTGGATGGCTTCGGCAAGCGCGCCATTGGCCACCGAATTGGTCTCGTGCGCGGCCATAAAGGACTTGCGGGCGAGCGGCAGCCAGAACAGCCGGACGATGAACAGCACCGGCAGCACCGAGAGCGTCAGCAGCCCCAGCTTGAAATCGAGATAGAGCATCACGAAGACGATGCCGAAGAGCAGCACGATGTCGCCGACCGAGAGAACCGAGGTTTCGAGGAATTCCTGCATCGAGTTGACGTCGCCCTGCAGGCGCGACATCAGCCGGCCCACCTCGGTCTTGTCCATGAAGGACAGCGAGACGCGCTGGAGATGCGAAAACATCGCCCTGCGTATATCGAAGAGCACGTCTTCCGCGACGCCGCCGACCAGCGTTTCCTGCGCGTAGCTTGCCGCATAATTGATTGATATGGCGACGGCGAAGGCGGCGATCGACCAGATCAGCGCCGAAGGGCTGCCGCCCGGCGACATGCCGTGATCGATGGCGTAACGGATGATCAGCGGGATCAGCAACTGCATCATCGTGAAGGTCAGGACGGCGACGACCGACCAGGCGACCTGGCGGCGATAGGGGTGAACAAAAGCCCAGATGCGCCTGACGATATTGCCGTCGAAGGCCTTGCCGAACATCTCCTCCTCGACGCGATGCGAACCGACGACTGCCCGCGGCGGGCGACGTCCATCCTCGCGAACGTCGGGACGCTCGGTTTCCAGTTCCTCGGCCATCTCATTCCTCCTGCGGCCATGACGTCGGTGGCCTGCATCTCATTGCTTTTCCTCTTCTCCCCAGCGGGGAGAAGGTGCCCGGAGGGCGGATGAGGGGGCCGCACGGCGCGCCCTTATTTGCCCTTCGCTTCCGCTCGGCGCACTCGTCGCTATCGCTCCTCGCCCCTCATCGCCTCGCTTTGCTCGGCACTTTTCCCCGATGGGGAGAAGAGGGGAGTCACGCGCTCAACACCTCATCGCCCGGCCGCACCTGCAGGTCGTAGAGCGCCTTGTAGCGTCCGCCAAGCGCCAGCAGCGCCGCATGCGTTCCGCGTTCGACGATCCGGCCGTCTTCGACGAACAGGATCTGATCGGCATGCATCAGCGAGCTCAGGCGATGGGCGACGATGATCGTCACCCGGTCGGCGGCATAGCGGCGCATGGCGCTGCGGATGCGCTGTTCGGTGGCCGCGTCGATCGCCGCCGTCGAATCGTCGAACACCATTACCGCCGGCTTCAGCATCAGCGCGCGGGCGATCGAAAGACGCTGCCTCTGGCCGCCGGACAGCGAAACGCCGCGCTCGCCGACGACGGTGTCGTAGCCGATGGGCAGGCCGAGCACGTAATTGTGCAACTGGGCGCTTTCGCTGGCGCGTTCGATGCGGCCTTCCTTCGCCCAGGGGTCGCCATAGGCGATATTGTTTTCGATCGTCGTGGTGAAGAGGAAGGAATCCTGCTGGACGACGGCAACCGCCCGGCGCAGCGATTGCAGCTTCGCCTTGCGGATATCCTGGCCGTCAATGGTGATCTTGCCGCCGCTAACGTCGTAGAAGCGCGGGATCAGATGGGCGATGGTCGACTTGCCGCTGCCCGGAGGCCCGACGATGCCGATCGTCTGGCCGCGCCTGGCTTCGAAGGAGACATCGTGGAGCACGGTGCGCTTTTCCGAACCGGGATAGGCGAAGCTGACATTCTCGAAGCGCAGCACGCCGTCGGTCACCGCCAAATCCCTGGCATCCGGCGCATCCTTGATCGCGATGTCGAGGTCGAGCAGGTTGAAGAGGCGTGTGCCGCAGGTGGAAGCGCGGGCAAAAGCATTGACCATCAGGCCGAGCTGACGCACCGGCATCTGCAAAATGGTCATGAAGGTCAGAAAGGAGGCAAGCGTGCCGACGGTGATCTCGCCCGACATCACCTTGCCGCCGCCGACGAAGAGCACCAGGCCCATCGCCGCGAAAAAGGAAAAGGTCATGGCGCTGGTATTGGTTACACGGATGCCGACGCGCTGATGGGCGAGCGCCAGCGCGTTTTTCGACGCCGCCTCGAATTTCGACATTTCGTGGTCCTGCGCGGCAAAGGCTCGCACGACGCGGATGCCGCCGAGGTTTTCTTCCATGATGCGGGTCAGCACCGACAACCGCTCCTGCAGGTCGAGCCAGGTGGCGCGCAGCCTGAGCTGCGTCACCGAGGAGCGCCAGCCGACAAAGGGCACGAAGGAGAGCGCCAGCAGGCCGAGCACTATATCGGTCGACAGCAGCATATAGGCGCCGATGCCGATCAGGATCGACAGCAGGATCATCCGGACGAGCGCCGTGGAAAAATACATGCGCACACCTTCGAGATCGAGCAGGCCGATGGTGATCAGGTCGCCGGAATGCACGGTGTCGTGGAAGCTGAAGGATAGCCGCTGGATCTTTTCGTAACAGGCCAGCCGCAATTCGTAGCCGATGTGATGGCCGACGGCCTCGCTGTAATAGTTCTGGATCATGGTGAAGAGGCCGCGCAGCACGCTGGCGCCGAGCAGGAGCAGCGCCGTGGTCAAAAGCGCGTCCTGCGCCACCTGGCCGGCCGCGCCGCCGCTCATCGCCATCTGCGTGTGGTCGACCGCCTGGCCGAGAAGGCGGGGGATCATCAGCTGGAAGGTGGAGGCAACAAGCGTGGCGCCGATCGCAAAGCCCGATTGCCAGGGGTGACGGAAGGCCATCATGGTGATGCGCACCAATGTGAAGAGGCCTCGGCCCCAGCCTGCCGCAGTTGCAAGCGCCATCGAAGCCGAAGGCTTCGTCGCGCGTATTAACGCATCGCTGCTCACGGTATTTTTTCCAATAGATGTGTGATCGGACGCTGGCCCGAAAAGACGGCAAATCCATGAAAGGATTGATAGCACCTTCACTTTTGCCGATTCCATTTGGGGGTTCAAGTAAAGAATTCACCAACTGGTTATTTTTACGTGAGGTCCCCTCGCATCCCGAAGGGAACAATCGGCGCGCGGGTGGGTTGCGGCAGACAACCCCGTCAGGCAATCATTTCCGGAGAGAGATCATGCCGCTGAAAGCCCTCGCTCTCAATGCAACTTTGAAATCCAGCGATGCCAAGGAGCCGTCTTCGACCGACCGGATGATCGGCCTCATCGACAAGGCGCTGTGGGCCTATGACGTCAAGACGGAGGTGCTGCGGCTTGCCGATTTCAACGTCAAGCCTGGCGTCACATCGGATGAGGGCAAAGGCGATGACTGGCCTGATATTCGCGCCAGGGTGCTCGCCGCCGATATCCTGATCATGGCGACGCCGATCTGGCTCGGCCAGCCTTCCAGCATCTGCAAACGGGCGCTGGAACGCATGGACGCCTTCCTCGACGAGACCGACGATCAGGGCCGCATGGCCTCTTACGGCAGGGTCGCGGCCGTCGCCGTCGTCGGCAACGAGGACGGCGCCCATCATGTGTCGGCCGAGATCTACCAGGCGCTGAACGACGTCGGCTTCACCATACCGGCCAATGCCGTCGCCTACTGGGTCGGCGAAGCGATGGGCTCCACCAATTTCGTCGATCTCGACAAGGTCCCGAAAGTAGTGACCAAAGCCGTCGATATGCTGGCCCGCAATACGGCACATCTGGCGGGCCTTCTAAAGGCTAAGCAATATCCGGGCGAGGGCGGCTGAAGCCGAAAAAACGCCTCGATTCTTCTAAATCCCGTTATCTTTCAATGGCTTGAATCGCCACGGCAAGAAAGCTCTTGCCATGCGTGAGATTTAGCGCTTTGATACACGACTAGTTTAATAGACTATAGACCGAGCGTGATTACTCCGCTCGGGCACTGTCGAGGCCTCCGGCTCGGACCTCGATGCTGCGGCAGATGTTCGTAAATGGCCGCATGAACCTCATCAACGCATGATCCGCTTTTATGCGTTGAAACCTCGATCGACACACGGTGCGGATGAAGCCGCAAAGGAGTTGCGATGACGGTTCAGGGACTTTTTTCCGCCAGAGCCAATGCGGCGGCACAGATATCGGCCGTGCCGCGTATCGCGATCGTCGGCCGCGGCTTTTCCGGCATGATGGCGGCCATCGCCTTGATGAAAACGCTGCGCGCGCCTTTCCATTTGCAGCTGTTCGATCCGAATTCGTCGGTCAGCGGCGGGCAGGCGCTGGCGTCAGCGCGGGCCTCGACGATCCTCAACACCCGCGTGCGCGATCTCTCGGTGTCAGTCGGCGACAATGACGATTTCAACGACTGGCTCTGCAGCAATGCCGCCTTCCGCGCCGCGGTGCCGGCCGCCATCCCCGGTTTCCGGCAGATCTTCGTGCCGAAGGAAATCTTCAGCGATTACGTCTATCAGCGTTTCTCGGAAGCGCTTGCCGCGCGCAGGGACATTACCGTCCAAGTCTGCAACGATCCGGTCGTGGCAATCCGCAGGAGCCATGGCAACCGCTTCCTGCTCGAGAGCGCCAATCCTGCCAATCCGCTATTCGATACGGTGATCCTTGCAACCGGCTACGGACTGAACGATCCCGATGCCGGGGAGCGGCAGGCTTCGCCGGTCAGGGCCCAGCGCCTCGTGGCACGGCCGCATGCAGTGCTGCTCGGCAGCGGCATCCGCGTCGTCGACCAGCTGCTGCAGCTGCGCGATTCCGGTTATGCCGGCCAGGTGACGATCATTTCCCGGCGCGGCTTCCTGCCTCAGAGCCATACGCCGAATTCAGCCGATCCGGTGTTTCCGGCCGAAGCGCTGCCCGAGAGCCTTCCCGACATCGTCCGCTTCATCCGCCAGGCCTGCCGCGAGGCTGAAGAAGAGGGTCGTAGCTGGCAATCTGTGATGAACGGCCTAAGGAAACATGCCCGCTCGCTTTGGCGATCGTTGCCGGCCCGCGACAAGCACCAGTTCAACCGGCATTTGCGGGCAATCTACGACAGCCATCGCAACCGCCTGCCGGAGGCGATGCACTTGCGCCTGAAACGCGAGCTTGCCGAAGGCCGCACGGTGCTGCGCCGCGGGCGGGCCGGCCGCCGAGGCCTGAGCGGCCTATTTTTCACGCCGGCCGGTTCCTCCGCCGAGGAGATCATCCATGCCGAGCGCATCATTGATTGCCGCTGTCAGGCGCCGGATCTTTCGGCGCCGCTGATCCAGAGCCTGTTTTCCGCCGGCCTTGCCATGCCGGACGAGCTCTCGCTCGGGCTGGCGGTGAACGCGCGCGGCGAGCCTTTTTTCGAGGACGGCTCGGCAATCGCCGGGCTGTTTGCCATCGGCCCGCTCGGCCTTGGCAGCTTGCCCGATATCGATCTCGTGCCGGAAATCGTCTCGCAGGCCTATGCCGCTGCCGAGCGGGTCGGTGAACGGTTCTATCCACAGGTCAGGGCGGTCTGAAAATTGAAGCCGCTTCGGAACCATCCGGCCGCCGCCGCGTTATACAGCGCTGGTGATCAAGAGGGGCTGATGGAAGCGCTGAATCGACAAGACCCGTCTCTTAACGACGAGGGACGCTTTCGCCTTTTGGTCGATGCCATCACCGACTACGCCATCTACATGCTCAGCCCTGAAGGCATCATCACCAGCTGGAATACCGGGGCTCAGCGTTTCAAAGGTTACAAGCCTTCCGAAATTCTCGGCGAGCATTTTTCCCGTTTCTATTCGGAAGAGGACCGCGCCGCGGGCATTCCGGAGCGCGCGCTCACCACCGCGAGGGAGCAAGGCCGGTTCGAAGGGGAGGGCTGGCGCCAGCGCAAGGACGGCAGCCGCTTCTGGGCGCATGTGATCATCGATCCGATCCGCCGTCCCTCCGGCGAACTTATCGGTTTTGCCAAGATCACGCGTGATTTGACGGAACGCCGGGCCGCTGAAAACGCAATCCGCCAGAGCGAGGAACAGTTCCGCCGGCTGGTCCAGGGCGTCTCCGACTATGCGATTTACATGCTCGATCCCGACGGCAATGTCAGTAGCTGGAATTTCGGCGCCGAGCGGATTAAGGGTTACCGGCCTGATGAAATCATCGGCCGGCATTTCTCGACCTTCTATACCCCAGAGGACCGCGCCGCCGGCGTGCCGCAGACCGCGCTGGGCATCGCCCGCGCCGAAGGGCGGTTCGAGAGGGAAGGCTGGCGCGTGCGCAAGGATGGCACTCGTTTCTGGGCGAGTATCGTCATCGACGCCATCCGCGACGATGACGGCCAGGTTCTTGGTTTCGCAAAGATCACCCGCGATATCACCGAGAAGATGGAGACTCAACGGGCGCTGGAGCAGGCACGCGAAGAGCTGTTCCAGTCGCAGAAGATGGAGGCGATCGGCCAATTGACCGGCGGTATCGCCCATGATTTCAACAATCTGCTGATGGCCGTGCTCGGCAGTCTCGAAATCCTGAAGAAACGCATGCCGCAGGATCTGTCGCTGACATCGCTTGTCGACAATGCCATGCAGGGTGCCCAGCGCGGCGCGGCGTTGACGCAACGCATGCTGGCCTTTTCCCGCCGGCAGGAACTGCATATGGAGCCGATCGACGTCTCCGGCCTGGTGCGCGGCATGATGGATATGCTGAGCCGTTCGCTCGGCCCCCTCACCAGGATCGAGACCTCCTTCCCTATCCGGCTGCCGACGATCCTTACCGATCCGAACCAGCTGGAGATGGCAATCCTCAATCTCGTCGTCAACGCCCGCGACGCCATGCCGTCCGGCGGGCGGATATTGCTTCGCGCGGCCGAGGAATCAGTGCCGCCGGGCAAGGGGCCGCTGCCGTCCGGCCGCTATGTCCGCATCGCGGTGATCGATGATGGCGAGGGCATGGATGCAAAGACGATGGAGCAGGCAATTACGCCGTTCTTCACCACGAAGGGTGTTGGCAAGGGCACCGGTCTCGGCCTTTCCATGGTGCAGGGTCTTGCCTCCCAGTCCGGAGGCCGCCTGATGCTGAAGAGCCGCCTCGGCGAAGGCACGACAGCTGAATTGTGGTTCCCGGTCGTCACGCTCGAGCAAGCGGCCGAGGTCACCGCCGACCCGGCGCAACGTGCGGAAAATACGCCACGCGGGCTGCGCATCGTCGCCGTCGATGACGATGGTCTGGTCCTGATGAATACGACGCTGATGCTGGAGGATCTCGGACACACCGTGTTCGAGGCGATGGCAGGTCCCGAGGCGCTTGAAATCATGCGCAAGCAGCCGGTCGATCTGGTGATTTGCGACCACGCCATGCCGCGTATGACGGGTGCGGAGCTTGCCGAGGTGATCCGCGAGGAATGGCCGGAGATGCCGATCATTCTCGCAACGGGTTACGCCGAGCTCCCGGAAGGCACGCGCATTGCAAATCTGCCCCGCCTCGGCAAGCCCTTCTCGCAGGCGCAGCTCGCCGACGCGATCAGCCGGGTCGCTTCTTAGCAGTTCCAGAAAAGTGTGAAGCGGTTTTCCGTCCGGAGTTGCGAAAAGCGAAAAAAGCTAGAGCGGCTGTGCTATGCGCGACGCTTCTGGTCGCCTCTATCCCCGTCGTGGTCGGCTCCCTCCTGGAGTTCAACCGCTGTGTCTGCCGGCGCGCTGCTCAGCAGGCGCTTCTCGGTCTCTTGCAGGTCGAGGATCGCCTGTTCGATCCGCTCAGCCGGAATGTCGCGTCCGGTGACGCGCCACCGATGATGCTGCCATAGGCCGACGAGCAGGCGTCGGCCTGGGACTTCTATCGTCTCGTGCAGGAACCATGCTCCTCCCACGGCGATGACAAGCGCGACCGCGATCAGCGACGCTTCCGGCATCAGAGATTCAAAACTCCGATGCACCAGGAACATTATCGGCACGTGGAAAAGATAGAGTGAGAAGCTGATCGTGCCTAGAAACCGCATAGGTGCAGCTGCCAGGACATGGACTGCGATGGGAGGTTGTCGAGCAACGAGCGCGACAATGACGGCTGCGGCGAAGGCGCTTTGCAGGCTCCAGAATTCGGGGGAAAAACCAAGTACGAGATGCCTGTACGTGAAGAACGCCGCCAGAAGAAAGAGCGTGAAAATTCCGGTGAGGGCGGATGGCGTCCAATTATCCCCGTAGGAATGCATCTTCCCGGTAAGGGCGCCGAAAAGAAAATAGGGGAGCTTGGAAAGGAGCATGATTCCCGGCCCCGGCAAGTCGAGCAGACCATCCACAACGACGACCACAGTGAAGCCGACGATCATCCCGCGGTAGCGCTGCGGGCGGGCCAAGCAAAGCCACAGGATCGGGAAGAGCAGATAGAATTGAATTTCGGGTGGAATTGACCAGAAAACGCCACTCGAGCCCAGAAGAAAGACATGGCGGATAAAGTCGGTGCCGCCGGTGATCGGTTGGACGAAGTCTAGATTCTGCATGCCGGACAGTATCGCCACAAGCAGAACGGCAGCCAGATAAACCGGATAGATGCGGGCAAAGCGGCTGACCAGAAAATCCAGGACGTTTTCCTTGGTCACCGGGCGCGAACCGTAGAGATGGGCCATCAGAAAGCCGCTGAGGGCAAAAAACAGGCCGACCGCTTCGCTGCCCATGGTGGTCAAATGCGCGGATGCAGTTGGAAAGATAAGTCCGACATGCGCCAGAACGACCAGCAGCGCGGCGATACCGCGCAGGCCATCGAGACTGGGAATGTAATCCGGCCGGTTCATGGGCAGCTTCTAAATATTCTGTTCCGGTAAGCAGTATCGGACATCGCTTTACACGGTGTTAATCCGGTTGCGCGCAAGCGCCCGGCGCAACCGCGTGCCGGAGCTCTGACTATTGGCGGCGGCCTCTTCCGATCTCGCCGCGAAGGATAAATACCAGCAAGGCGACCGCCATCGTCGCCAGCCCGTACCAGGTGATCGCATAGACGAGATGGTTGTTGGGGAAATGGATGACGGTAAGGCCGCCGACGGGCAGACCGCCCGGATTGGAGGTTGCATCGGCATCGATGAAATAGGGCGCGACCGCGCCGACGCCGCGCTTTTCAGCGATCGCCACGACATCGCGCGAATACCAGCGGTCGGCCGCGGCATCGTTGGATTGCAACAGCGATCCCTTCGGTTCGGTCATCCTGATCAGACCGGTAATCTCGATCGGGCCTGACAATTCGCCCGCGCGGCGCGTGGCCGGATCGCGTCTGTCCATCGGTACGAAGCCGCGATTGACGAGAATGGCAGTGCCGTCGGAAAGGGTCAGCGGCGTCATCACCCAATAACCCGGGCCGAGCGCGGTCGACGCATAGACCAGCGTCTCCTTATCGTTTGCCAATGTCCCGGTCGCACTCACCCGCCGATACTCGTCCTCGGCGGCATTGACCTTATCCCAATCGGCCTGCCTCGGCGCCGGAACCGGTGCCGCATGCACACGCTGATCGACGCGGGCGATAAGGTCGCGCTTCCAAGAGAGGCGTTGCACCTGCCAGGTGCCGAGCGCTGCGAGGGCTGCGGCAAGCAGCACCAGGCAGACGCAGAAGATTGCCCGTTTTGCCTGGGAAGGCCGTCTTTCAGGTTGGTCCGAAGGAGCCACGCTCATGGGCTGAACCGATGCCGGCGGCGCTGCCGCCGGCGCTCCGTGAACATCACGGCATGTTCTTCATCATCTCGGGGCTCATCGGCATCATATTTGTGTTGAGATGATGCATGACCCAGAGGGAACCGGAGAGCGCGATGGCGACGATGATGATGGTGAAGATCAGCGCCATCATTGTCCAGCCGCCCTCGCTGCGCGGGTTCATGTGCAGGAAGAAGACCATATGGACGACGATCTGGATGGCGCCGATGGCCATGACGAGCACCGCCGTCACCAGCGGGCTGGCGAACACGCCTGCCATGACGAGCCAGAAAGGAATGGCGGTCAGGACGACGGAGAGGGCGAAGCCCGCCATATAGCTGCGGAAGGTGCCGTGGCCGGCCTGATGGCCGTGGCTGTGGCCGTGGTGGGCCTCGTGGGCATCCTCATGTGCGGGTGCTTGCGAACTCATCCGAGAACTCCCAGGAGATAGACGAAGGAAAAGACGCCGATCCAGACGACGTCGAGGAAGTGCCAGAACATCGAAAGGCACATCAGCCGACGGCGGTTGGCTTCGACCAGCCCGTGCATCGACACCTGCACCATCAGCGTGATCAGCCAGATGATCCCGAAGGTAACGTGCAGCCCATGCGTGCCGACCAGGGTGAAGAAGGAGGAGAGGAAGGCGCTGCGCGTCGGCCCGGCGCCTTCGTGGATCAGGTGGATGAACTCATAAAGCTCAAGCCCGATGAAGGCCGCGCCGAACAGACCGGTGACAGCAAGCCAGAACAGCGTTTCCGCCTTGGCGTTGCGCTCCATCTGCAGCATCGCGAAGCCGTAGGTGATCGAGGAGAGCAGCAGCATCGAGGTGTTCAGGGCGACGATCGGCAGATCGAAGAGATCGGCCGGCGACGGGCCGGCGGCATAATTGCGGCCGAGCACGCCGTGGGTGGCAAACAGCACCGCAAAAATCAGGCAGTCGCTCATCAGGTAGAGCCAGAAGCCGAGATTGGTGCTGTTTTCCGGATGATGATCTTCCGTCAGGTAGAATTCAGGCTTTTCTGATGTGTCGATGGTCTGATCGCTCATGGTCATTACACCTGCTCGGCAAGCAGGGCGGTGCGCTTGCCTTCCGTTTCGGTCACCTCTTCGGCGGGGATGTGGAAGTCGCGTCGGTAGTTGAAGGTATGGCCGATCGCCACGACCAGCAGACCGATGAAGGAGACGACGACCAGCCACCACATATACCAGATCAGGCCGAAGGCCAGCGCGACGCTGATGCCCGAGAGGATGGCGCCGGTGCCGGTATTCTTCGGCATATGGATCGGCCGGAAGCCTTCCAGCGGACGCGCATAACCACGGTTCTTCATGTCGTACCAGCTGTCATGGTCATGGACGACGGGCGTGAAGGCGAAGTTGTAATCCGGCGGCGGCGAGGCGGTCGACCATTCCAGCGTGCGGCCGTCCCAGGGATCGCCCGTATCGTCACGCAGTTCATCGCGCTTCATGAAGCTGACGACGATCTGGATCAGGAAGGCGGCGATCCCCAACGCGATCAGACCGACGCCGAAGGCGGCGATGATGAACCAGATCTGCAGCGACGGATCCTCGAACTGGCTCATGCGGCGGGTGACGCCCATCAGGCCAAGCACATAGAGCGGCATGAAGGCGAACCAGAAGCCGATCTGCCAGAACCAGAAGCTCAGCTTGCCCCAGAAGGGGTCGAGCTTGAAGCCGAAGGCCTTCGGGAACCAGTAGTTCACGCCGGCGAACATGCCGAACAGAACGCCGCCGATGATGACGTTGTGGAAATGGGCGATGAGGAACAGCGAATTGTGCAGCACGAAGTCGGCCGGCGGCACGGCAAGCATTACGCCGGTCATGCCGCCGATGACGAAGGTCACCATGAAGCCGACCGTCCACAGCATCGGCACCTCGTAGCGGATGCGGCCGCGATACATGGTGAACAGCCAGTTGAAGATCTTCGCGCCCGTCGGGATCGAGATGATCATCGTGGTGATGCCGAAGAAGGAGTTGACGGAAGCACCCGATCCCATCGTGAAGAAGTGGTGCAACCAGACGATGTAGGACAGGATCATGATCACGCAGGTGGCGTAGACCATCGAGGCGTAGCCGAAGAGGCGTTTGCCGGAGAAGGTGGCGACGACTTCGGAGAATATGCCGAAGGCCGGCAGCACCAGGATGTAGACCTCCGGATGGCCCCAGATCCAGATGAGGTTGATGTACATCATCGGGTTGCCGCCGAGATCATTGGTGAAGAAGTTCGTGCCGGCATAGCGGTCGAGCGACAACAGGGCAAGCGTTGCAGTCAGGATCGGGAAGGAGGCGACGATCAGCACGTTGGTGCAAAGCGCCGTCCAGGTGAAAACAGGCATCTTCATGAAGGTCATGCCCGGCGCGCGCATCTTGACGATGGTGGCGATCAGGTTGATGCCCGACAGCGTCGTGCCGACACCGGCCACCTGCAGGCCCCAGATATAATAATCGACGCCGACACCCGGACTGTAGGCGGCGCCCGATAGCGGCGGATAGGCGAGCCAGCCGGTCTGGGCGAATTCGCCGATGAACAGCGACAGCATGATGATGATCGCGCCGGCGGTGGTCATCCAGAAGGAGAAATTGTTGAGGAACGGGAACGAGACGTCGCGCGCGCCGATCTGCAGCGGCACAACGAAGTTCATCAGGCCGGTGACGAAGGGCATCGCCACGAAGAAGATCATGATGACGCCGTGGGCGGTGAACACCTGGTCGTAATGGTGCGGCGGCAGGTAGCCTCCGGAGCCGTTGAAGGCGATCGCCTGCTGGATGCGCATCAGGATGGCGTCGGAGAAGCCGCGCAACAGCATGATGACGGCGAGGATCACATACATGATGCCGATCTTCTTGTGATCGACGCTGCAGATCCAGTCGTTCCAGAGCGGGCCCCAGAACTTGAAATAGGTGATGGCGCCGAGCACGGCGAGACCGCCGATGACAACGCCGATGAAGGTCACGACCAGGATCGGCTCGTGATAGGGGATGGCATCGAGGGTCAACCGGCCGAAGACGAACTTCAGGAGGTCAGGATTGGAAAACATGGAACAACCCGTTCATTATGTCTTGCGACGCAAAGCGCCAGGTTAATTGTTGTTGTTGAGCTGCGCCGGCGCCGGATCGGCGCCGTTGTTCATGCCGGGCATGGAATGGCCGTCATGCCGCATGCCCGCACCGGGCGTGCTGTCCATGCCCTGCATGCCGGGCATGTCGTGCTGCATGCTGTTGCCATCGCTTGTGTTGGCCGGTTCGCTGCGCGCCGGAGCACCCGTCGCCGGCACGGTGGCGGCAGGCGCCACGATGCCTTCGTCGGCATGGCGATTGTCATATTGCAGCTTGTCGTGATTCTCGGCACTTTCCTTGCCGCCGCCGCCCGTCATGTCGATGTGCATCATCTCGTTCATGCACATCTTGCCCGGCGTGGCGCACATGTTGAGGATGGCCTCGTAGAGATCGGCATCGGCGCCGGCATAATAGCGCACCGGCTCCTTCTCGCTCGGCTTTTCGAGCTTCAGATAGGCGTCGCGGTTAAGCATGGTGCCCTGCTGCTTGACCTTGGCCACCCAGGCGTCGAAGCCTTCGCGGGTGAGGCCGTGGAACTTGAAGCGCATATGCGAGAAACCCGAGCCGCTGTAATTGGCGGAGAAGCCCTCATACTCGCCCTCTTTGTTGATGACCGCGTGCAGCTTGGTCTCCATGCCCGGCATGGCGTAGATCTGGCCGGCAAGGGCGGGGATATAGAAGGAGTTCATCACCGAGGAGGCGGTAATCTTGAAATTGATCGGCTGGTCCACGGGCGCGGCGAGCTCGTTGACGGTGGCGATGCCGAGTTCGGGATAGAAGAACAGCCACTTCCAGTCGAGCGCCACGACCTCGACGGTCAGCGGCTTGGTATCGGCCGGGATGGCGCGCGCCGCATCGAGGCGGTCGAGCGGGCGGTAGGGATCGAGCTTATGGGTGGAAATCCAGGTGACGGCGCCGAGCGCGATGATGATCGCCAGGGGTGCAGCCCAGATGACGATTTCGAGGCGGGTCGAATGGTGCCATTCCGGCGCATAGGTTGCGGCCGTGTTGGAGTGGCGGTAGCGCCAGGCGAAGAGCAGCGTCAGGAAGATCACCGGGATGATGATCAGAAGCATCAGCACCGTCGAGATGACGATGAGATCACGCTGTTGCACGGCGATGTCGCCGGACGGCGCCATGACCACCATGTTGCATCCTGCCAGGAAAAGCAGCGGCAAGACGGATAGAAGGCGGGAAAACTTCATGAGTTTTGGCACGTCTCTAAGCTCTTGTTGTTTCGTTTGTTCCGCGACTAAAGCACTGAACCAGATCGCGACATGAGGTGTTTGGTCGCAGTGCAGCAAGCATGCCGCACTGCGGCGTAAATGCCGTTGGCCTATAGCGTTGAAATCCTGAGGAAATCCAGAAGGTTCTTTCGCCAGCGCATGTTTCAACTCAATATATCCGCAAGAACCGGCCAGGCCAGCATTTGCAGGGGAAATCACCGTCCGGATCACGCAAATTTTTCCCATCCACGCTTCATTTGCGCCGCGATGATCAACTATTTCAGTCTTGCGGACTTGATAAGCCTGCGGGTTTGATCAAGATCACGCTTGGGGCGCCTTGCCGGAAGCGCCTTAACGAGGAGGCGTTTATGGCAACAACATCGCATTACGGACCGTCGTCATCGTCGCTGGAACGCGACGCGCGGCGTATTCACGACGACAAACCGGTTTCGCCAGGCAGCATCGCCATCGGCGTGGTCATCGGCCGCATGTCGGAATTCTTCGATTTCTTCGTCTACGGCCTCGCCTCCGTCCTGGTCTTTCCACAGCTCGTCTTCCCATTTGCGCCCGACCGGCTGACGGGCACGCTCTATTCCTTCGCCATCTTCTCGCTCGCCTTCCTCGCTCGTCCCGTCGGCTCCGTCGTCTTCATGACGATTGACCGGATGTACGGGCGCGGCACCAAACTGACCATCGCGCTCTTCCTGCTCGGCGGCTCGACGGCCTCGATCGCCTTCTTGCCGGGTTACGAGGAGATCGGCGTCTGGTCGATCGCCCTCCTGGCGCTCTTCCGTCTCGGCCAGGGTTTTGCGCTCGGCGGCGCCTGGGACGGTCTTGCCTCGCTGCTGGCGCTCAATGCGCCGGCCAATCACCGCGGCTGGTATGCGATGATCCCGCAGCTCGGCGCGCCGATCGGCTTTGCGCTGGCAAGCACGCTGTTCGGTTATTTCGTCGCCAATCTTTCCAGCGAGGATTTCCTCTCCTGGGGCTGGCGTTATCCGTTCTTCGTCGCCTTCGCGATCAACGTCGTGGCGCTGTTTGCGCGTCTGCGCCTGGTCATGACCAAGGAATTCGGCACGCTGCTCGAACAGCACGAGCTCGAAGCCGCACCGATCCTCGACGTGCTGCGCGTTCATGGCCGCGACATCCTGATCGGCGCCTTCGTGCCGCTCGCGAGCTTCGCCATGTTCCACCTCGTCACCATTTTCCCGCTCGGCTGGATGAGCCTTTACGGCAACCAGCCGATCGGCGCCTTCATGGTGGTGCAGGTGGTCGGCGCCATGGTCGGCATCGTCGCCATCGTCGCGTCGGGCCTGATCGCCGACCGCATCGGCCGGCGCGCCCAGCTTGCCATCTGTGCGGTCATCATCGCCGTCTTCAGCTTCGTCGGGCCGATCCTGATCGCGTCGGGCAACAGCGGCCATGACGCCTTCGTCATCATCGGCTTCGGCGTGCTCGGCCTGTCCTTCGGCCAGGCGACCGGCTCGATCTCCTCGCGCTTCGGCCGCGGCTATCGCTACACGGGTGCTGCCTTCACCTCGGACCTCGCCTGGCTGATCGGCGCCGGCTTCGCGCCGCTGGTAGCGCTCAGCCTCTCCAGCCGCTTCGGCCTGACCTTCGTCGGCTACTACCTGCTCTCCGGCGCCATTTGCACGCTGGCCGCACTCGCCTTCAGCAGGGCGCTGGAACAGCGCGAATAGTGTAAACTGCAGCAGCACGCCGGAAAGTCCGGCGTGCTGCCTCATTCTCTATGGTATCGAAGAGCGGCGCCGCCAAATTGATGAAGCACTTGTTGGTCGTGAGCGATATCCACGGCTTTCCCGAAACTTTCGCCGAACTCTTGGATGTTGGGTGCCCTGAGCACCGCTTACTACAGCTGGCCGACCTGAGCGGTCGCGCCGGTCTGCGCGGAGACGAGCTTCACCACCATCTTTTCAACGAAGACGGCATGCGGCATGCGGTTCGGGTACTTCGCGAGATGGACGGACGCACGTGCTTGGGGATCGGTTTTAGCGCCGGTGGAACTGCTTTGTGGAATGCGGTCAAAGAGGGGCTGGAGCTTCAGGCCCTGATCTGCGTGTCATCAACCAGATTGCGCTTCGAAACGTCTCCATTGCATATACCCACAATGGTAGCCTGGGGAGAACTCGATCCATATCGGCCGCCTGAAAGCTGGAACAACATTGTTCCCAAGCGTTGGAAATCCTATGCCGGCAAGCAGCACGATTTTTACCGTACCGACGCGCTGACAGCTGGATCTCCGTTACGGGCAGAGATTGCCGCTTTCATCGAAGGCCTCTTCGCATAGCGCATATCTGCGTCACTTCGGCTGACCTTCGTAGGCTACTCCGCCGGGTCGCCAGCCCCTCATCGGCCTGCCGGCACCTTTGTAACTTCCCTTTACCCGCTGTTGGCGTAGTACTGCCTATTGCGGTGGCGGATGGAAGACCGTTGCACCCTTTGGGACACCAAGCCCGTGGGAAAGCCCGGGTCTCCGTCCGCCGTTCCATTGAACCCGAACAGTCGCCAGGGCCGCTTGCGAAAGCAAAGCCCGCTTAGGCAAGGATGGGATCAGATGGATATGAATGAGAGCGTGGTTTCAATCCGGCGCAGGTGCGCGCCTTTGCCAACGCGCTCGGCCGCGGGGCGGATCCTCGTCGCGAATCGGGCAACATGGCCTGTGCTTGTTGCGCAGGATGCAGATCCTGGGGACAAGCCTGAGCATGACGGGAGGGTAGGGGAGCTGATCCGAAGGCGGTCTGGATTCCGCACGAAGTTGTTGAAGAAGATGGCGCGCGAACTGGTCATTTCACGCACATCGTTTTTCGTGGTCTATCGTGTCCGCCAAAAACTCAAACATGTGGAAATATTGTGCCGTGGTCCACGGCACGCAAAAATGGCCACCGAAATCTCGAGCTGAAATCTTATTGCGCCATTTGCGGCTGCTTCGCCGCTCGCGCCGCGGTCAGTTCCGCGGTGGTGTGGTTCAGGCGGTCGGCGAGCACGCGCATGATTTCGACGGCCATTTCGGGGAAGTCGCTGAGCAGCTTCAGGAAGTGCTCCTTGCTGATGCGCAGCACCTCGAGCGGCGAGGTGGCGCGCACCGTTGCCGTGCGCGAGACATCGCAGAGGATGGCGATTTCGCCGACGATGGAATTGAGTTCGACATCGGCGACCTTGATCTCGCCGGCCGGCGAGGAGACGATGATATCGGCGGTGCCGGAGAGGATGACATAGGCGGCGTCGCCCACATCGCCCTGATGGAAGAGGTTCTGTCCGGCCTTGTAGGTCATGCGGTCGGAGGTGAAGGCCAAAAGCTTGAGCTTGGCTGGCGCGATCCTTGAAAAGATCGGCACGCGCCGCAGCATTTCCACTTCGTCTCTCAACAGCATGAGCGTTTCAATCCCCTGACGCAGGGTTCTTGGAACCTGGCGCCTTCAATTCCTGGCGTCCCCCCGGGAACGCCTACTATCGCCGCCGCTATAGAATATTACGATAACAGTTCCTTGAACATCCCGTTTTTCTCGGAAAGTTCGGGATAGTTTCCGGCTTCGGCCAAGCCGCCGCGGTCGAAGAGCAGTATCCGGTCGAACATCTCGGCAAGGCGCGCATTGGAGAGCACCCAGATGATCGACGGCCGCTTGCCTTCCTCGTGCAGGTCCTGGACGATGTTGCGGGTGATCTGGTCCTGAACGCGCTGGTCGAGCGCCGACAGCGGCCGGTTGAAGATGAAATAGTCCGAGCGTTTCAACAGCGCACGCGCCAGGTTCAGCTTCTGCCGCTGCACCATGGTCAGCCGCTTGCCGCCGGAGCCGACGTCGAATTCCAGCCCGATCGACAGGACATCGTCATAAAGATCGAGCGCGTCGAAGAGTTCGCCCATGATGGCGCGGATGCGATCGGAGGCGTCGGCCTGCTGGTAGGCGATGCGGCCGAAGAGCACATTGTCCATCAGGCTTGCCGACGGGGTGAAACGCTCGGCGTCGTAGCGCTCGATCAGCTCGCCGAGATCGGCCGGGATATGCTCGTGGAACTGCTTGCGGGCGCTGACGATCTTGTCCATCAGCTCGTCGGTCAGCAGGCCGAAGCGGTGACGGGGTTCGATATAGGCAAAGCTCAGCCGGATGATGGCCGAGCGTTCCTCGGGTGTGGCGTCCTCGAAGCGGCGGCTTTGCAGCTTCTGCAGCAGCGCCTGGTAGGTCGGAATGTCGTCCGCCGTCATGAACGTCAGTTGCTGGAAGAACGGATGGTCCGGCGGCAGGTCGTGGAAGAGTTCGACGGCGTTCTCTGCAATCTCCAGGCCCATGGCGTAGAGATCGGTGCTCAAGCCCGTCTCGCGGAACAGCTGCTGGAAATAGGGATGGGCGGCAAGCCGGCGATTGGTCATCAGCGGCCGCTTCATGGTGCCGAAGAGCAGGTTTTCGCCGACCGTTGCCTGGGCGTTATAGGCGTCGAAGTCGAATGGCACGACGATGCCGTCGAGCCCTTCGTCGCGCAGCCGGTCTCTCAGCGAAGCGCGCAGTGCGACGACATGGTCGCTGACTGCAACATGCACGTGGGTATTGACGGTCGAGCGCAGCGCCAGGTCGAGGATGTCCTGCGAGATCAGCACGGCGTCGAGCACCGGCCGGATGGCTTTCAGCAGATCCTCCGGCCCGCTGGCGCCGGCCGCCTGGTAATCCACCCAGTCGCTGTTGAGATCGAGCGTCGGATTGCCGGCCTTCACTGCCTCGACGGAATGCCATTTATATTCGAGCGCTTCCTTCTCGTCGTAGACGGGATCGGTCATCGGCGCGTGTTTGAGGCCGTAAAGCAGATTGCTGGCGAGCGTGCCGTGAAAGAAGAAGGTATCGGCCGAGGCATAGGAGATCCGCCGGCCGGTGATCGATTCCGGCAGATCCAGCAGGTCGCGGCCGTCGATAGTGATGCGGCCGGAATCGGGCCAGACCATGCGGCCGAGCGCTTCGGCGAAGGCTTCCGCGCCGCTGCCGTTCGGGCCGACGATCGCCACCGTCTCGTTCGGCTTGATCTCGACGGAGACGTGGTCGACGAGGCGGGCGCCGCTGTCGTCGGAGAGTGAGAGATTGGTGACGACGAGCGCACTGGTCAGCGCGCCGACGGGGGCGGTGGCCAGCTCCTGGATGCGGCTGTCGATCAGCGGCTCGACGTTGAACTGCTCGTAGACCTGCTGGTACTTCACCTGCACGTCCTGGCGCATCTGGTCCCAGTCGATCAGCTCCTTCAATGGCCCGGGCAGGTCCTTGTAGGCTGATATGACGGCGACGAGCTGGCCGATGTCGAGCCGGCCCTGCAGCGCCAAGTAGCCGCCGATCGCGTAGAACAGGAAGGGTGTCACCTGGGCAAGGAAGTTGTTGATGAACTTCACCAGGAACTTCCACTGGTAAAGGTCGTAACGGATCGAAAAGATCCGGCCGAGCCGCGAGGCAATGTCAGCGCGCTCGAGGTTGGAGGTGTCGTTGCCGTGGATCGTGCCGATGCCGTCGACGATTTCGCCGACACGGCCGGAAAGCTCGCGCGCCGTCAGCTGCCGCTGGCGGCCAAGGTCCAGCAGGCGCTTGCGCATGCGGGGAATGACGACGGCCTGCACGCCGACGATGCCGGCGGCGATCATGCCGAGCCAGAAATTCTGGACTATGATGAAGGCGAGGGCGGTGATCGCCTGGCCGCCGAGAAGGGCAGGCGAGACGAAGGCATCACCGGTGAAGCCGCCCATCGGCTCCACCTCGTCCTTGATCATCGTGGCGATCTCGGCCGATTTCACCCGCTTGAAGTGGATAGGCGGAAAACGTAAGACCCGGTCGATCAGTTCGAAGCGGATACGGCGCAGCATGCGCTCGCCGAGCCGGCCCTTATAGGTGTTGATATAGAACTTGAAGAGGCCGTTCAGCACCACCAGCGCAAGGAACACCAGGCTGAGGGCCATCAGCATCTGGAAACGGTTGAGCTGCAAGCCTTGAAAGAATTCGACATGGCCGATCAGCGGAATGTCGTAGGCGATGTGCATGAAGGTCTGCCTTGCGCCTGGACCTTCGAAACCGTCGCCCTGGATCGGTCCGTTGACGATCTGCTTCGGCAGGTCGAAAGACAGGAAATAGGGCACCATCGAGGCGGCGACGACGGCCAGAATCCACAGCTGCTGCAGCCGCGTGTTCTTCCAGATGTAGCGGGCGAGGCTTTTTTCCATGGCTAACCGTCAGCGTGCTGGGAAATTCCGGGGGCCGGGATGGGGAGCAATTCTGAGAACAGGACCATGCAGCCGGACCGCCGATATCGCAATGAAAACAAGGCGAAGAGACCGGCTGCAGAAAGGCCGATTCTCGCCGGAACTTTGCTTATATCACAGGAATTTTGGATTGCAGCGCCGTGCGTCTGAAAAGACGCGAAAAGGACACCGTAGCACTTGGAATTGCTGAATAATTTTATCCTTGAATCGATTCCGATTAACGGAAATGCGGGGCAGCAGGCGGCTCGGCGATCATCCCGAGATCGGCGCTGCGAGCAAAAGAAACCCCCGGAAAAAATCCGGGGGCTCGTCAATTGCAGATCTCAAGAGAGGTCGCGCTCAAGCCGCGACTGCTCGCAGCATGGCGTTTGCAGTGGAGCAGCTCATCGCTTCCGCGATCATGTCGGCATCCTCATCACTGATGCCGAACAAACCGAAGCGAAGCTGATAGCCCCAATTGGGGCCGACCCGTGTGAAGGCCAGCCGGTCAAGCAGGGGCCGGATCGGGGTTTCCTCTGCCGGCTGCCAATCGACATCGCGACGCCAGGGCCTGAAACCGCTTTCCATCTCCACCTGGTATGGCGCGCCGTCACGAGCCGCGCCGATCGCGGTGAAAGCCTGCAGGCGGTCCTTGCCGCCAAAGACGACGGTGGGCGAGTAGTAGATCACGCGATCCCCAGGCGTGATGCGCCTGAGGGGTGATGCCTTGCCGTGACAGACCTGCATGAAGCCGGCTTGACGGCCGATGCGGACATGCTCTGAGGAAGCGACGGCGATCCAGGCTCTGGCCATGGCTCAACCCTCCTCGGTCAAGGTGTAGACGCGCAGGCGATGCCCATCGGGATCGGCGGCGACAAAGCTTCGGCCGAAATCGAGATCGGTCGGCGCCATGACGATATCAGCGCCCTTGGCCCGCCAATCGGCGTGGGTCGCATCGACGATGTCTGATGTCGCGACCTTAAAACCTATGTCGCAGCCGCCGCCCGCTGCTGCCGGCGCGGGTTCCACGCCCGCTTTGCCCCAGAGACCGAGCCCCAGGCCGGAGGGCAATATGAACATGGCGAAGGTCGCGCTCGCCTCCACGGGCTCCTTCCCGAGCAGGCTGGTGTAGAAGCGGGCGCTTGTCGGGGCATCGGTCACGTAGAGAAGAATGCTGTTGCTGGCGGTCATAAGGCGCTCCTGTTGTTCGTTGGACAGTAGAAGCTTATGACCAGACACTGCCAATTTCTGGCAGTATCATGCGTCACGATGCGATATTCCCTGGATCTCCCGCCATTGTTTCAGCAGCGCCTGCCGGCGCTTGGGATACCGTGCGTCGAGCACCTGCGCATGAACAATTCGATCCGTGCGAAACGAGCGGAAATCCTGGCGGAGTTCGCACCAGCCGAGAAGGAGGCGCACCTGGTCGAAAAAAGCCAGCGCGAACGGCCACACCACACGCTCCGATGCCACGCCGGCCCCGTCGCTATAGGAGATCAAAAGCTTGCGTTCGGTGCGGATCGCCTTGCGCAGAAGCGCCGGATCGACCTGGTCGACAGGGAGTTTGACCCCAGGCCCCACCAGGAGGGCGGATGCATCCAGTGCGTCGCGCAGTTCGGGCGGCAGCACGGCGGCAATCCGCGCCAGCGCATTTCGCGCCGCATCGCGCAAATGATCGTCCCCTCTATCCGCCACCCATCGGGAGCCAAGGACGAGCGCTTCGATCTCCTCCGGCGGAAACATCAGCGGCGGCAGGAGAAATCCGGGTTTCAAAATATAACCGACACCCGGTTCGCCCTCGATCGCTGCGCCTTGGGCCTGAAGGCTGGCGACATCCCGATAGAGTGTGCGGATACTGACGCCGATCTCGTCAGCCAGCACCTCGCCACTGACCGGCCGGCGGTGGCGGCGCAATACCTGGAGAAGGTCGAGAAGGCGTTCGGAACGGGACATGCGGTAAGCTTATACAGGCTTGCTGCTGCCAGATACTGGCAGGATCAGATTTGCCCGGATTTGCCGAAACCGTGCGCCCACTTCTTTAGCCGCCTGCGCTCATTGAGATACTCAAGACTTCGAATTGCCGACCAGCATGGAGCGGATGATGCCGGCGGTCTTCTCAGCGCCGTCGAGATCGAGCGAGACTGCTCCGCGGCGCGGCGCGGCGAGCGCTTTTTCGACCGCCTCCTTCACATGGCCGGGCGTCAGTCCCGTTTCCGGCAGTATGTCGGCGAGATCAAGCGCCTGCAGCCGCTCGGCGCGCACCGTCTGTTCGGTTTCGCCGCCGGTGACGAAGGGGATGAGGATTGCCCGGCATTCGGTACGCAGGAGATCGCCGACCGTGTTGTAGCCTGCCTGCGAGATCGAGACCTTGGCGCCGCGCAACAGCGAGGGAAAATCCTTGCGGAAGCGGACCAACGTCACGTTTGGTGCTGCATCCTCAGACAATGCCGCGAAATCGGCTTCCGGCAGATTCGGGCCTGCTATCAGCAGCCAGCGAAGATTGCCGGGCAGGAGGGCGGCCGCGTCTTTTGCCGCGCCGATCAGCGCGGCGCCGACCGCGCCGCCGCCTGCCGATGCGATAATGTCGAAGGTTTCAGTCGGTTCCGGCGCCGGCGGCGCTGCAACGAGGCCGGTATAACGCAACCTGTCGGCGATCTCTGCCGTCAGCGGAAAAGTATCCTCAAGCCTGGTGAAATCGGGATCGCCATGGACGAGCACCGCATCGAAATGATCCTTGACCAATGCTGCCGTCTCCGCGTCGCGGCCGGCCTTGCGGTTTTCTTGCAGGATGTCGCGCACCGAGCTTAAGAGTTTCGGCCGCGGTTCGGTTTTGTCGATCGCCGCCAGCAGCGGCAGCAGTTCGAAGCGCATCTGCCGCCGGCCGAAGGGGAAGGCTTCGATGATCACGACATCGGGCCTGGCGGCATGGAAGGCCTCAAGCAGCAGATCGCGGCGGGCATTGAGGAAATCCTCACCGGCGGGGCGGCCATCGGCGTCGGCGAGGCCGGAAAAGCCGGCATTGCTGGCGACGACCGGCGGCAGGGCCACGGTCTTGACGCCGTCGCCGGGAAAACCCGGCACCGGCAGGCCGCCGGTGACCACCGTGACGTCGAAACCGTCCTTGACGAGCGCATTGGCGATGCGGCTGGCGCGGGCGATGTGGCCGATGCCGAGCAGGTGCTGGACGTAGAAAAAGATGCGCGGTGCCGTCATGACTTCTGCCATTCGGCCTCGAACAGGCCGGTGAGCTGCCGAATGCTGGAGTGATAGTCGAAATCGTCGCGCACCCGCCTTTCAGCGGCGTCGCCGAGGCGCTTGCGGAGCGCCGGGTTGCGGATCGCCGTCTCCAGCGCTTTGGCAAGCCTACCTGGATCCTCCGGCGGCACGACCAGGCCGTTTTCGCCGTCGTCCAAAAGCTCCGGCACGCCGGATACCGCCGTCGAGAGGCAGACGAGGCGCTGGCTCGAAGCCTCCACAAGCACGTTCGGCAGGCCGTCGCGGTCGCCATTGGCGGCGATCCGGCAGGCGAGCGCGAAGAGGTCGGCGCGGCGGTAGTGATCGAGCACGTCTTCCTGCGCCATGGCGCCCTTCCAGACGATGCGGTTGGAGAGTCCGAGCTCGCTGGCGAGCGCCTTCAGTTTGGCAAGCTCCTCGCCGCCGCCGATATGGTCCATGCGCCAATGAAGGTCATGGGGTAGCAGGGCGAGCGCGTGCAGCAGCACGTCATAGCCCTTCTTCTCGACGGCCCGGCCGACGCTGAGGATGAAGGCGGGATCGTCAGGGTCGCTGCCGGTTCTCTGCGAACGCTCGCCGGCAAAATGGCCGAAACGGGCAAGATCGAGACCGTGGTAACTCAGGTGCACGGCATCCTTGCGGGATGTCAGGGCGCGCATGTGCTCATAACCTGTCCTGGTGCAGGTGACGGCCCAGCGGGCGCTGCCGAGTTTTTCCTGCAGCTCCCAGTCGGGCGACGTCCAGATATCCTTGGCATGGGCCGAACAAGTCCAGGGTGTGCCAGTGAGGATGCTTGCATATTCCGTCACCGAAGCCGGCGTGTGGATGAAATGGGCATGCAGCCATTCGCCCCTATCCGGCCATTCGCGTCCCAGCACCAGCGCCTGGCCGAGACGGCGGAAGCGGTTGCGGGAGATGTCGCGCTTGAGGTCGGCGAGGAAACGTTTGATCAGGACCTTGAAGCCGGGTTTTGAGAAGCCGGCAACCAGGCCTTTCAGCACGCGGATCGGCTCCTCATGCAGATATTCCGGCAGGTAGACGACCCGCGCCCTGATCTCGTCATGCACGGGATGGCGCTTCTTGTCGGTCGGCCGGCGCATCGAAATCAGCGTCAGGTCGAAGCCGGCCTTTTCCAAGCCGAGCAGCTCCTGGGCGATGAAGGTTTCCGAAAGGCGGGGATAGCCTTTCAGCACGACGAGGATCTTGCGGCGTGGCGGCAAGGCTGTGCCCTATTCCGCGACGAGGGAAAGGTGGCTGGCGCGGCCGTCGATCCATCGCCCGACCGTCTGCGAGATGTGGTCCAGCCCTTCAAGATGCATGTTGCTGCCGCTCTTCGACGGCGGCAGGCGGGAAGGCAGACGTTTCAGAGCCTCGGACATGATGGTGGGATCGGCCGATTGTTCCGGCAGCAGCATATCGACAAGGCCGAGCGCGCTTGCCCGCTGGGCACGAAGCAGCTGTTCCTCGCGCGGCTTGACGCGCGGCACGATGAGGGCCGGTTTGTCGAAGGAAAGGATCTCGCAATAGGTGTTGTAGCCGCCCATGGCGACGACGCCGGTGGCGCCGTCGATCAGCTCTTCCATGTGGTTGTCGAACTCGATCACCTCGATATAGGGGATGGCTTCGCCCTTCTGCACCAGCTTGGCCCGCTCGGCGGCCGGCATATAGGGCCCGAGCACGACAAGCGCTTTCTGCGTCAGCGTCGGATCGGCCTCGTAGGCGTTCATCACGTCGTGCACGAGATCGGAGCCGTCGCCGCCGCCGCCTGTGGTGACCAGGAGGTAATTATCCTTGCGGGCGTTGATCGAGCTCTTGCCCTTGGAGACGCTGCGCTGCAGGAAGCCGACGAAATCCATCTTTCGGCGCAGGCTGGCCGGCACGTCGAGACCCATAAGCGGATCGTAGAAATCAGGCGGGCCATAGACCCAGACGCTGTCGTAATATTGGTCGATCTTCTGCATGATGCCGTTCCGCTTCCACTCGGCGTCGAGCAGATGCGGCGCGTCCATGATTTCGCGCAGGCCGAGCACCAGCACGGTGCCGCGGGCCTTGAGATAGGCGAGCGTATCCTCGACCTCGCCCTTCAATCCCATCGGCTCCTTGTCGACGATGAAGATGTCGGGCTGGAAGGTCTCGGCGGTGTGGCGGATGCTCGATTCGCGCATCTTCAGCGTTTCGTGCAGGTCGATATGGCTGGCAAGCGAGGTATATTCCCCGTTGCGCAGCTTGATGACGCTCGGGATCTTCACGAAGTCGACGCGCGCGCGGTAGTCGAAGGCGCCGGCGATCGTCGCGCCCGAAATGATCAGGATGTTGAGGCCGCGATAATCCTCGACCAGCGCATGGGCAATGGCGCGACAGCGCCTGAGATGGCCAAGGCCGAAGGTGTCGTGACTGTACATGAGGATGCGCGCATCTTCGAGACGTCTGGCCATGGGTGTTCCCTCCGGGGTGAACAGCATGCGTTAGTACCCCCACCGTCCGGAGGCCACGTGGCGGGGGCGGTGCCATAAGGCGCCGCCGTGTTTTCTGCTATTTGTAGGGATCTGCCGCATCACGCAAGCCGTCTCCCAGAAAGTTGAACGCCAAAATGACAAGAACAACAGGAATGATCGGATAGAGCAGCCAAGGATAAAAGGCGATGACGCTGACGCTTTTTGCCTCGGTCAGCAGAATGCCCCAGCTGGTGATCGGCGGGCGAAGGCCGAGGCCGAGGAAGGAGAGCGCGGTCTCGCCGAGGATCATGCCGGGGATCGAAATCGTCGCCGAGGCAATGAGATGCGACATGAAGCCCGGCACCAGATGCCGGCCGATGATGCGCGGCGTACTGGCGCCCATCAGCTGTGCCGCCTGGACGTAATCCTCCTCGCGCAGTGCCAGAAGCTTGGAGCGCACGGCTCGCGCCAGTCCGGTCCAGTCGATGATGCCGAGGATGACGGTAATGCCGAAATAGATGACGATCGGGCTCCAGGTCACCGGCATGATGGCGGCCAGCGCCATCCATAGCGGCAGGCTCGGCAGCGATTGCAGCACTTCGATCAGGCGCTGGACAACGAGATCGAAAATGCCGCCGCGATAACCGGCAAGGCCGCCGATGACGATGCCGAGCAGGAAGCTGATCGAAATGCCGATCAGGCCGATCGTCAGCGATATCCGCGCGCCGTAAAGAATGCGCGAGAGAACGTCGCGGCCGAGCCGGTCGGTGCCGAGCAGGAACATCTGCCCGCCGATCGCCGGGCAGACCAGATGATAGTTCGAGGCCGCAAAACCCCAGAATTTATAGGCATCGCCGCGGCAGAAAAAACGGATCGGCTGCACGTCGTTCGGCCGGTCGGTATAGACGCGGTGCAGCGTGTCGAGATCGAGCGTCATGCTGCGGCCATAGACGAAGGGGCCGACGAAATTGCCCTTGTCGAAGAAATGGACGCGCTGCGGTGGCGCATGGATGAAATCGACATTGCGCGAATGCAGGCCGTAGGGCGCCAGGAACTCGACGATCAGAATCATCGCGTAGACGGCGGCGAGAAAGATGCCGGAGATCAAGGCCAGCCTGTGCTGCTTGAACTTCCACCACATCAGCTGTTTCTGCGAAGCGAGATGGATGCGCGATTGCGCCGCCGTCATCGTTTCGGTCGCCAGCGGATCGAAGGGCGCGGTCGAGACGTAATGGGGAAGCGGCGCGCCGGGCGCGGGAAGGGGCGACATTATTTGGTGCTCCTGCCTTGCAGACGGATGCGGGGATCGAGGAAGCCGAGGGCGATGTCGGAGATCAGAACGCCGATGACGTTGAGGAAGGCGAGGAACATCAGGAAGGAGCCGGCGAGATACATGTCCTGGCTTTGCAGCGCCTTGATCAGCATCGGTCCCGTCGTCTCCAGCGACAGCACGATCGCGACGATCTCGGCGCCTGAAATGATCGACGGCAGGATCGAGCCGATATCGGCGACGAAGAAGTTGAGCGCCATGCGCAGCGGATATTTCAACAGCGCCCGCATCGGATGCAGGCCCTTGGCGCGCGCCGTCGTCACATATTGCTTCTGCATCTCGTCGAGCAGGTTGGCGCGCAGCCGCCGGATCATGCCGGCAGTCCCCGCCGTGCCGACGATGATGACGGGAATCCACAGGTGGGAGAGGATCGATCGCGCCTTCTCCCAGCTCATCGGCGCCGAGATATATTGCTGGTCCATCAGATGGCCGATCGAGATGCCGAACCAGATATTGGCGAAATACATCAGGATCAGCGCCAGCATGAAATTCGGAACGGCGATGCCGAGCAGGCCGAGGAAGGTCAGCCCGTAATCGCTCCAGCTATACTGGTGCGTGGCCGAATAGATGCCGATCGGAAAGGCGATCAGCCAGGTGAGCAGGATGGTCGTGAAGGAGACGAGGATCGTCAGCCACAGGCGCTCGCCGACCACGTCGGAAACCGGCATCTGGTATTCGAAGGAATAGCCGAAATCACCGTGCAGCATGCCGCCGACCCAGTAGAAATAGCGCACGATCTCCGGCTTGTCGAAGCCGTATTGCTGGCGCATCTCCTCGATTTCCTGGAGGTTGGCAGTCTCGCCGGAGGCGCGCAGCTCGGCGATCTGGCTCTCGAAGAAGTCGCCCGGCGGCAGCTCGATGATGGTGAAAACCAGCGCCGAAATGACGAAGAGCGTCGGCACCATGGCGGCGATGCGCCAGAGAATGTATCTGAGCACGCCTCAGGCCTCCTTGTACCAGAATGTATCCGGCATGTAGATGCCGAGATAGGAGGTGGGATCGAAGCCGTAGAGGGCTTTCTCCGGCAGGTTCTGCAGCTTGGCGGCGCAAAGGACCGGCTGCAGCGTGCTGTTGATCAGCCCGATCGAGAACACCTGCTGCGTATAGAGCGACAGCATCTTGTGCCAGATCACCTGGCGCTCCTCGAATTTCGCCGTCGAGCCCCACTGGCCGAGCAGGTCGACCAGTTCGGCCGCCTCCGGCAGGTCGGGGGCGGCGCCCTCCTGGCCGGCGGAGAGGTAATGCATGCCCCAGAGCGGCCATTGCAGCTGATCGTCCAGCGTCGGCGCCAGCCCCGAGGGCGACATGTCGGCGGTGGGAACACCATTGTCGAGGCCGTACCAGATCGACATCATGATCGAACCGCTCATGGCGCGGTTGCGGAAGACGTCGCGCTGCGACGTGCGTGTATAAAGCGCAAGGCCGATATTAGCCCAGTGATCGTGCACCAGCTCCAGCACGTCGGTATCGAGATTGCTCTCGCCGGCGGTCTCGACGGTGATCTCGGCGCGCCGCCCGTCCGGCAGCAGCCTTATGCCGTCATCGCCGCGCTTGGTCAGGCCGATCTCGTCGAGCAGCCGGTTGGCCTCGTCGGCATCGAACTTCACGAAGGCATCGGCATATTCCTGCTTGAACAGCGGGCTGTCGGGCAGGACGGTATCGGCGCTCGGCGTGCCCAAGCCGTAGAAGGCGACCATGTTGATCTCGTGCCGGTCGATCGCCAGCGACAAGGCGCGGCGCAGGCGCACGTCGCGGAAAAGGCCGCGCCATACCTCGTCGGCGCAGTTGAGGTTCGGCAGCAGCGTGATGCGCGAGCCGCGCGCCACCTTCCAGAGATTGACCTTCACCGGGAAGCGCTTCTCAGCTTCTTTCAGAAAGGTGTAGTCGTTGAAGTCGATGCCGGTCGCCTGCAGGTCGGCCTCGCCGGCACCCGCCTTGGCGGCGATGATCGACGAGGAGGAGACGTTGAGGATGAACCGGTCGAGATAGGGAAGCTGCCTGCCGGTCTCGTCGACGCGGTGGAAGAACGGGTTGCGCTCGAAGACGAACTGCTCGGCCGGCAGTGCCGTCGTGTTGCGCCAGGGATCGAGCGTCGGCAGGTTGGGATTCTCAGGCCGGTAGGAGCGGGCCATCTTGATGTGCAGGTCCTGCCATTTCTTGACGCGGTTGGTCTGCATCATCTGTTCCATCTTCGCCTGGTCGGGCTGGAACTTCTTATGGAATTGCTTGAGATAATGCGCCGGCCCGACGATGACGAGCGGGATCGGTCCTGCCAGCGTGGGCAGGAACATCGGGTTGGGTTTTTCCCAAGTGTAGCGCACCGTCAGCGGATCGAGCACCTCGAAACGCGGCAGGCTGCCGTGCGGGCGAAGCTCCAGCGCGCCGCCGCCCGGTGTCAGCTTGTCGTTCAGGATGACGTCTTCCCACCAGTAGCGGAAGTCGTCAGCCGTGAACGGCTCCCCATCGGACCATTTATGGCCTTCGCGCAGCCTGAAGGTGAAGACCGTGTCGTCTTCCGAGCTGAAATCGGCGAGGATATCCGGCTGGAACTGCAGGTGCTTGTTGTAGCCGATCAGCCGGGCATAGCCGTAGATCGTCATGAAGCGGATGTCGCGCTGGCTGCCGATGATGGTGCGCACCGTGCCGCCGTAGCTGCCGGGGGCAAGCCCCATCTCCTTCAGGTTGACGATGCGCGGGCGGGCGGGAATGCGCCCGGCCATCGGGGGCAGGCTGCCCGATGCCAGCCGCTCCTTGAGAAACTCAGGCTCGCCGGTCGGCTCCGCCCGAAGCACTGCAGGGGCGATTGCAGCGCCGACAAGGCCGCCCAGAAAGGTGCGACGCGTCACCATCCTCGCAACTCCTTGGCATCGGCGCCTTTGCGGGCGCGCACCAAATGGCCGTCGCCGAGATCGGCATAGGCAAGCTCGGCCGCGTCGTCATGCTCGGCGGTGAAGGTCACACCCCAATTTTGCTTGTCTGCCGCGCCGTTTTCCCGGAGCGCCTTGAAATCGAGCGGCCGATCGAGATCGGGGAAGGGGACGGCGGCGAGCAGCGATTTCGTATAGGGGTGCACCGGATCGCGCAGGATGATCTCACGCGGCGCGATCTCGACGATACGGCCCTTGCACATCACGGCGATGCGGTCGGCCATGTAGTCGACGACGGCGAGATTGTGCGAGATGAACAGATAGGTCAGCCCCAGTTCCTTCTGCAGGTCCTTCAACAGGTTGAGGATCTGCGCCTGGACGGAGACGTCGAGGGCCGAGACCGGCTCGTCGAGGATGATGAGCTTCGGGCCGAGGGCAAGCGCGCGGGCAATGCCGATGCGTTGACGCTGGCCGCCGGAAAAACTGTGCGGGTAACGGCTGAGGTAACGCTTGTCGAGGCCGATCGCTGCCATCAGCCCTTCGACCTTGCGCTTGTGCTCGTCACTGTCGCCGCGGTCGTGAATCTCCAGCGGTTCGCTGAGGATGTTGCGCACCGTCATGCGCGGCGAGAGCGAGGAGACCGGATCCTGGAACACCATCTGGATCTTGGTGCGCATGTCCTGCAATGCCTCGCCGCGTACCGAAAGCACGTCGATCACGTCCTTGCCGTCGTTGAACACCACCGAGCCGCTGTCGGGTGTGATGGCGCGCATCAGGATCTTGCTGAGCGTCGTCTTGCCGCAACCGGATTCGCCGACAAGGCCAAGGCATTCGCCGCGACGGATGTCGAAGCTGACGTCGTCGACGGCGTGCACGACGGCGGCTTCGTGCTTGCCGAGAAAACTGCGCTTGCGCGTCTTATAAGTTTTCGAGAGGTTGGCGACCGAAAGCAGCGTGCCCGGCGCCTCCGCCTGCAACGGCTTCTTCTTGCCGACGAGGGTCTCGAGATTGACCGGCACGTCGCGCAGCGCCTTCAGCCGCTCGCCGGGCTTCATGTCGAAATGCGGAACGGCGGCCATCAGCGCCTTCAGATAGGCATGCTGCGGATTGCGGAAGATCGCTTCGACCGGCCCGGCTTCCATGATCTCGCCGTGATAGATGACGACCACCTCGTCTGCCATGTTGGCGACGATGCCGAGATCGTGGGTGATAAGCAGCATCGCCATGCCGAGCTTGGCCTGCAGTTCGCGCAGCAATTCGAGGATCTGCGCCTGGATCGTCACGTCGAGCGCCGTCGTCGGCTCGTCGGCAATCAACAGCGCCGGCTTGCAGATCAACGCCATGGCGATCATCGCGCGCTGGCGCATGCCGCCGGACAGTTCGAACGGATACATGTCGTAGGTGCGATGCGGATTGGTGAAGCCGACGAGGCCAAGCATTTCCTCGGTCTTCTCACGCGCTTCCTGCTTGTCGATCTCGGTATGGATCAAAAGCACTTCGCTGATCTGGTTTCCGACCGTATGCAGCGGCGAAAGCGAGGTCATCGGCTCCTGGAAGATCGTCGCCATGCGCCGGCCGCGCAGGTCGCGCATTTCCTCACTGTCGCGCGAGAGCGACAGGATATCGGTCGTGCTGCCGTCGAGCGGATCGGTGAAAAGAATGCTGCCGGAGGCCTTGGCCGGGTTGGGCAGGATGCCCATCACAGACTGGCTGATCACCGACTTGCCGGAGCCGGATTCGCCGACGAGAGCGGTAACCTTGCCCGGGAGGATGCGAAGATTGGCTTCCTTTACGACACGCAGCCGGTCGCCGAAAACCGAGAAGGAGACGTCGAGATTTTCAATACGCAACAAATCGGCTGCAGACGCCATACCAATGAAATTCCCCAGTCTTCTATGTTCTCGTTAAGGCACACTATCGTACCGCAAACGGGGTGTCTAGTTGATGACAATCAAGGGAAAACCACCACATCGCGCCGAAGTTCCCCAGGCGAGAAGCGCAGATTCATAGCAGGCGTTCGAGGCTTTACTGGATGAACTTCTCCATGGTTGTGCGCTCGACGTGTTTCTTCGCGTCGCGGTGCAGGAGAATAACTTGCTCGGCTTCGGATAGCCCGTTCTGCACCGCCTCGCGGAAGCCATCGTCGACGTTGATCTCGGGGGCCGGCGCCCGTGGCTGCAGCACCGTCACCTTCTGGCGGATGCCGCGCAGCTTCTCTTCGCCGAGCGTCGTCCATTCGCCGCCGCAATAACCGGCAAAAGCCTGGCTCGCGACGACCTCACGGCCATATTTCTTGGTCAGGATCTGCAGCCGCTGCACCTCGTTGACGGCCGAGCCGAAGGCGGAGAAGGTCAGCCGGTCTTTCAGGCCGACATTGCCGAACATGACGTTGCCAACATGCAGGCCGATGCCGTAGCCGACCTTGCTGAGGCCCTTCGCCTCGCGGTCCTTGTTGAGCTCGGCGACCCGCGCCTGCGCCTGATGGACGGCGGAAAGCGCTGCCTCGCAGGCGATTTTCGACGGGTCCTTGTGGCGCCCGCAGGGATAGACGGCGAGGAAGCCGTCGCCGAGGAAGCTTAAGATCTCGCCGCCGTTGCGGTTGAAGGGCGCGGCGATCGCGTCGAAGAACTGGTTCAGCGTGTCGATATAGGCCTGGCGGCCTTCCTTTTCGGCATACATGGTGGATTCGCGCATGTCGCCCATGACGAGCGCGGCACGGATCGTCTCGCCGTCCCCGCGGCGGATCTGGCCGTTCAGCACCCGCTTGCCGGCATCGCCGCCGAGATAGGTGGTGAGCATGTTGTTGGCGAGCTTGCCGAGCACGGCCATCTTGGCGGCAACCGCCAGATGGTTCTGCATCCGGAGAAGCGCGTCGATCATGTCGTCGGAAAAGCCGTTATGATGGTCGGTCGACCAGGAGCCCATCATGCCCTGCACCGAGCCGTCGCCGAAGGGCTGCACGAAGGCGAGGTAATCGGTGATGGCGTCCTTGCGCAGGTCCTCGAAGATCGGAAATTCGGCCGGCCCTTCCTGCATCAGCCGGCGGCGGATGTGCTGCAGGTTGTTGTCGAGCAGGTAATAATAGGGGCTCTGCAGAAAACGGTCCGGCTTCTGCCCGGCCGGCATGCGGAAGCCCTCGATGGTGACGCCGCTGGCGCGCCGCCAGGTAAAGCTCAGCGCGTCATAAAGCGGATGCAGCATCGAAAAGGTCAGATGCACGCGCGCGATCGGCAGGCCGGCCGCCGCGATCCTTTCGCAGAAACCGCGCACGATGTTTTCAAGCTCGTCTCCGGCCAGCGAAGAGTTCGTCAGCCATTCAGCGACCCGGTCCAACAGGATGGAGGACACGCTGGATTCGATCGTGCTCATTCTCGGTATGATCCTCATAAGGCACGCCATCCCCAAGAGCCAAAA
>Ga0055540_1000396_pt1 | contig 35757 bp, 30 predicted proteins | sample AraplaCvi_mMS_r2_2_FD_55040 | JGI IMG/M metagenome (GOLD analysis project Ga0055540, IMG submission 55040) | Arabidopsis root microbial communities from North Carolina, USA - plate scrape MF_Cvi_mMS_r2 | ecosystem: Host-associated > Plants > Roots > Endosphere | place: USA: North Carolina
TCCTCCCGGAAACATGGTCGTATGGCGAGGGCTGACCCGCCTCAATGACATCGCATTTGGCATCTCCATCGGAACGCGCCGACAATGTGGGTAATCGAAAGTCGAGGTCTACTATACGTATCGCCCGCAGCCAGGTCTCTCCGTCCGCCCGAACGTTCAATACATTCGTCATCCCGGAGGTGGTGGGGACTATGACGACGTCGTGGTGTTCGGATTGAAGACCACGGCAAATTTCTGACCCTAGTCTCCAATCGCTCGTGGTACCGAATTCAATCGTAATAGTCGGGGAGAAGCTTCAATCCGTCGGCCTGCTGCTTGTCGTGATTGATGAAGAGCTTGGCGTCGTACTTCTTCATGAGGCCCTTGACCTTCTCCATCGACTGGACCGACTGCGACGGGTCCACGTTCAGTGAGGGTACGATTTCGTGCTCGAAATTGCTCTCGAGGTGAACAACGTCGCCGGACAGTATCACGTAGCCTGTCTTCTGTAGGTGCACCATCAGCGACTGGCTTCCTGGCGTGTGCCCCGGCGTCGATACCAACGTCACGCTTCCGTCCCGAAAGAGATCAACGTCTCCGCTCACCAGTTCCAGGCGACGGGGATGGCCGAGAAGATTCCTCGCGAGACCAACGAGCGTATTCAGTTTGGGATCCGACGGGAGCGGCCCATTGATCCATTCGAATTCGGCCTGTTGCATCACAACGGTAGCGTCCGGAAATAACCGTACGTTTCCGATGTGGTCGCCATGGGTATGAGAAACTAGCACATAGTTCACACGTTCGGGCGCCACACCGATTTCAGCGAGCTGCGAAGAGATCGTCTTGTCCAAATGGTAGACAATTAGGCTCGGCAGCGTCGACCATCCCTTCGGGTCGCCGATCGTGGCCTCGGGGACGCCTGTATCCCAGATGAGGATGTCCGGGCCATGCAGGATGAGGTAGCAGGTCGATGAGAATTCGATCGGTTTGCCGATATTCTCGCCTGGTGTCCAAACGGATTCGTCGTTCGCCAGTGAGTGGCCACAGTCCAAGCGGTAAAGTCGATCGATCGTGCCCTGGGCAGCGGCCAGGGACGGAAATGCGAGAGTGAATGCGGCAAACAGGACGACACGGGAAATCATGACAGCCTCCAATGGCAGGGGGTTCTCTTCCTCCTGTGCGGGTAGGCCGTCCCCAGGCGGATGGAGACGGCCTTGGCGGATCGTGGGAGGAATGGATCCGCGCGTCCGGCGGAAGGGAGGCGCGCCGGAGCATTTTACTGCAATCGTCCGGTAAGGTGCCGGACAACGGAATGAAGGTATGCCGAGACTGCGTCCGGCGTAATTGAACTAAGGTATCGTTGGCCAATACCTGATGACAATTTCGCGGAAGTCACCTCCGGCTCACACTTTGGCGGCCACAGGGACGCGAACTGACGATCTCTTAAGGCGATGGCTAAATTGAGCAGGTGAAAGCCACCACGTTCAACTCTCATCGAAGACGAATCCGGGGCCGCGACAGGCATCCGAGTGACTTTCACAGCGAATATCCGACGGATACGCTATCTTTGGCACGAGAACGGAAGAATTTTATCCCAGCGAACCGTCAACGAACGACCTGAGAAGTCTGCGCGCTTCTCCAGCGTCCTCAAGTTTATCAAGAAGTCCAGCGAGCATAAAACCTTCAGCTTCGAGTGCTTGAGACCGCGCACGTATTATCGAAGCTAGAATAGCGGGTGTCATTTCCGGATGGAATTGTGTCGAGATCGCCTTCGGACCGTAGCGGATAATCTGATGACTGTCGTGGTCGGAGGACGCCAGCACAATTGTCCATCTTGAAATTCCATGCGGGGGGAGAAAGCCCGATTAAGCGGGCGGCCTTCGGGTTTGCGGGATTCGCGGATGAATCCCGCAAACCTACAATGATTGCTACGCGCCCCAATTGCAGTCGTTCCACCCGCATGATGTGAGGGGGAGACCAAGCACCAGTTTCAGCCGCAACATTTTGAGGGGCGCGAGCACGCCGCTTGCAGACGTCCCGGGGTTGACTAGCGCAATTCGAGATTAATCGCGGAAGCGCATTCAACGGAAGCAGAGAATATCGGGATTTGTGCTTGCGCTGGTTGTCGGATGGTCGCAAAGCCATGTTGTAATGCGCCGCAAAGCCGCAATCGACATTGACCTATTTAAATTCGGAAAACGAAAGTCTCTCTATGCCTCTCCAGCTTTCCCTGCCCCGTGACCGAATTTCCGTGCTTCTGCTCGAAGGCATCAGCCAGAGCGCCGTGGACTATTTTTCGTCTTGCGGATACACCAACCTCGTGCATCTGCCGAAAGCGCTTGATGACAGGGATCTCAAGAGCCATATCGCCGATGCGCACATCATCGGCATTCGTTCCCGTACGCAGCTGACGGAAGAGGTTTTCGAATCTGCCAAGAAGCTGATCGCGGTCGGCTGTTTTTCCGTCGGCACGAACCAGGTCGATCTGGAAGCGGCACGCCGCCGCGGGATTCCGGTATTCAACGCGCCTTATTCGAATACGCGCTCGGTGGCCGAGCTTGTGATCGGCGAGATTATCATGCTGACGCGGCAGATCTTCCCACGCTCGGCGTCGGCGCATCAGGGCGGATGGGAGAAATCTGCTGTCGGCAGCCGAGAAGTCCGTGGAAAGACCCTCGGCATCGTCGGCTACGGAAATATCGGCTCACAGCTGAGTGCTCTTGCGGAAAGCATGGGCATGTTGGTGCGTTATTTCGATCTCTCCGATCGGCTGCGCCGCGGCAATTCGGAATCGATGGCTTCGCTCGGTGAGCTTCTGGAAATCTCGGATTATGTGACGATGCACGTTCCGGAAACGCCATCGACGCACAATATGATCACCGAAGCCGAACTGCGTCGCATGAAGAAAGGCGCCATCTTCATCAACAATTCCCGCGGCACGGTGGTCGATCTCGACGCGCTTGCGAAAGTCTTGAAAGAGGGCCATCTGGCAGGTGCTGCGGTCGATGTGTTTCCCAAGGAGCCGGCATCGAACAAGGAGCGTTTCGAAACACCGCTGCAGGGCTTGAGCAATGTCATTCTGACACCGCATATCGGCGGCTCGACAGAAGAGGCCCAGGAGCGCATAGGCGGGGAAGTCTCCAGAAAGCTGGTCGAATATTCCGACATCGGCTCGACGATGGGCGCCGTCAACTTTCCGCAGGTACAGTTGCCCGAGCGCCCGAACGGTACGCGCTTCATCCATGTTCACGAAAACCGTCCCGGCATGCTCATCCAGTTGAACGAGATCTTCTCGTCGCGCGGGCTGAATATCGTCGCCGAATTCCTGCAGACGCATGGCGACACGGGGTACGTGGTCATCGAAGTCGAGGACATGTCCCAGACAGCCGACGATATTCTTCAGGCGCTACGCGAGATACCGGGAACGATCAGAACGAGATTGCTGTACTGACGGCTGCAGACATGGGAACCGAGTCCCGCACCGGTCCCCATCGGCATCCACAAGTCGGTCGCATCCGAGCGCTGACATCCGCCGGAGCCTTGCGAATGTCACGCTGGCACCGTGTTTTTTTGACGAGTTCTTCGCGGACATAGCTTCCTGTTCGGCCGCAGGCCCGGCATTCCACTTCGATGATCGGATCGCGAACCTGACGAAGGGTCGAGGACAGATCGAGGGGCTTTCTTGGCTTACCGGGCAACGATGGCTCCATCACGAGACGGCGGGTCAATATGCGGCCAGCGATGCAAAGGCAATCCCTAGAGGGCCGCCAAAATTTTTTCAATAAAGCCGGTCACTTACGAGATTTGCCTACGTCCCTGATTCATCGAAACAATCTTCGATTTAACTAAAGTAATGGGATCGTTTTCCTATTTTCCGGTGTCTTGACTCTGATTTCCGGAAGGAACATTACAGGAACATCTACATTCAAGCGACATGATGTCGTCAGTCTCAACGCGATCTGAACAGGATTCGTGATCGATGTCCGCTGTCCGCGCGCACGTCATAGCCGATCTTCGGGAACGCATCAGCTCCATCGAGAGCCATGCGGTGAAGAAGGTTGGGTGCCTGGAGTTCGGCGTGCCCGAGATTGATGCCGTTCTTCCGGGAGGCGGATTGGCCCACGGTGCTCTCCACGAGTTCGCTGGAGGCGGGGCGGGAACAGTTGATGGAGCCGCGGCAGCGCTCTTCGTGGCGGGGATCGTAACCCGCACTACAGGGCCGATCGTCTGGTGCCTGACGAGGCCGGATCTGTTCTTCCCAGCGCTGGCGCAGGTCGGCTTGAAGGCAGACCGGGTGATCTTCGTGGAGTCCGACAAGGAAGAAGACGTGCTGGCGAACATGGAAGAGGCACTCGCCTTTGGTGGCCTCGGAGCCGTTGTCGGCGAGATCGTCCGGCTTCCGATGACGGCATCGCGCCGTCTGCAGCTTGCGGCGGAGAAGACAGTAACGATGGCGTTGGCGGTCAGGCGGTGGCGGCGGCAGACCGAGGCCAGTGACTTCGGCCAGCCGACGGCGTCGACCACACGATGGAGGGTGAGTGTCAGGCCGTCGGAAGAGCTTCCGGTGCCGGGGGTTGGACGGCCGAGATGGTTTCTTGAACTGATGAGATCGCGTGCGGGCGAGTGTGCCGAGTTTCTTGTAGGAGCCTGCGATGACAAGGGTCGTATCCATCTATCTGCCCGACCTGCCGACGGATCGCATTCGTCGAGCCGATTCAACTATTCCGCCTGAGCAGGCGATTGCCGTGATTGCCAAGTCGGGATCCAAGCGGTGGGTTTCCGCCGTCGAAACTGCTGCGAAAAAGGCGGGCGTGCACGTCGGCATGCAGGCTGCAAAAGCCCAGGCGCTCTTCCGCGGGCTGACGATGATCGACGCGGATCCTGCAGCGGATGCCGCCGCGCTCGAACGGATCACCTGCTGGGCGCTGACCCAGTATTCGCCGATCGTCGCCGTCGACGGTCTCGACGGGATCGTAATGGACACCGAAGGCGCTGACCATCTGCAAGGCGGCGAGGAGCCGATGCTGGCGCGGATCGCCAACCAGTTCCGAGCCAAGGGACTGACAGCTAGGGTCGCGATTGCGGACACCTGGGGCGGGGCCAACGCCTGCGCTCGCGCGACCAGCCGCGACACCGTTATCATTCCTAGAGGTGAAACCGTTCGGGCCGTCGAGAAGCTTCCGATCTCCTTGCTCCGGCTTCCACAAAAGATCGTCAACGATCTGCGAACCTTGGGCTTCAAAACCATCGGTGAACTCGCCAACACACCCCGGGCGCCGCTGGCCCTTCGTTTCGGCCCGGAAATCGGACGCCGCCTCGACCAGACGTTCGGCCGAACGCCGGAGCCTATCGATCCCATTCGAACTGCCGATATCGTCGAAGTCAGCCGCGCGTTCGCCGAACCGATCGGTGCCGCGGAGACCATCAACAAGTACGTCGGACGGTTGGTCGCCCAGCTCGTCGCCGAGTTGCAGAAGAGGGGCCTCGGGGTCCGACGCACCGACCTCGTCGTCGAAAAGGTGGATGGAACCCGTCAGGCCATAAGGGCAGGGACCGCAAGACCTGCCCGTGATGTCACTTGGCTGACCAAGCTCTTCAGGGACCGAACCGAGAAGATTGAGCCAGGATGGGGCATCGAGAAGATGACGCTGGTCGCCGTTATGGCGGAACCGCTTGAGGATGCGCAGAAGGCCTCATCCCTGGTTCAGGAGGAGGTCGCCGATGTGACGCCCCTGATCGACATCTTCGGAAACCGCGGAGCGCGAGTCTATCGGGTGGCCCCGGTTGCCTCCGACGTTCCCGAGCGGTCGGTGAAGAGAGTTGGTGCCGCATCTGATCCGGAGGAGGCAACGTGGGTCACCCATTGGAAGCGACCCGTCCGTCTGCTTGCGCGACCTGAACAGGTCGATGTCATGGCGCTCATGCCAGACCACCCGCCAGTGTGGGTCATGTGGCGTGGCAAGCGCCGCAAGGTGAAGGCTGCCGACGGGCCGGAACGCATCTTCGGAGAGTGGTGGGAGCGCAATTCCGAGATGGCTGCTGTGCGCGACTATTTCGTTGTCGAAGACGATGCCGGCGAACGGCTCTGGATCTATCGATCCGGCGATGGCGTGGATACGGAGACGGGCAGCCACAAGTGGTTTGTGCACGGTGTTTTCGCATGAGATACGCGGAGCTTCAGGTCACGACACATTTCTCTTTCCTCCGAGGCGCGAGTTCAGCACAGGAGCTGTTCGAGACCGCAAAGCTATTGGGCATTGAAGCCGTCGGCGTCGTCGATCGGAATTCATTGGCCGGAATCGTCCGTGCCCTCGAGGCGTCTCGCTCGACTGGCGTCCGGCTGGTCGTCGGGTGTCGGCTGGACCTGCAGGACGGGATGTCGATCCTCGTCTACCCGACGGATCGCGCCGCCTATTCCCGGCTGACACGCCTTATCACGCTTGGGAAGTCCCGCGGTGGCAAGAACAATTGCATTCTGCACCTTGAGGACGTCATCGCATACTCGGACGGGGATGATCGGCATCCTTGTGCCGGATATGCCAGACGACGCTTGCGCAGTCCAACTCCGGAAGATGGCGGAGATCTTCGGCGACAGGGCATATCTTTCGCTCTGTCTGCGGCGTCGGCCGAACGACCAGCTCCGGCTTCATGAACTCTCGAACATGGCCGCGAGGTTCAAGGTGAAGACTGTGGTCACCAACGACGTGCTCTTCCATGAGCCGGGCAGGCGACAGCTTCAGGACGTCGTCACCTGCATCCGCAACAACACGACGATCGACGAGGTTGGCTTCGAGCGCGAGCGACATGCCGATCGGTACCTCAAGCCGCCAGAAGAGATGGATCGCCTGTTTCCGCGGAACCCGGACGCTCTCCGGCGGACGATGGAAATTGTCGACCGTTGCAAGTTCTCCCTTGAGGAGCTGACCTACCAGTATCCAGAAGAAGCCATCGTGCCCGGCAAAAGCGCGCAGGAGTCGCTCGAGCACTACCTCTGGGAATGCGTCCCGAACCGCTATCCCGAAGGCCTGCCGCCGGATGTGCTGAAGACCGTCCGTCACGAGCTCGACCTGATCCAAAAGATGCAGTACGCGCCGTATTTCCTCACAGTCTTCAGCATCGTGAAATATGCCCGCAGCCAGGGAATACTCTGTCAGGGCCGAGGATCAGCCGCGAACTCGGCCGTTTGCTACATCCTCGGCATCACGAGCATCGACCCGTCGACGAACGATCTACTCTTCGAGCGCTTCGTTTCTCAGGAACGTGACGAGCCGCCGGATATCGACGTGGATTTCGAACACGAGCGGCGCGAGGAGGTCATCCAATGGATCTACAAGACCTACACCCGCGAGAAGGCCGCTCTCTGCGCGACGGTCACACGATATCGGGCGAAGGGCGCGATCCGCGATGTCGGCAAGGCGCTCGGGCTGCCGGAGGACGTGATCAAGGCGCTATCGTCGGGCATGTGGTCATGGTCGGAAGAAGTGCCTGACCGCAACATCCGTGACCTCGGCCTGAACCCCGAGGATAGCCGTCTTGCACTCACCCTCCGGCTGGCGCAGCAGTTAATGGGCGCGCCGCGTCACCTGGGGCAGCATCCAGGCGGCTTCGTCCTGACGCATGACAGGCTGGACGATCTCGTGCCGATCGAGCCTGCAACCATGAAGGATCGCCAGATCATCGAGTGGGACAAGGACGACGTCGAGGCGTTGAAATTCATGAAGGTCGACGTGTTGGCATTGGGCATGCTCACCTGCATGTCAAAGGCTTTCGACCTCATCCGAGAGCACAAGGAGGTCGATCTGGACCTCGCGAAGATCGAGCAGGAGGATGCCGCCACGTATGCGATGATCCGGAAAGCGGATACGCTGGGCACCTTTCAGATCGAATCCCGCGCGCAGATGTCGATGCTCCCGAGGCTTCGACCGCAGACCTTTTATGACCTCGTCGTTCAGGTCGCGATTGTCAGGCCGGGGCCGATCCAGGGCGACATGGTCCACCCATACCTCCGGCGGCGTGAAGGCAAGGAAAAGATCGAATACCCGACGCCCGAACTGGAGGCCGTCCTTGGGAAGACTCTCGGCGTGCCACTGTTTCAAGAGTCCGCGATGCGTGTCGCCATGGTATGCGCCGGGTTCACGGGCGGTGAGGCCGACCAGCTCCGGAAGAGCATGGCCACCTTCAAATTCACAGGCGGCGTGTCGCGGTTCAAGGATAAGCTGGTGTCCGGTATGATCAAGAATGGCTACACGCCGGAATTTGCTGAGAAGACCTTCGGGCAACTCGAAGGGTTCGGGTCCTACGGCTTCCCGGAAAGCCATGCGGCATCGTTCGCTCTCATCGCCTACGCCTCCAGCTTCGTGAAGTGCCACTATCCCGACGCGTTCTGCGCCGCGCTTCTGAATTCCCAGCCCATGGGTTTCTACGCTCCCGCGCAAATCGTCGGATGCGCCAAGAACCATGGTGTTCAGGTTCTACCAGTTTGCGTGAATCGATCTCGCTGGGATTGCACGCTCGAACGCGTCGACGGCGACCGCCATGCCGTCCGTCTCGGAATGCGGATGGTCAAGGGACTGGCGATGGCCGATGCCGCCCGCATTGTCGCCGCCCGGATGAACAAGGATTTCGAGAGCATCGACGACATGTGGCGGCGTTCGGGCGTTCCGTCGGAGGCTCTGAAGCAGCTTGCCGACGCCGATGCCTACCTGCCGTCTCTGAAGCTCGAAAGACGTGATGCCATCTGGGCGATCAAGGCCTTGCGCGACGAGCCACTACCGCTGTTCGCTGCCGCTGCCGAGCGCGGGATGAAAACGATCGCGGAGCAGCAGGAGCCGGACGTCGCACTCCGGCAGATGACTGCTGGTCACAATGTCATCGCCGACTACAGCCACACGGGGTTGACGCTGCGCGAGCATCCGCTCGCGTTCCTGCGGAAGGATCTGCAGAAGAAGAACATCGTTACCTGCTCGGAAGCGATGAACGCTCGCGAGGGCCGCTGGCTGATGACCGCGGGACTTGTTCTCGTCCGGCAGATGCCTGGATCGGCGAAAGGCGTGATGTTCATCACCATCGAGGACGAGACAGGTTCAGCCAACCTTGTGGTCTGGCCATCATTGTTCGAGAAGCGCCGCCGCGTGGTGCTCGGATCGTCGATGATGGCGATCAATGGCAAGATCCAGAGGGAGGGCGATGTCGTCCACCTTGTTGCACAGCAGCTCTTCGACCTGTCCGGAGACCTATCGGGGTTGACCGACCGTGACATTGATTTCAGGCTACCGACAGGCAGGGGAGACGAGTTCCCCCATGGATCGCCGGGAAGTACGGATTCACGGGATCGACCGAGGCCTGTACCGGAGCCGAGGGATATCTTCGTCAGGGACCTGCATATCGATACGCTGAAAGTGAAGGCCAGGAACTTCCACTAGACCTCTGGCTTGGTGAGATCTTCCGCCGCTCGCGACTCCATGAGCGCCTGAACAAAGCCAGTCTGATCGATAAGCATCTGAACAAAATCCTGGACCGACTGAACTTCAAAACGGCCGTCAGATATCACGCTGTCGTTGTGCGCCCAGATCCCGGCGAACGAGAAGGGCGCGTCGCCCGGCAGGCGGATGTGCCAGGGATCTTTCTTTCCGTCTGTCTCGTTGAGCGTCCATTCGTAGAAGGCTGAGGCCGGCGGCGGAGGAGCTGTGTGCAGAACTATCGGCAAGGATCGCTGCGATGGCAGTCCGGCTCGCACAGCATATTCCAGATCCGCTCCGCGGTAACGTCGCCATCTCCGAAATTAACGGCGCACGAACCAACCCCTGAAATCGGGACGTCGATAGTTACTGACGCGCTCGAACACAACTTCTATAAGCAATTTGTGTAAGCTGACCTGCTGTAAGGTCTACACTATAGTCTGCGCACCTGGTCTCGGTTTCCTGTCATTCGAACGATCGGATAAGCCATGCGCCGCAGAAATCCTCTACTCTTGTTCTACGCCATCTCCTGCGCCTTAATTGCTTGGCAATCAGCAGCGCAGGAGATCCATAGATTCGCCTATTCGCAGAGAATTGCAGGCCCAGGGGGAGGAAGTCTACAACCGGTCTTCGATGACAACGTAACCAAGGAAGATATCGTAATCTTCGGAAAAGATGTGAGCATCGATCACGAAATAAGAACGAATGGCGGGAATATTATAATATTCGCGGACACTCTGTCGATATCAGCTCCGATCGACACGCGAGTATACTTCGACTACTCAAAGACCCAATTTATAACCCCGCCTGGCAGTGGTTTTTGCACCAATGCCGTTTACCCGGTAGCCGCTCTCGGCGGAACCGACTCAAGCGCGTACAAATCGTACGAGAAGTTTTACAACGTTTCCGATGATATTTGGAACGACGTTTCAAAATCATACGAACTGACTGACAATGCCATTATCAAACCTGAAATCCCAGGGGGAGGTACTGCCTGTCAACTGCACGGGAAGGCACAAACTGGTTTTCCAGATAAACTTTGGTCGCGTGATCGTTTCGACTTCGGTGCGCTAAAAAGTGGGGACATTACGATCTTCGCTTCTGATATTAGATTTTGTGAAAAATGCTCACCATCAACCGCGAATTGGGACGGAACCAAGCCTGAAATTCCGGAGCGGGGCGACCGCGCTCTCATTCGCGATGCCGCTCTACTCAACGCACGCGGCATAAGAGGCTCTCGTGGCAGCATGCCGATTTTGGGATGCAATTTTGGAGCACAGGATGACCCCGCGTGTACAGCCGTCCCAGGCGCCTGGCGCGGAACTGGCACTGATGGAGGCGACGCAGGATCCATCGCAATTCACTATATAGGTGTTAACGCATCGACGGCTCCCTTCACAGGCCGAGTAAGCGTAAAGGGGGGCCAGGCTGGCGCGACCGAACAGCTTAAGGCTTCATGTTACGCAAACACACCGCAACAATGCGAGGCTATGCCGGACGTCGCGACGCGAGCTAATTTCCATATTGTCGATGGTGCTCCGTGGAATAGCGAGCTACTCCCCAAACCAGGCCAGGATGGAGCGCTCCGGATCGATTCCATTTCATCTGACGACGCTGTGGCGCTTCTTTCGGTCGCGATCTCCCAACTCGAGTCTGCGCACGCGATCTCATATAAGGAGCTTCTGGAGAACGCCGGTGACCCGCTTTGGGTCTTGAATTACGTTTCACCCACCGACGTCCTGAGCCACTATATACAGAGCTCTACCGCCACCATGATGTCCTCAGTGTTGGAAATGTCAGATAGTCATCGAGCACGTTCCAAGGACGTTGCCAAATCGCCGGTGCCTCGGGGTCTAACCGATCTCTCTCTTCGTCGCCCGCTAATGGTAGGTGTGTCAAAGGATGTGCTCGCCCGACTTCGCTATGTGTCAAGGTTGAATGCGACCGCCAAGTCACCCTCGTTGTACTCCTGGGCAAGCGATGTAGGCGGTGCCTTCGATCTACACAGTTCGGATCCCACGGATCTGTTTTTTCGTCTCGACACGCGAACGAATTTTCTCGCCTTGGGAACAGCTTTTGCGAATGCGGACAAATCCGCGTTCGATCTGCGGCAACAGCTATTCGAACAGTTTTCGATCTCTCAGCGAGAGGTTTTCAAAAGCAAGCTGAATTCACTTAGGATGGCGATTTCAGCCGCTGAAGAGGCCGCGAGAAAACGGGGAGATGATTTCAAGAACGCCCTGGACTTTTTCGCGAGGCTGGGCGACGACAGCGGAAAAGCAGCAGCCTCGTACGAAACGGGCAATTGGATAGGATTAGCTGGCGACGTCGCCGACATCGGGGACGACTTAGTGAACTTGGACCAGTCAATACGCAGCTTGGCCAATGTCGATGAACTTCGAAAAGTCTACGCGGAGGTGACCGCCGACTACAACGACTTCCTAGAGTACATCAAGCAGCAAAATCTCTCGATGGTAAAGCAGCGAAACGACACTCTCGCCCGACTCGTAGAGGCGCAATCTGCCTACAATAATTCCCTGGGCGCCTCGCGCAGGGCGCTGGACGACCTCCTTCGGCTTGCCGTGATGACGAAAATATCAGAGGGAACAGGTGATGCTGGGGCCGAAGATCTGGCGATCACGCTTGGTGAACTTCAAAAGATCGAAAGCAGCTATCCAGCCACTACTCCGGACCTCACGTTACTTCGCAATTTCACGGACCAGTGCGTCGGCGAGGGCCTCATAGGCGTTTCACAAGTTCTGCAAAATAAAAGCTATCCGCCGATTTCCTGTATGTTGTCCGAACCCATGGAAGACAAGCCGACAGTGTTACGCTTGACCGAGCAAGATCCGGATTTTCCTGGCCTCGTTTTGTATCGATTTCCTGCAGGTGCTCTTCCAAAAGTCATGAACCTGCACTTCCTTGTTACCGCAAGTCGTCTTTCTTGGGGCACCGAATAAGTGGTCGCGTGAGGCGGATAATTGACAGATAGAAGATCATGTCGAAGGCGGTCAGGGAATGGTATCGTTACTATAATGTGACTTCGGACGACCAAAGAGTCATCGTTCCTTTGCGATGCCACCATCGATCTCTACAACGAGGCTTGTCGGTCAGTGGAGAGATGGCAAGGCTCCTGATCGGCACGTATGTTGGATTGGCTGCGACGCGTGTGAATGCACCGACCTCCGACGCTTTGCATTGGTCAGATCGGGCTGAACTCCACGAACTCGCACTGCATGTGATCCGACCGCGTCTTTTTCCAGTCGTAGAGGTATTCCCCTTGATCGACGGCGGAACACGAAAAGCCCGGCATCAGCGTTCCAGTCGGATTGGTTGCCGCTTTCCGGGCAACGTATCGCCAGAAGAGGCCGGGATACTCCTTGTCCATCTCGAAGCGGGACAACTGAACGATACCGCACGGACCTTCAGGCTGTGCGGAAACCACCCACGCTCCGCTGTTGCCGAAGTCCGCCACCCAGACGAACTCCTGCGTATACGGATTCGAGCTTACCTGGCACGTCTTCATATCCTTGGCGTGATCGGCGCGAGTCATAGCGAGATAGTTCTCTTCGCTCGGGTGGTCGCACATTGTGACGACCGCCTTCATCGAGTCCAACATGACCGGGCTGGACTTCGCTTCCTCACGTAGACGTGCCATGCCCTCCCGGAATGCCGCCGGGTCCTTCGCAATTTCCGGATAGCGTTTCAGAGCTTCGTCAACATCGAGCTGGCCACTTCCGACCGAGAAAAGTGCCGAGAACATCCCGCACTGTTTGGGATCCTTGAACTGACTGAGGACGTTTGGATAGCCAGCTTTGGCGTCGGCCAGCTTTTTGTCGAGGTCTCCCGGCTTTGCCTTCTTCCGTACCGCCGTCTGTATGAACTCGCACCGCAGCCGCTGGCTCTGCTGCATGATGCAGTTATACGTCAGCGAGGAGTCCTCCTGCTGATTGTAGAGCATGCCAGTGGTTGGATAGTCGGTGGCGACCGCATTCGACGCGATCAGGCCAAACAGGCATGCGAGCAGTGATCTCATGGGAAGTCCTCCGGGCGCATGTTTGCAGTGACCTGGAGGAGATTGCAATGGTCATCCCTGGGGCAATTTACGCGGGTTCCGAAAATGCAGGTAAAGGCAGCGCAACGCCTCAGCCGCCGCCGGGATGTCGTCCACGTTCCGGATCGTGAACTCCGCCGTCACGTCTCCACGCGCATTGAGCTTCGACCACTTGAATACCTTCCATTCCTGCCTGATCTGCTGCTGGTTGGCCACGAACACCTTCCACTCTCGCCGGGCCGTGCGATTCTGGAATGTCTTCCGGATCTTCAGCATTCGGCCATCGGGGTGCAGCTCCACGAACGTGGACCTCGTCGCCGTATAGGCCTTCACCACCTGGCCTCCCAAGACCGGAGGAATGACAAAGGACGCGCAGATTCTGGTCATCTCGCCGCGGAATGCGTTCCACAGGTCAGGATCGCCATCGCCGTCGAGGGTCCCGACAGCGTTCTCAAGCGCCTTTCGCTCCACCAGATAGATCTCATGGCGGCCGCGGATCTTGGAATGGCAACGCCGGATGCCAAGTTCCTGAAGCCGGGTGGCGAGATAGAATTCGGTACAGCCGAGACGGTCCATATAGGCCTTGGCATTCACGTACTTCGAGCTGAATGCATCAAACGACGCCCGATCTAGGTATGTCTGCCCGTCCCCACCAATTCGGCTTTTGATAACGCCCGCGCGCACGAACAAGCTGATGACGTCCGTCCCCATTCGCATGACGGCGCCGGCTTCGATGACGCGAACTTCGGCTTCATGGACTCGCCGACGAAAACCTGCCTTGTAGGCGACCGCCTCGAAGCGCCAGGAACCGATTCCCTTTCGGCGTCGATCGATGTTGGCAACTGTCATTTTTCCTTGCAGTACGGCCTGAACGATATCTGCAACGCTCTTTCCTAGCGCCTTGGCCATATAGTCGATGCCGTATTGTTGGCCTCTACTCTTGTTGGGTTCCACTGCGAGAACATGCTTGCGTAGGGCTTCGACCTCGGATCGAAGGTGCGCTAGTCCATGACCCTCGTGGCCGAAGATGCGAGTGTGCAGGAATCCCTTGATGATTCCCTTGGATACCAAATGACGGACGCAGGATTCCGAGCAGCCCAACAGGGATGCTGCCTGTTTCACTCCGATCAGGTCCGCCGCTGTCGCGTGAAGACGTGCCACTTCATCTTCGGTCAGGAATACACGCAGGGCAGGATCGGTGCTCTTTGCAGAGATCCCTGCCTGCTGACTGATAGCCCGCAGTCCGCGAACATCCATGCCGATGGCCGCCGCGGCTTCCTTTATCGTGGATTCCCTATGCCTAAGTCCTTCGACACCCGTGCTCTGCCGACCGATGCGTCCCGTTCTGGCGAAAGCCCGTCTCATTGCTGCATTAACTTCGGGCCAAAGCGCGGCTTCAAGGAAGTTACTGTCGCCGCGTCGCTGAAACCATCCGTAGCCGTGCAGGATGCCTCGTCTGCGCTCCTTCTCGGGAACGTTCGTCTCAAGCCACGTGACAAACGCGCGCTCGAGGTCTTCCAGACTTCCGGAGAGGGCATGAAAGCCAACGCTGCAGTCCTCTCGACCCGGTTCGGGTGCGACCCTTGCCCAAGGGTTTGCGAGTATGCGGCCGACCGCGCCGCACAGGTCGATGACCTCGTGAAGAGGAGCGGGATCCAAAAGGGGGCGTTCGTCGCACTCGACGCATCCGAACCGACTGACAAGATACCACTCGAAATCGTCGGGCTCGTGAAGCTGCGGGATGTGGCGCCGGAGGACGTCGCCGTCAGGAGCCGTTTGGAACGAAGGATACCACCACTTGATCGTATCGCCCTTGATCGTTTTGTCTTCCAGCGGCTCTGCGTGGAAGGGGCAGACGTTGAATTCCACGATATCCCACCACACCCGATGGTACGCTGCTTCGCCCAGGCACCCGCGGCAGAAGCGGCGATTAATGAACGACAACTGCCGCTTTCTCAGGGTTTCACCCGCAAGGCGATGGAAGGTGCCGTTCCAAATCGGTGTCCAACGGATAAGTGACTCCTTGTGCTCTTCGGCAAGTGGGAGCCTCAGAAGTTCGTCAAGCAGCTCCTGCATGACGATGTTGCGGCCGTTGATCTCCATCTCGTTGGCGTAGACGCGGGCGCTGGCGTGATAGCCTTCGCCGACAAGCTGGGTGAAATATCCATGAGCTGGTTCGCCATGACGAGGCTTGTTCTTCCAGCTGGAAAACGGGAGCCGGGCGGAGCGGCTGACGCTGGCCATCAGTTCCCCTCCTTGAAGTATTCCCGGGTATCGCCGGGCCTCATGCGGAGCGCCGCCTCTTCATACAGATGATGACGTAGGATTCTCGGGGATCCATCGCTCAAAGCGCGGTAGGCTGCTGGACGAATGAGGTTGTGCACCACCTGTCCGGTGGCGCCGCCTGTGAAATCATGCAGTTCCTGGGCAAGGGATGGGCTTGCGAGCTTGGATAGCTCGGGAAAGGGCAAGCGAAGGTCGATCTTGTGAAGCAGCAGGCGGAACTCGTCCATCTCATTTTCATCGAATGGCTTGAGCACTTCCTTTGGGAAGCCACCCCTACCAGCCAAGGAAGCGAGGCTGTAAACGTGAGGGATGACGCTATCTTCCCCCACGAGCAGGATATTGAAGGCCAATCTGTCCGCGAGTTGCTTGATGAGGGAGAAAAACTCCTTCTGAAAATTCTTTTTGGCTGCGAATAGGAATTGGGAGTCATCCAAGATAACAAGCTGTGTTTGAGCTTGAACGACGCGCTCGACGCTGTTCGCCATAAGCGCTGGAATCTTGACCTTCGGTGCTGAACCTGACCCCGTTGCCGCGTAAAACATTTCCGCCAGCTGCGTAGGCACGATGTCAGCAGGAATTTCGAGATAAACAACAGGAACCACGACGCCGTCGTCGGTGCTGAATGACGGATATCTGTTGACGTAGTATTTAATGATGTCGCTCTTCCCAGCGCGCGTTTTGCCAAACAGGCCTCCAATGTAGCCCACGCCATGAGTTCCATCCTTGACTGGATAATGGAACGTCTCGACGAACTTGATGATCTTATCGAACACTGGGTAGGTAACGAGAAGGTTTTGGATAAGAACCTGCCGCTCCGCGTTCGACAATCGGCTGACCGCCTGCCGCTCTTCGGGAGTTTCGTATGCGGTGGTGTGGAACTGCGTAATCATGGCTTCTCCTTCCATTCGGGGTGTTGAGCGAGCAGGCTGGCGATATCGTCGTCATCATCCCCGCCATCGGTGATTGGCTTCGCCTTCTGCTTCGCAGCGGGCTTCTTCGGTGCGGCTACAGGCTTGCTTGGTGCTTCCGCGGCCGCGGGGACAGGAGCGGGCGGCGGCGGAACGTTCTCTTCCGGAGCCGGGATGGTGCGCACGTTAGTGCTGACCTCGATCCCGTTGCTTGGGTCGATGGTGCCGTCGGGTGCCATCCTCGCCATTTCGAGGATCTTGCGACGACGGTCGGCGATGGCGTGTCCTTGAACAAACTTTGCCAGCTTCTTGCGCGGGGCGAAGCGCTTGCGGTTCTCGTCGATGAGGCTCATCAGCTTCGCATGAAGCATCCGCCGTGCTTCCAAGAGCGGTGGCCTCACCCGCTTTTCCTTGGTCTCCTTGCGCCGGAACTCCTGGATCATCTTGTGAATCTCGATAGACATCCCACGGCAGTATTCGGCGTCGGGACCGACTGCGCGAACCTCGATGACTTCATTCGTGTAATGGTTATGAACCCACGCCTGGCCGATAGAGGTGGCGTTGATCGTCATGCGGAACTTCGTCGACGCGTGGCCCGGCTTGGCCTGCTTGGTCTTCGGGTGAAGGGACAAAGCCAGCAGACCAGGGGCGTTCCAATGGATGCCGTCACTCCTGACGCCATCGCTTTGCACAGTTACCCACCGCGTTTCACCCGCGAGTCTTGCAAAGATCGAGCGGTCGAGAAGTGGGCGGCGAGGGATCGAATGCTTGTGCTTCTCCCACAACTCCGCCGGAACGCCCTCTTCGGTGAGCAGGTCGCCTCCAAGACCCTGGCGGGGTGTCTGGTGGTAGACGTTGGCGATCCAATGCTGGACGACCGCTTCGACTTCCGACAGGGCAAGAACCGGAATTGCAATGTCCCGATCTTCGCCGAAGAGCTTGCGGATTTCTGGCGACGACATCGTGGTGCCCGGAAGGTTCTGGAAGACATCCCTTGCGAGCGTGCCGAGCGCCCTCTCCAGCGCACCCTTGTCCCCTGGGGCAGCAGGACGGTGCTCGATAATGTCGAACCCGATCGCGCGGGAAGCCTCGTCGATGGAGTCACCGATGAGGTGCAGCGCGTTGTCGACGCCGAGTTTGTTAAATAATCCAAACCATGGCCAGGATACGCCGTTGAGGAGGCGCTCCTTGGCCATCCCAAAGATCGCGCTTTCGAGGCCTCTAGCGAACGTCGCATAGGACGGGTCGCCAAATCCCAGGGCATAGGAGATGATTGTCCCAGTCATCCGCTCTCGGAAGATCACAAGATCCAACCGACCGAAGGCGAGGGGGTTTTCGTCGAGGTAGCAGATGATATCGGGCGAGAGGTGATCGACGTCTACAATATCCATCAAGCTCTGCGGACGGTGGACGCGGATGTACTGGCGGTTCATCGCCGCCGCTTTTTCCGGCCCATGTCTCAGGAGTGCGCGGGTGTATTTGTCGACCGCGGCGAGATGAAAGTCGAAGGTACTCTTGTGAAGCTTGATGGCTCCATCCTTGGTCAGCCCGACGTGGCGAACGGGAGCAAACCGCTCCTCTTCTCCAAGAAGATGGATGAAATGGTCCATCATCTTCTTGTAGTCGCCCCGGGGGAGCGACCACGCAAAGTGCGCGGCAAGTTCCAAGGCTTCATAAATGAGGCTAGGAAGACGCGGGGATTCGTTCCCCCTCCTCGGCTCACGAGCGAAGTTCATCAAGCGGTCGAAGCGCGTGCCGTTTAGATCAGCTCGAATCTTCTTGCGCAGCCACTCGTAGCTCATGGGCGCTTCGCCGCGCTCGGCGGCAATGTCGGGGAGGAACTTGGCCTTGATCCGTTTCTTCAGGCCGTACTTCTCGAAACCGATGGATTCAAACCACAGGTAATAGCGATCGACGATTGCCATTGCCTTTTCGGCATCCCGTCGATCCTCCTCGGATAGGCGATTGGATGACCCTGGGAGAATTCGCTTCCCGTTGTCGCCGACGGGAATGATGCGTCCGCCGCTTTCCAGCACGCGCAATCCGTGGTTCGAAAGCGTGATCTGCTCGTTGCTCTCCAGCCGGGTGAACACGGCAATCTTGCGAGACTGCAACGTAAGTTGGAGCCACTCCTTGAACCGCGTTTCCGTGTAACTTGTCCGGTCCTCGTTGAAGAACAGGATGTGGTCGCCCGGCGTGAAATCGAAAAGCTGGCCGTCCTCCTCACCTACTTCAACCTTAGGAAGTCCGAGATCATGAGCCGTCAGGACGGGCTGCATGAACTCGAAATGTCGGCTTGCGAATGACATGACTATGCCCTCCGCGAGACCGTCGACGACGTCGAGATCGGTTTTGACATGTCGAACTCAACCTTGCCGAGATAGGCGAGTCTCAGGCACGAACTGAAGACAGCCTGAACGTCCGCCACTGGTTCCGCGGACGAACGGGGTTCATCCACGAACCTCTCGACGAGGACATTGTATGGCAACGATGCCGACAGCTCGTCGATCGTCATAGGAAGGGGCTGTTGGAGGATGCTTCGCTCCGTCGCAGTGAGATCGACCTCGCCCTTGCGAGGTCGGTTTGCATGCAGAAGGTTGCGATTGAAGAAGCGAGGCTGTTGAAGGATGTCGGTGGCCCACATCACCTCGTAGGTTGCCCCGACGTCCTCCTTCAGTGAGAGCGACAAGTCGCGGCCGCCGTCATCACCAAGCCTGACATCCAAATCGTGGAGAAAGTCGACGAAGCCGACACTTCCGTCTCTGCGCAGGAATGCGAGGTCAGGAATGTGATCCTCCCAGGTAACTTTGAAACCGGAGCTGCGGGTGAGGTAGCGGAGTGTAATGGGGTAGGGCGCGATGGCAACGACGTCGGGATCGCCGTCCATGAGCGCCAGTCCTTCCCCCATCCACGGGTTTCGCGTAATGATCGAGCGCCCGGTTCGATACTTATCCGTTGTAAAGCGGCGACGCCCGCGGCCTCGAACACGGGCCGGGAACGTTACGCGCGGCTCGTGTTGGTCCGAAAAGATGTGATCGAAGGTGCGTCGCAAATGCTCGCGATACCAGACGGTCGAGTTCGGCAAGCACTGCAGCAGAACCTTATAATCATCTTCCGTCGACCGCTTCACGTCATCTGACGGAAGTGCCTTGGTAATTTGGGATGGCTTCGGGCGGCTTGGTTTCCTAGCGTGAGGGCTTTTCAATTCGCATGCTCCCTTTCTTGGTGTGAAAGAAAGACAGCTCGTCGTCATGTGTGCAGGCGACGGATGGCAGACTGAGCAGCGGGCGCAGTTGATCCAACAGCCTTTGGGTGATCCCACAGGATTCAAGGCCCTCGGATGTCAGTTTCAGGTCGCTGACGCAGAAACTCTTGGCATGGCTGATCATCGGCAATACCTCTCCGTTCACGCTCCCGTTGTCCGAGTGCGCGGTCGACGAACTATCTGTTGAAATCGGTCAGGCGACGTGGACACCGCCGGCCGCAGGCGCGAAGGTCCCACAAATATATCGAAACGGCAATCCCGCGATTCGCCTAACCAATTGTAATAAAAGGACTAAAGCTGAATCCTTCAGTCTGCCTCGCCAAGTATTATTCTTGGGCACGAGTCCTTTGGCGCAGCCTTCGCAGGCCGCGTTCGAAAGTACAATCAAGCATTACCGAGGCTTCGGACTGGGTGCCAGATGTAGATCGGCGAAATCACCGAAGGAACGCGGATGCGCTCCCGGAGCGTCGGTCAGGCAAGTGTGCTGTTTAGGAGTCTTTGCGTGGCGCGCAGGACCGCGGGTTCAAGCTCGCGGAAGGATTGCTATTCGTATTCGCAACGAGTGCATTGCCACGTTCCCTTCATGGAAGCCGTAGAGGCGAAGGCGCGGCGCCGTCATGTGCCGCTGTCACAGATTTAACTGCGGAAATGCTTATGTTCCCTTTTTGTTCGATCGTCAATGGGGCTCTGGCAAGATTTTTCGGACCACGGGCGCTGCGACCACGAAGGCAGGCCGCCGATGCGGATATCCATTGCCAAACCACCTATCGTTGCGAAATATGCGTTCGGTTTGTAATCCACGGGAGGGGTGGCATGGGAGTGCCAGATCGATTTGCTATCGAATATCCGCGCCGAGCGCTTGAGCTCATCGAAATGCTCGAGGCATCCGCGCGCGAAAGAAGCCTGCTGGGGTCATTTGGCCTTTTGGCAGCGTCTGCAGTTCTAACGATTCCGTTCGAGCGGATGCGCACCAGCCACTTCCTGCACAACCAAGCGCGCGATGAGGACTTGGTGAAGAACCTGAAGACGCTCGAGAAGGCGAAGTTTCTCGAGGCGCCATTCTGGCGGAACGCGCCCGATGGCGGCGAATGGCGGCAGTCCCGCATCGTCAGCGCCGTCGACAAGGTGAATGGCTGGCAGGATAAGGACGGCCGCGATCCGCGTTCGGAGAAGGCCAATACCATCCAGACGCGGAAAGCCAGCGAGGTCTTGCGTGTGCTCCGCAACGCCCTAGCGCATGGCAACATCATCTATCTCGACAAAGATGGCCGGGAGATCGCCGGAAATCATATGGTGTATATGGCGTTCCTCTCACGTTACGAGGAAAGTCCGGAACAACGCGAGCAAGCCGAAAGCTACAGGGTGGTGATCACGACCGAGGAAGCGTTCCTGCACTTCGTGAAATGCTGGGCCGAGTGGATCAGCAATCTTGCGCTTGACCGACGAGTGGCTTCGGCGGCATGAGCGGGCGCTTTTCTCCATTTGTGGTAAAGGCGCTGACGGACGTCATAACGGGTGGCGCTGGCCAAGGGCCTGATGTCGTCGAGCCAGTCGGGATCTATCGCAGCGGCCCCAACATAGAGGCGCTGCTTATGGACTGCGGTCTGGACATGCGCATCGGGAGCAGTTCTCGGGTCCCCGCCACGACCCAATTCCTGCGTGACCTCGCGAACCGCTGGGACGACGACGACTCTATGAAGAGGGTTATCCTGCGGGTTTGTGATCCTCGGGAGTATCTCTCCGCACCTGACAAGGCAGTTGCTGTCCGACAACATGTGAACGCCGCGCTGGAGGCGGATGGTTTGGCAGTCACGATTGTCAGTGGAACTGCGCATTTGGTGGCACGCACCGCCACTGGCCTCATCGTCGAGCCCTTCATCAGCAAGGTCGAGAAGTTGGATTTCGACACCGTGCAGATCGAAATCGCTCGAGCGCTCCCGAGCATCAGCACCGACCCAGAAGACGCGGTCACAGCAGCATGTTCGCTCGTCGAGGCAGTATGTCGGTCGATCCTGATTGAACTTGGACTGCCGCTGCCGCCAAAGCGCGACATCGACGGATTGCTTAAGGCCGTGCAGGAGCCATTGAGCCTCTCGCCCGGCCGCACGGATCTGCCTCCCGAGATCGAACAGGATGTCCGGCAGGTGCTGGGAGGCCTTACGTCCGTCACTAAAGGCATCGGTGCGCTGCGGACTCATGCCGGCGACGCCCATGGGCGTGAGAAAGGCTTCCGTCGCATCGATCCTCGCATCGCCCGCCTGGCACTTAATTCTGCCAGCTCGATCGCGCTTTTCCTAATCGAGACCTGGGAGAGCAAGCAGCATCGCCACCTGCCGCAACACAGCGAGAACGCGTGAGCGGTCGGGCAGGCTACCCAGGCGCCAATCAGCCGCCGTGGAAGAAGTTCATGACGAAGGTTTCGAGAATGTCCTCAAGATGAGGCCATGGGCTGGACAGGCCTTTCCATGAGGAAGTGAGTAGGAGTACGTTCAACTTCCACGAAACCATGCCGTCGGTAGAGACTGGCGACTGGATTCCACAAAAGAGCTTCCAATCGAACAGGAAGGCCTTTCTCGTCTGCAAGTTGGAGGCAGTGGGCAAGAATCCTCGAACCAATGCCAATGCCTCGAAACGAGTCGATCAGGTAGAATTCACCGAAGCGGATGAATTCCGGAAGCAACTGAAACGAAAGCGTGCCGATCGGCCGCCCGTTAATCTCGATCTGACAGAAGGGCTTTTCATGCAGCCGCTGGGCGTGGACACCGCGCTGGAACTCTTCATCCCAACCCCACTGGCGTATGACGTGGGGGCCTAGCGCCTGCTTTTTCGCCTGGAATGCGAACTCGATTTCCTCGGCAGTTGGCTCGAGGTTTCGGAATTTTAGATCAGGATGCAGGTCTGGAACGATCATCAGGCAAGACTAGCTCCTGGTACGGTGCCCGTCACCCCTCGAAAAAACGATGTGATCCTACAGTCGTGGTCCCACGCAATTTGAAGTCTGTTCAAAGGCCATGCACCGGCATTGATTTCCCTGTATCGACCGCTTACGGTTCGATTATTCGTCAGGCGGACCAGACGAATAAGAAGATGAGGCAGCCAAACCTGCCCGAAGAAGCTCCAAGCGGTATTCAAGCCGCCCGCCACTTTCCCTTGTGAAACAAGCACTCGCCTTGATCGGCGAAGCTATGGCTGTTGGAGACGACAATGAAGTTCGCCGTCGTAGATGGTATACGCCAGGAAGCCCGACCGGGCCTTGTTGGAACCTGCCCCGGATGTCAGGCACCTGTAATCCCCAGGTGCGGAGAGATACGGCTCCATCACTGGGCGCACCGGAGCACCGTGTTGTGCGATCCATGGCGCGAGCCGGAGACCGAATGGCATCGCGCCTGGAAAAACCACTTCCCTCTCGACTGGCAGGAGATTTGGCATCGAGCATCTGATGGCGCCGTCCACATCGCGGACGTGAAGACCGCCACAGGCGCGGTGTTGGAGTTCCAGCACTCACCGATCTCGCGAGAGGAGAGGGTGTCCAGAGAGGCGTTCTATCGCCCGATGGCCTGGGTGGCGGACGGCATCCGGCTGAAAAGAGACCTGTCCTCGTTTTGCGATGCGCTGACCTACGCCCGCTCTGCCGATACGAAGTTACGGGCTTGGATCATTCCAGTGGGCGCCAGTGCGATCGTCGATCGATGGGCCGACAGCAAATACCCGGTGTTCCTGGATTTTGGAGAAGTTGAATTTCCACTACGGTGGCTTCCAGAATCTGGCCTTCTATGGTGGTTGCGGTACGTTCCCAAAATAGGTGCGGTTGCGACGCCCGTGCTCAGGCAAAGCGTTATCGACCACTACCTCTCGGGCGCATCCATTCGAGGGATGGCAAGGATCGAGTTGCGCAGGCCGTCGAATCCACGATCGGGCCTTTCTCGTTTCGACGCCTATCTCGCACAGAAGCAGGCACGGAAGCCGCGATTCTGAGTAAGCCAGGTCGGGTGGCGGGGTGGCTGATGATATGGGACTCGCTGACCCCAGACGGATTCGGTTAGATCGAGCAGGATCACGGCTGTTAGAGCAGCCGCTTCAGTGCACCGGCATTCTTTTCGAAATTGCACTCATAGCATTCGGCTTGAATGTTTGAGATATCGTCGGTCCCGCCGTGATAGACCGCCAGCTTATGCCCCTTGGTCCAAGTATTTTTGTAACGGGGATCTGGCCGTTGTGGGATGTCATCCCACGGCCGCTTGCATTCGGCGCAAACCGGACTGACGGCAAGCACTGCCCTCCATTCCGCTGCAGTATGTTTACCGCCATTCGCCTTGAGTCTCGCGTTGCGAACACGTCCGCGAGCATTCCGACAATCCATGCAAGCATCCCATGCGTTAAACCGCGAGCCTCCGCATTTCGTGCATTTCTTAGTAAGGGTTGTGTCCATAAAACCCGACTCGCATATCTGACTAGGACGCACAGAATGAATAAAATCGATCGCCGCCACGTAACCGCGCTTGCGCGTCTCTCTACAGGCAAAAAGGTACCCCTTGGAGCATTCTTTGGCGTTGGCCGAAAAACTTGGCAATCGCTAGTCGAGAACGGGTGGGCGACGCAAGACCGTGTGTCGAGCAAGTTGTTGATCACGGAGCTTGGCCAAGAGGCTTACGCGAAAGCGGCCCTTGAAGGGATTGTGCCCATTCCGACTCCTGAAGATCATTCCTGGATCGATGAGGAGAACGGGATTTACCGCGCCGTTTTTGAGGATGGGCACGAATCCCCAGGTTTCCCTAACCACTTGTACGCTGATGATTACCGGGTGGCTTTCGGCATCGTGCGTGAGAACCCTGGTTCATCCTTGCCCGCATTTGCTTTGAGCGATGACGCTGCCGCTATTCTTAATCCAACAGACGAAGTCATCAGGGCCCATGTAGCACTGCTTGATGCGGATAAGCAGAGATACCAACCGCGGCATCGCTGGGTCGAGACAAGCCCGGGGGAGGACAAGGATGACTTCACAGCATGGGATCGCGACGAGAATTTCGCACGCATACTTTTCGATAAGGGCTCACGCAGGAAAAGCGGAAAGTGGATGTGGGAGATCATCAAGCCGACATGGCTTAGGGAAAACTCTTATTATAATCCGAACGGGTGGATGCCGACGGCACGCGATGCGGTGCAGAGGGCCGAACAAGAATGGCATTCATTGAAGGGGACCCATACTCGCTTCTAAAGCTGCCGAAAAATGACCTCCGCAGGCAAAGACGGGCTGGGGCAATGCTACAGGATTCGCTCACTCCGCCCGAGATAGATTCGGCGTCGAATTCTTCGAGAGATCGGCGCCACACTTCCCGAACCGGATACCGGCCCGCGTCCGGAATTCTTGTCAAGATGATCGGCCTTCCCAAGGATTCACATCGAGAATCCAGGATTGAGTAGCTCTCGGAAGATATTCTTATGATTTTCGTGGATATACCAAAATGTTCCAAAGAAAATCTGACGGCTCGCTGCTAAATTTCGAATTATATTCTAGTAGTCTTCCTCCAGTTCAAGCAACACTTTGGTCTCAAACTCGATCCGGAACCATTCGAGGCCCGAAAATATTCTTCCAAAAATTTTCAGCCGCCTCCCGCGCGAAAGGTAAGACTTAAAGGACTTAATCCTTGCCCGCAACCAACTTCGGCTTGACCTTCGAAAACGGAAAGTTGGCCGAGATCGCATGCGGAAAAGGGGTAATGGCATCGCTAGAGGCGCTGATGCGGCTCCCATTTAAATCATTTCCACGTGATTGAGGCAGGAGACGGAGCCTACGCGGGCGCGGAGGTCACAGCATCGCTGCAGATACTGTACATCCTTTGATTCAACTACATTATTCGGGGTGCGGTGCATACTGTTGGCAAGCGGAGTGCACGTTGTTGCCAAGCTGGTGCACGCTGATGCCAAGCGTTACAAAAGTTGGCGCACCCGACAGGATTCGAACCTGTGACCTTTGGAATCGGAATCCAACACTCTATCCAGCTGAGCTACGGGTGCATGCCTGAGGCGGTTTGAATCGCCTGTCCGATGGGTGGTTCTTAGCCTAGCTTGCGGCCGGCTTCAATCGCGAATTTCTCAGAAATACCGATGCTTGCGGTTTACGGGGTGTTTTTGTTCGTCAGCCTTGGGGTCGAACGAAAAACTCCGCCGGCCTTGCGGGCGGCGGAGCGGGTTGTCTGGGGCAGGGCGTTTAGCGGCGCTCAGATCTGCATGGCGCCGGGGCCGGGGATGGCCTTGGGCGGCACCTTGCCGAGGATGATCATCCCCAGCACTTCGTCCTTGGTCACATCTTCGGTGCGGGCGTGGCCCACGAGCTGGCCGTTCTTCATCACCGAGACGCGGTCGGCGAGGTCGAAGACGTCGTGGATGTCGTGGCTGATGAGGAAGATGCCGATGCCTTCCTTCTTCAGCTGCTTGATCAGCTCGCCCACCTGCGCCGTCTCCTGGGGGCCGAGGGCGGCCGTCGGCTCGTCCATGATCAGGATGCGGGCGTTGAAGAGGATGGCGCGGGCGATTGCTACCGATTGCCGCTGGCCGCCGGAAAGCGCCTTCACCGGCTCCTTGAAGCGCTTGAAGTTGGGGTTGAGCCGCCCCATCACCTCGCGCGCCGAAGCCTCCATCGCCACGTCGTCGAGCGTGCCCCAGCGGGTTTTCAGCTCGCGGCCGAGATAGAGGTTGGCGGCGGCGTCGACATTGTCGGCAACGGCAAGCGTCTGGTAGATCGTCTCGATGCCGTATTTCTTGGCATCGCGCGGGTTGCGGATGTCGGCCGGCTCGCCGTTGATCAGGATGTCGCCGCTGTCGCGCTTATAGGCGCCGGAGAGGATCTTGATCAGCGTCGATTTGCCGGCGCCGTTGTGGCCGAGAAGAGCGACCACCTCGCCGGGATAGAGATCGACCGAGGCATTGTCCACGGCGTGGATGCCGCCGAAGGAGATCGAGATGTTTTTCAGTTCCACAAGGGGAGTGCGTTGATCAGCCATGTCTAGGGCTCCTCTCACTTGGCACGGGCGCGATAGACGGTGTCGAGCCAGACCGCCACGACGAGGACAGTGCCGACGACGACGCTCTGCAGCGGGGTGTCGACATGGGCGAGAACCATGCCCGATTGCAGCGATTGCATGACGAGCGCGCCGAGCATGGCGCCGGCAATCGTGCCGGTGCCGCCCGCCAGCGACGTCCCGCCGATCACGGCGGCGGCGATGGTGTAGAGCTCGTCGAGCGTGCCCTGCGAGTTGGTGGCGGCGTTGAGGCGGGCGGTGGAAATCGCCGCCGCAATGGCCGCAAGAACGCCCATCAGCGCGAAGATGCGCACCGTCACCCAGCGGGTCTTGATGCCGGCGAGTTCGGCTGCCTCGGGGTTGCCGCCGATTGCGAAGACGTAGCGGCCGAAGCGCAGGCGGGTGGCGATGAAGGTCATGATGATGCCGACGACGATCGCGATCAGCACCGGCACGGCGATGCCGTAGGGAATGTCCAGGCCGGTTTCGGGCCAGGGGATGTTGTTGGTCTCGGCATATTTCTTGGCGATGTTGATCGGCCAGTAATAGCTGTTGGCGATCGAGACGGCGCCGAGGATCAGCACGCAGCTGAGGACGGCGAGGAAATATTCCGCCCAGATCGGCCGGCGCGGAAAGCCGAAGCGGCGGCGCTGCCGGCGCGAGCCGATAATGCTGGCGATGACGAAGAGGCAGGCGGCGATGCCGACGATCCAGCTCCAGGTGGCGCCGATCGAGCCCTCAGCGCCGCCGCCCATGATGCGGAAGGTCTGGTCCATGGGGGCGACCGTCTGGCCGCTGGTGACGAGCCAGGTCGCGCCGCGCCAGACCAGCAGGCCGCCGAGGGTGACGATGAAGGAGGGAACGTTCAGGAAGGCAATGATCATGCCCTGGAAGGCACCGATCAGGAAGCCCGCCGCAATACCGACCAGCAGCGTGATCGCCCAGGTGAAGGGACTGTCGAAGCCGATATACTCAGGCAGGATTTTCGCCTGGGTCACGCCCATGATCATGCCGCAGAGGCCGAGCACGGATCCGACGGAAAGGTCGATGTTGCGGGTGACGATGATCAGCACCATGCCCGTCGTCATGATCGCGATATCGGTCGTCTGAACCGAGAGGTTCCAGAGATTGCGCGGGGTCAGAAACAGGCCGCCGGTGATGATGTGGAAACCGATCCAGATGATGATGAGCGCGCCGATCATGCCGAGCAGGCGTGTGTCGATCTCGGTCGCGCGGAAGAAGCGGGTCACCGGATTGGCTTCCGCCGTTCGCGGCCCGCTTGATGCTGTTGATTTTACCATTTCGGCCATGGGTTTGCCGTTCCCCCATCATGTTTGGACGGCTGCGCCGGCGTGCCCGAAACTGTGGGCGGCGTCATTCGTCTGTTCTTCAACTGACCATCACGATGCTTCCGGAAACCGTGGCGTGGCGTCGCGACACCCTTCCGGCAGGGAATGCAGGTCCGCGATGGTGCGGCGAGGCGGAGAAACTCATCCTTGGAGGTCTCATCCGCATCCGGCGCCGCAACGGTCTTTCCGCTGCGGCGCCGGCAATTACGTTCGAAGCTTGCTTACTTGCAGGCGGCGACCGTGCCGGCCTTGACGCCTTGGCAGGCTTCAGCCTTGGAGATCCAGCCGGCGTCGATGACGACGTTCAGGTTTTCCTTGGTGATTGCCAGCGGCTTCAGGAAAACCGACTGCATTTCCACGCCCTTCGGGCCGCCCTTGAAAGCCTGGGCGCCGTCGACCTTGCCCATGTCCTTGCCGCCGGCAAGGTCGAGAGCGATTTCGGCAGCGCGCTTGCCGAGTTCGCGGCTGTCCTTCCAGACGGAAACCGTCTGGGTGCCGAGCGCGATGCGGTTCAGCGCCGCCTTGTCGCCGTCCTGGCCGGAAACCGGAACGGAGCCGGCGAGGCCCTGGGCGTCGAGCGCTGCGATCGCGCCGCCGGCCGTGCCGTCGTTGGATGCAACAACGGCGTCAACCTTGTTGTTGTTGGCGGTCAGGAACTGCTCCATGTTGCGCTGGGCGTTCTCCGGCAGCCAGCCGTCCGTATAGGCCTCGCCGACATTCTTGATCTTGCCGGCGTCGATCGCGGCCTTCAGCACTTCCTGCTGGCCCGAGAACAGGAAGTCGGCATTCGGGTCGGAGGACGAGCCCTTGATGAAGACGTAATTGCCTTCCGGCTTGGCCTTGAAGACGCCCTCGGCCTGCAGGCGGCCAACTTCCTTGTTGTCGAAGGTGATGTAGAAGGCAGCCGGATTTTCGATCAGGCGGTCGTAGCCGACGACCGGGATGCCTTCGGCGGCGGCCTTTTCGATTGCCGGGCCGATGGCGTCGGAATCCTGGGCGAGAATGATCAGCGCGTTGGCGCCCTGCGAGATCAGCGATTCGACGTCGGTCAGCTGCTTGGCGGCCGAAGACTGCGCGTCAGCGGAAATATACTTGGCGCCCTTGGCTTCGAGAGCTTTCTTGATCGCGGCTTCATCGGTCTTCCAGCGCTCTTCCTGGAAATTCGACCAGGAAACGCCGACGACGAGATCGGCAGCCATGGCAGCCGTATGCACGGAAACGAGAATGGCCGCGCCTGCCATCAATTTCAAAATAGACTTCATACTATCCTCCCGAGTGAGTTGCGACCGGCCCAGCCCATGCTTCCTCCGGCCACCGCGAAAAGCTGTCGAGGAAAATTCGGATTATTTTCTCGACAGTCGAGAAATTTGATGTCAGAGATTTTTTCGGCTGTCAACACTGGGCCGTCAGCTTATTTTCCCTTGCGGAACGGCGGTTGGCGATGCAGTGGAAGCGAGGGCGGAGAGAAGCATGATGCCGAAAAGTGTGAGCGGTTTTCGGGCGGCATCATGCTCTAACTATTGAATTTTGGCATAGGGGAGAGGGCGGCATTCATGCTGACCAAGTCGAGCACGGAGCTGGTCCGGCAGAGAAACAGCGTGCTCGTGCTGTCCGTGCTGCGCCGTCACGGCGCGCTCGCCCATACCGAAATATCCGATTTCACCGGCCTTTCCTCGGCCACCATCTCGGCGATCACCGCCGATCTGGAACGCGCCCATATCATCGAAAAATCGGAGCAGCAGGCCGCCAGCGGCCGCGGCCGGCCGCGCGTGCTGCTGCGCCAGCGCCGCGATTGCGGCTATCTCATTGTCGTCATCATCTCGTCCGATGCCGTGCAATATTCGCTCGTGGATTATGCCGGCAAGCTGATCGACCGCTTCAGCGAGGAGCGCTCGCATGATCCCGCAGGGGCTGCCCGCTTCGTTGAAGGAGTACGCGCCGGGCTCTCCCGCATTCTCGAGCGCTCCCGGATTTCCCAGGAGAAAGTGCTGCTGATCTCGATCAGCAGCAAGGGCCTGGTCAACTCAACAGAGCCGGTGCTTCTATGGTCGCCGATCTTCGGCAGCGATCAGATCGATTTCGAATCGGTTCTGCGGCCGGACTGGCAGGCCAAGGTCATCCTCGACAACGAGACGCTGCTGGTCGCAGCCGCGCTCGGCGCCCGCGAGGAGGTCGTCAAGGGCGCCGATTTCCGCTCGCTCGCCGCCCTGTCGCTCGGCCACAGCATCGGCCTCGGCATTGTCAGGCGCGGCGGCCAGACCAGCCAGGAGATCTCGGCCCCGAATTTCGGTCACATGCTGCACATGGCGGGTGGCGGTCTCTGCCGCTGCGGCACCCGCGGCTGCATCGAAGCCTATGCCGGCTTCTACGCCATCCTGCGCAGCGCCTTCGAAGTGCCGCTCGATACCATCCCGGCCAAATTCGTCCCCGTCACGGAACTCGACAAAATCGCCGCCAAAGCCCGCCAGGGCCACCGCACCTCCACCATCGCCTTCCGCCAGGCGGGCCTGGCGCTTGGCAACGGCCTTTCCCGCATGCTCAGCCTCACCGAACGCATGCCCATCGCCATCACTGGCCCGGGCACCCGTTATTACGACCTGCTCCGCCAAGGCATCGAAGAAGGCCTCGGCCAGTCCCATATCGTCCGCATGGAAGGCATGCCGGAAATCCGCGTGGTGCCAGACGAACCGATCCTCGTCTTCGAAGGCCATCTTAACCGGGCACTATCGGTGATCGACCAGGATATCGTGATCTCGGGAGGGCAGGGCGGGGATTGAAGCCCCCAGCCCCGGCCTACAGCAGCTTTCGGAAGAACACGACGCGTTGTGTCTCCTCAAATCCCAAAGCGGCATGGAGCGCATGGCTGGCCGAATTCTCAAGCGGTGCGTCAGAGCCAAACTCAACACACCCAAGCGACTTCCCCCAATCGGCAACGGCATTGCAAAGCAGTCCTGCGATACCCTTTCGCCTGTCAACGGGCCGGACATAAATCCCCTCGAGGAACAGAACGGGCGAGCTGCTGCATCCATTCACATAATCATGCCGCAACGTGGCCTCGGCAAACCCGACAGCTTCATTCGCAGCATTTCGAGCGATGAACGCCACTGCTTCTGCATTTTCTGAAAGAAACGCCCGGCTCAACTCACCTCGATGATCTTCAAGCGAGTGATGCGGCCATAGCGCGACGCGAAGCTGCGCCCATGGCTCGACATCTTTTATCGTCCCGACCTCAATCGTCGTTCCCATATCGCGATTCCCTCCTGTCGAAAAAATCCCAATTAAAGTGGTAAGTGCGCAGCTTCACGAAGATATTTCCAGGAAGATAAAGCGCCCAAACACCCATGCCACAAGCTGGTTCGGCACCGTTATAGCGCCACCCACCGTCAGTTAAGCCGGATCCACCACTGACAATCAGCAGGTCGCATCTCCTCATGCATCCTCATTCCTGTGCCCGTCACAGGAATCCAGTGCGCCAAGTCTTTGGGCGCGGGAGACACTTTCTCGTCGAATGAGAGTCATTCACCGCGCCGACGCGCGGTGGCTGGATTCCTGTGACGAGCACAGGAATGACGGCGGGAGAGGTCGCGTCAGCGGTGCTATGTGGCTGCCCAAGACCCCGCCCAATCCCTCCTCACAAGGGGGAGGGGCTTAACCCGTCGCGCCCGACGGCGCCCGAATTCGAAGTCTTGCTTGCTGTCGCGGCACTACAAATTGTTTCGGTGAAGGTCATCGCAAGCGGTGCGGCATCTTAGTCCCTCCCCCTTGTGAGGAGGGGTCCTTCAAACGCTCTGAACCTTTGGCCGGCTCGATCGGCTGCGGCCATGGATTCCAGGCTCAAGGCCTGGAATGACAGAGGCTGGAGATACGCTGCCGCCAAACAGGCCCTCGACATTTCGGATGGCGCGGGTTCCTTTCCCATGCCTGTTATAGCGCCCGCCCGGTGACGCCTCATCCGCTTCGCTGAGTGCGCGTTTGGCGCAAACGCACCCACGACTGCCGGCGGATGTGGCGTGGGTGCTCGGCTGCGCATGACGGAGGATGAGGAACTTCCGGAGCAAAACAGTGGGGAATAGGGCTATGCACAAACGCAAAACGGCCGGGCAAAACACCCGGCCATCTCAAACCTATCCGTTCAAAAGCCAGCTGTCAGCCGATCTTGACGAGTTTGCCTTCCTTGACCGACTGCACCGCCGCATCGGCAAGCACCAGAGCCGCCAGGCCATCGGCGCCGGAAGGCGAAATCTTCGTGCCCTTTTCAATCGCGGCGATGAAGGCGGCGATTTCGTTGGCGTAGGCTTCGGTGTAGCGGGTCATGAAGAAATCATGCAGCGGCGGGCGGGTGTAGCCATCGCCGTTTGCAACTTCGATCGAGACCGGGCGCTGGTTTTCGGCCGCGGCCATGCCCTTGGCGCCGTGCACTTCGATGCGCTGGTCGTAGCCATAGGTGGCGCGGCGGGAGTTGGAGATGACGGCCTGCTTGCCGGATTTGGTCTGCAGGATCACCGAGACGCTGTCATAATCGCCGGCTTCGCCGATCGCCTTGTCGACGAGGACGGCGGCGGTTGCCAGCACCGAGACCGGCTCTTCGCCGAGCAGGAAGCGGGCCATGTCGAAATCGTGGATCGTCATGTCGCGGAAGATGCCGCCCGAGCGCTTGATGTAATCAACCGGCGGGGCGCCGGGGTCGCGCGAGGTGATCGTCACCATTTCGACATCGCCGATCTTGCCGTCGTCGATCACCTTGCGCACCGCCATGAAATGCGGGTCGAAGCGACGGTTGAAGCCGACCATCAGCTTGGCGCCGGTCTCTTCCACCACCTTGATGCAGGCCTTGACGCGGGCGACGTCGAGATCAACAGGCTTTTCGCAGAAGATCGCCTTACCGGCGCGGGCGAAGCGCTCGATCAGGTCGGCATGGGTATCGGTCGGCGTGCAGATGACGACGGCGTCGATATCCTTGGACGCCTCGATCGCCTCGATGGTGCGCACTTCGCAGCCATAGGCGGAGGCGATGGCGTCGGCCGCCTGCGGAAAGGCGTCGGCCACCGCGACCAGCGTCGCATTGGCGTCGCCGCTGACGGCTTTCGCATGAACCTTGCCGATGCGGCCGGCGCCGAGAAGACCAAATCTCACTGTCATAGCAACCTCCCTTGAATTCGGAACAAATAAACCGAATTGTCAAAAATCTGGAATTTTCATTCCATCTTCTCTGCGTCGCGTCAAGCCCGCCGCTCTTTCACATTTGCAAGATTCAAACTAAAGACAAGCGCGACAAATGCCATGGCCGGTGTGACACATGCCATGGGCACGGTGACATATGCGACCGCGGGGCACAGATGCAACTGATTGATCCGAACCATCCGGCATACCGGCGCCTTTGGGTGCGTGTCGCCATCGTTGCTGTCTGCTTCGGCTGGGCGGCGTTCGAGATTGTCGGCGGCGATCCCTTCTGGGCGGTGCTTTCGGCCGCGGCGGGCGCCTATTCCTTCTATATGCTGTTCTGGACCTTCAATCCGCAGCCTGAAGTCACCCAGGCGATGGCCGAGCCTGACGTCAATGACGAGGGAGAGGAAGAGCTTGCGGAGATATCCGCGGAAAAGCCCACCAGGGACGGGCAGGCAGACTGAAACCAGTCAGCGGCCCAATCGCCGCAGCGCCTCGTCGATCAGCAGATTGGCCAGCATCATCCGTTTCGTCGCATTCTCGCGGAAGGGCAGCGCGACGCCGTCGGGATGATTGGCGCGGGCGAAGGCGCGGCGCTTCTCGCTGAGCGTCAGCGGCGTGTCGGCGGCCGAGATCGCCAGTTCGGCGGCAACCTCTTGCGGCGCCGTGCGGGTGAGATGGTCGGGCATTGCGGGCTCTGGTTCCGGCAAAGCCGTCGGTTTCTCGGTAAACCCGGCGGCGGCGTCGAGATCCAGATTGTCGAAATAGGCTTCGCCGATCCGCCGCGAGGTGACCGAGACGCCCTCCATGACATCGAAAGCAAAGCCGGTGCCGAGGCCTGCCACACGGTGGGCGGCGGGCGCTTCGGCCTCTTCAGCCGTCTCGTCCTCGGCCTTCAGCCGTTCGAGCACTGATTGAAATACCGACTGTCCGAACAGCATCCCGAATCCTCAAGAGTGTTCCGTTTCTTCGAAACACCCGACGTGCTCTAATTTTTTACGCAATTCCCGGACGCAAAAACCGCTGGCGCCTTTTGCTGGAATTGCTCCGGCGCGCATTTAAGATGGGCAAGATGGCGCCGGGCTTGCGGGCCGCGTCAGCCTGCCTGCTTCAGGCTTTCCTCCAGAATGATGTCATAGAGTAGCCTGGCGCTCGGCGGCAGCGCCCGTTCCCTGGCGGTGATCAGGCTGTAAGGCTTGACGTTGATGTCGAAATCGATCGGCAGCGTGCGCACGTCGGAAGCCCTGGCGCTTTGGCTGGAGAGGAACTGGGCGACGTCGGTGGCGACAGGAGCGATCGCATCGGTTTCGCAGACGATGGCGCAGGTTAAAAGCAGCGACGAGGTGTTGACGATATTTTCCGGCAGCGCCACGCCGCGCGACAGGAAAATATCCTCGATCGTCCGGCGCAGCAGCGTGCCCGGCGGCTGGAACACCCAGTCGTAATCCCTGATGTCGGAAAGGCTGCTGGTCTTTTTCTTTTTCAGCAGCGGATGGCGGCTGCGCACGATCAGGCAGGCGCGCTCGATGCCGATCTCCGTCACCTCGAACAGGCGCGGGTTGAGATCGTCGGGAATGCGGCTGATGATGAAGTCGTGGTGGGCGGCGAGCAGTTCGCGGGCGAGCACGTTGCTGGTCTCCACCTGGATGTTGATCTCGATGCCGGGATAGGCCTTGCGCACCCTGTTGATCGCCGGCACGACGAGGCTCATGGCCGGCGCCGTCACCGCGCCGATGAAGACCGAGCCGCCCTTGCCGCTCTTCAGTTCGCCGATTTCGCGGCTCGCCTCGCGCAGCTCCAGGAGGATCTTCCGCGCCCGTCTGGCAAGTGCTGCGCCGAAGGTCGTCAGTACCACGCCGCGAGCGACGCGTTCATAGAGCTGGGTCTTGGTAATTGATTCCATTTCGGACAGCATGCGCGATGCCGCGGGCTGTGAAATGTTCAGGACTTCCGCAGCTGCGGAAATCTGTCCGCTATCTTCGATTGCGACGATCATCCGCAGGTGATTCAGCTTAAGTCCTGCACGTAAAAGGCTGTCATTGCCGAAACTATCGCTGTGGATATCGACATGGTCCATCGAAATGGGCTCTGAAACAATCGTCATGGTTGCAGCCTCCTCGCTGCGCTCCATCAAAAGTAATACTTTTTAACGATATACCAAAATTGTTATGCACTTTACCAGTTATTCTATTTGACAGTTATAGGAATCCATACCAGTTTGCCGCCGTGTGCTGGTTGGCACTCAACACGTGTGAGATCGTGGAGGAGACCTACTT
>Ga0055540_1000414_pt1 | contig 34320 bp, 27 predicted proteins | sample AraplaCvi_mMS_r2_2_FD_55040 | JGI IMG/M metagenome (GOLD analysis project Ga0055540, IMG submission 55040) | Arabidopsis root microbial communities from North Carolina, USA - plate scrape MF_Cvi_mMS_r2 | ecosystem: Host-associated > Plants > Roots > Endosphere | place: USA: North Carolina
CGTCGCTGCACGTCGAGGCCCTGCCCGCCGAGGCGGCGGCAGACGGGGCTACCGTGCGTCACGTCGTCGAGCTGGTGAACAAGGTGTACGCCGCTGCAGAGGACGGCCTTTGGCAGCAGGGCGCGACCCGTACCACCCGTGACGAGATCGTGGGTTTCATCCGGGCCGGACAGATCGTGGTGGCCCGGCTCGACGACCGCATCGTGGGGTCGATTCACGTTCGACGCCTCGATTCCGACACCGCGGAGACGGGAATGTTGGCCAGCGACCCGGATTACCGGGGCATGGGGATCGGGCGCGAACTACGCCGCTTCGTCGTCGACCAGCTTCGGCGTGACGGTGTCACCGTCTTGCAGATCGAGCTGCTCGTCCCAAGGAATTGGACGCAAGAGTCGAAGGTGTTCATGGCGGACTGGAACGCGCGATCGGGCTATCAGGTGGTACGCAAGGGCAGGTTCGAAGACCACTATCCGCACCTGGCCCCTCGACTCGCGACGCCTTGCGACTTCATCGTCTACAACAAGCCCCTTGATCCGACGACGAACATGAAGCCGGACGCGTAGGCCGTTCTCGAGCGTCGTCGCAGAAGCTATTCGGCGCCGACGGTTTCCTTGGCGACGAACACGGACACGTAGCCGATCGGGATGCCGGTCACGGATGCAATGCATTCCCGGGCCGCCAACTCGACGGCCGCCCGACGTCGTGCGCGCGTCGCGCCACCGATCTCGGGGATCTGAATAGACCAGCCGTCGACGTCGTGGCTGATCTGGATGTCGAAGCTTTGGCCAACCGTCGGGCAGCTCATTCGTGGCATGACGCGGTGCCTGCGAGTGCCGACCGGATTGTGTGCGCGCCGCAAGGTGGGCTGAAGAGGCATGAGGACTATTCCTGTGTCGGACGACGGACCGCGGTAGACCATAAACCGTCGTCACCCCGAACGCCTAATCGACGAGATCGCCGTTCACCCAGGTCAACGCCGTGTTCACCCCCGGGTCATCCGATGGTTCACCGGCAGTAGGAACTCGTCGCGAACGTCAGCCCGCGCTGGTAGAGGTCGTCGAGGGCGCGGTCGGTGACCACGGCTGCCTTGGCGGCCTCGAGATCAGCGGCGCACGCGGGGGAGTGCAGCGAGTTCCATTGTGCGGCAATCTCGTTGACCATGGTGCGGTTGTACCCGTCGATCGCGGACCGGGAGCTGGACAGATCGGGGGCAGCGGTGGGTGCGCTGGCGGGGTCGAGTTTCCAGCCGCTGAAGTACGCGTATTCGACGCCCACGGTCGCGTCGATTTGATTGCGAAAGACTCCTCGGACGTAGTCGGGATCGACGTTGCGATCGCGGGCCGCCGCGGTGACGGAGTCGACGACCTGGGTCTCGCGGGCTGGGTCGCTGATCGAGCCGCCGGTGACCCACTTGGAGGCGGCCACGGGTTGGGCGGTCTGAAGTCGCTGGGCGGCGGCGTCGACGAGGGCGAACAGCGGGCTCGGCGCGTCGGCGGAGGCCGGTACCGGAATCGTCACGAGGGCCATGGCGGCGCCGACGGCGATCGGCCCGATGCGGGAGGCGAGGAAGGACATGGGCGTCACGCTAGTCAGAGAAGTGGGTGAAGACGAGGCTGGGGACGCCGGCCGTGGCCGACGCCCCCAGGGCGTTCACTGCAGCGCACGCGCTGCGATCACTCGATTACGACGACGCTCCGTTGGCGCCGTTCGCACCGGCGCTGCCGCCTGCGCCGCTGGCGCCGGTGTTGCCACTGGCTCCACTGGCACCGGTGCTGCCGGCAGTTCCGTTGGCGCCCTTGGTGCCCGTGGCTCCGGTGGACCCGGCCGACCCCGCGCTTCCGGTTGCACCGGAGCCACCGAAGATCCCGCCGCGACCCGGAGTACCCACCGCGCCGCCACTTCCGGCCGCGCCACCGGCACCGCCGTTGGCACCCGTACCTCCGGCGCCTCCGGTGCCACCGGCACCGCCGGCACCCGCAGTTCCGCCGGGTCCACCCGTGGCGCCCGATCCGCCGGTGCCACCCGTACCGCCGACACCCGTTCCGCCCGCGCCCGTTCCGGCACCGCCGGCGCCACCGACGCCACCGTTACCACCCGCGGCTCCGGTGCCGCCGTTGCCGCCTGCGGCTCCGGTTCCACCGTTACCGCCGTTGCCGCCGGCCTGGCCGGTCCCGCCGCTGCCACCGCTACCGCCGGTGCCGCCGTTGCCGGCCGCCCCGCCGCTACCGAACAGGCCGCCGGTTCCGCCGTTGCCGCCGTTGCCGGCATTCGTGCCCGCCGTGCCTGCGCCACCGGTCACGGTCCCGTTCGAGCCCGCCGTCCCGGCGCCACCCGCACTGCCCGCGCCGCCGGCCTGACCGGCTGCCCCGACTCCACCGTTGCCGCCGTTGCCGCCGTCACCACCGGACCCCACGCCGCTGGTGCTGACGCCTGCGCCGCCGGCGCCACCCGCTCCACCATTGGTCGAGCCGGTTCCGCCGTTGCCACCGTTGGCGCCGTTGCCGCCCTGTGCGGTGGCTCCTGCGCCCGTGGTCGAGGCAGCGCCACCGGCACCGCCCGCACCGCCGTTGGCGCCTGCCGTACCTGCGGCTCCGGCTGCGCCGTCACCACCGGTGGCGACGGGGGCCGTACCGGCCACCGCTCCGCCGGCGCCGCCCGCGCCACCCGGGTTGCCGCTCGTGCCGGGCAGCCCGTTGCCACCCGTCACGGTGCCGGTTGCGCCCGCCGCACCGTCGACACCGGCGGGGCCGGTAGGTGTCGGGTTGACGCCCGCCGCACCGTTTGCACCGACGGTCGTGCCGTTGGCGCCATTGGCACCGTTGGCTGCCGCACCGACCGTGGCCGAGGCGCCCGGGGTACCTGCGACACCGTCGCCACCGACGCCACCGCGGCCGCCCTGGCCGAAGAGGGAGAAGACTCCGGCGTTGCCACCGTTGCCACCGTTGGCGCTCGTTCCGCCTGCGCCGCCGCTGCCACCGCTGCCGAGGAACGCGAAGATTCCGGAGTTGCCGCCGGTGCCACCGTTGGCGCCGGCACCGCCGGCGCCGCCCGAGCCGCCGTTGCCGAAGATCACGAAGGGGCTGGCGTTGGCGCCGTTGCCGCCGACCGCGCCGGCACCGCCGGTGCCGCCGGAGCCGCCCGACCCGAACCAGAGGCCGCCCGCGCCACCGTTGCCGCCGGCTTGACCCGCAGCGCCCGATCCGCCGGTGCCGCCGTAGCCGATGAGCAGTCCAGCGGGTCCGCCGTCGGCCCCGGTGCCGGCTGCGCCGTTGGCGCCGTTGTGGACGAACACGTTGACGATCGGCACCAGGCCGACCAGGTTGATCACGTTGTAGAACGGCGAGAACTCGACCGGTCCGATGAACGCCGACGCCAACGCGTTGGGCGTGGGGGCGGCGTTCGGGTTGAGCAGGAACAGGCTGGAGCCGATCGAGCCGGCGGCCGACGGTGCGCATTCACTCGGCAGGAGTGGGCAGCCGTTCGAGGTGGCGGGCGACAGCGGGGGAGTCAGGGCAGGCGCAGCCTGCGCGAGACCGGCACCGCAGGCCAGTGCGGCACCGGCACCGGCGATCGTCAGGCTGGTGGCTACTGAGTACATCGAACTCTTCTTCACGTGGAAGTCTCTCTTTGGTGGGCTCCGGAGGAGCCTTGATCTGGGCTTTTAGCGGGGTGACACGTCATGTCCGATGGCGGTCGCGACCGGTGTCGCAAACACGGTGTCTTCTCCAAATCGCTGGTGCTTGTTGCATGTGAGCCTAGCAATATGCAGGCGTGCATGCAATGCGATACTGTGACGCAACTCTGACGGCGAGCCTGGGGCGGACCTCCGACGACGAACGAGCGGAGAAGTCCATGGCATATCCTCGGGGCGTGGCCGAGTCGACGTGGTGGGACTACGTCCTCACCGTGACCGGCAGCTCAGCGCAGAAGGAGATCGCCGAGGCGACGGGCATCGACCAATCCAGCATCTCGCGGTGGCAGCGCGGCACGACGACGCCGCGGGCCGAGGCGGTGGTCGCATTCGCGCGTGCATATGGACGCTCGCCGGTCGAGGCCTTGGTTGCCGCTGGCTACCTCGAGAGCGACGAGCTCGGTGTGGTGGAACTGACCACGATCACCGGTGATCTCAGCCGCGTGTCGGTCGACTCACTCCTGAGCGAGCTACGGCGTCGCGTGCTCGCCGGCGGGCAGGAGTCGCAGTCCTGGCCGGCTGGTTGGTCCGCCGATGACGCGGGTGTGGACCGGTCGAAGGACCAGCAAAAGCGCGGTGACCTCGGTCGTTGACAGATCCTGGGGGCTCACCCGGGTCATGACCTGCTCGAGCTCCCACCGCAAGTGGGTGGGGTCCACGGGAGCTGCGGGACGTGTCACGCCGGTGTGAGCAATGATGAGGTCGCCTACCTTCAGAATGCCGAACTTGGAGGACGCCGCGGCACGTGCCGCTGCTGGCCCTCGTCGTCACGCGAGGAGCGAACTCCGCGAACGGCGACAGGCATAGCGTGCGCCTATTCGGCGTGAAGTACAAGCAAACGATATTACGTATTTAGACGATCTTGATATCGGATGTGTACGCCAATGTCTCCAGTGTGCAGGCGGGCGCACCAGCGAACCACGATGATGCCGTAACCCTCAGTCGATGATTCGGCTACCCGCATCCGCCGAGGCGGGCCACCCGTCATGCTCGAGTTGGACTACCGGCGAAAAATGCCAGCTTAAACAGCATAAGTGAGCTCATGGACCAGTCGTGGGTGGCGCGACTCCCGGTGCCGGCGTCAGGGCGCTGGGTTTCCCGTGTCTCCTTGGGAGCTATAGGAGCGGCGGCGAAGCCGTTGATCTTGCGGCGGGGTCAAGTTGGCGAGCGGCTCGAATTCTCAGCGAACCTCGGCGCCGCCGACATCGCGGTGCACCGTCGAGGCCGTGGCGACGCGCTTGGTCGATCACCGCACCGACGCGTCGATGTCGCCGGCGGTGACGACGTGGCCGGCCCCGCAGCGCACCTCGACCGTGACGGGGCTGCCGCAGTCGGCGTGGGTGAGGGCGATGCGGCCACCGTCGGTCCGCGTCCACCGATTGCCCCACTGCATCAGGGCCAGGAGGGTCGGCAGCAACTCCTCGCCCTTGTGTGTGAGGTGGTAGTCCTCTCGGCTCCGTTGTCCGGCAACGTGATAAGGCCGCCGCTCGAGCAGGCCTTCGTCGACGAGTTCCTTGAGGCGCGCGGCAACGATTCGCTCGCTGATCTGCGCCCGGCGCACGAACTCGTCGAAACGGTGAGCGCCGTAGAACGCCTCACGTAGCAGGAGCATGCTCGCTCGCCGTCCCACGACGTCCAGCGCGGCGGCCATCGTGCAGTTGGCGGCCGACCAGCTGTCGCGGTCGGCCAGAGCGCCCGTCAACGTCATCGAAGTCACAGAAACATGATGCCACGCTGACTTGCCATGGGTAAAGTCAGCGCCGTAGGGTCTGACTTACCCGTAACGCAGTCAGCGCAGCGGGCGACTCCGTAGAGGCGAGGTATCGATGACCGTCGACACGACCCCCGACACCGCGGCACGCGACCGGACCACGGACTTGCTCGCCAGAGATCCCCAAATCCGAGCTGCCGCACCGCTACCCGACGTGGTGGCGTCGGCCCGCGAGCCAGGTCTGCGACTCCACGAGGTGCTCGCGACCTTCGTCGACGGCTACGGTGACCGCCCAGCGATCGGAAGTCGCGCCCGCTCAGTGGTGACCGATCCGGACACCGGCCGGCGCTCGACGGTGTTGCGATCCGAGTTCGACACCATCACCTACCGCGAGCTGTGGTCCGACGTCACCGCGGTTGCGAGTGCCTGGAGCCAGGCCGAGCAGGCGCCGGTTCGCCCCGGTGACTTCGTCGCCACCATCGGCTTCGCCAGTGGTGACTACCTGACCCTCGACCTCGTCTGCGGCTACCTGGGCTTGGTCGCCGTACCCCTGCAGCACAACGCACCGGCGTCGCGTCTGCAGCCGATCCTCGTCGAGGCCGATCCGGTGGTCCTCGCCGTCAGCGCGGCCTACCTCGACCTCGCCGTTGAATCGGCGCTGGGCAGCACCTCGCTGCGCCGCGTGGTCGTGTTCGACTTCTCGGCCGACGTCGACGACGACCGCGACCGTCTCGAGGCCGCCGCTGCTCGCTTCGCCGCCGCCGGGATGGACGTCGTGGTCGAGACGCTCGGCGACACCGTCGAGCGGGGACGACTGCTACCGCCGACGCCGCCCTTCTCCGGTGCCGATCAGGACCGGCTCGCGATGATCCTCTACACCTCGGGAAGCACGGGTACGCCAAAGGGCGCGATGTGGACCGAGAAGATGGTCGCCACGCTGTGGACGCTGCCGCTCAAGGCACCGGGCGCGCCGGTGGTCAACGTCAACTTCATGCCCCTGAACCATCTGGGCGGCCGGATCCCGCTCTCGTCGGCCTTCCAGGCGGGCGGCACCAGTTACTTCGTGCCCGAGAGCGATCTGTCGACGTTGTTCGAGGATTGGTCTCTGGTGCGGCCTACCGACGTCGGACTGGTGCCCCGGGTGGTGGACATGTTGTTTCAGCGCCATCAGCAGAGCGTGGAGCGGCTGGTGTCCAACGGGGTCGACGAGGCGACGGCCGACACCCTCGCCAAGGCCGAACTGCGCGAACACGTCTTCGGCGGCCGGGTGCTGGGCGGTTTCGTCAGCACCGCGCCCCTGTCGGCGGACATGCGCACGTTCATCGAGTCCTGCCTCGAGGCGAACCTGACCGACGCCTACGGTCTCACCGAGATCGGCGCGGTCACCACCGACGGAATCATCGTGCGGCCCTTGGTGATCGACTACAAGCTGGTCGACGTACCAGAGCTCGGCTACTTCCACACCGATCGGCCCCATCCGCGCGGCGAGCTGCTGGTCAAGAGCAACGGCGCCACACCGGGGTACTACAAGCGACCCGAGGTGACCGCAGAGGTCTTCGACGCCGACGGCTACTACCGCACGGGTGACGTGATGGCCGAGATCGGTCCGGACCACCTCGTGTACGTCGACCGGCGCAACAACGTCATCAAGCTCTCGCAGGGTGAGTTCGTCGCCGTGGCCAATCTCGAGGCCGTCTACGCCAGTGCCGCCCTGGTGCGTCAGATCTTCGTCTACGGCAACAGTGAACGTGCCGCGCTCCTCGCGGTCGTCGTGCCCACCGCCGACGCCCTGGACCGCTTCGATGGCGACCCCGCCGGTCTGAAGGCCGCGCTGCTGCAATCGCTGTCGCAGACGGCTCGCGACGCGGAACTGCAGTCCTACGAGTTGCCCGCCGACATCCTGGTCGAGGACCGGCCGTTCAGCGTCGACGACGGTCTGCTCTCCGGCGTCGGGAAGTTGTTGCGGCCCAAGCTCAAGGAGCGCTACGGCGACGCGTTGGAGCGGCTGTACACCGAGCTCGACGACGCGCGGTCCGACGAACTCCGGGCCTTGCTCGAGTCCGCGGCCAATCAACCCGTCGTCGACTCCGTGGTCCAGGCCGCCCAAGCACTGCTCGGCATGTCGGGTGGGGCCCCGAAACCGTCGGACAAGTTCCTCGACCTCGGCGGCGATTCGTTGTCTGCGTTGACGTTCTCCAATCTGCTCCACGACGTCTTCGGTGTCGAGACTCCGGTCGGCGTCATCATCGGTCCTACAACGACGCTCGCCGACATCGCGGCACACGTGGAGCGCGAGCGGGCCGGAGGGTCCGCGGGCGCGACGTTCGCCAGCGTCCACGGCCCCGGTGCCACGGTGGTCCGCGCCTCGGACCTGACCCTCGATGCGTTCCTGCCCCCGGACCTCGTGGCGAATGCCGCTGGGCTGCCGCCGGTGTCGACCGACGAGCCCAGGACCGTGCTGCTCACCGGCGCCAACGGTTACCTCGGCAAGTTCCTCGCCCTGGAGTGGTTGGAACGGCTGTCGACCGTCGGCGGGACGTTGGTCTGCCTGGTCCGCGGTGACGACGTGACCTCGGCGCGTGCCCGTCTGGAAGCGGTCTTCGACGGAGGAGACCCGGCCTTGCTCGACCGGTTCCGCCGGCTGGCGAAGAACCACCTGGTCGTCGTCGTCGGCGACGTCGCCCAGCCGCGGTTCGGCCTCGACCAGGAGGCCTGGACGAAGCTGGCGGACACCGTCGACCTCGTCGTGCACCCGGCCGCACTGGTCAACCACGTCCTGCCCTACGCGCAGCTGTTCGGCCCCAACGTCGTCGGGACCGCCGAGGTGATCCGCCTGGCGATCACCTCGCGGCGCAAGCCCGTCGCGTACGTCTCCACCGTGTCGGTGGCGATGAGCGTCGACCCGGATCGTTTCGAGGAGGACGGCGACATCAGGACGATCAGCCCCGAGCGCCCGGTCGACGATTCCTACGCCAACGGCTACGGCAACGGCAAGTGGGCTGGGGAGGTGCTGCTGCGCGAGGCGCACGACCTCTGCGGGCTGCCGGTCTCGGTGTTCCGATCGGGGATGATCCTGGCGCACCGCGACGTCGCCGGGCAGCTCAACGTCCCAGACATGTTCACCCGCTTGATCTTCAGCGTACTGGCCACGGGGCTCGCGCCGGCGTCGTTCTACGTCCGGGACGCCGACGGTCACCGGCAGCGGGCGCACTACGACGGACTGCCGGTGGACTTCGTCGCCGAGGCCATCACCACGTTGGGCGCCGAGACGAAGTCGGGATTCCGATCCGTCGACGTGATGAACCCCCACGACGACGGCGTCTCGCTGGACACCTTCGTCGACTGGCTCGTCGAGTCGGGCCATCCCGTCGCCCGCGTCGACGACTACGACGAGTGGTTCCGGCGCTTCGAAACCGCGCTGCGCGCGCTGCCCGAACATCAGCGTCAGCAGTCGGTGCTGCCGTTGCTGCACGCCTACCGCAGGCCCGAGGTACCCGTTCTCGGCTCGCTGGCCCCTGCCGAGGTGTTCCGGGCGGCGGTTCGCGACGCGAAGATCGGTGCAGAGCGGGACGTTCCGCACCTCACTCGGGACTTCGTCGACAAGTACGTGTCGGATCTGAGGCTGCTCGGCCTGCTGGCCACCTCACCGGGATCCGGCGATTCGCAGCCCAAAATCGGGGCTCGTGGCTGACGGCCGACTAGGTTGGTGTCTCGCCGGCGACGACGGGAGAACACCATGGGACGCGGCCTGAAGGCCAGCGCCGTCGGCGCGTGCGCGCTGCTGCTGGTGGCGTGCGGAGGATCCGATCGCGGCAATGCGCCCGCGGCCTCGCCCAGCGTCAGCGCGACGAGCACCACCGCCGCGCCGCGGCCAGTCGTCGACCGCGCGCTGCTGGACGTCGGTCAGTACCCGACGGCGCCGCGACCACCGCTCGGACTCTCGGGCAACCCGGCGCTCGGGGCCGCGGCCGACGCCCAGCACCTGGCCGACTTCGTCCTCGGCCCATGGGAAGTCGACGACGCGCTCGTCGGCACGTACCTCAACACCTACTACGTGCTGAATTCGGCCAGTGTCCTCAAGCAGCTCGGGCCGGAGGCTATCGCGACCGCGGCGGGCCAGAACGGAATGATCAACGGATTCGCCTCTGCGCGGCAGAGTTCGGCGACCGCGGACGGCAAGGAGTCCGGCCAGGAAGCGATGGTGAACGCCGTGCTGCGGTTCCCCGATCCCGGCGCCGCGACGGCGGCCAGTGCGGCGATGGGCGCGGCCGCGATGCAGCAGGCCATCAAGGGCGTCACCCCGACGACGGTGGCGATCCCCGGCCACCCCGACGCCGACGCGTCGACCTATCCCTTCACTCCGAACGGGTCCACCCAGCCCAGAGCCACCGTGCGGTCGTTCACGCCTCGAGGTCCGTACGTGTTCATGCACTTCGTCCAGACCGTCGACGGCCAGGACCGCGCAACGGCGTTGGTGGGCAAGATGATCGACGCTCAGGGGCCGGCGATCGACGGGTTCACTCCCGCCGCCGACCTGGCCGCCGTCCCGCTCGACCCCACCGGGCTGCTGGCCAAGACGATGCCCGCCGCGGCGACCGAAGCCGCCAAGAACGCGGTGTACACCAGCCGGGGTGCCGAGCACTTCCAGACCAACCCGATAGGCAGCGCGACACTGTTCTCCGACACCGGAACCACCCAGGTTGCGATGGGCGGCACCAATGTCTACCAAGCCAAGGACGACGGCGCGGCGGTCCTGATCACCAACGCCTTCAGCCAAGAGATGACCTCCAGCGGAATGGCGACCGCAGACACGGTCACGGCGCTGCCCGACAGCCACTGCTACGCGCTGCCGCAGGCGTTCTACTGCGTGGCTCCGGCCGGCCGCTATGCCATCGAGGCCCGCAGCAACTCGCTGGCCGACGTCCATCAGCAGTTGTCCGCCCAGTACGTGATGCTCACGGCGAAGTAGCAGGTGACGATTCCCGCCCGCCCGAGCCGTAATCTTCGACCTGCCAGTCGATCCCGAACGGCGCCAGTGCGTCCAGGAACTCGACGGCGTCGAACGCAGTCAGGACTCCTTGGAGTAGTCAACGCTGAGCCAGTGTTCGGGTCGCATTCGAAACAGCAGCGACTTGGCGTCAGGATGGTCCTTCGCGAACGACTCCGCGAACGCGTTGCCCCCCTCCTCNCCGAGATACCGAACGGCGATCGCCTTCGCGGAAGCGTCGTCNGCCGTCTCGATCGANACCACCGAGCCCTCCGCGGTGACGTAGCGGTACGGGAAGGTTTCATCCTGAACCGTGATCGAGAAGCGCCCGGCAGCGGTGATGAGGCGAGCCTTGAGCGAACCCGCCAAACTGGAGACGACGACGTCGCCACCGGGTTCGTAGGCGTACCAGATCGGAACCGACAGCGGTGCGCGATCGCGGCGTTCGACGGCGATCACGCCAACGTGCAGATCGGCCAGGTAGTTCTCGCGTTCCGTGCTGGTCATCGTCGACATGACGTGACCAACCCCGCGCCCGCCCGCACGATTCCCCATCCGGAGGCGGACGCGCAGTTCGCGCTTTCACCGCTGCCTCCCGACGGCAGCCACCGCACCGCGCGACTCGACGCTCCTGGCCAGGTGGGTGCCCGCCAGGATCAGGGCCGCGCCGAGCACTCCGACCAGCGTCACCGGATCACCGGCGAGTAGGACCCCGATCCCGGCCGCCCACAGCGGTTCGGTGCCCAGGAGCACCCCGACGCGGGCTGCGGAGGTGTGGCGCGCCGCCCACATCTGGACGGCGAAGGCGAAGACGGTGCACGTCAGCGCCAGGTATGTCACCAACACCCAGGAGCGCGCGGTCATCTCGCCGGCCACCTCGCCGATGCCACGGCCGGTCCACGACGACAGCAGCACGAACGCGACGAGTGCGGTGCACGATTGGACGAGCGTCACCCGTCCGGGGTCGAGCACCCGCACGGCGGAAACCCTCGAGATCACGGTCACGTGCGTGGCGCGCGCCACGGCGGCCAGCAGCATCAACAGGTCGCCGAGGCTGGGTGTGGCGAAACCGCCGTTCTGCGTGAGGAGCCCGACGCCCAGCACCGCGATCGCGGCGGATCCGTAGAAGGCGGCGGGCAGGGCGATGGTCCCGGCGCGCCGGTCGAGCAGCGGCGTGATCACCATCGTCAGCGAGATGATCAGCCCGGCGTTGGCCGCGGAGGTCTTGGTGACGCCGAAGGTCTCCAGGGTGAGCACGACCGCGAGGATCGCCCCGAATGCCGAGCCCGACGCGAGCTCGGTGCGCGTCAGCCCGCGCAACCGCGGTGCCACGACGATGGCGAGTCCCGCGACGGCAATGCCGAATCTGATTGCCAGGAAGGCGAATACGCCGTCGGGGGCGACGGAGTCCTTGGCGGCGAGGTAGCTCGACCCCCATACGACGGCGACCGACAGGAGGGCCAGGTCGACGGTGCGGCGGGGCGGGATGCGGGTCACGAGCAGAAAGCCTGCTGGGCGTCGTCAATGTAGACAAGCCAAATGATCTGACGGTAATGCGTAGAATTGCTACATGGATGTCGAGCGCCTCCGCCTGCTGCGCGAACTCGCCGAACGCGGCACCGTGCACGCGGCGGCCCGCGCGATGTCACTCACCCCGTCCGCGGTGTCCCAGCAGCTCAAGATCCTGCAGCGCGAGGCGGGGGTGGCGCTGCTCGAACCCGACGGACGACGGGTCCGGCTGACCGACGCCGGGCGCACCCTGGTCAGCCGCACCGACGAAGTCCTCGCGGCCCTGGATCGCGCACACGCCGACATGGACGGCTACCGCACGACCCCCCGCGGGACCGTCCGGGTGGTGATGTTCCCCTCGGGGGCCGCCATGTTCCTGGCCGGGCTCATCACCCGCGCCGCCGCACTCGGCGTGGAGGTGCTCGGCCGCGACGTCGACCAACCCGCGGCGAACGCGCCCGCCCTCCTGGCCGACGCCGACGTCGTCGTCGTGCATCGCGACGCCCGCGACACCACCGCACTGAGTCCCCGCCTGGACACCACGGTGCTGCTGCGCGAGCCCTTCGACGTGCTGCTGCCGCCGGGGCACCGACTGGCCGGTGACGATGAGGTGGCGCTGTCCGACCTGGCCGACGAATCGTGGGTCGGGGTCGAGGGCGGCCTGGTGCTCGACGACGTGATGCGTTCCCTGGCGGCGGTGTCGGAGATGACACCGCGAATCGTGCAACGCGTCAACGACTTCCGCGTCGTCGAGGAGCTGGTGCTGGCCGGGGTGGGAATAGCGCTCATGCCGCGTTACACGCTGGGGGTACGCGATCTGGTGCGCAGACCGTTGGGCGGGGTGCGGGCCGCACGCCGCATCGAGGCCGTCACCCGGACTGGCGCGACCACCCGCCCTGCCGTCGCGGCCGTGGTCGACCTCCTGGTCGCACTGGCCGCCGAGATCTCGCGGCGGTGATCGGGCAATGCCGTGTAACGCCTCGGGTCCGGGGTGACACTCAAGCCGCGGAGTCACCGACGACATCCGCTCCGACGACGATGACGAATGGGTAGACGTGGACGATCCCGACCGACCCCGCCACGGGTTTCCGGCTGCGCTCTGGCGGAGGCTCGAAGACCATCCCCCTCCGGGACTGTCCCGGATCCGCTGGCGTAGCCCACTGCGTGGCCCATGGCTGACCTCGGTGTTCGCGTCGGCCCTGCTCGTCGTCCTGCCGATCGTCATCCTCACCGGCCTGCTGTCCTACATCGCCTACGGTCCGAAGTTCGGCCAGGCCATCCCGTTCGACGTGGGGTGGCTGAAGCTGCCGTCCTTCGACTGGCCGAGCCATCCGTCGTGGTTGTACCGGTTGACCCAGGGGCTGCACGTCGGCCTCGGGCTGATCATGATCCCCCTGGTGCTCGCCAAGCTGTGGTCGGTGATCCCGCGACTGTTCACCTGGCCGCCGGCCCGCTCGCTGGCCAGTGTGCTCGAACGCGTCTCGCTGCTGATGATCGTCGGCGGCGTGCTGTTCGAGATCGTCACCGGCGTGCTGAACATCCAGTACGACTACATCTTCGGCTTCAGCTTCTACACCGCGCACTACTTCGGCGCGTGGGTGTTCATCGCCGGCTTCGTCTCCCACGTCGCGATCAAGCTGCCCACGATGATCCGCAGTCTGCGGTCGCGATCGTTCGTCGCCGAGATGCGGACCTCGCGCGCGGACACCGTTGCCGAACCGCTCGACGAGGACGGGCTGGTGGCACCCGATCCGGACCCGCCGACGCTGAGCCGCCGGGGCGTCCTTGCCGTCGTCGGCGGTGGCGCGCTGCTGGTGGCGGTGCTGACCGCCGGACAGACCATCGGCGGCTGGACGCGGCAGTTCGCCCTCCTGCTGCCCCGCGGCCGCAGCTACGGCGACGGTCCCAACGACTTTCAGATCAACCGCACGGCCGCGAGCGCCCGCATCGACCCGGCCCTGACGGGTGACCGGTGGCGCCTTCAGCTGCTGGGCGGCCCGCAGCCGGTGGTGCTGGACCGCGCCGCCCTGGCCGCCATGCCGCAGCACACCGTCGACCTTCCGCTCGCCTGCGTCGAGGGCTGGTCGACGGTCGAGACGTGGAGCGGTGTCCGTTTGGCCGACCTNGCCGCCGCGGCCGGCCGGCCCCAACCCGGGTCGGCGGTCGTCTCCTCACTNGAGCGGTTCGGCGCGTTCAACCGAGCGCNCCTTCAAGCCAATCAGGTGCTCGATCCCGATGCGCTGCTGGCACTTCGGGTCAACGGTGCGGACCTGTCACCAGACCACGGCCATCCGGCGCGCATCATCGTGCCGGCGCTGCCCGGGGTGCACTGCACCAAGTGGGTGGCCTCGATCGAATTCCGGGAGTCGTGATGACCGTCTTCCGGCGCCTCTACGGCGATCACGTCCTGCATCTGATCGTGCTGGTGGCCGCCTTGGCCCTCGGCGCCTACACGATCTCGGTGTTGGGGGTCGACCAGTTGTTCAACCCGCGCGTGTGGTGGCAGTCGATCGCGGTGTGGTTCGCCGTCGCCGTCATCGGTCACGACCTCATCCTGTTCCCGCTCTACGCGCTCGCCGACCGGGTGCTGCCCACGCCACGTCGCCGCGCCGACACCAGCGAGACCGCACGCCATGTGCCGATCGTGAACTACGTCCGAATGCCCACGCTCGCAGCGGGGTTGACGCTCGTGCTGTTCCTGCCAGGCATCATCGAGCAGGGCGCCTTCACCTACACCGCCGCGACGGGCCTGACACAGGAGCCGTTCCTGTCGCGGTGGTTGCTGCTGGTGGCCGGGTTCTACCTGGCCAGCGCCGCCTGCTATCTCGTGCGCAGCGTCATGACCAGGACTCGTCCAGCTCGCCCAACGACTCGATGAGCGCGCTGTTGACGCTGTAGTCGACGGGGCAGGCGATGACGCTCACCGTGTCGGCCGCCAGCGCCTCGCGCAGGGTCGGCAANAGTTCGTCGGCCGCAGCGATGCGATATCCNTTGGCGCCGAAGGACTCTGCGTAGGCGANGAAGTCGGGGTTGGTGAAGCCGGTGTCGACGTTGTGGCCGATCTCCAGGTCCATCTTCCAACTGATCAACCCGTAGGCGTCGTCGACCCAGATGAGGATGACGATCGGCGTGCCGACGCGCAGCGCGGTCTCGATCTCCTGGGAGTTCATCAGGAATGAGCCGTCACCGGTGGCCACCAGCACCTTGGCTTCGGGCCTGGCGATCTTCGCGGCGATCGCGCCGGGCAGGGTCCACGCCATGGTGGACAGCCCGTTGGAGATCAGGCACGTGTTGGGCTCGTAGGTGGGGTACAGGCGCGCCATCCACATCTTGAGTGCCCCGGTGTCGACGAGGACGACGTCGTCGCGATCCAGGGCGGCCCGGGTGTCTGCGACGATGCGGGCCGGGGCCAGCGGGAATCTGTCGTCATCCCGGCCGCCGTCGAGTTCCCGGGTGAGCAGCTCCCTGATGCGCTCCTGACCCGAGGTGGGCGGATGCTCGCGGTCCACGGCGGCGGCCAGCTCGTCGAGGCAGCGCCCGATGTCGGCGTGCAGGCCCACCGACACGTCGTAGTGCTCGTCGACCTCGGCCGGAAACCGATGCACGTGGATGATCTTCGTGTCACCGCGGGGATTGATGCGCACGGGGTCGAACTCCTGGAGTTCATACCCGGCCGCGACGATGACGTCGGCCTGGTCGAACCCGAAGTTCACGTAGTCGTGCCGCATGAAGCCGACGGCGCCCAGCGCCAGCGGGTGGTCGTCGGGCATGACGCCCTTGCCGTGGAACGTGGTGGCCACCGGGATGGCGAGGGTCTCGGCGAAGCGGCGCACCGCCGCCGAGGCATCGGTGCGGGCGGCACCGTGTCCGGCCAGCACGACGGGGTTGCGTGCGGTCCGGAGGATCTCCGCGGCCCGGGCGATCTGGGTGGCCGACGGGTCGTCGGGGCGCGGCACGTTGACCGGAAGCGGAACCGCGGCCTCCGGGGCCTCGGCGGATTCCACGTCCTCCGGTACGGCGAGGTACACCGCCCCAGGCCGCTCGGTCTGGGCGAGCTTGAACGCCTTGCGGACCATCTCCGGTACGGCGCCCGGGGTGGCGACCAGTGCCGACCACTTGGTCACCGGTGCGAACATCGACACCAGGTCGACCCCCTGGTGGGACTCCTTGTAGCTGCGTCGCATGCCGACCTGTGCCGAGAGGGCAAGCACCGGAGTCGAATTGGTGGTGGCATCGGCGACCCCGAGCAGCAGGTTGATCGCCCCGGGGCCCAGGGTTGCCGAACACACCCCCGCCCGGCCCGTCAACCGGCCGTACACCTCCGCCATGAAGGACGCACCCTGCTCGTGGCGGGTGAGGACGTACTCGATGGAGGACCGCGAGAGCGCGTCGACCAGCCTGATGTTCTCTTCGCCGGGAATGCCGAAGACGTGGGTGACGCCCTCGTTCTCCAGACATTCGACGATCAGTTCGGCCGTGACGCGACGGGGTTCTGCCATCCTCCGAGACTAGTCACCACCGCACTACCGGCTACCCGGTAGTGCGGATGGGGGCGAGCGTCGACGCCCACGGAGCCCGCCGGGGACAAGATCGATCCATGACGCCCCACGGTGACGAGACCTTCGCCCGCGAGACCGCGAGGCTGGCCGGGCTGGTGGCCGAGGCCGGTGGCGACCCCGCCGAGGTGCGAGCCATCGCGGCGCGAATCCCCGACGGCGACGACGACGCGTGGACCGCACGGTGGCGCGCGGCGGCCGTGCGAACCGCCCGGCACGGGGAGGAGTCGCTGCGCGTCGGTGACGTGGTCGGGGGTCGGGAGGCCTTCCTACGGGCGTCGACGTACTACCGGGCGGCCCACACCCGGGCAGGCGCCGACGGAGAGGCCGCGAGCCTCGCCCGGTGTGCGCGCGACTACTTCGCCCGGGCGGCGGGGTTGCTCGACGCCCGGTTCGAGCCGGTGCGCATCCCGTACGGGGACCAGACGCTGCCCGGGTATCGGTTGTTCGCCGCCACGGGCGGCCCGCCGCGGCCAACCATGATCTACACCAACGGTTTCGGGTCGAGCTGCGAGGAGGGCTACCTCGCCGTCGGGGCGGCCGCTCTGCGGCGGGGTTTCGACTTCTTGGCCTACGACGGGCCCGGACAGGGGGCCATGCTGGGGGAGGCGTCGTCGCCCATGCGACCCGACTGGGAGAACGTCCTCGGCCCCGTCGTCGACTATGCGTGCGCCGTCGCCGGGGTGGACCCCACCGCCCTGGTGCACTACGGCGAGGGCCTCGGCAGTTACCTCGTCGCCCGGTATGCGGCGCACGATCACCGAGGTGCGGCTCTGGTGTGCCACGGCGGTCTGACCACCTTCTACGCGGCGCAACCGCACGTCCCGGAGGACGTCCTGGACCTCGTGGAGGACGGTTGCGACGACGAGGCGATCGCCATGCTCGACGTGCTGGTGAAGGAGGACGCGCAGGCGCGGTGGGAATTGCGCGCCGCGCAGCGGACGTTCGGTACCGAGAACCCGGCGGACTGCATCCGGTCGACAGCCGCATATACGTTGACCACCGACGACATTGGCGANATCACCACCCCCGTAATTGTGTTGGAGGACGGCGACGACACCACGTTCGCCGGGCAGGCGGCGAACTTCGCCCGCGCGATGACGGCACCGGTTCACCACGTGGTGACCACCGCCGACGCCGGCGCATCGAACGAGATCGTGTTCGACTACCTCGCCACCGAGGTCGGTCAGTAGCGGCGACCCCGAGACCACGAGGCCCCCTCCACCGCACTGGTGGAGGGGACCTCGCGATCGGACAGGCCGGCTACGCGGCGCCGCCCTTGGACTCGCCCTTCGACTCGCCCTTGTCGGCCGAGGCGGCCGAGGCGGAGGTTCCGGTGGGCGCGGTCTCCTTCTCCGGCGTCGAGGCGCTTGCCGCACCCGACTTCGGGGCGTCCGACCCGGCCTTTGTCGTCGGCTCCACCTTGTTGCCCGTCGTGACGTCGGTGCCGGACGTCCCGCCGGTTCCCGTCGTGGCGGGGGTGGACTTGACCGGCGTGGAGGACGTCGTGGGCTCGGTCTTCGTGGGCTCGGTCTTCGTGGGCTCGGTCTTGGCGGGTGCGGTCTCGGCGGTGCCCGCCGTGGTGGTCGATCCCGCCTCGGATGACGCCGTAGTGCCGGAAGGCGTTGCCGCACTCGTCGTCTCGGGCTCGGTCTCCTTGACCGGGCTCATCTCGCTGGTCTTCGTGGGCGTCGACGCGTCGGTGGACTCGGCCGGCTTCTGCGTCGTGGCGGCGTCGGTGTCCGTGGTGGCCGGGGCGGCGGTCGAGACGAGGGTCGCGGTCGTGGCGGGGACGGCCGCGATGGCCGCGACGGGCGCGGGCGCCGGCGGCGCGATCGCGTCGGTGATCATCTTCAGCACCTGCTGCAGCGCGTAGAACGGACCGCCGGTGTTGATGACGAAGTTGCCGTCGGCGTCGAACGACGTCGAGCTGGACGCCAACAGACCGCCCGCCTTCACGATGATCCCCGACCCGTCCGGGATGCCGGCCAGCGGTCCGAGATTGGGTCCGTAGCCGCCGTTGAGGATGCCGTCGGCGATGGTCGCAGGTGCGGTCAGCACGGCGTTGGCCACGGCGCCGAGATCTCCGGTGCCCACGGCGTTCACGACGTTCTGGATGGCCGCGGCCGCGGCGCCGGGGATGCTGATCAACGGGGCGACGAAACCGCTGACGGCCAGCAGCGTGGCGAGCGGATCGTTGGTGAACGCGTTGACCACGTTGACGAGGTTGGTCAGTGGCTTGGTCAGGACCTGCTGCAGGACGGGCAGCAGATTCAACGCCGGCGCGGCGACCGTCAGGGGCAGGGCCAGAAGCGAATTCACCGCGCCCTCGACGTTGCCCGCAGCGAGTTGGCTCACGGCCGTGGTCAGTGCCGCCGGTACCTGCGACGCCGCAGCGGCGATTCCCGCGCCGGTGGTGCCCAGCCCGTTGAGGAGGACCGCGGCGCTGCTGACCTGGTTCTGCAGGATCTGGTTGAGCAGCTGTCCCGGGACGGTGTTCTGAATCAGCGTGTTGGTGTTGGCGAGCGCGGTCTGGAAGACCTGTGCGTAGGTCTCGAGCGGATTGGCCAGTGCGGCGAGGTCTACGGCGGCGGTCTGGATCGACGGGAGATGGACGTCGGGCAGGTGGATCTCGGGCATCGGGGTGACCGCGGCAGCGGCGATGACGCTCGCTCCGACCAATGCCACCCCGGCCGAGAGGTGGGGGCGACGGACGGCAGCTTGCATGGGAACTCCTTGGGGGGATGTGAGCTCCGACACATCGGAACTTACCAGCGAGTAACATCACGAACGCGCATCACTCAACCACTCGCAGGCCCGCCTGCCCATCGCCCGAATTGACGATCTTGACGGGGACGTCGGCGGGTTCGCCACGATTCCCCTCGCCGCCACGTCGCGGCACGTCCGGTGAGTGTCGACCGTCCACGAGATGGTCGCCGGTGCACCGTGCGCGCCCCTGCGGGACCGCGGGCGCCGCTGGTGAGNGCCGTCCGACCTCGATGGAACCCCCACCGGCATGACCTCGTCGTCAATATCATCNAAACGGGTGAGGCGGCGTCGACCGGCGCCCGCACGACGGGAATTCTGGCCGGCGATCGGCGTTTTGCAATGCGGGCCGTTCATCGCGGCCGACGGACGGGACGGAACCGCATGGCGCAGACGGTGCTCAGGGGCCGCAGCGACGCGATGTCGCGCGCGCTGACTGCGCTGCGCCGCGCGAGCAGCACCGGCCAGGGGGCCCTGATCGTCATCAGCGGCGAACCCGGCATCGGCAAGTCCGCCGTCCTGCGGGCGATCGTCGAACAGGCCGCTCGGACCGGATTCACGGTCGGCAGCGGCAAGGCCGAGCAGGGTGATCAGATTGCGCCGGGAGCGCCGCTGCTTGTGGCGCTGAGGTCGGGCCGGCAGCCGCTGCTGCCCGGTGACGCGTTCGCGAGCCTGGCGCCGCTCTACGACAAGCCGCTGTGGCTGGTCGACCGGATCAGCTCGCTGCTCGAGGAGATGGCCGTCAGCGCGCCGGTGCTGATCGCCGTCGACGACGTGCAGTGGTCGGATCGGTTGACCCGCTTCGCGCTGCGCGTGCTGCCGTCCCGGCTGGCCGGATCGCCGGTGGTGTGGGTGTTGACCAGCCGATGGGCGCCCACCGGTCCCATCCAGGAGGTCGTCGCCGGTACCGACGACGTCACCGCGGTCACACGAATCTCATTGGGGCCGTTGGGTCCCGGCGACATCGAGAGTCTGGCGTCGGATTGGCTGGGCGCCGAGCCGACCGACCACGTGAAGACGCTGCTCACCGGGGTCGGCGGCAATCCGTTCTGGGCGGTTCAGGTGCTCGAGGGTCTGGCCCGGCGTCGAGAGCGCGGGCAGGAGGTCGGTGACCTGGCCGCCGAACTGTCCACGGGTGTGCGCGAGAGGATGGCCGAACTCTCCGATCATGCCGCGGCGCTGGTGCGGCTCACCGCCGTGTGGGGTCGGCCGCTGCCGGCGTCCGACGCGGGGCGGCTGCTGGGCCATCTGTCCGACGCCCAGGTGGGTCTGCTGATCCGCGACGGCGTCGACCACGGGCTGCTCGGCACCGTGGACGGAGAGGTGCTGCTGCCTCACGACCTGGTCGGCGAGGCGGTATACGCCGACATCGCGCCCGCCGAGCGCCGCGAGCTGCACCGGGCCTGTGCCCGCCATCTCGTCGGCGACGGCCGCCCCGCCCTGGCCGCCGCCACCCACTACCGGGCCAGCGCCGTGCAGAACGACGAGGAGGCGATCCTCGCCTTGGAGCGGGCGGCCGCCGAATGCCTGGTGTCGATGCCCGAGCAGGCTGCGGAGCTGGCCCAGCAGGCCTTTGCGCTGACGTCACGACGACATCCGCTGTGGTTGGTCACCGGCACTCGCACGGTGGAGACGTTGGTCAACGTCCAGCGCGAGGGCCGCGCGCTGGCGCTGGCCGACCGACTCTTGGAGGTGGCGGCCGATCCGGAGGCCGCCGCACGCGTCGAGTTGCAGGCGTGCCGGGCGCTGTGGTGTCTCGGCGACTGCGGGCCGATGGAACGCCGCGCCGGTGCGGCGATGGTGCGGACCGGCGTCTCGGCGGTGCTGCGCGCGCAGTTGTCCTCGGCGCGGGCTCTGGCCGCCTCGCGCACGCGATCGGCGCCGTCGGCGGAGTCCATGGCTCTCGCCGCCCTGGCGGAGGGGCGTCGGGTGGGGGACGACTACGCCCAGCGGTTGGCCGTCATCGCGCTGATCGAGGCTGCCCGCAACGAGGGCCGCCACCGGTTGGCGCTGGACCGCTTCACCGACCTGCGTCGGTTCTCCGACACCGCCTACGAGGTCGAGGAGATCCGCACCCTTCAGCACCTCGACGCCTACGACGACGCCGAGGCGCTGCTGGCGAAGATCCGCGAGGCCCACGACGACGTGGACGAGTTGCTCCCGTCGATGCTGTATGCCCAGACGTGGCAGGACCTCGACCTCGCCAGATTCGACGCCGCCGAAGCGGGTGCGCGCACCCTGCTGCGGTTGGCCGACGAGACCGACAACCACGGCTACCGGCTGAACGCCCGCATGGTTCTCTCGGCCGTCGCCATCCACCGTGGTGAAATCGGTAGGGCCACCGAACTCTTGGTCCCCGTCGAGGACGACTGCCAGTCGATCGGGGGTGACCGCTCACCCCGCGCCGCACTGATGAGGGCGTGGATGAGGGCCAGCTCCGGAGATCTCCCCGGCGCCGTGGCGATTCTGGGGCCGCTGTTCGAACGGGCCGACGAGATCCGGGATCCGTGGCCGTGGACACCGCCCTGGATGAGGATCCTGGCCGACATCGGACTGGCCGCCGGGGACCGGGAGTTGGCGCGAGCGGCCTCCCGCATGGCGGAGCTTGCCGCCCAACGCAATCCGGGGGTGGCCAGCCTGGAGGGTGTGGCGCTCCACGTACGAGGACTGCTGGCCGATGATCCGGACCTGCTGGCCAGCGCGGTCTCGGCGCTGCGCGAGTCGCCACGACCGATGCTGCTGGCCGACGCCCTCAAGGACCAGGGATCGGCGGCGCTGCGGCACGGGCGGTCGGATGAGGCGGTCGACGCCCTGGTCGAGGCCGCCGAGATCTACCAGCGGGTGGGCGCCACGTCGGGCAGCAGATTCATCGCGAATCTGCTTCGTGGGCAAGGGCTCAAGGGCATTCGGGTGAGCCAGCCGACCCCGCGGCCGCACACCGGGTGGGCCTCCTTGACGCCCACCGAACTGCGGGTGGTCGAACTGATCGGCACGGGCTATACCAACCGCGCCGCCGCGGAGTCGCTGAGTGTCTCGACCAACACGGTGAACACGCATCTTCGAGCGGTGTTCCGCAAGCTCGGTGTGAAGTCCCGGGTGCAGCTGACCATCGCGTGGCGCGAGGCGAAGCCGGCCAACGGCTGACTGCGCACGCCCCCGACGGCGGCTACGCGATCACGTGACCTCGTCGTGGCCGCCACGCCGCGCATGCCGGCCCGCCGCCAGGCCCCAGTCGCCGGGCAGCCGCCGACCGAGGAGGTACGCGGCGATGTAGAGGACGACCGGTACGCCGTAGAGCGGTATGGACGCCACCGCGGCCAGTGCCGCCGGAATCCACTGCCGGCGTGCCACGGAGAAGCGCCCGCGTCCGTCGAGGATGCCGACGCCGAGTGCCATGACGACGACCAGGGCCAGCCCGACCCAGCCCCACCAGTCGGGGCTGCCGTCTCGATTGGGTAGTGCCACGCCGACCGCCGCGAAGACGGTGAGGCAGAACAGGATCCACCACAAACCTCCTGCCGTCGACGTCGCGTAGTCGTCCGGCGCCGGCGGCTGGGGGTCGACGCCGCGGTCGCGGTCGTCGCGGTCGTGTTCCGCGACGGACGCGGCGATCAGCCGGTCGCCGATCTTCAGGTATGGGGTTCGCGTGGCTGCGTAGAGCAGCGCGATGACGACGACGAAGCCCGCGACCGCCACGACCGCCGACCCGCCGCGGTGGCTGACGGCCAGCCCGGCAAGCAGCGCGGCGCCACCGGTGCCGACCCAGTAGAGGCGTCGCGCGACGCGCAATGGCGTGGTCTTGATCGCAGCCATGAAGAAGCCCACCCACCACAGGGCCGCCAGAATCAAGACTGCGGTCGACCATGGCGGAGCGGGATGGGCAGCACCGGCGGCGAGCATGTCGAGCATTCCTTGATCCTCCCCCGAGGCGCTCGGCGAGTGGCGCACCAACGTGCGCTCGTGNGCCGGTCAGGTGAGGTCGACCGACACCTCGAAGGACGCCCGATCGGCCCGGTAGACGTCGCGGGCGAACTCCACCCGCCGGTTGCCTGCGCCGAACGTCGTCCTGGTCAGCAGGGTGCCCGCCGANCCTGGCCGGACCTTGAGCTGCGCGCTGGAGGAGTCGTCGAGGACGATGGACTCCAGCACGGCGGTCGAACGGCTCAGTTCTACGCCGTACCGGTCGCGCAGCGTCGCCCACAGCGATCCCTCGTCGGCGAGGTCGAGGATGCCCGGGGTCAGGTCGGCGGGCAGGAACGTCGTCTCCAGCGCGAACGGCACGTCGTCGACGGTGCGCAGACGGTGAAAGACGTGCACCGTCGCCCCGGCGTCGAGCTCGAGTGCCAACCGAACCGACGGCGTGGGTTCCTGGTGCTCGGCCCACAACAGTCGTGCCGAGGGATGTCTGCCCAGGCGCGACACCTCCTCGGAGAAGCTGCCGATGTGGAACCGCACGCGGGGTTCGGCGACGAACGTGCCACGGGGTGGCCGCCGGTAGACCACGCCCTCGTTCTCCAAGAGGGACAAGGCCTGCCGCGCGGTCATCCGGCTGACCTGATGGAGTTCGGCGAGCTCGCGTTCCGACGGCAGCAGGGTGTGAGGTGCGAGCTGCTCGACGAGGATTCGATCCCGCAAGGCCGAGGCGATGGTGATGTATCGCGGGGTGGTGGACGGCTTCGGNTCGTTCCTCGAGGCCGTCACCACTGCAGGGTAGCTCTGCGGCCGCGGGCAGGGTGACCGCTTGGTCTCGACCACCTGCTCGTGAACATTCGATTTCCGGGGTTGACGGCGCCCGTGCCCCCTCCCATACTTTGGTTCAACCGAATGGTCTATACCACCTTGGAGGAACCAGATGACCGATCCGCAGCCGGGCCTCCGAAGCGGGGGTGACGAGGCCGAACTAGCCCAGTTCGGTTACGCGCAGTCGATGGAGCGCCACACCGGCAAGTTCGCCTCCTTCGCGGTGGCGTTCGCCTTCGTGTCGATCGCGACCGGCATCTTCACCACGTACGGTTCGGTGCTGAACTCCTCGGGTCCGGTCGGCATCTGGACGTGGCCCATCGCGGTGGTGGGACAGCTCGCCGTGGCCTTCGTCCTGGGCACCATCGCCTCGCGGATGCCCGTCACCGGCTATGCGTACCAATGGATGTCGCGGCTGGCCAACCCGATCCTGGGCTGGATCGTCGGGTGGATCTCGTTCACCTTCTTGGCCGTCGTCGTCGTCGCGGTGGACTACACGATCGCCTCGACCGTGTTGCCCGTGCTGCTCGACTACGACGGCACCGCGGCCGTGACCTGGGGGGTGACCGCCCTGGTCCTCCTGATGCAGGCCGTGCTGCTGGCGTTGTCCACCAAGTGGACCGAGCGGGTGAACAACGGGGCGGTGTCCCTGGAACTCGTCGGCATGGTCGCGCTGACCGTGCTGCTGCTGGTGGTCGCCGCCGTGCGCGGTGACATGGACGGCGCCAACCTCTTCAGCAAGGGAGCCGTCGACCCCCAGGGATTCTGGAGTTTCGGCGACTGGACCTCGGCCGGTCCGTGGATGCTGGGCTTCCTGCTCGGCGCCTTCACCATCGTCGGGTTCGAGTCGGCAGCCAACCTCGCCGAGGAGACCAACGATCCGGAACGCGTCGTGCCGCGGGCCATGTGCCAGGCCGTACTCGCCTCCGGGATACTGGGTTTCGTGTTCCTCGTCGCCGTGACGCTGGCCGCGGGTGATCCCGTTGCCCTCGCCGAGTCGGGCACCCCGATCGCCGACGTCATCCAGAGGACGCTCGGTTCGGCGGTCAGCACCCTGCTGCTCCTCATGGTCGTCATCGCCATCTTCGCCTGCGGGTTGGTGATCATGATGACGGGAGTTCGGTTGACGTGGGCCATGTCTCGCGACGAACGCTTCCCAGGTTGGCAGCAATGGAATCAGATCTCGCCCAGGTTTCACACGCCGTTGCGGGCCACCGTCCTGTTCGTCGTGCTCGCCGAGCTCATCCTCGCCGTCTTCTCCCGATCCGAGGACGCCCTGTTCACGTTGTTCGGCGCCGCCACGCTGCTGCCCGCGATCATCTACGCCGCCACCGTAGTGCTGTATCTGGTCAAGCGCAGAAGCCTTCCCGTGAACGGCAAGTTCGATCTCGGCGCCTGGGAGAAGCCGATCCTCGTCGTCGCGGTGGTATGGCTCGTCTTCGAACTCGCGCTCTTCCGCGACGCGAGCTTCGCCGACGCCTGGCTCTATGTCATCGTGATGGTCGTGATCGGTGCGGCATACCTCGGCTCGCTTCTCGCCCGTCGGGGGCGGGACGGCCTGGCCATGCCCGATCAGCATTCGATCGACGCGGAGCTCGACCACGAGGCGGGCGCACACCGACCATGACCCATGTGCTGGCCGTCGACCAGGGCACGTCGGGTACCAAGGCGATCGTCGTCGACGACACCGGCCACGTGGTGTCGATCGCGGAGGTGGGGCTGCGACCCGTCTATCTGCCCGGCGGCGGCGTCGAGCAGGATCCCGAGGCCCTGTGGGACTCGGTGGTCCAGGCGGGCCGTCGCGCGCTGGCCCAGGCCGGCGTCCCCGTCGCCGCCGTCGCGCTGGCCAACCAGGGCGAGACGGTGCTCGCCTGGGACCGCGCGACGGGCCGGCCACTCACCCCGGCGATCGTCTGGCAGGACCGCCGTGCGGAGACGGTCTGCGCGGGACTCCTCGCGTCGGCCGAGGACGTCGCCCGTCGGACAGGTCTGGTGCTCGACCCCTACTTCTCCGCCCCGAAGATGGCATGGATCAGGGCCAATCTGACCCGCGACGGGGTGGTCACCACCACCGACACCTGGCTGATTCACCGACTCTGCGGTGAGTTCGTCACCGACACCTCGACCGCCAGCAGGTCACTGCTGCTCGACCTCGACTCGGTGACGTGGAGCGGGGAGCTACTCGAGCTCTTCGGTCTGGCTGACGAAGAGCTGCCGGGCATCGTCGACTGCGACCAGATCGTCGGTGAGACAACCGCATTCGNCGGATCTCCGATACCCGTCGCCGGGCTCGTCGTCGACCAGCAGGCGGCCCTCCTTGCGGAGAGCTGCCTGGAGCCCGGAGCCGCGAAGTGCACCTTCGGCACCGGCGCGTTCCTCCTCGCCCAGCTTGGCGAGGACGCCGTCCGCTCGACCGCGGGGCTGACCACCTCGGTCGCCTGGACACTGCGTGGCCACACGTCCTACTGCTCGGACGGTCAGGTCTACACGGCGGCCTCGGCCGTGCGGTGGGCCGTCGACCTCGGTCTGCTGCAGTCGGCCGACCAGCTGGACGCGGTGGCCGCCGCCGAATCCGCCGGGGTGCTGTGCGTGCCCGCGCTGGCCGGACTGGCGGCGCCGTGGTGGGACGCCAATGCCACCGCCTCCATCACGGGCATGACGCTCGGGAGCACCCGTGGTCACGTGGTGCGCGCGGTGGTCGAGGGCATCGCAGCCCAGGTGGCCTGCCTCGCCGAGCTGGTCGGTCGAGACCTCGGGCGCCCCTTGACCCGGTTGCGGGTCGACGGGGGACTGACCCGCTCGGCGGCGCTCATGCAGGCCCAAGCCGACCTCGCCCGGATGCCCGTCGAGGTGTACCCGTCGGCCCACGCCACCCCGCTCGGCGCCGCGGCCTGCGCCCGGCTCGCGCTCGACCCGGCGCTGAGCCCTGCCGAGGTCGTCGGAACCTGGACCCCCGAGCACACCTTCGAACCGATGTGGTCCGACGACCGTGCCGCCGACTACCTGGATCGGTGGCGTCGCGCCGCCGAGCACAGCCGCAGTGAGGAACCAACATGAACGCCCCCAACGACATTCGCGACGTCGTGGTGATCGGAGCCGGCATCGTCGGCAGTGCGATCGCCCGTGCTCTCGGCGGCACCGGTCTGCGCGTCACCCTGCTCGAGGGACGCGACGACGTCGGCGACGGCACCAGCAAGGCCAACACCGCGTTGCTGCACACCGGCTTCGACGCCACGCCGGGAACGTTGGAGTCGCGCCTGGTCGCCCGGGGCTACGACCTGCTCGGCGCCTACGCCGAGGAGGTCGGCATCCCGGTGGAACGCACCGGAGCGCTGCTGGTCGCGTGGACCGACGAGGAGCGCGACACCCTGCCGCGGCTGAAGGACAAGGCCGAACGCAACGGCTACCACGCCTGCGAGATCGTCACCGCCGACGAGGTCTACCGACGAGTGCCCGACCTCGGCCCCGGCGCGCTGGCCGGCCTGACCGTGCCCGGCGAGTCGATCATCTGCAGCTGGACCACCAATCTGGCCTTGGCGACCGACGCCGTCCGTCGCGGTGTCGCGTTGCGCCGCAACGCAACGGTCACCGACGTCGTCTGCCACGACGGCCACACCACCGTCGTCACCACCGACGGGGACGTCGACGCGCGCTGGGTGGTGAACGCGGCCGGCCTCGGCGCCGACCACGTCGACGAGAAGTTTGGTCATCACCGCTTCACGGTCACCCCGCGCCGTGGCGAACTGCTGGTCTTCGACAAACTCACTCGACCCATGGTGCCGTGCATCGTGTTGGCCGTGCCGTCCTCGCGCGGGAAGGGCGTGCTGGTCAGCCCCACCATCTACGGCAACGTGATGGTCGGACCGACGTCGGAGAATTTGTCCGACCGCACCGCGACGGGCACCTCCGAGGAGGGCTTCGAGTTCCTTCTGGCCAAGGGGCGGGCGCTGATGCCGACCCTGTTCGACGACGAGGTCACCGCGGCCTATGCCGGCCTTCGGGCGGCGATCGACCACGACGACTACCTGATCGACGTCGACCACGACCAGCGGTACGTCCTCGTCGGCGGCATCCGCTCCACGGGTCTGACCGCGGGAATGGCCGTGGCAGAACACGTTCTGGAATCGTTGGCCGGGACGGACCTGGATCTGACGCCGCGCGAGGGCCTGCCGCCGCCCGCCGTCATGCCCAACATCGGCGAGGCGGGGACGCGACCGTATCAGGATGCCGATCGGATCGCCGCCGACGAGGAGTACGGCCGCATCGTGTGCTTCTGCGAGCGGGTCACCGCCGGCGAGATTCGCGACGCATTCGCCTCGACGATTCCGCCGCGCGACCTCGACGGGCTTCGCCGCCGCACCCGGGTGCTCAACGGTCGCTGCCAGGGCTTCTACTGCGGTGCACACACCCAGGCGTTGCTCGAGGCGGCGCTGTGAAGGTGTCGGTGGCCGTCATCGGCGGCGGACCGTCCGGTTTGACTGCCGCCGCCGCCCTCGCGCCGATCGTCGACGGCGAGGTGCTCGTCCTCGAGCGTGAGGCGCAGACCGGTGGAATCCCCCGGCACAGCGATCATCTCGGCTATGGCCTGCGTGATCTCAAGCGGTTCACATCGGGGCCGGCGTACGCCCGCAGGCTCACCGACGTCGCGCGCGACGCCGGTGCACGGCTGCAGACCGAGGCCATGGTCACCGGCTGGAGTGGCGACCGCACCCTGGAGGTCACCTCGCCGCGCGGGCGCCACGTCGTCGAGGCCGACGCGGTCGTCTTGGCGACCGGTGCCAGGGAGCGGCCCCGCCCGGCCCGTCTGATCCCCGGTGACCGACCCGGCGGCGTCTACACCACCGGCCAGTTGCAGAACCTCGTGCACGTGCAGCACGCCACGGTCGGCCGGCGCGCCGTCGTCGTCGGCGCCGAACTGGTCAGCTGGTCAGCGGTGCTCACCCTGCGTGAATCAGGTTGTGCGACAGTCGCAATGATCAGCGCCCATCCGCGCTCGGAGTCCTATGCGGCCTTCCGGATCCCTGGCCGCGCGCTGCTGAGCGGCCCGGTGCGCACGCGCAGCCGCGTGGTGAGCGTCGACGGTAAGGAGCGGGTCCATTCGGTCACCGTGGAACACCTGGACAGCGGTCGTCGCTCGGTGATCGACTGCGACACCGTCGTCATGACGGGTGACTGGATCCCCGACCACGAGCTGGCCCGCACCGCCGGTCTGGCGATGGACGCCGCCACGCGCGGGCCGGTCGTCGACGCCGGCCTGCGAACGAGCGCGCCCGGTGTCTTCGCGGTGGGCAACCTGGTACACCCCGTCGACACGGCCGACGCTGCCGCCCTCGACGGCCGGCACGTGGCGCCCCGGGTCCGGGACTGGCTCGCCGGTGCGCGGCCGNCGCCGGGCGTCCGGATCCGCAGCCTCGCACCCTTGCGTTGGGTCACACCACAANTCGTCGTTCCCGGCGGCGGTGCGGCACCCCGGGACGACCTGTTGTTCTGGGTCGACGAGTACCACCGCGCTCCGCGCCTGCGGGCCGTGCAGGACGGTCGGGTCATCGGACGGAAGCGCACGCCGTGGCCCGCGGCGCCGGGGCGCATCTTCCGGGCGCCGTGGTCGCTGGTGGCCGACGCCGATCCGGCGGGTGGCGACGTCACCGTCGGTCTGGACGTCTGACAAGGTTGACGGACAACCGTCACCCGTCAGGAGGCCGCTCATGTCCGTCACCGTTCTGCTCGAGCTGAGGTTCAAGCCGGAGTCGGTCGCCCAGGCCCGCGAGGTGTTCACCCGCGAGCTGAAGAAGACCCGGTCCTTTCAGGGTGCGCTGACGTGCGACGTGCTCGTCGACGAGGACGACGAGGCCCACTGGGTCATCTACGAGGTGTGGGAGACCGTCGCCGACGACGAGGCCTATCGCGCCTTCCGCGCCGGTGACGGCAAGATCGTCGACCTGCCGCCGCTGCTGGCCGCACCGCCGGTCAAGACCCGGTACGTCACCACCGACGTCTGACCTCGGACGGCCCGGTTCGCCGAAGGTTCGCGAAACGGGCCGTGGAGGCTTTACAAACACCGTCGTCCCGGCCACGCTCACAGGCATGCGCGCGCACATCGAGACATTCGACACTCGTCGCCCGAGGCTGGCATGAGGTCGACGGTCGATCCCGGCAACGTCGAGGACGTCCTCGCCCGCTCCGGCATCGTCCAGGGCGTGGAGCCTGCTGCCGTCGCCGCCCTCGCCGGTCAGTTGCAGCCCGTGGACTTCCCTCGGGGGCACACGATCTTCGTCGAGGGCGAGCCGGGCGACCGGCTCTACATCATCATCTCGGGCAAGGTGAAGATCGTTCGCAGCGCACCGGACGGCCGGGAGAACCTGCTCACGATCATGGGTCCGTCGGACATGTTCGGCGAGCTGGCGATCTTCGACCCCGGCCCGCGGACCTCCAGCGTCACCACCATCACCCAGGTGCGCGCGGTGTCGATGGACCGGGATGCGTTGCGCACGTGGATCGCCGGGCGCCCCGAGATCGCCGAGCAACTGCTGCGGGTACTGGCCCGCCGGCTGCGCCGCACCAACAACAACCTCGGTGACCTGATCTTCACCGACGTGCCCGGCCGCGTGGCCAAGCAGCTCCTTCAGCTGGTGCAACGCTTCGGGGCGCAGGAGGGCAACGCGCTGCGCGTGACCCACGATCTGACCCAGGAAGAGATCGCGCAGCTGGTCGGAGCGTCGCGTGAGACGGTGAACAAGGCGCTCGCGGACTTCAGTCAACGCGGCTGGATTCGCGTCGAGGGCAAGAGCGTGCTGATCCTGGATCCGGAGCGGTTGGCCAAGCGAGCCCGCTGACCCGCGCGTTGACGGTTCCGGTCCGATCGTCCATGCTCGAAGTTACCGGCGAGTATGACGACGCGCCGCGTGATCGAACCGGATCTGGAGAGATCGACCATGAACGACGTGAATTATCTCGACCTGCACGGTGACCGGGTTGCCTACCGCGACGAGGGCAGCGGCGAGGTCCTGCTCCTGATCCACGGCATGGCGGGCAGCTCCGATGCCTGGCGTGACCTCATTCCCCTGCTGGCCAAGAAGTACCGCGTGGTTGCGCCGGACCTGCTGGGCCACGGTCAGTCGGTCAAGCCCCGGGGTGACTACTCGCTCGGCGCGTTCGCGGTGTCGCTGCGCGATCTGCTCGACGAGCTGGGCATCGCACGGGCGACGATCGTGGGGCATTCCCTGGGCGGCGGGGTGGCGATGCAGTTCCTCTATCAGCACCCGGACTACTGCGAGCGCCTGATCTTGATCAGCAGTGGCGGCCTGGGTTCCGACGTCGGTCTGATCCTTCGGGCGCTCTCCGCGCCGGGGGCCGAGTTGGTGTTGCCCGTCATCGCGCCGCCCCCAGTCCTCAAGGTAGGCAACAAGATCGGGGCGTGGTTCACCGCGTCGGGCATGCGCAATCCGCGCGCCAGTGAGATCTGGCGGGCCTACTCCTCGTTCTCCGACCGCCCGACGCGGGATGCCTTCCTGCGCACCCTGCGCTCCGTGGTCGACTACCGCGGCCAGGCGGTGAGCGCCCTCAACCGGTTGCACATCCGCGCGGAGATGCCGACGCTGGCCATCTGGGGCGAGGACGACCGGATCATCCCCGTCGAGCACGGTCACGCCGCGATGACCGCTCGGCCCGGTGCTCGCCTCGAGGTGCTGCCCGGCGTCGGTCACTTCGCGCACGTCGAAGCGCCGCACCAGGTCGCCGAGATCATCGACGACTTCATGCAGTCGACCGGCCGCGACACCGGCGTCGACGCGCCAAATGTGTCGTCGTCTGCCGATTCCGGCAAATAGCCACCCAGTTCACCAAAGTCGGGTTGACTTTGGTTACTGGTGGGTATTGGGTGTACAGGTGTTCACCAACTGAGCGCTGTAAGCCCATCGACGGATCCTGAGGTGCACGATGGCCCTGAACTTGCGCGATCTGGTCCGCTGGACGGAGAAGCCCGCTCGCAAGGTCGAGGCTGACACCGGATCGCCGAAGAACCTCCTGCGCGGCCTTGCGGCCAGAGCGACGACGCCGCTGTTGCCCGACGACTACCTGACGTTGCTCAACCCGTTGTGGTCCGCGCGCGAACTCCGCGGCGAGGTCGTTGACGTGCACAAGGAGACCGACGACACCGCGACGGTGACCATCCGGCCAGGATGGGGATTCACCGGGGACTATCAGCCCGGCCAGTATGTCGGCATCGGTCTGAGCGTCGACGGCAAGTGGCACTGGCGGTCCTACTCGCTGACCTCCATCCCGATCCGCGACAAGAAGCACATCTCCATCACCGTGAAGGCGACGCCGGAGGGCTTTCTGTCGACCCACCTGGTCAACGGCGTCGAACCTGGAACGATCGTTCGCTTGGCGTCGCCCAAGGGCGACTTCTCNTTGCCGGATCCGCCGCCGGCCAAGATGCTGCTCGTGACGGCGGGCAGCGGTATCACCCCCGTCATGGCGATGCTCCGNTCGATGACTCTTCGGGGGCAGACCTCCGACGTGGTTCACATCCACTCGGCGCCGTCGACGGACGCGGTGATCTTCCACGACGAACTGCAGGAACTCCACCGCAGCGAGGCGACCTACGAGCTCTTGCTCCAGCTGACCGAGGACATGGGCCATCTCGACTTCGAGTCCGACCTCGACCGGTTGGTGCCGGACTGGAAGGACAGACCGACCTGGGCCTGCGGGCCACCGGCGATGCTCGACACCTTGGAGAAGGTCTGGGCCGACGCCGGCGTACCCGAGGATCGGCTCCACATGGAGCGCTTCGTCATCGCCCGCACCGACAAGGGCGGTGAGGGTGGCACGGTGCGGTTCGCCATCTCCGACAAGACGATCGACGTGGACGGTGCCACGACACTGCTGGAGGCCGGCGAGAAGCTCGGCATCCAGATGCCGTTCGGCTGCCGGATGGGCATCTGCCAAACCTGTGTGTTGCCACTGGAATCCGGGAACGTCCGCGACATCCGCTCGGGCAACGAGCACGGTGAAGGCGATCGAATTCAAACCTGCATCTCCGCCGCATCCGGCGACTGCACCCTCAACATCTAAGGAGTCGGCATGGCCATCAGCGACATCAAGGAATACGCCCACCTCACCCCCGAGGACGTCGAGGAACTGGGTCGCGAACTCGACGCGATCCGAGCCGACATCGAGGAGTCTCGCGGCGCGCGCGACGCCCAGTACATTCGCAAGACCATCCAGCTGCAACGCGGTCTGGCCGCCTTCGGGCGGATCGCGCTCTTCGCCAGCCGCGACAAACTGGCCTGGACCGCAGGCACCGCCGCACTCGCCACGGCGAAGATCATCGAGAACATGGAGTTGGGGCACAACATCACCCACGGTCAGTGGGATTGGATGAACGACCCGGAGATCCACTCCACCGAGTGGGAGTGGGACACCACCTCACCGACTGCGCACTGGAAGAAGTCGCACAACTTCATCCACCACAAGTACACCAACATCGTCGGCTTGGACGACGACATCGGTTACGGGATCATGCGTCTCACGCGTGATCAGCGGTGGGAGAAGTGGATGATCGGCAACCCGATCTACAACATCATGCTCGGCACGCTCTTCGAATGGGGTGTGGCCCTGCACGGTGTGGAGACCACCAAGTGGCGCAAGGGCGAGAAGTCGATGGCCGAGGTGCGCAAGGATCTGCGGATCATCGGNAAGAAGGTCGCCAAGCAGGTCGGCAAGGACTACATCGTCTTCCCGGCGTTGACCGGACCGGCGTGGAAGCACACCCTCGGCGCCAACGCGGTGGCGAACCTGATCCGTAATTACTGGGCCTACATGGTGATTTTCTGTGGGCACTTCCCCGATGGCGCGGAGAAGTTCACCGAGCAGGAGTACGAGCAGGAGACCCAGGCCGAGTGGTATCTGCGTCAGATGCTGGGCTCGGCGAACTTTCATGCCGGCCCGGTGATGGCCTTCATGAGTGGCAACCTCTGCTACCAGATCGAGCACCACATGTTCCCCGATCTGCCGAGCAACCGGTACGCCGAGATCTCCGAACGCGTTCAGGCTCTGTGCGACAAGTACGACCTGCCCTACACCACGGGCCCGCTGTTGCGGCAGTACGGGCAGTCGTTCTGGACGATCCTGAAGTTGGCTCTGCCCAACAGGTTCCTCAAGGGCACCCCGGACGACGCGCCAGAGACCAACTCGGAGTTGAAGTTCCGGATCCGCGGCGGCATGCGGGACACCTTCGGGATCGATCCGGAGACTGGTCGGCGGCGGGGTCTGCGGACGGCGCTGAAGGAGATGAAGAACGACAAGGTGGCGGCGTAGCCCCACATCGGGCGAAGGTGGCGGCGTAGCCCCACATCGGGCG
>Ga0055540_1000435_pt1 | contig 33153 bp, 28 predicted proteins | sample AraplaCvi_mMS_r2_2_FD_55040 | JGI IMG/M metagenome (GOLD analysis project Ga0055540, IMG submission 55040) | Arabidopsis root microbial communities from North Carolina, USA - plate scrape MF_Cvi_mMS_r2 | ecosystem: Host-associated > Plants > Roots > Endosphere | place: USA: North Carolina
GTCAGCGTTCTCGGATTNCGCGAACATGCGAGTTGGGCGCTAGCGTCGGATACCTTGGAGTTCGTCGACCTCGAGGACATCTCTGGTGTCTTCCGGGAGCCTCTACCGCGAATCGGCCTTGATTCGCTGCCCCAGCAGGGGGCGTGGTTGCAGCCGTTCCGGCCGCTGTCCTCGCTACTTACCTCACGCTCGTGAACGATTGAGATCGAAGCAGCGGAGGTAGAGAGACTTGAAGAAGATCAGTTAGGAGCTCACGTGTTCGCCTGGTGGGGTCGGATGGTGTACCAATTCCGGTACTTGGTGATCGGGATCATGGTGGCGCTGTGCGTTGGCGGCGGCATCTACGGCGCGAGCCTGGGCCAGCACGTCACGCAGAGTGGGTTCTACGACGAGACCAGCCAGTCGGTCGCGGCGTCGGAACTGGCGGACGACGTCTACGGACGTGACCGCCTCAGCCACATCGTGGGCGTCCTGGACGCGCCGGAGGGCAAGAAGGCCAACGACCCGCAGTGGTCCAAGCAGGTCAAGAGCGAGCTGGACAAGGTGGTCGCCGACCACCCCGACCAGATCCTGTCGTGGCAGGGCTACCTGACCAACCCCACCGGCGACCCGACCACCAACAAGGCCCTTGCCAACGACGGCACCCGCACGTTCATCGTCATGCCCCTCAAGGGCGACGACGACGACACCATCCTCAAGAACTACAAGATCATCCAGCCCGACCTGCAGACCGTCGACGACGGCAAGATCCAGCTGGCCGGCTTGCAGCCCATCGCCAGCGAGCTGACCGGCACCATCGGCGACGACCAGAAGCGCGCCGAGGTCGCCGCGATTCCGCTGGTCGCCGTCGTGCTGTTCTTCGTCTTCGGCACCGTGATCGCGGCCAGCCTGCCCGCCATCATCGGTGGCCTGACCATCATGGGCGCGCTGGGCATCATGCGGTTGGCCGCCGAGTTCACCCCCGTGCACTTCTTCGCCCAACCGGTCGTGACGCTGATCGGTCTCGGCATCGCCATCGACTACGGCCTGTTCATCGTGAGCCGGTTCCGAGAGGAACTGGCCGAGGGGTACGACACCCCGGCGGCCGTGCGCCGCACGATGATGACCTCGGGTCGCACCGTCATGTTCTCCGCGGTGATCATCGTGGCGTCGTCGGTGCCGCTGCTGTTGTTCCCGCAGGGCTTCCTCAAGTCGATCACCTACGCCATCATCGCGTCGGTCATGCTCGCGGCGATCATGTCGAACACCGTGCTGATCGCCGCCCTGGCCGTCCTCGGCCACCGGGTCGACTCGATCGGCGTCGGGTCGCTGACCAAGTTCGCGATGCCCAACACCATCCACTCGGATCCGTCGAACCCGAAGAAGAACACCCTGGCCCTGGCCGCCATCCCGACGGGCATCCTGCTCCCGCCGATCGGCATCGCCGTCGGACACATCGCACGTCAACAGATCAAGAAGACGGGCGAGCAGGGTGACACGCTGGCCTACATCGGCCTGGTGTTCGCCTACCTCGGCCTCTACGGCGGCCTGGCCTACGGGTGCTACGCCCTGCGCGACGCAGGCGTCATCGAGGGCGCCCTGTTCTGGATCCTGCTGGGCATCGTAATCTTCTGCGCGACGGTCACCGCCATCCTCGTGCTGGCACGCTTCGTCCCGCTCATCCGCAGGATCACGCTGTGGTGGCTGAACTTCCTGGCCGAGAAGACCCAGAAGACCAAGACCCGCGAAGAGGTCGAGAAGGGCTTCTGGGGCACGCTGGTCAACAAGGTGATGAAGCGGCCGGGCGCCTTCGCCCTGCCCATCGTCATCGTGATGATCCTGCTGGTCATCCCGCTGGGTCAGCTGGCCCTCGGCGGCATCAGCGAAAAGTACCTGCCGCCGGACAACGCGGTGCGCCAGGCGCAGAACGCGTTCGACTCCAGCTTCCCCGGCTACCGCACCGAGAAGCTGACGCTCGTCGTCCAAGGCGCGACGCCCGAACAGCTCGCCCAGGTCAAGAACGAAGCCGCGCAGGTCAGCGGGTTCACCGGCACCTGGGACGAACGTCCCGTCGCGCCGGACGTCAAGGATCCGAAGATCCCGATCGGCACCGACGGACAACCGCATCCCTGCCTGTCCAAGGACCTGCCCTGCGTCCTGCAGAACGGCCTCGAGGTACGCAACGACGCGGCCAAGAAGATCGACGAGCTGCGCAACATCTCCGCACCCAAGGGCGTGACGATCTGGGTCGGCGGTACACCCGCGCTGGAGCAGGACAGCATCCACAGCCTGTTCGCGAAGCTGCCGCTCATGGTGGTCGTGCTGATCCTGACCACCACGGTGCTGATGTTCCTGGCGTTCGGCTCGCTGGTGCTGCCCATCAAGGCGGCGCTGATGAGCGCGCTCACGCTCGGTTCGACGATGGGCATCCTGACCTGGATGTTCGTCGACGGCCACGGCTCGGGACTGATGAACTACACGCCGCAGCCCCTGATGGCACCGATGATCGGTCTGATCATCGCCGTCATCTGGGGTCTGTCCACGGACTACGAGGTGTTCCTGGTGTCTCGAATGGTGGAGGCCCGCGCGCGCGGGCTCTCCACCGCCGAGGCCATCCGCGTCGGCACCGCGACGACGGGCCGGTTGATCACCGGCGCCGCCCTCATCCTCGCGGTCGTGGCGGGCGCGTTCGTGTTCTCCGACCTGGTGATGATGAAGTACCTGGCGTTCGGCCTGCTGCTGGCGCTGCTGCTCGACGCCACGATCATCCGGATGTTCCTGGTCCCGGCGATCATGAAGATGCTGGGCGACGACTGCTGGTGGGCCCCGCAGTGGATGAAGCGCATCCAGGAGCGCCTGGGTCTGGGCGAGGTCGAGCTGCCCGACGAGCGCAAGCGGCCCACGGCCCGCGAAGCCGAGGTCGACTCCGAGGCCCTCGTCGGCGCCGGTGCACCCATGCGTGCGCTCCCCCCGCACGATCCCACTCACCCGCAGCCCGGTCCGCGGTCGGTCACCACCGGCAAGGTCGCCCCGCAGCGGGTCAGTCCTCCGTCGGCAGCCGGCACCACCCGCCTCCCGACGGCACCGCCCGCACCGGCAGCCGAGCCGCCGACGACCGCGATTCCCACCCAGCGGCCTGCCACCCCAGGCGACCAGACCACCCGGATGCCGGCCCCGGCCGACGTGCCGACGACGCGCACCCCGCGCGTGGACCCCGCCCGCACCGCCACCCCGGCGCGCGGATCGGCTCCGCGTGGATCGGGCGCCGCCGGCAGCCGGGAGATCGAGTCCTGGCTGGGCGATCTGCGGGGCGGTGCCCCGCAGGGTGAGGGGAAGCGCCCACCGACGGCCGGTCGACGTCAGCCCCCGCCACCGGCCGCCGAGCCGCCGACCACCGCGATTCCCGTGTCCCGGCCGGCGGACGCCGATCAGACCGAGAAGATCGACACCCGTGCGGCCGCCGAGGACGCTCCCAAGCGTCGCGGCGGCGGCATGAGCGCCGCGGACCTGCTGCGTCGGGAAGGTCGGCTCTAGCCCTCCGTCGGCTCGGCGTCCTTGGGCCGCAGCTCGTCGCTCGCGCCGGCGACGGGTGGCCCCGTGTCGGCGGCCAGCGCGGCCTCCTCGGCGGCTGGGTCGTCGGCCAGCAGCACGCGCATCGCGCTGTTGACCACGGCGACGATCGGCACCGCCAGCAGCGCGCCGACGATGCCTGCGGTGACGCCGCCGGCGGTGATGGCCAGCACCACCGCCAAGGGATGCAGCGACACGGCCCGACCCATCACCAACGGCTGCAGCACGTGCGCCTCGAGTTGCTGCACGGCGATGATCAGACCAAGGGTGATCAGTGCGTACACCCAGCCCTTGGCGATCAGCGCGACGATCACGGCCAGCCCGCCGGTGAGCACCGCGCCGACCAGCGGAATGAACGCACCCAGGAACACCAGCGACGCCAGCGGCAACGCCAGCGGGATGCCCATGATCGCCAGGCCCGTGCCGATGCCCACCGCGTCGACGAACGCCACCAGGAACGTGGCGCGCACGTACCCGATCAGCGAGTGGAAACCGGCCCGGCTGGCGTCGCGCACCCGCCCACGGACGGTCGTCGGGAAGATCTTGGTCACGAACGCGAAGATGTGGCGGCCGCCCTGCAACAGGAAGATCAGGGTGAACAGCATCAGNANTGCGCCGGTGACGATCTCGGTGATGGTGCCCGCCGTCGACAGCGCGCCGCTGGTCAGCTTGGACTGGTTGTCCTTGAGCGCGTTGATCGCCGTGTCGGTCGCACTCTTGATCTGGTCGTTGCTGAAGTGCGCGAGCAGTCCGGTGTTCAGCGAGTTGCGGGCGTTGGTGATGCTCAGGGTCACCTGGTCGACCAGCGCGGGAGCGCCCTGGATGAACTGGCTGACGACGAAGGTCAGGAGGCCGCCGACCACCACGATGCTGCCGACGATGACGGCCGCCACGGCCGCACCCCTCGGCAGCCCCCGACGGTCGAGGTAGTCGACGAGCGGCAGCAACATCGCGGTCACCATCGTCGCGAGCAACACCGGCACCACGATCACCTCGAGGCGCGACACCACCCAGACGACGGCGACCAGGGCGCCAAGGATGATCAGCAGCCGCCACGACCACGCGGCGGTCTTGCGGACGATGGGGTGCACCGACGCGTCGGCCACCGAATCGAGTGAGGTCGAGGGCGGCGACGCGGGGCGCTCTGGCATCCCGGTAGCGTAACGACTCGCCGTGCCAGTTCTGGCAAAGCTCGCCGGGCGGTGGGGCGCCGTTACCCTGTACCCGTGTCGCAGGATGCCGTTCACGGCGGGAGCGAAGCGACTCCGGGCACGAGCGGAGCGACCGGAGAATCGACACCGGCGTGCCGTCCCCGCGGAAAGTACTGGTGGGTGCGCTGGCTGCTGGTTGGCGTCGCCGTCAGCGTGCTCGCCGTCGAGGTGGTGCTGGTCTGGGACCAGCTCGCCAAGGCCTGGCGGAGCCTGCTGTCGGCGAATTGGTGGTGGGTCCTGGCCGCCGCCTTCGCGGCGTTGGCCTCGATGCACAGCTTCGCCCAGATCCAGCGCACGCTGCTGAAGTCCGCCGGCGTCGTCGTCCGGCAGTGGCGTTCGGAGGCCGCCTTCTACGCCGGCAACGCGCTGTCGACGACGATGCCGGGCGGCCCGGTGCTCTCGGCGACCTTCGTGTACCGGCAGCAACGGCTGTGGGGCGCCTCGCCCATGGTTGCGTCGTGGCAGCTGGTCATGTCGGGTGTCCTCCAGGTCGTCGGCCTGGCGCTGATCGGCCTGGCGGGCGCCTTCCTGCTGGGGGCCAGCAAGAATCCGCTGTCGCTGATCTTCACTCTCGGCGGGTTCCTCGCCCTGCTGGTCCTCGCGCAGTCCGTGGCCGCCAACCCCCAGCAGATCGACGGCATCGGCGTGCGAGTGCTGTCGTGGATCAACTCCCTGCTGGGCAAGCCCGCCGACACGGGTCTGACGAAGTGGCGCGAGATCCTCTGCCAGCTCGAATCGGTCAGCATGAGCCGACGGACCCTGGGGACGGCGTTCAGTTGGTCGGTGTTCAACTGGGTCGCCGACGTGGCCTGCCTGGCGTTCGCCGCCTACGCCGCCGGCGGCAAACCGTCGTTGGCGGGTCTGACGGTCGCCTACGCGGCGGCGCGGGCGGTCGGCTCCATTCCGTTGATGCCCGGCGGGCTCCTGGTCGTCGAGGCGGTTCTGGTGCCGGGTCTGGTGTCCAGTGGGATGACGCTGGCGTCGGCGATCTCGGCGATGCTGATCTACCGGCTGGTGAGCTGGATCTTCATCTCCTCCATCGGCTGGGTGGTGTTCTTCTTCCTGTTCCGCACCGAGAGCGCCATCGACCCGGACGCCGCGCCCGAGGCCGGCGGGGCGACACCCGCGGAGTTCAGCCCCGACCCCGAGGCACCCTATGACCCCGAGACGCCGGGTGCTCCCGAGACGACGGTTGCAGCCGAGACGACGCACGACCCGGAACCGGGCCGCGATTCCGAGGACCGGCCATAGGATCGGCGGATGCACCGCATCGGCTCCGGCACCGTCGCGATCCTCACCGTGGCCGCGCTGCTGACGGCGTGCGGCAGCCTGACTCAGGGCCCGCCCACCTCCAGCAGCGCCGCCCGGCCGTCCGCGGCGACACCGACGACGACTCCGTCGGTCGCCGCGGCCACCCCGATCCTCGCGAACGTCGTCGCCGCACCCGTGCCGGTGCCGACCACCGACGGCAAGCGCCACCTCGCCTACGAGGTGGCGCTGACCAACGCCCTCGACGGTGACGTGACGCTGAAGTCGTTGTCGGTCAAGGCCGGAACCACCGACCTGCTGACCCTGACGGGCGACGGTCTGGCCTACTGGATGCGCGCGCTCGGGGCCACCCAGACCCCCACCACGACGCTCGGGCCCGGCCGGGCCGGCATCGTCTGGCTCGACGTGGTCCTCGACCAGTCCGCACCCGTGCCGACCGAGCTGTCGCACACCATCGTCGCCGACCTGGCCAAGCCCATGCCACCGCTGCTGCCGGCGACCGTGACCGAGAACGTTGCGCCCGTGACGGTCTCCACCCAGAAGCCCGTGGTCATCTCCCCGCCGCTGTACGGTCCACGCTGGCTGGACGGCAACAGCTGCTGCGACATGACGGCCCACCGGATGGCGCTCAACCCGCTCGACGGAAGCCTTTGGGCCGCCGAACGATTCGCCGTGGACTACGTCCAGCTCAGCGCCGACGGCACCATCTTCTCCGGCGATCGCGCGCGGCCCGAGAGCTACCCCTACTTCGGCGCCGACATCCACGCGGTCGCCGACGGGCCCGTCGTCGCCGTCCTCGACGGGCTGCCGGAGCAGGTGGCCGGCACCAGTCCCACCGGCCTCCCCCTCGACCAGTACGCCGGCAACCACGTGGTGCAGGACATCGGTGACGGCAACTTCGCGTTGTACGCACATCTCAAGACCGGCAGCGTGAAGGTCAAGCCCGGTGACGCGCTCACCACGGGTCAGGTCATCGCCAACCTCGGCAACACCGGCAACACCGACGCCCCGCATCTGCACTTCCACGTCATGAGCACATCGGACCCGTTGCGGTCCAACGGTTTACCGTTCACGTTCAAGAACTTCACCCTCGACGGAAGACTGGCCTCGATGGACGCCCTGGACCCCCTACTCACGGGCCGACCCGCGCCGATGGCGCCGGATGCGACCCCGCGTGACGAGAAGGACCTCAGCCCGTTGGTACTCGACGTGATGACCTATGCCGCAGGCTGACCGCAGGACAGTGGCCGCCGCCGCCGCGGCCGACGCCCTGTGCGTGCTGGTGTTCTGCACCATCGGCAGGCGCAGTCACGCCGAGGGCATCACCGTGGCGGGCGTTGCCGAGACGGCGTGGCCGTTCCTGGCGGGCACCGCGATCGGATGGCTGGCGGCCAGGGCATGGCGCCAGCCGACGACGCCGGCGCCCACCGGGATCGTCGTCTGGCTCAGCACCGTCGTCGTCGGGATGGCCTTGCGCAGGGCCACCTCCGCAGGCACGGCACTCAGCTTCGTGGTGGTCGCTTCGCTTTCGACCGCCATCCTGCTACTCGGTTGGCGCCTCGGCGCAAGGGTCCTGGCTCGCCGCTGAACGCATCGTCGGCTTCCGAATCCGATTCCGGCTCAGGCGACGTCGACACCGTCAACGTCGCGCGCAGACCGCCGAGCGGCCCCTCGGACAACTCGATGCCGCCGCCGTGCAGCTGCGCCTGCTGAGCCACCAGCGCCAGCCCCAACCCGGATCCGCCCGGGGCCGCCGTACTGCCGCGGGCGAACCTACCCATGACGAACTGATGCTCGTCGGCGGGCAGCCCGCAGCCGTCGTCGTCGACGACGATGGTGAGCACCTCGCCGCGCCCGTCTCCCACCGCATGACGGCGCGCGGCCAGCACGATCGTCGTCGCCCCACCATGCGCAATCGCGTTGCGCACCAGGTTGTCCACCGCAAGCCGCAGCCCCCCGGGCCAGCCCCAGATCGCACCGATGGCGTCGTCGCTCTGCACGACGATCTCCACCTCTCCCGCCCTGGCGTTCTCCCGGGCCACCCGGTCGAGCATGTCGGTGACGTCGATCAGCTCGCGGTCCTCGACCTGGGCGAGCTGACCCGACGCGAGCTGGCCGAGCGCAGTGATGATGGCCTCCACCCGCCGCTGGGCGCGCGCGAGGTCGCCGACGACTTCGTCGCGTTCGTCGGCGGGCAGGTCGTGGATGCGCAGCGTGTCGAGATCGGCGCGCATCGCGGTCAGCGGCGTGCGTAGCTCGTGGGCTGCGTTGGCCGCGAAGTCCTGGGCTGCCTGAAGGGAATTCGTGGTGGCGAGCTGGGCCGCGGCGAGGCGCTCGAGCATGCCCGCCATCGCGTCGGAGAGTTCCTCGGCCTCCCGTGCGCCCTTCACCGCCGTCATCCGGTCGCTGCCCTTGCCGAGCCGCATCGTCTGCTCGGTGAGCCGGCGCAACGGCCGGATCGCCGGACCCGCCAGCATCCAACCGAGCCCACCCGCGATGAGCACGGTGACGACGCCGACCGCCGTGTAGAGCGGAATTCGCGCCCGGTTCAACAGGATGCTGTCGGCGCGGATGCCCACGGACATCAGCACCCCGCCCTGCTGGTCGACCGGGATGGTGCGCACGCGGTATTCGACGTCGTTGACCTCGACGGTCTCGGTGCCGGGCGGCAGCTGGGGCAGCTGGAAGCCCCGCTGGAACACCACCTGCCCCGACGACCGTGACCGCCCGGTCTGCAGCACGCCGTTGGTCTGGTCGTAGACGCTGGCGTCGACGATCGAGTCCAGCCGCCGGTCGAGCTGGGCGGCGTCGTTGTTGGCCAGCACCACCGACGTCAGGACGGTGAACACCGCAACCACCGCGGCGGCCGCGGCGGCCGACGCCAGCGCGACGCGCGTGCGCAGGGACGCGGACCTGCCAAGGCGATGCAGCTGCACCTCAGGGCTCGTCGCGCAGGACGTATCCGATCCCGCGGACGGTATGGATCACCCGGGGGTGGCCCTCGCGTTCCAGCTTCCGCCGCAGGTAGCTGATGAAGACGTCGGCGACGTTCGTGTCGACCTCGAAGTCGTACCCCCACACCAGCTCGAGCAGCCGCTGCCGGGTCAACACCACACCCGCATTCTCCGCGAGGACCGCCAGCAGGTCGAACTCCCGCTTGGTCAGCTCGGCGCGCTCGCCCTCGACGAACACCAGCCGCCTGGCCGTGTCGATGGTCAGGTGGCCGACGGTCATGGTGTCCGGCGAGCGCTCCGACAGGCTCGACCGGCGAAGGAGCGCGTGCAACCTGGCGACCAGCTCACCGAGGTCGAACGGCTTGGTCAGGTAGTCGTCGGCACCGGCCTCGAGCCCGGCGATCCGGTCGTTGACCGTGTCACGCGCGGACAGCACGCAGATCGGAATGTCGTTGCCGAGCGCTCGCAGCGCCGTCACGACCGCGACGCCGTCGAGTTCGGGCATCTGCACGTCGAGGACCAACGCGTCGTGTGACTCGTTGGACAGCAGCCGCAGGGCTTCCTTGCCCGTCGCCGCAACCCGCACGTCGAAGCCCGAGTGCCGCAGTCCGCGAGACACGGAGGTCCGGACGTCGGGGTCGTCGTCGACCATCAACACCGTGCGACCCGCGCCCTCCAGCGCGGTTGGTTCCGCCACCCGCACCCGGGTTACGGAATTGCAGGCGCGGGAGCGGCGCCGCAGCGATTCTTCAGGTCGACGAGAGGCTGACGGATGCCCGTCAGATCGGCCTTGGGTCCCGGGTTGGCGTCCATGTAGTCGGCCACCTTGGTGCGAACCTCGTCGCGGGGCAGACCTTCGAGACTGGTGAAGAAGTAGTTCACGTCGGGGTGGGTGAACAGGTAGGCCGACGTCGACGCCGAGACACCCGACGCCACGCCTGCGAGGTCCGCGGCCGAGCAATTCGGGGGGTTCAGGGCGGGATCATCTGCCAGGGCAGACGGCAGCGCTCCGAACAACATCGCGCCTGCGATCGCGCTGGCGCCCATGGCGCCAGCTACCGCACGTCGCCCAGCTCGGGCCGAGATCGACATGATCAAGCTCCTTCTTCGAATGTGCACAGTTCTCCACGATGCCGTGGCCACCACGCCTCCGCGCGGTTACCGACATCGGAAAGCTAAGCAGAATCGGTCGCGAGTTTCTCGCCTTGCGTGCAATCGAGCGCCGAAACGGTCGAAGATCCAGTTCACGTCGACCTCGTGAACACGCCGAAGGGTGACTGCGGACTACCTGGGAGTAGTCGTCGCGGGTCCTGGCAGCGGACCGGTGCCCGGCGCCACCACGGCGGCGGGCGACGACGGGCTCGCCGGCGACGTCCCGGGAACACCGGTGTTCTGCGCATTCGACAGCGGACTTGGCAAACTCCCCGGCACGGCGCCAGCCTGCGCTTGCGCGCCCTGCAGCAGACCCATCACCTGCGGCAGGGTCAGCGGCAGCCGGCAGCGGGCCGACAACCCCTGCAGCGGAGCCTGCAACGCCTGCATGTCCTTGGCGGCCTGAGGGTTGGCGTCGAAGTACGTCTTGAGTGCCACCAGCGACTGCGGGCCCGATTGCTGCTGCGAGATGGTGGTCAGCGCGGCGTTGGTCTGCGGATGCGCGTCGAGGTAGTTGCCCGTGGAGGTGGCCACCGACCCGATCGTGCGTGCCACCTCGCTGGCCGCACAGGGATCGGCCGCCGCGGTGGCCGACGGAGTGGACGGCGTCGCGATGGCGGCCATGACGGCACCACCCACGGCGGATGCAGCGAACACGCCACCCAGGCAGCGCCGCACGGCGGAGGTGGTCTTCATGGGTGACTCCTTCGCGAATACACGGGACCAATTGCCACGTGGACTCACGTTTACGAGCAATTGGCACCTCGACCCAGACACGGTCACGGCCATGATGCCACCTTCGACGGCGTGGCTACCAATCGGCACAGCAAATACCCAGGTCGGCGCGCCGCAGGCCGGCGAGCACCTCCCGCGGTCGCGAGGGTCGGCAACCCTACCTCGTGCTGCGGTACGCTCCGTTTTGAAACGCAGGAGCAACCCGGGGAGTTAGGCAGGGCCAGCCATCCAGCAGTTCATGTTGCGGTTGAGCAGCAAGCTGCGTAGATACCGCTGGGCAGTCTTCGTCGCGTGGCTGCTCCTGGTGCTTCCGTCGATATACCTGGCGCTCAACCAGTCGGGCAACCTCACCGGCGGCGGTTTCGAAGTAGCCGGCTCACAATCGCTGAGCGTCGAGCACGCCATTCAGGACCACTACCCGGACCAGGGTGCCTCGCCGCTGGCCCTGGTCGCCGCGCCCCGGGCGGACGCCTCCTTCGACGACATGACGGCGGCGGTCGCGCAGCTCGAGCGCATCGCGGCCGAGGTCCCCAGCGTCAAGGTGATGCCCAACCCGCAGCAGCCGCCACCGCAGCCGGACCGGCCGTACGTCGTCTCCCTGCAGACGGACTTCAACAGCGGCAGCTCCGACGTGGCGAAACAGCTGCGCAAGAAGGTCGGCATCGACGGCGACCAGCCAGGACAGATCGAGAACGGCCACGTCAAGCTCTACGTCATCGGCCAGGGCGCACTCGGTGCCGCGGCCAGCGAGGCCACCAAGCACGACATCGCCCAGGCCGAGAAGTGGAACCTGCCGATCGTCCTGATCGTGCTGCTGGCGGTCTTCGGCTCACTCGCGGCCGCCGCGGTGCCCCTGGTCCTCGGCATCTGCACGGTGGTCGTGACCATGGGGCTGGTCTATCTGCTGGCGATGGTCACCCAGATGTCGGTGTTCGTGACCTCGACGGTGTCGATGTTCGGCATCGCGCTGGCCGTCGACTACTCCCTGTTCATCCTGATGCGGTTCCGGGAGGAGTTGCGCTCGGGCCGCGAACCGGCGCAGGCCGCCGACGCCGCCATGGCGACCTCGGGTCTGGCCGTGCTGCTGTCGGGCCTGACGGTGATCGCCTCGGTGACCGGCATCTACCTGATCCACACGCCCGTGCTGACGTCGATGGCCACCGGCGCGATCCTGGCCGTCGCGCTCGCCGTCCTGACCTCCACCACGCTGATCCCCGCGGTCCTGGCCACCTTCGGCAAGGCCGCCTCCAAGCGCTCGTCGTACCTGCACGTCTCGCGTCGACCCGAGACCACGCAGTCGAGGTTCTGGACCCGCTGGGTGGGCTGGGTGATGCGGCGGCAGTGGATCTCCGCTCTCGGCGCGACGGTGGTGCTGGTCGCGTTGGCCACCCCGGCGTTCGCGATGACGCTGGGCAACAGCCTGCAACGCCAGTTCGCCCCCACCCACGAAATTCGCGGCGGCATCAGCGCGGCCGCCCAGGCTCTCGGCCCCGGCGCGCTCGGACCGATCAAGGTGCTGGTCACCTTTCCCGACGGCAACGCCAACGGGTCGCAGAACACCGGTGCGCTCGACGCGCTGCAGCAGAAGACGAGCCAGGGGCCCGACGTCGCGACGGTGTCTCCCCCGGTGTTCGCCAACGACAACCGCAGCGCACTGCTGTCGGCGGTGCTGTCGATCGACCCGGAGGACCCGGCGGCGCGCGACACCGTCGACTGGCTGCGTGCGGAGTTGCCGGCCGCGGCGGGCCCGGGCGCCGTCGTCGACGTCGGTGGTCCGACGGCGCTGCTCAAGGACTTCGACCGACGCGTGGCCACCACGCAGCCGATGGTGTTCGTGTTCGTCGCGCTGATCGCGTTCGTCATGCTGTTGATCTCGATCCGCTCGGTGTTCCTGGCGTTCAAGGGCGTCCTGATGACGTGCCTGTCGGTGGCGGCGGCCTACGGCAGCCTCGTCGTGGTGTTCAAGTGGGGGTGGCTGGAGGCGCTGGGGCTCGAACCGCTCGGCTCGCTGGACAGCACCATCCCGCCGTTGGTCCTCGCGATGACCTTCGGCTTGTCGATGGACTACGAGATCTTCCTGCTCACCCGGATCCGCGAGCGCTTCCTGCAGACGAACAACACGCGCGACGCCGTCGCCTACGGCGTGAGCACCAGCGCCCGCACGATCACCAGTGCCGCGCTGATCATGATCGCGGTGTTCATCGGTTTCGCCTTTGCGGGCATGCCGCTGGTCGCCCAGCTCGGCGTGGCGTGCGCCGTCGCGATCGCCGTGGACGCGACGATCGTCCGCCTGGTCCTGGTGCCGGCGCTGATGGCGATGTTCGCGCAGTGGAACTGGTGGCTGCCCAGCTGGCTGGATCGCATCCTGCCGTCGGTCGACTTCGAGAAGCCGCTGCCCAAGGCCGACATCGGCGACCTCGTCGTCATCCCGGAGGACATCTCCACGATGGGGCCGTCGGGAGCCGACATCCGTAGCGTCGTGAAGTCCGCGGCGAAGCTCAAGACGCTGGCGCCGCAGACCGTCACCGTGGCCGACCCGCTGGCCTTCAGCGGGTGCCTGCCGCTCGGCGGATCGATCGCCGCGCACGTCAAGGGGGGTGACGAACCGCTGGCCAAGCTCCGCCCCGGCGACACCCTGCGTCTCAACACCGCCCACCAGGGGACGGGCCGCACGGGGCGCATCGCCTTGGCGAGGAACGGCAAGAACGGCGGCCGGTTCTTCCCCCGTCAGCCCGTGCACCCGGTGACGATGTGGCGCGGCCGCCTCGCGGTGGCCCTCGACGCCCTCGCGACCGCGGCCGACGAAGACCGGCCCACGGTCCGACGGCGCAGCCCGATGGAGACCACCAACGTTCTGTTGCCGACCGGCGACCGCCTGGAGATCCCTACCGGCGCCGAGACCCTGCGGCTCAAGTGCTACCTGATCATGTGCCGCAACAACGCCAGGGACTACGCAGAGTTTGCCGATCTGGTCGAGTCCATGGAGACTCAAACCGCGGCGGTGGTACTGGCCGAAATGGACCGGTACTACTCTGGGGAACGGTTGAGAAGCCAGTGGGTGGCTACCCAACTCGTACGGCGGTTGGCCGACCCACACCCGTCGGACGACGACGAAGACTGGATGGGCGCCGAGGCGGAGTCCGACTGGGCACACGTCCGGCAGCGCTGCTTGTCAGTGGCGGTTGCGATGTTGGAGGAGGCGAGGTGACGTTGACTTCGGATACGCGGGGCGATGCCGCCGGTCGCCCCAGGCCCGCGGCGAATGCACCCAGGAGGCGCCCCGCCGTCGACCAGCGGCCCGTCGAATTCTGGCCCACGTCGGCCATTCGCGAGGCACTGGAGACCGACGACCTGACCGTCTGGCAGCGCATCGTCGTCGCCATCAAGCGCGACCCGTACGGCAGAACCGCCCGCCAGGTCGAAGAGGTGCTCGACAACGCGCCCCCCTACGGGGTGTCCAAGGCGTTGGACGAGGTACTCAGCCGCACCCGCGCTCACCTCGAGGCCAACGAGTGCGCTGAGGTGGGCCGCCACATCCACATGCTGCTCCAGCGCTCCGGCCTCGGCCAGGACGAATTCGCTTCGCGGATCGGCATTCCGGCCGACCAGTTCGCGGCCTACCTGCAGGGCACGAACAGCCCGGCGGCGTCACTCATGATCAGGATGCGCCGGTTGTCCGACCGCTTCGCCAAGATGCGCAACGGTCAGCCCGACTGACTAGCGGGAGTTGATCGGCGACAGATCGTCGACCAGCCAGCGCCCGTCTTGCTTGAGCAACGAAACCCGCAGTGGCAGAGCCACGGTGGCGGGTTGCTTGCCGGGGGCGTTCTGGGTGCCTCGCATGACCACCGCGACGACCGCGGCTTGCGGGCCGATCGCCTCGACGCCCGCTGAGACCGTGCTGGCCGAGACCGTCAGCCCCTTGCCCGTCAAATCCTTTGCCATCGAGTCGAATTCGCCGCGGAAGCCGTCGGCCCCCTTCGACGTCATCATCGCCGTGAGGCGGTCGACGTTGGCGCTCGGGTTCTGCGGGGTGAACGTCGCCGACGCCTCGGCCGCACTGCTGGCGATGCCGACCACCTCGGCCATGTCGCGGTTCATCTGCGCTTCCGGCGCCGCCCATCGCGTGTAGCCGACCACGACCGCCGCCGCCAGGGCGACGGTGGCGAGCCCGACCACGGCCAACCGGAGACCCGGACCGTCGTCGTCGGTGCCGACCGTGACACCGTCGCGTCGCCACAACACCGTGTTGACCACGACGCCCTGGACGATCAGCAGGCACAGCACCGAGCACACCGACACCCACCACAGCGGCCAGGCCAGCGCGACGCCGAGGTAGACCAGCGCCAGGATCGCGGCCAGCGGGGCGAGCACGTCGAACGCGAGCACNCGGAAACGGTTCCTCATCGAATGGTCTCCAGCCGCGACACCAGCAGCTTGCCCTCGACGTCGGAGATGGCCAACCTCAGCGCCCAGTGCACGGTCAGCGGCTTGGCACCCACGTTCTGGCTGACCGACGTGGCTACGACGAGGACGTTGTCCGTGCGCGACGACACCGTGGCCAGCTCGGGCTGCGGAACCGGCGGCAGCCCCGGGTCACCGGGCTTGGCGTGGAACAGGGATTCGATGGCCACCGACTCCACCTGGCCGACGGTCTGGGACTGCAGTTTCTGCACCACCTGGCTGAACGGCTCGACCGCGGTCTCGAAGTTCGCGTTGAGCTGTCCGACGGTGCCGTCGTGCAGGGTTCGCATGCTCTGGACGACCGTGCCGGAGTTCATGTTGATCAGCACGCCGGTCCAGTCGGCTGCGGCCTGCAGCACGCGGGTCTGATGGGCCCGCTCGTCGACGTCGTGGCGGTGACCGTTCCACAGCAGCACCGCCAGGACGACCGCCGCCACCGAGACGAGGCCGAGCACTGCGGAGCCGATCCCGAACCCGCTCGGGCCACCGCTGGCGGGCGGGGTGGGCTCGTCGTCGAGCTGGTCTGGCATGGCCGTGAGGGTACCCGGCTCCCCGAGACGTCTGCGGCTGGCAGGATGGTCGAGTGACGTTAGAAGCTGCCCACTCCGGCATCGACCTGTCCTTCGTCGACGGCGACACCCGCCCGCAAGACGACCTCTTCGGCCACGTCAACGGCCGCTGGCTGACCGACTACGACATTCCCGCCGACCGTGCCACCGACGGTGCCTTCCGGCTGCTCGCCGACCGGGCCGAGGAACAGGTCCGGGACTTGATCGTCGAGGCCAGCAAGCTGCACGCGGACCCGGGCACCGACGAGCAGCGCGTCGGCGACCTGTACGGCAGCTTCATGGACACCGACGCGGTCGCCCGAATCGGCGTCGCGCCGCTGCGCGACGAACTGGCGACGATCGACGAGGCCGCCGACCGCACCGCCCTGGCGGCGGTCCTCGGCGGGTTGCAGCGCACCGGCGTCGGCGGCGGCACCGGCCTGTACGTCGACACCGACTCCAAGGACTCCACGCGCTACCTGCTGCACCTGTCGCAGTCCGGGCTCGGCCTGCCCGACGAGTCGTACTACCGCGACGTCCAGCACGCCGCCATCCTGGCCGCCTATCCCGCCCACATCACGCGAATGCTGGCACTCGCGCTCGGCGAGGAGCCACAGCCCAACGAATGGGAGGCCACGGCCGCCCGAATCGTGGCACTGGAAACCAAGATTGCCGCCGCGCACTGGGACGTGGTGAAGCGCCGCGACGCCGACCTGACCTACAACCTGCGTACGTTCGCCGACCTCGTCACCGAGGCGCCGGGGTTCGACTGGGCGGCGTGGATCACCGCGATCGGCACCACCCCGGAAGCGGCCGCCGAGGTCGTCGTGCGTCAGCCCGACACCCTGACCGCGTTCGCGGCGCTGTGGGCCGACGGGGACCTCGAGGATTGGAAGTGGTGGCTGCGGTGGCGCGTGATCAGCTCGCGGTCGGCGATGCTCACCGACGAACTGGTCGCCGAGAACTTCGACTTCTACGGTCGCACCCTGAGCGGCACCGAGGAGATCCGCGACCGCTGGAAGCGCGGCGTGGCACTGGTCGAGAACCTGATGGGCGACGCCGTCGGGAAGCTTTACGTGGAGCGGCACTTCCCGCCCGACGCCAAGGCGCGGATGGACGAGTTGGTCGCCAATCTGCGGGAGGCGTACCGCGTCAGCATCAACGACCTGGAGTGGATGACGCCGGAGACGCGTGAGCGGGCGCTGGCCAAGCTGGACAAGTTCACGCCCAAGATCGGCTACCCGGTGCGGTGGCGAGACTACCCGGATCTGGTGATCGACCGGACCGATCTGTACGGAAACTACAAGCGCGGCAACGCCTCCGGTTACGACCGCGAGCTGGCGAAGCTCGGCGGCCCGGTGGACCGTGACGAGTGGTTCATGACGCCGCAAACCGTGAACGCCTACTACAACCCGGGCATGAACGAAATCGTCTTCCCCGCAGCAATTCTGCAGCCGCCGTTCTTCGACGCCGAGGCCGACGACGCCGCCAACTACGGGGGCATCGGCGCGGTCATCGGCCACGAAATCGGCCACGGGTTCGACGACCAGGGCGCCAAGTACGACGGCGACGGGAACCTCGTCGACTGGTGGACCGACAGCGATCGCACCGAATTCGGTTCGCGCACCGAGGCGTTGATCGCCCAGTACGAGAAGTACGTTCCGCGCCAGCTCGGCGACGGGCAGCACGTGAACGGCGCCTTCACCGTCGGCGAGAACATCGGCGATCTCGGTGGCCTGTCGATCGCCCTGCTGGCCTACGAGCTGTCACTGGACGGCAAGCCCGCACCGGTGATCGACGGGCTGACGGGCGTGCAGCGGGTGTTCTACGGCTGGGCGCAAGTGTGGCGCACCAAGTCTCGCGACGCCGAGGCCATCCGTCGGCTCGCGATCGACCCGCACTCCCCGCCGGAGTTCCGGTGCAACGGCATCGTCCGCAACCTCGACGCGTTCTACGACGCGTTCGAGGTGGCCGAGTCCGACGAGTTGTACTTGGATCCGGCTCAGCGCGTGCACATCTGGAACTAGAGCTCGCGAAACGACGAACGGCCGCCCCGATCGGGGCGGCCGTTCGGTACGTCTGGGGTGTTACATCTGCCAGTCCTGCGCGCCGTCGTTCTGGCTGTAGGTGCCGACGGAGTTCTTCACGACGATGGGGTCACCACTGCCGAAGTTGTCGAAGAACCACTGGGCATTTGCCGCGCTGAGGTTGATGCAGCCGTGGCTGACGTTGCGCTTGCCCTGGTCGGCCACCGACCACGGCGCGCTGTGGACGAAGTTGCCGCTGTTGTCGATGCGGACCGCGTTCTGCACCGTCAGCTTGTAGCCCTGGGCCGACGTGTTGTCGACGCCGTAGGTGGCGGAGTCCATCACGATGCTCGGGAACTTCTCCAGCACGTAGTAGGTACCGTTCGGGGTGTCGTGACCGGTCTTGCCCATCGACACCGGGAACGTCTTCTCCAGCGTGCCGTTGCGGACGATCTGCATCTGGTGGGTGTTGTTGTCCACCGTCGCCACCAGGGACTCACCGGTGCGGAAGCTCGACTTGGCCCCGCCTGCGTCGATGTTGACCGTCGTGTTCGCCGGCCAGAAGTCGATCGGACGCCAGCGCAGCTGGGTGTCGCTGAGCCAGTAGAACTTGCCCGGCACGGCGGGGACCGACGACACGTGCACCGCGGCCTGGGCCATCTGACGGTCGGCAATGGGCCGGGCGAAGTTGATCGCGATCGGCTTGGCGACGCCCACCATCGAACCGTTGCTCGGGTTGAACGACGGCGGCGCGAAGACCGGCGGGCCGGTGTAAGGCGTCGGATCCTGACCGGCGGGCGTGCCCTCGGGGATCACGGCCGGTGCGGCCAGCGGGTTGAACGGCGCGGGGGCGTTGGGGTCTGCGGGCGGCGGGAAGCCGAACGGCAGCGGCGCGGGTGGTGGCGGTGCCACGTCCCCGAACGGGGGCGGGGCCGGCTGCTCGACGGGCAACGAGTCGATCGCCGCCGGATCGGGGTTGACCTCGGGGTCTGCCCAGGCAGATGGGCTGCCGATGACGAATCCGCCGACCATGCCGGCGGCGACGACCGCCGTGGCAAGTCGCGTCGCAGAACGTTTGAATGTTTCCCGGCGCATGCGCCACCTCCAATACACGAGTGAATCCAGTGTTGCACAGCGCGGGGACCAGGTAATTCCGGCGACGAGCGCCCGACCGTGACCGTCGTACCCCCCAGGCGGCACTGACCAGGTTGTTCTTCGCATGCCGGCGACGGTTCGTTACCGTGCTCGCAGCCGGACTCTCAGGACTTGACCAGCCTGGCGATGGCTGCCGACGCCTCGGCGAGCTTCTTGTCCGCCTCGGGGCCGCCCTCGGCGACCGCCTGGGTCACGCAGTGCCCGAGGTGCTCGTCGAGCAGACCCAGCGCGACGGACTGCAGCGCACTGTTGACGGCGCTGATCTGGGTGAGCACGTCGATGCAGTACTTGTCGTCCTCGATCATCTTGGCGATGCCGCGAACCTGACCCTCGACGCGTCGCAGCCGCTTGGCGTAGTTCTCCTTGTGCGGCGAATACCCATGCGTGGCGGCGTCTTCCGCTGGTTCGTCGGTCACTGCGCCGCCACCATCTGCTTCATCTGGGCGATCTCGGCCTGCTGCACCGTCACGATGTGGCTGGCCAGCGCCTTGGCGTCGGCATTGGCGCCCTCGGCGATCTCGGTGTTGGCCATCTCGACGGCCCCCTCGTGGTGGCCGATCATCGACGTCAACCACAGCTTGTCGAAGTCGGCGCCCTTGAGGGTTTGCAGCTTCGCCATCGACTGGTCGTCGACCATCCCGGTCATCGCGCCCATGTCGTGGCCCTCGTGCCCAGCGCCCTCTTGCACGTCGCCCTCTCCGGCATTCCACTGGGCGAGGAAGCCCTTCATGGTCTGGATTTCGGGCTCCTGAGCTGCGGAGATGTCCGCGGCGAGCTTGATCACCTCGGGATTGGTGGACCGCTGCGGGACGAGAGCGGACATCTCGACCGCCTGCTCGTGGTGGGGAATCATGCCGGAGACGAAGGTGACGTCGGCGGCGTTGTTCGGGGCGTTGGCGGGCGCGGCCGCGCTGGACTCGGCTCCGTGGGTGTGATCGGTGTGTCCGTCGGACGCGGGGGTGGTACACGCGGACACGAGCAGGGCGGTGGCAACGGCGGCCACCAGAGCGATCAACGTCTTCATGACAGCCACCGTACCGGATACCCCACCGGGGTATCCGAAATGGTTTGGTCGGCGAACGACCCGAAGGCATACTTGACCAATGCCCTCAGCGCCCTCGGATCCGTCCGGTACCCCTGACATCAAGCCCCGTAGCCGCGACGTCACCGACGGCCTCGAGAAGACCGCCGCCCGCGGAATGCTGCGGGCCGTCGGCATGGGCGACGACGACTGGGTCAAGCCCCAGATCGGCGTCGGATCGTCGTGGAACGAGATCACGCCGTGCAACATGTCGCTGCAGCGCCTGGCGCAGTCGGTCAAGGGCGGCGTGCACACCGCGGGCGGCTACCCGTTGGAGTTCGGGACCATCTCCGTCTCCGACGGCATCTCCATGGGGCACGAGGGCATGCACTTCTCGCTGGTGTCCCGGGAGGTGATCGCCGACAGCGTCGAGACCGTCATGCAGGCCGAGCGCCTCGACGGATCGGTGTTGCTCGCCGGCTGCGACAAGTCGATCCCCGGCATGCTCATGGCCGCCGCCCGACTGAACCTGGCGAGCGTCTTCCTCTACAACGGCTCGATCATGCCCGGCGTCGCCAAGATGACCGACGGCACCGAGCGCGAAGTCACCATCATCGACGCCTTCGAGGCCGTGGGCGCCTGCGCCCGAGGACTGATGTCGCGCCAGGACGTCGACATCATCGAACGCGCCATCTGTCCGGGCGAGGGCGCCTGCGGCGGCATGTACACCGCCAACACCATGGCCTCGGCCGCCGAGGCGCTGGGCATGTCCCTGCCGGGTAGCGCATCCCCGGTGGCCATCGACAAGCGGCGCGACGAGTACGCGCGCCAGTCCGGCGAGGCCGTCGTCGAGATGCTGCGCCGCGGCATCACCACCAGCGACATCCTCACCCTGGAGGCCTTCGAGAACGCCATCGCCGTCGTGATGGCCTTCGGCGGGTCCACCAATGCCGTGCTGCATCTGCTGGCGATCGCCTGGGAGGCCGGCGTGAAGCTCACACTCGCCGACTTCACCCGCATCGGGCAGAAGGTGCCGCACCTGGCCGACGTCAAGCCCTTTGGCCGCCACGTCATGAAGCACGTCGACGAGATCGGCGGCGTGCCCGTCGTCATGAAGGCACTGCTGGACAACGGTCTGCTGCACGGGGACTGCCTCACCGTCACCGGCCGCACCATGGCCGAGAACCTCGCCCACATCGAGCCGCCGGACCCCGACGGCAAGGTGCTGCGCGCGATGAGCAATCCCATTCATCCGACCGGCGGCATCACGATCCTGCACGGCTCGCTGGCTCCCGAAGGCGCCGTGGTCAAGTCGGCCGGCTTCGACTCCGACGTCTTCGAGGGCACCGCACGGGTCTTCGACGGTGAGCGGGCCGCGATGGACGCACTCGAGGACGGCACCATCACCGGTGGCGACGTCGTCGTCATCCGCTACGAGGGCCCCAAGGGCGGACCCGGCATGCGCGAGATGCTCGCCATCACCGGTGCCATCAAGGGCGCGGGACTGGGCAAGGACGTCCTGCTGATGACCGACGGCCGGTTCTCGGGCGGCACCACCGGTCTGTGCGTCGGCCACATCGCACCGGAGGCGGTGGACGCCGGACCCATCGCGTTCGTCAGGGACGGGGACCGCATCCGCTTGGACGTGGGCACGGGCACGCTCGACCTCCTGGTCGACGCCGGCGAGTTCGAAGCTCGCAAGGAGGGTTTCACGCCACCCGCGCCCAAGTACCCCACCGGGGTCCTCGCCAAGTACCGCAAGCTGGTCGGCTCGGCCGCCACGGGCGCGGTCTGCGGCTAGTCCAAGGCCCTCGACGCCGTCCGTAGGTCCTGCAGCGCCGCGAGCGCGTAGTCGGCCAGTCCGCGGCCGTCGTCCTGCGTGCCCTCCGACCAGCGGGCGTAACCCTGCTTGAATGCCAGCACGCCGAGTTCTCCGGCCAGGTGCGCGGTGGTCTCCGGAACGCCGCGCGCCAGCAGTGCCGTGGTCATGGCCGCCGCCAGGCTGACCGTCTTGAGGGCGTCGCGCTCCTGTAGTTCGGTGCTCGCCGCGACGGCCGCCTTGATCCGGGGGCCGAGCTCCCGGTTGTCCGGACCCATCATCGTCGAGGCCCGCTCCAGCGCCGCCGCCACGGCCACCATCGGGCTCGCGTCCTCGGGCGCCTCGGCGATGCCCTCGGACAGCAGTTGGCACATGCTCTCCTGCCCCGCGACGAGCAGCTCCCGCTTGTCGGGAAAGTGGCGGAAGAACGTGCTCTTGGTGACGCCCGCCCGCTCGGCGATCTGGGCCACGGTCGTGGCGTCGTAGCCCTGCTCGGTGAACAGGTCGACGGCCGCGAGCACCAGCCGCTGACGCGCACCCGGTTCCCAGCGACCCATGACCGACATCCTAGGCGACGGGACTTTTGTCCCATCACGTTGTACGGTGACGGGACAAATGTCTCATCACAACGTCTGGAGTGTCAGGTGCACGTCTTCGTCACCGGGGGAACCGGAACCATCGGGTCGCCCGTCCTCGCCGAACTCCTCGGCAACGGTCACACCGTCCTCGCGCTGGCCCGCTCGGACGCCTCGGCGACGGCGCTGTCCGCCGTCGGCGCCGAGGTGCTGCGCGGCACCTTGTCGGATCTCGACGTCCTGCGGGACGGGGTCCGACGGACCGAGGGTGTCATCCACCTCGCCTTCGGACACGAGGCCGCCACAGCGGACGCGCTCGCGCAGGAGATCGTCAAGGAGACGGACGCTTTGGAGACGATGGGCGCAGAGCTCGTCGGGAGCGACCGGCCGATCGTCGTCGCCTCCGGGACACCGTGGATCGTGGGACGGGCGTCCACCGAGTCCGACCCGCCGGCGACGGAGGGACCGGTCGGCGGCCGCGGCCGCGCGGTACAGGCGCTGCTGGGTCTCGCGTCCCAGGGCGTGCGGGCCGCCGCGGTGCGGATTCCGCGTACCGCCCATGACGACGGAAATGGCGGATTCGCAGGGATTCTCGCCACCACGGCTCGGCGCACCGGTGTCGCCGGCTACCCCGGGGACGGCACGCAACGCTGGCCCGCCGTGCACGCGCGCGACGCCGCCGTCCTTTTCCGGTTGGTCCTGGAGTCCGCGCCGGCGGGTACGTCGTGGCATGCGGTCGACGAGGAGGGGGTGGCGGTGCGCGACGTCGCGGCCGTCATCGGACGTCGCCTCGATCTGCCCGTGCGCTCGGTAGCGCTCGAGGAATTCGGGCCCTACGGAGAGATCTTCGCCCTGGATCAGCCAGCGTCGAGCCAACATACCCGTGAGGTCTTCGGCTGGGCGCCAACGCATCCCGGGTTGCTCGAGGACCTCGAGAACCTCCGCCCCTAGCTGGTCGCGGGTGGTGGTTGGGGTTCGAAGGGGGTGTACCACCACCATTCGGCCCGTTCGCCCAACGGCCCGCGGCAGGGTCTGACCGCCGGTGGGGGTTGGGTGGGGGTGCGGGCCAGTGAGCCGGGGTCGAGTGGGTCGCCGTCGGCGTCGACGACCACCAGCGTTGACGCGGGACCGGTGATGGTGATCCCGCCGGTGTGGTGCAGGCGGTGATGGAACGGACAGAGCAGGACCAGGTTGTCCAGCTCGGTGGGTCCGCCGTCCTCCCAGTGGACGATGTGGTGGGCATGCAATCCTCGGGTGGCCCCGCAGCCGGGGACCGCGCAGCAGCGGTCACGATGTTCGAGGGCGCGGCGGAGGCGGCGGCTGATGGTGCGGGTGGCCCGCCCGGAGCCGATGACCTGGCCGTGGCGTTCCAGCCACAGCTCGCAGGTGGTGTCACAGAGCAGCAGGCGGCGCTCGGCGTCGGTCAGCACCGGCCCCAGATGCAGTGCCGCCTGACGGTTCTCGGCGTCGAGGTGCACGATGACGGTGGTGTGCTGCCCGTGCGGGCGGGCCGCGACGTCGGCGTCCCAGCCGGCGTCGACGAGGCTGGTGAACGCGTCCACGGTGTCGGGAAACGGCGGTACCCGGACCGAGTCCTCGGACGCGTCGTCGCCGTGGTCACGTGTCCAGTCGGCGATCAACGCGTCACGATGCGAAGCCAACCCCGCCTCGAACTTCGCCGCCTCCACCTTCGGCAGCGTGATCCGGTAGGTGGTGTGCGTGTCGGTGACCGTCGTGCGGAACGACCGCTCGGGTTCGGGTTTCCGGTCGGGTGTGGGTCGGGGTTCCATCGTCACCGCCGTCCGCAGCTGGGTCACCGTGGCCACGACCGCCAACTCCGCGTAGTGCGCGTCAGAACCCGCACCGGCCCGCTGCGCGATCACCCCGACCCGATCCAAGGACAGTTGCCCCTGCCGCATCCGTTCGGCATGGCGAGGGAACTCGTGCAAGCGCCTTGCCACGGTGACCATGGTCTCCGCGTTGTGCGGGGTGACACCCAGCTTCCAGGCCACCAGCGCCGGTACCGACCGGCAACCGGTGGCACCCCAGATCCCGTCCCCGTCGATCTCGGCGACGATCTCCACCAACCGGGCGTCGATCGCGTTGCGCTGCCCCGCCAACTCGGCCATCTCCTCGAACAACACCGCCAGACGCTCCTTGGAGCTCAAAGACGTTGTCGCCGTGGACATGACCCCATTCTAGAAGCGGGGTCCGACACGTCCGAAGCGGACGGTGCACTGTCCTAGGCCCGCGTCACCCGATTCGCCGTCGCGACGGCGTAGGCGTGCATCGGCAGCGCCAGCCCCGAGGCGAGCCCGGCCACGACGAGTGCGGCAACCGCCCCGTCGGAGGCCAGCGCCGTCAGCAGATCCGGTGTTGGGGCAGACGCAAACCTCACCAACCCGCTGAGCATCCGGAAGACGTAGACACCCGGGACCAACGCCACCACCGATGCAAAGCCGATGGCCGCGAACGGGATTCGCAGATGGTGTGCGATCGGCACCAGAAGGACGCCCGCGATCAGCGCGGACAGGAACGCTGCGGTCGCCAGGTCGACGTGCCAGGCCACGGTCGCCCACCAGTGGGCGGCATGCACCAGCATCCCCACCGCCACCGGCCAGACGATCATGCGGTAGGGCATCGAGAAGAAGATCGGGTAGGAGCCTGCCGCGACACCCCCGGCCACCACGTCCAGGGCGACGGGCGCGGGAGCGCCTGACTGGCCCACCGCGATGTCGAGACCACCCGCGGCCAAACCGAGGATGAGCCCGGCGGCGATCGCCGTCAGGACCAGCGCCGCGTAGCCCAGTCGCGCGAGGCCCAACGACACCCGCAGTGACAGCAGATCCAGTGCGCCGTTGAGGATGTGGGGACCCGGGACCAGAACCATCGCCGGGCAGAGCACGACCAGGCCGGTGGCGTCGCCGACGTGCAAGCGGTCGGCGACCACGCCGACGAGGCCCGCGATCATGGCCGCGACGAACGCCTGCGTGAGCGCCTCGCCGTGTAGCCTCCCCACCGCCCGTCGGGCCAGCCCGCCGAGCGCCGCGCTGAGCGCGGCCACCAGCACCACGGCCGGATGCTGCGCACCGAAGATCACCGCGAGGGCTCCGGCGCCCGTCGCGCAGGCGCCGCTGAACAGCAGCGTGCTCGAGACGGGTTGCGTACTGGCCGAGGCCAATTCGTCGCGAACCGCACCGGGGTCGAGCGGACCGTCCTGGGCGCGGTCGACGACCGTCATCGTCGCGGCGACCCGCCTCATGTTGATCCCGGTCGGCGAGCCAGCGGCGACGCGCACCGCGCCGCCCGGGCCGACGAGTTGGAGCGACGCCCACGACGGGATGAGCGTGCCTGCGGTGCTCAATCCCTGGTTCAGCCGGTCGACCGCGGCCAGCGTCATCCCGGTGGACTGACCGCTGGCGTGCAACACCGCTGCGGCGTCGAGCACCAGGTCGTTCGCGTCGGCCCCTTCCGTCGGCATCAAGCGCCGCCCACTCCCTCACCCACCATGCTCGTCGGATCCACGACGGCGTCGAACTGTTCGTCGGTCACGTGCCCGGACGCCACCGCTGCCTCGCGCAGCGTGGTGCCCTTGGCCAACGCGTCCTCGGCGATGTGCGCCGCGTTCTGGTAGCCGATGACCGGGCTCAGCGCGGTGACCAGCATGAGGCTCTCGTCGACGTACTTGGTGATCCGATCGGTGTCGAGAGTCGTTCCCTTGACCGAGAATTCGAGGAACTTCGCGCAACCGTCACCCAGGATCCGGGCGGAGTGCAGGAAGTTGTCGATGATGACCGGGCGCATCGCGTTCAGCTCGAAGTTGCCCTGCGAGCCGGCCAGCGCCACCGCGGTGTCGTTGCCGATCACCTGGATGGAGATCATCACCAGGGCTTCGCACTGGGTGGGGTTGACCTTGCCCGGCATGATCGAAGACCCGGGTTCGTTGGCGGGGAGTCGCAGCTCGCCGAGTCCGCATCGCGGGCCGGAGGCGAGCCAGCGCATGTCGTTGGCGATCTTCATCAACGCGACCGCGAGGCCGCGCAGCGCGGCGTGCGCCCGAACCATCGCGTCCAACGATCCCAGGGCGGCGAACTTGTTCGGCGCCGTGACGTACTGTGCCCCCGTCAGACTGGCGAGTTCGGCGGCGACGTCCACGCTGAAACCCGCCGGGGCGTTGAGGCCGGTGCCCACGGCCGTGCCGCCGACGGCCAGTTCGAGCAGCCCCTCCCTGGCGTGGCGCAGTTCGGCAATGCACGCCTCGAGCTGTGCCGCGTAGCCCGACCACTCCTGCCCGACGGTCAGCGGCACCGCGTCCTCGAGGTGGGTGCGGCCGATCTTGACGACGTCAGCCCATTGCGTTGCCTTGTCGGCGATTTCCCGCTGCAGCGCCTCGACGCTGGGAATCAGCCGATCGTCGAGTTCGGTGACGGCTGCGACGTGCATCGCGGTGGGAAACGTGTCGTTGCTGCTCTGCCCCATGTTGACGTGGTCGTTGGGGCCGACGGGTTGCTGGCTGCCGAGTGCACCACCCAGCAGTTGAATCGCCCTGTTGGACAACACTTCGTTGACGTTCATGTTGCTCTGGGTGCCCGATCCGGTCTGCCAGACGAACAGCGGGAACTCGTCGTCGAGCTCGCCGCCGATGGCCTCGTCGGCCGCCTGCACGATGACCTTGGACCGCCAGTCCTCCAGTCGCCCGGCACGCTGGTTGACCAAGGCACACGCCTTCTTCACCAGACCGTAGGCACGGTAGACCTCTATCGGCATGTGGTCGTCGCCGATCGAGAAGTGGACCAGGGAGCGCTGCGTCTGCGCGCCCCAGTAGCGGTCGGCCGGGACGTCGACCGAGCCAAGGCTGTCGAACTCGGTCCGCATGCCGGTCGCGTCGATGCCGACCGGGACCGGGGTGTAGGTCGGTACGACCTCGGGGGTGGGGTTCTGCATGGCGTTCTCCCTTCGACGGTCCATTGTGAGGTGAGATCGTCGCCGTGGCGGTGACGCCACTCCGCGACGACGTCGGCGGCGACGGCGACGCCCGTGCCCGGATCCCGGTGCATGACTCAGTCTGGATCGCCGAACCGGAGATGTCGTCCCCGCTGACGGAACCGTGCGGTGGGGGCTATCTGGAAGTGCGCACCCGCTGAGCGGCCAACCGCACGGGGGCGTTGTCGGTGCCATAGCCGTCGTAATCACCGACGCGCTGGACGAATTCGAAGAACACCGACCCGACGGTGCGGGTGTAGAAGTGCACGAAGGCCCCGTCGGCATTGCGGTCGTAGAGCAGGTCGAGCTCGCGCAGTTCGGCGACGGTGTCCGGGTCGACGCCGAAGCGGCCCGCCACGTAGTCGTAGTAGTTGTCCGGCACGGACAGGAAGCGCAGCCCACGCGACCGCGCCGCCCGGGCGACGGCGACGACGTCGGTACAGGCGAACGCGACGTGCTGCGGCATGTCGGCCGTCTCGAGGACCTGGGGTGCGACGTTCAGCGGCAGTCGGATCGATCCGTCGTCGGTGCGCATGACCTGACTGCGCACCAGCCCACTCGGGCCGGCCACTTCGGTGGGGGCGTCAGCCGCGAGACCGAATACGCTGGTCAGGAAGAGGACCGCCTCGTCGGAGGTCTGCCACGGCACGGCCAGGTTGACGTGGTCGACGTGACCCAGGGCCGAGCCCGCGTCCGGCGGGAGACCGTTCTCGAACTCGGCTACCCACGGCGGTGGGGCTCCGGCCGGCGGCGCGGTGACCCAGAAGAACTCGGTGCCGTCCGGTGCGACGGCGCCGCCCAGCGCCTGTTCGGCGGCGTAGGTCCGCCGGTACGCCGCGGGCGCCATCAGATCGGCCGCCCGGCGGGAGGTGGCGTCGGCGTCGGGTACCTGCAGGCCGACGGCGGCGACGTGGGGGGCGAGGTCGCGCGCCTGGTGTTCGTTCAGCACGATGCGGACGTCACCCGAGGTCCACAGCGAGACCGGCTTGGTGCGGTGCCGACCGCTCGGCACGAAGCCCAGCTGCTCGAGCAGGATCTCCACGTCGCTGGTGTCCTCCGCCTTGAGCTCGACGAAGTCGAAGCCCACGGGCGGTTTGGCGTCGGCCACCGGGGTCAGGCTCACGCCGTTCCCCACCCCCGGGAGGGCGGCCACCTTGTCCTGCAACCACACCAGCGAGCGCAGTGCGTGCACGGCGGTCCGGTCCGGGTCGGTCTGCCGGAAGGTGTCGTTGAAGACCTCCAGCGACAGGGGCCCGTCGAAACCGGTCTTCAGGACGTGCGCGACGAAGGTCGCCAAGTCGAAGTCGCCCTCACCGGGAAACAGCCGATGGTGGCGGCTCCACGACAGCACGTCCATGGAGAGCGCGGGGGCGTCGGCGAGCTGCAGGTAGAAGATCTTGTCGGCCGGAATGTCGGAGATGGCGGCCGGGTCGTGTCCGCGCGAGAGCACGTGGAAGCTGTCGAGGCAGACCCCGACTGCAGGATGGTCGGCCAGTTCGACGATGCGCCAGGCCCGTCGGTAGTCGTCGACGAAGCGCCCCCAGGCCAGCGCCTCGAAGGCGACTCTGACGTCGTAGGTGGCGGCGACGTCGCCGAGTCGGCGCAGCTGGTCGGCGGAGTGCTCGTCCGAGTCGACGGTCGCGGTCGCCACGTTGCTGCAGACCAGGACGGTGCCGATGCCGAGCCGCTGGGCGGTGGCGAAGGTGGCCCCGGCGCGGCGCAGGTTCTCGGCGAAGGTGGCCTCGTCGACGCCCTCGATGTCACGCAGCGGCTGATACAGGTCCAGGGACAACCCCAGCCGACGAGCCAGGCCGCGGATCTCCTCGGGGCTGTGATCGCTGGCGATCAAGTCGGGCTCGAAGATCTCGACACCGTCGAAACCCGCGTCGGCGCAGGCGTGCAATTTCTCGACCAGGGACCCGCTGATCGACACGGTGGCGATGGACGTCTTCATGGTGTGCCTCCAATCACACTTCAATGTACTAAACGGTTCATACATTCGGAAGGGCGAGGACGAATGACGTCACCGGCGGCGCAGTAAGCTGCCGATCGTGACCGTCCCCGAGCCGAAGCGGGAACTGCAGCGCGACGCCGAGCGCACGCGTGCCGAGGTGCTCGCCGTCGCCACCGAGGTCTTCGCCGAATCGGGATACTCCGGCGCCAGGGTGGACGAGATCGCGCAGCGCACCCGCACCACCAAGCGGATGATCTACTACTACTTCGGCGGCAAGGAAGGCCTCTACCTGGCCGTTCTGGAGAACGCCTACCGTGGCATCCGCGAGGCGGAGCAGAAGCTGCAGGTCGACCACGTCGACCCGGTGGTGGCGATGCGGCGGCTGGCCGAGCTCACGTTCGACCACCACCTCGACCATCAGGCCTTCATCCGGCTGGTCTCGATCGAGAACATCCACCGCGGCGAATTCATCGGCCGGATCGACTCGTTGCGCACCATCTCCAGGCCGGCCACCTCGCTACTCGAGGAGATCCTCGCGCGCGGCCGCGAGCAGGGCGCCTTCCGAGACGACGTCGACGCACTCGACGTCCACATCGTGATCAGCTCCTATTGCGTCTTCCAAGTCGCCAACAAGCACACGTTCGGCTTCCTCTTCGGCGTCGACTTCACCGAGCTGACGCAGCGCGCGCACATGCGCAGGATGATCGGCGACGTCGTCGTCGGCTGGCTCACCACTCGCTGACGCGAGACCCCGCTCACGAATCAAGGGTTGACGAGACCCACACCACACTGCTCTACTTCTTGTACGTACCAGTTAGTACATTAGAGAGCGGTGCACAATGGCGACCAAGCCAGCAACCAGACCCTTCCTCGTCGGTCTCGTCGGCGTCGGCGTCGGCCCGTCCCTCACCCCGGCGCTGCACATGGCCGAGGCCAAGGCCCATGGCCTGGACTACCTCTACCGCACCGTCGACCTGCACGACATCGGCGTCACCCCCGAGCAGATTGGCGAGGTACTCAGCTGGGCCCGCGCGCTCGGCTTCGACGCCCTCAACGTCACCCACCCGTGCAAGCAGCTCGTCATCCCCCACCTCGACGACGTCGACGCCGCGGCCGCCACCCTCGGGGCCGTCAACACCGTCATCTTCGACGGCTCCCGGACCGTCGGCTACAACACCGACGCGCCCGGGTTCGCCACCGGCTTCGCCGAGGGCCTGCCCGACGCCGCGACCGGTGACGTCGTCCAGCTCGGCGCGGGCGGTGCGGGCACGGCCGTCGGACACGCCCTGCTCGACCTCGGCGCCAGCCACCTCACCGTCGTCGACGTGGACGTCGACCGCGCCACGGCGCTGGCCCGCGAACTGTCCGCCCGACATCCCGAGGCCCGGGTCGACGCGGCGGACTTCGACAAGCTGGCCGCACTGCTCCCCCACGCCGACGGCGTCGTGCACTGCACGCCGACCGGCATGGCCGACCACCCCGGCCTGCCGTTCGACGAGAGCCTGCTGCACTCGGGACTCTGGGTCGCCGACATCGTCTACCGGCCGCTGGACACCGCGCTTCTCACCGCCGCCCGCGACGCCGGCTGCCGGACGCTCGACGGCGGACACATGGCCGTGCACCAGGCCACCACCGCCTTCGAACTGATCACCGGCATCACCCCCGACGCCGCCAGGATGTCGCGGCACTTCCGAAGTCTCGTTTCGTGATTCGCCCCCACACACCGTCAACCGCAGGGAACCTAGGAGGATTCCAATGACCGCAATCCACCAGAACACACCCGGCGGTACGCCGCCGGGTGGACCGGCGCGCACCCCGAAGCGGGCCGCCCTGGCCAGCTTCATGGGCAGCGCCGTGGAGTACTACGACTTCTTCCTCTTCGGTCAGGCCGCGGCGCTGATCTTCCCAAGGGTGTTCTTCCCCGAGGGCGGCGGACAGGCCGCGCTGCTGATGTCGTTCGCCACCTTCGGCGTCGCCTACTTCGCCAGGCCCGTCGGCGCCTTCGTGCTCGGCCACTTCGGCGACCGCATCGGCCGCCAGAAGGTGCTGATGTTCACCATCGTGCTGATGGGCGTCTCCACGTTCGCGATCGGCTGCCTGCCGACCTACGGCACGGCGGGCTACCTCGGGTTGAGCCTCCTGGTGCTGTGCCGTCTGCTGCAAGGCTTCTCGGCCGCGGGCGAGCAGGCCGGAGCCAGCTCACTGACCCTCGAGCACGCTCCCGACGACAAGCGCGCGTTCTACACGTCGTGGACGCTGACCGGCACCCAGGGCGGCCTCATCCTCGCCTCGCTGGTGCTGATCCCGTTCGTCTCGCTGTCCGACGAGGACGAGCTGTCCTGGGGCTGGCGCGTTCCCTTCTGGCTGAGCGCGGTGGTCGTCCTGGTGGCCTACTTCATCCGCCGAAAGCTGCACGAGACGCCCGAGTTCGAAGAGGCCAAGGCCGCTGGCAACATCGCCAAGATGCCGCTGAAGCCACTGGTGAAGGACCACTGGCGCGACGTGCTGCGAGTCTTCTTCTGCGCCTTCATCGCTGCGGTCTCGACGGTCTTCGGCACCCTGGCCATCGCCTACGGCAAGAAGGTCGGGCTACCCGCGGACATCACCCTGTGGCTGGTGGTCGTCGCCAACGTCGTCGCACTCGGCACCCAACCTCTGTTCGGGATGCTCGCCGACAAGATCGGCCGCAAGCCCGTATTCGTCTACGGCGCATTGTCTTCCGCGGCGCTGATGCCCTTCTACATGCTCTCGATGAGCAACGACGACCACACCCTGACCTTCGTGCTCGCCATTGCGACCTTCGCGTTCGGCTACGGCGCGGCCAACGCGGTGTGGCCGTCGTTCTACAACGAGATGTTCAGCACCAAGGTGCGCTTCTCCGGTGTGGCGATCGGCACCCAGCTCGGCTTCCTCGTCGCCGGTTTCGCGCCGACCATCGTCACCGCGCTCGGCGGCATCCGTGAAGGCGGCTGGGTCGTCATCGGCGCCTTCACCGCCGTCGTCTGCGTCATCGCAGCCGCGTCGGCCCTGACCGCCCGCGAGACCAAGTCCGTGCCGACCCCGCTGCTGGGCACCCACCCAGACGCGGAGGCGCGCAAACTGGTCACCCAGTAGCCAGGAGGTGGACGCAATGCCAAGTGTGGCAACCAGTTCAGACGGCGCGGCGACCAGCCAGGCCGAGGTCAGTGCGGAGATCGAGGCGATCGAGGCGGCATATCAGCGAGCCGGGGTCGAGGAGACCCAACCGCGCCTGGACTACGCCCCGTATCGCAGCAGCNTGCTGCGGCACCCGACCAAGGACCTGCACCACGCCGACCCCGAGGGGGTCGAACTCTGGACCCCCTGCTTCGGGCCGCGCGACGTGGGCGCCCTGGAGGCCGACCTGACCATCGGCCAACGGGGCGAGCCGATCGGCGAGCGGATGGTGGTCACCGGCCGCGTCGTCGACGGCGACGGCAGACCGGTGCGCCGCCAACTCGTCGAGATCTGGCAGGCCAACGCCGCGGGACGCTACATCCATCAGCGCGACCAGCATCCCGCACCCGTGGACCCGAACTTCACCGGGACGGGGCGCTGCCTGACCGACGACGACGGGTACTACCGGTTCACCACCATCAAACCCGGACCGTATCCGTGGAAGAACCACCGCAACGCGTGGCGACCGGCGCACATCCACTTCTCACTGTTCGGAACGGAATTCACCCAGCGGATGATCACCCAGATGTACTTCCCCGGCG
>Ga0055540_1000475_pt1 | contig 30956 bp, 28 predicted proteins | sample AraplaCvi_mMS_r2_2_FD_55040 | JGI IMG/M metagenome (GOLD analysis project Ga0055540, IMG submission 55040) | Arabidopsis root microbial communities from North Carolina, USA - plate scrape MF_Cvi_mMS_r2 | ecosystem: Host-associated > Plants > Roots > Endosphere | place: USA: North Carolina
GGGGCACGCCCGCTCCCCGACCCGGGCATGTTCGGCAGCGGCGTGGAGGTCGGCCTCCCCGACGGCAGCACGGCCACCGCACCCAACGAGACCGCCGCGAGCGCCGTCCGCCACGCCCTGACCCAGCTGGGCGTGCCGTACGACTGGGGTGGCACCACGCCGGGCGTCGGCCTGGACTGCAGCGGCCTCACGCAATGGGCGTATCACGAGGCCGGACTGGACCTTCCGCGGTTGGCCCAGGAGCAGGACGTCGGCTCGGCGGTCACCCAGGCCACGGTGCGCCCGGGCGACTTGGCGGTGTGGGACGGCCACGTCGCGATGGTCGTCGGCAACGGCCTCATGGTGGAGGCGGGTGACCCCGTCCANCTCTCTGCCATCCGAACCACCAACGCAGGCCAAGGGTTTCAGGGATTCTGGCGGCCCACGGCGTGAGCATCCTGGTCAGCGATGAACGACCACCTTGCCGACCATGTGACCGGACTCGACCAGCCGATGCGCCTCCCGCAACCCCTCGGCGTCGAAGCCGTCGATCACCGTGGTCACCGTGGTCCTGAGGTCACCGGCGTCGACCATCGCCGCGGCCTCGGCGAGCAGACGCCCCTGAAACTCCATGTCGTACCCGAACATCGGCCGGGTGAACATCAGCTCCCAGTGCCACGCGATGCTCTTGGCCTTGAGGCCCACCAGATCGAGGCCCTCGGGTTCGTCGATCGCGGTGATGTGCCCGAATGGCCGGGTGATCTCGGCGTAGGTGGCGACGTTGCCGGCCGTGTGCGGCGAGAAGACGAAGTCGACGCCGTCGGGTGCGACGCCGGGGACCTGGTCGCGGAGGTGGTGGTGGTCGACGACGGCGTCGGCACCCATGGTCTCGACCCACCGGCGGGAGTCCGCGCGGCTGGCGGTACCGATGACCCGCACACCCGTGCATGCCTTCGCCAGCTGGATCAGCACCGATCCGACACCGCCGGCCGCGCCCACCACGAGCAGGTCGCCGGTGGTGTCGGCGGTCATCGCGAACCGCTCGAACAGCGTCTCCCACGCCGTGATGGTGGTCAGCGGCAGCGCCGCGGCGTCGGCGAATCCCAGCGACGCGGGCTTGCGCGCGACGATGCGCTCGTCGACGGCCTGAAATTCGGCGTTGCTGCCCTGGCGGGTGACGTCACCGGCGTACCAGACCTCGTCGCCCACGGCGAACGAGGTGACCTCCGATCCGACGGCGTGCACCACCCCGGCCGCGTCGAAGCCGAGAATCGTGGGCTGAGCCGACGGGCTCAGGCTCGACCGCCTCTTGATGTCGACCGGGTTGACCGAGACGGCCTCCACCAGAACCAGGAGGTCTCGCGGCCCGACCTCGGGCAGCGGGACTTCCAGGTCCAGCAGCGCGTCGGGCGAGTCGATCGGCAGGCTGGCATGGGAGCCCACCGCGGTCATCGTTGCCATGTTCGTGTCGTCCTCTGCCGTGGGGGAAGTGGCCGGCGCATGAAAGGTTTCAACGCCGTGGCCAGGTTAGCGCCGGACTGCCACTGTCACGCAAGGGCGATAGCTTCCCCGAAGGGAAGCATTGCCGGTCGCGCCTGGCAAATCGACGCAAGCGTCACGAACGTCGCCGGCAACCATTACCAAGGTTGCCCGCAACCGTTACCATCCGTAACGAAAACTGTGCGGGTCGAGGGGCTTCAGGAGGACCAATGGCACGGCCATGCCCGAGCGGTCGCCACGATCACCATGACGTCTACTCGGCGACCTGCCCGTGTCGCACGCTGCTCGACCTGCTGGCCAACAAGTGGTCGGCGTTGATCATCGGACTGCTCGACGAGCAGGGGGCGTTGCGGTTCACCGCCATCCAGTCCGCCCTGCCGGGAATCGGGGCGAAGATGCTCACCCAGACCCTGCGCCGACTCGAGGCCGCGTCGCTGGTGACACGGACCATCTACGCCGAGGTGCCGCCCCGGGTGGAATACGAGTTGACCGAGTTGGGTTTCAGCGTCGCCGAACCACTTGGCGCACTTCGCAGCTGGGCAGAGGACAACGTCGACCGCATCGAGGCCCTCAACGGCGACTGGGCGGTCTGAGCACCGGCAATCAGGCCAGGCGTGGGTCGACCAGGGTCACCCCGACCGGGGTCGCGGTGTCCAGAGCGGGTAGCAGCCGGGCACCTTCGGTCAAGCCGACCACGCGCTCGACGAGATCCTGCGGTCGCAGCGTGCGTTGCTCGACCAGCCGAAGCATGTCCGGGTAGTCCACGCTGGCCATGCCGTGACTGCCCAGAACGTCGATCTCCCAACCGATTACGCGATCCATCGGAACGGCGGGGTGGCCGTCGACGCTCGGTAGCAGGCCGACCTGAACGTGCCGGCCGCGGCGTCGCAGGCTGTGGATCGCGTCGGCGCAGGTGTCCGGTGACCCGACCGCGTCGACCGCGACGTGGCTGCCACCACCGGTGAGGTCGTGCACCTGCGCGGCGACGTCAGCCCGGCCCGCGAGCACCGTGTGCGTCGCGCCGAGGCGGCGCGCGAGCTCCAGCGCCGCCGGGGTGCGGTCCACCGCGACGGCGTGCGCGCCGGCGGCCACGGCGATCTGTACCGCGCTCAACCCCACACCGCCGGCGCCGACGACGGTGACCCACTCTCCTGGCCGCAGGCCGGCCCGGGCGTGCAGCGCGCGGTAGGCGGTCGCGAACCGGCATCCCAGCGCCGCGGCTGCCGCGTCCTCCACCCGATCGCCGACTGCCACCAGATTGGTGTCGGCCTCGTGCAGGGCGACGCGCTCGGCGAACGACCCCCAGTGGGTGAAGCCGGGCTGGGTCTGGTCGGGGCACACCTGGGCCTGTCCGCTGCGACACCACTCGCAGCGCCCGCAGCCGCATACGAACGGGGTCGTCACGCGGTCGCCCACCGCCCACCGCCGCACGTCGGCGCCGACTTCCACGATGACGCCGACGAGCTCGTGCCCGGGGACGTGCGGTAGCGCCACGCCGTCGTCGTGGCCCGCCCAGGCATGCCAGTCGCTGCGACACAGGCCGGTGGCGTGCACCTCGACGACGACGCCGCCCGGCGACGGAGTCGGGTCGGGCACCGACCGGACGTCCACGGGGCCGCCGAACCGATCGAAGANGATTGCGCGCACGAGGACATCGTGCCGTGCCCGCCAAGCCAACCGCACGCGTGCGTCGCCTACGCTGTGCCGCATGGCTGCTGACATCGTGCCCGTGAGGCTCGGTCTGACCAAGGGCGATCTGTACACGCTGTGGGCCCCGTCGTGGCGGGACGCCGACGACGAGTGGCAGGCGTTCCTGGGCAAGGACGACGATCTCTACGGCTTCGAAAGCGTGGCTGACCTGGCCGCCTTCATCAGAACCAACACCGACAACGACCTGACCGACCACCCCGCGTACGGCGCGCTCGTCGAGTCCTCGGCCCACCGCCTGGATCCGGGCGAGGACCGCCAGCACGATCTGATCGGCGTGCCCGAGGTGGCGGCCGAGAAGGCCAGCGAGGAGTCGGTGGCGACGCTGCTCGGCGCGCTGGCCGTGGTGCAGGCGATCGGGTCGGTCTGCGATCTGCCCGTCGTGTCGAAGTTCTTCAACGGCAACCCCGTCCTGGGCTCCCTGGGCGGCGGCGTCGAGGCGTTCGAGGGGCGCGTCGGCCGCAAGCGGTGGGCCGAGATCGAGGGCGTGATCGCCCGCGGGTGGGACGGCGTGGTCGACGCGATCGACGAGATCGTCACCATCCCCGAGGTGGACGCCGCGGCCTCGGAGAAGGCCGCCGCCGAACTCGCCGAGCCGGCCCCCGAGCCGGAGGTCGACGAGGAGACCGTCGACGACGTGGTGATCGAAGACGAGGTCGACACCGACGACGAGGAGGCCGCCCTCGCGGCCCAAGCCACCCAGCAGGTGCTCGGCAGCGACGAGGACTTCTGGGCGCACGTCGGGATCGACCCGGTGCGGCTGCTGACCCGCGGCGGCACCTTCTACACGNTGCGCTGCTATCTCGACGACCAGCCNATCTTCCTCGGCCGCAACGGCCGGATCAGTGTGTTCGGTTCGGAGCGGGCACTGGCGCGCTACCTCGCCGACGAGCACGAGAGCGACCTGTCCGACCTGGCCACCTTCGACGACATCAAGACCGCCGCCACCGACGGTTCGTTGCAGATTCGGGTCACCGACGACAACGTCTACGTCCTGCGCACACTGTCCGACGACATCGCCGACGGGCCCGAAGCCGTGGACGTCGACCAGCTCGAACTCGCGGTGGAGTTGATTCGCGACGTCGGCGACTACGCCGAGGACGGCATCGTCGAGGACGCCCTCGAGACCGATCAGCCCTTCGGCCGATTCGTCGGGCACGTGCTGAACCCCGACGAGGTCGACAAGCCCCCCGCCCCCTACGCCGCGGCCGTCGCCCAGTGGGAGAAGATCGAGAACTTCGTGGAGTCCCGCCTNCGCGAGGAGTGAGCCCGGCCTAGAAGTCGGCCGGGTCGGGCCTCGCCACGGANCGCGGTGTCAGGCCGAGCCCGCGCACGTGTTCGGCGATCGCGCCGAGGTGGGTGACCCACACGTCGTCCAGNNCGCACACGTGGGCGATCACGTTCTCCAGTGCCGCCGCGCGCGACGGTCGTCCGGTCAGGAACGGGTGATTGGTCAGCACGAAGCATCCGCCGTCGGGGCGTTGGGCGTCGAACTCCAGACGCCACATCTCCTCGACCTTGGCCGGACTCTCGATGAGCCCGGTGCCCGAGAAGTCCGGGATGAAGCAGTACTGCTCCCAGTCGTCGAGCGCCCACTGGATCGGGATCTCCACCAGTGACGTGGTTCCGACGGCCAGCTCGTAGGGATGGTCGGCGTCCATCAGCGAACTGTCGTAGAGGAAACCCCTGTCGGACAACAGCTTCGGTGAGTGCCAGTTGAGTTCCCACATCGGCGCCCGATACCCGACCGGCCTGACGCCTGCGACCTTCTCCAGCGCCTCGAGACCGCGGTCGAGGATCGCGGCCTCCTCGGCGGCGGACAGTCCGGCCATCGCCTCGTGGAGGTAACCGTGGTGGGCGATCTCGTGTCCTGCGTCGGCGATGCTGCGGACGACGTCGGGGTAGCGAAGGGCGGTGTAGCCGGGCACGAAGAAGGTCGAGGTGACGTCGTGGCGNGCCAGGATNTTCAGGATCCGCGGNACGCCGACNAGCGGCCCGTAGGCCTGATGACTGATGGCCGACATCCGGTTGGCGTGACCGTGGTCCACGGCCAGCATCGCCGATTCGGCGTCGACGTCGAAGCTGAAGGACGCCGCCGACCGGGCGGAACCGGGCCAGGAGACGGGAGCGGCGGGCACGGTCACGACGGCCGATTCCTGGCGAGCAGCGAGATGAGTTCGTAGGCGAGGTTGGCCGCCACGACACCGGTGATCTCGGCGTGGTCGTAGGCCGGTGACACCTCCACGATGTCCGCACCGACCAGGTTGGCGCCGTCGAGACNGCGAAGGATCTCCAGCAGTTCGCGACTGGTCATCCCGCCGGCTTCCGGTGTGCCCGTCGCCGGTGCGTGGGCGGGGTCGAGCACGTCGACGTCGATCGACACGTAGAGCGGGCGGTCACCGATCGCCGATCGCAACTGGCCGACGACGTCGTCGACGGACCGGCGGACGAAGTCCGCGCAGCGCACCACGGTGAAGCCGAAACCGGCGTCCTCGACGAGGTCGTTCGGACTGTAGAGCGATCCCCGAATACCCACGTGCGCACTGTGTCCGGGCACGAACAGCCCCTCCTCGGCGGCCCGGCGGAAGGGCGTCCCGTGGGTCATCGGCGCGTCGAAGTAGGTGTCCCAGGTGTCGAGGTGGGCGTCGAAGTGCAGCAATGCCACCGGGCCGTACCGCCGATGGTGGGCGCGCAGCAGCGGGTAGGCGATGGTGTGGTCACCGCCCAGGGTGACCAACCTCGCCCCGGCGTCGATCAGTTCACGTGCGGCGGACTCGATCTCGCGAACGGCGACGGCGATGTCGAACGGGTTGGCTGGGACGTCGCCCGCGTCGACGACCTGCTGACCGGCGAACGGCGACACGTCGAGCTGCGGGTTGTACGGCTTGAGCAGTCGGGACGCCTGCCGGATGTGCGACGGGCCGAAGCGCGCACCGGGACGGTACGTCACACCCGAGTCGAACGGCACGCCGAGCACGGCCACGTCGCACCGGGCCACGTCCTCGCGGCGCGGCAGGCGGGCGAAGGTCGTCAGACCGGCGTAGCGGGGGCTGACCTGACCGTCCACCGGACCCGTGACGTCGTCGNTCATACTCGGCACCTCGTCGATCCNCCGTTGACTTGAAGCGTCTGACCGACCATCGCGCCGACGTCTCGGCGGGCCAGCAGCGNNACCGCCGCCGCGATCTCCTCCGGACGGCCGATGCGCCCCAAGGGAATTGCNGCTCCGTANCGTCGGTGCATCTCGTCGAGCGACGTGCCCGCCGCCGCGGCGTCGACCAACAGCTGCGGGGTGTCGACGACCCCGGGGGCGATGGCGTTGACGGTGATGCCCTCCCGGGCCAGTTCCCGGCCCAGCGTCTTCACCAGGGCGATGAGCCCCGCCTTGGACGCCGAGTACGCACTGGCCTCCGGCCATCCGACGACGCCCCACTCGGAGGCGATCACGACGACGTTGCCGCCGCCGGCGCGTCTCATCCCCGGCAGGACGGCTTGGATCAGCCGGAAGGTGCCGGCGAGGTTGACCTCGACCACCCGCCACCAGTCGTCCTCGTCGTCTGCGTCGGCGTCGAAGGGCGCCATCGACATGTACGCCGCGTTGCACACCAGGATCTCGACCGGGCCATGGTCCTTCTCGATGCCGTCGACCATCGCCGTGACTCCGGTCCCACTGATGTCGAAGATCGCGGGAAAGCCGCCGGTGGCCTCGACCACCTCGGTCGACGCGGGGGTCGACGCGAGGTCGTTGACGGCGACCTGGGCACCGTCGGCCGCCAGTCGCCGGGCCACGGCCGCACCGATGCCCTGCGCGGCACCGGTGACCAGCGCCACCCGACCTGCCAGGGGCTCGTCGGACATCAGATCACCGCCCCGCCGTTGGGTGAGACGACCTCGCCGGTGCAGTAGGAGGCGTCCTCCCCCACTAGGAACCCGACGATGCGCGCGACTTCCGCCGGCGTGGTCAGCCGCCGGTTGGGCAGGGTCGCAAGGTAGTCCGGCGCACGCCAGGGCGAGTCGGCCGCCAGCAGCGGGGTGTCGGTGGGGCCGGGTGCGACGGCGTTGACCCGCACGCCACGGCCGGCGAATTCGGCGGCCAGGCTGCGCACCAGGCCGATGACGGCACCCTTGGCCGCCGCGTAGTGGGCGTCACCGTCGCCGCCGCCGATGGCGAGTTCGGAGGTCACCGCGACGATCGCGCCGGATCCGCGTCGCACCATCGACGGCAGCACGGCCCGCGCGGTGTTGCGAAGGCCGCCGAGGTGGACCCGCAGCATCCGGTGCAGGGCCTCGGCGGAGATCTCCGAGAACGGGGTGATCTCGTAGTGTCCCGCCGCGGTCACCAACGCGTCGACCTCCCCGACGTCCTCGAGGACCCGTCCGACGGCCGCTCGCACCTCGGCCGGATCGGCCACGTCGGCGACGTGGTCGGCACCCGGGGCGCGGTCGACGCCGACGACGGTCCACCCGTCCTCGCGCAGCAGGTCGGTGACGGCGGCGCCGATGCCGGAGGCCGAACCGGTCACGATCGCGGTGCGTGGCATCAGCTCTCCGTCCCGCCGTGGCCGGACTCGTGAGCGAGTCGTTCGCCGATCGGCGCGGAGATGTGGCGCCGAACGGTGAGGTAGATGGCGGCGCCGACGACGGCGAGCACCACGGTGGTCAGCACGCTGGCCCAGTTGATGAACCACGGCTGGCCGGGCTGGGTACGCGGCCACGCCACGTTGACGGTCTCGAAGATGATCCACAGTGACGCCAGGTACGTCACGGGCGCACCCCACTTGCCGAGGTTGAACGGCCCCGGCCGCCATCTGCCGGTCAGCCGGGCGATCGCCGCGCCCACCACCGGCACCCCGAACGCGATGTAGAAGCCGATGATGTTGAAGTTGACCAGGATGTTGTAGAACTGCGAACCGGCCAAGAGGATGAACACCACGGCCACGATCGCGGTCAGCGCAATCGCGTTGACGGGCAAGCGTTCCGGCCCAGCCAGCTTGCCGAGCACCCTCGAGCCCGGCAGGCTCCGGTCGCGGGCGGCGCCCCAGATGCAGCGGGACACCGCGGCCTGCACGGCCAGGAAGCTGGAGATGAAGCCGATGACGAACATCGCGAGCAGCGGCTTGGTCACGCCCGCGCCGAGATGGGTGGTCAGCGTCTCCGACACGACGTCCCCGGATTGGGCGGCCACCACCTCGTCGAGGTTGGGGATCGCCAGAATCAGTGCGGCGCTGGAGAACATGACCACCAACCCGACCATGAGGAGACCGAAGATGATCGCCTTCGGCACGTTGCGCTCGGGATCGTCGACCTCCTCGGCGACCGACCCCGCCGCCTCGAAGCCCAGGAAGGACCATCCGACGTAGGCGATCGCGAGCAGCATCGGCCCGGACGTCCACGTCGCGGCGTCGGGGATGCTCGCGCTGGAGAACAGCGCCGAGAACGGATTCTCGCGGTAGAACACGAGCAGCACGACGCCCAGCCCGACCGAGCCGATGACCTCACACGTGATGCTGGCGACCACCATCACCTTGAGTACCTGCCGACCCACGATGTTGACCCCGGTGCCGAGCAGGATGATGACGACGGCCACCGTCGCGGTCGCCCACCGCGACGGCTCGGTGACACCGAAGATCTGGAGCAGGAACCCGCTCGCGGCGTAGGACAGCGTGCCGAGGGCGATCGTCAAGCCCCACATGTAGGCCCACGCCGCGACCCACCCCCACGTGGTGCCTTGAACGTGCCGCGACCACTGGTAGACGCTGCCTGCGTACGGAAACCGGGAGGCCAGTTCGCCGAACACCCCGGCCACCAGAAGCTGTCCGATCAGCACGATGGGGAACGCCCAGAAGAACTTCGGCCCGGCCGCGAACAGTCCGAGGGTGAAGATCGCGTAGACCGCCGCGATGGGCGAGACGTCGGCGAAGGCCAATGCCAGCGCGGAGCGGAAGCTGAAGCCGCGGCTCAACGTCGCCGGTGAATCAGTGGACCGGACGGTGGACTTGGGGGTGCTGTCGGACATGACGTCTCCTCGAGAACGGTTGCAGCGACCCTTCACCGGTTGCGACCGGATGGGAACCCGTCGATCGTCTGAGATCCCTGCTTCGACTTCGACGATCGTCTAAGTTCACCGTCAGCGACCTACGACGGAATGGGGGTGGTCCGTGGCCTACCTGCTGAGCGATCTCGTCGACACACCCCACCTGCGGCTGACCGTCCGGGCCGGGGCGCGCGGCTTGGACCGACCGGTGTTCTGGGCGCAGACGTCCGATCTCGACGAACCGTGGTCGTGGCTGGCCGGCGGGGAACTGTTGATGAAGAACGGACGCACCTTGCCCGGCTCCGCGACGGGCCAGACGGCGTTGATCCGCGGCCTCGCCGAGAACGGCATCTGTGGCGTCGTCATCGGGCTGGATGCCCGCAGCCCCAGTCTCGCGCCGTCCGCCGTGGCGCTGGCCGACGACCTGGGGTTCCCCGTCCTGCTGGTGCCGTACTCGGTCGGCTTCGCAGCCATCGGCCGAGCCGTCGCGGGCGGCGCCGGAAGTGACGACAGCAGAAGGATCGCCGTCACCGAGCGGGTGTACCAGGTGATCCGCCAGTCGGTGGGGCGCTCCGGTGCCGAGAACGCGATGCGCCAACTCGGCCGTGAGGTCGCCTGCCGACTGGCGGTCCTCGACGCCGCCACCGGTGAGGTCGCCCTCGACTCCTCCGATCCGGTGCCCAAGGAGCTGCGCCTGGCCCTCACCGCCGACATCACCGCTCGGGGTGGGGCCGTTCCCGGTGTCCTTCACGTCGTCGTCGGTGACGCCCGAGCGCTGGCCGTCGAGGTGCCCGACGAGGAGCCAACGGTATTGGTGGCCTACGACTTCCGCTCGTCACCACCGGACGTCGTCCAGCTGCAGCATCTCGCGTCGGCAATGGCCGTGCTGCTGGCCCAGCAGAACGTGCGACGTGAACACGACCGCCGCATCGGCGCCGAAGTGCTGGCGTCGTTGTGCGACGGCCGGCTCACCGGAGCGGAGTCCGCCCGCCTGCTCACCGATCGTGGTCTGCAGCCGGCGGGTTCGGTGCTGGCGGCCGTCTCCGGCGGGTCCCCCACCGCGGAGCGGCACCTGCACGTGGGGCTTGGCCGCCGCCAGGTGCCCCACCTGTTGCTGCGGCGAGGGGCGATCCTCTTCGCGCTGGTGTCGGCGGGCGACGGCCCGCTGGCCGCGCTGCGTCACCGCGTCGGCGCGACGGCCGCCATCGGGGTGAGCGACGTCCTCGGCCACCCCCGTCGGGGACCCGCCGTCGCGCGCGAGGCGGTCTGGGCGATGCGGGCGGCGCAGAGTACGACCGACCGCACCGCGCACTACGGCGAGGCGACCATGCTGTCGGTGCTGCGCGACACCGAGGAGGCCCAGGTCGTGGTCGACCGCGTCCTGGGCAGCCTCATCGCCTACGACGCCAACCACTCCAGCGACATGGTGGCGACGCTGGACGCCTATCTGCGGTGCGACCGGTCGTGGGTGCGGACGGCCGCGGCGACGGGACTGCACCGGCAGACGGTGGTGTACCGGATGCAACGGGTGGAGGACATCACGGGCCGCCGACTCGCCGACACCGCCGCGATCGCCGAGTTCTGGCTCGCGTTGCGCGCCAGGGACCTGCTCAGCCCCGCCGGTTCGGCGATGAGTTTCCCGTCGGTCGCCGGTCAACACCGGCATGACCATCACTGACGGCGTCATCTCCCACTCCCTCGACGTTCCCGGCGCTCGCCTGCACTACGAAGTGCGCGGGCAGGGACCTCTGCTGTTCGTCATCGGGTCCCCCATGGCCGCCGCGGAATTCGGCCCGCTGGCTCGGGCCATGGCCGCCGATCGGACCGTCGTCACCTACGACCCCCGGGGGTTCGCGGGCAGCCCGGTCGCCGATCCCGACGGGCCGTCCAACCCCGACCTGCGCGCCGACGACGTGGTGGCAATCCTCGACGCGCTCGGCGAAGCGACGACGGACGTCTTCGGCTCCAGTGGTGGCGCGGTGACCGGGCTGGCGATGGTCACCCGGCACCCCGGCCGAGTCCGGACGCTGGTGGCCCACGAGCCGCCCCTGCTGGAACTGCTGCCCGACGCCGAGGCGCAGCGACGGGCCACCGACGACATCGTGGCGACGTTCCGCACCGAGGGACTGCACGCCGCGTGGCTGAAGTTCATGGTCAACGCGGGCTTCGACGTGGCGGCATTCGACGCGGAGTCCGAGGGCCCGGCGGCGTCGCAGGGCGAACCGGTCGACCCCGGGCAGGCGCTGGCCGAGGGGGCCCGCTTCTTCCTGCACGATCTGGTGCCGACCACGCGCTACGTTCCGGACGTCGAGGCGCTGCGCGCGTCGCCGACGCGCGTCGTCATCGGCCTCGGCGCGGAGTCGGGTCATCTGCTGACGCAGCGCACCTCGGTCGCGGTGGCCGACCGACTGGGCGTGCCGACCACCGAATTTCCCGGCGACCACGCCGGTTTCATGGGGCCCACGGACGCCTTCGCCGCGCGCCTGCGCGAGGTCTTCGCGTGATTTCGGCGTGATCACCGGCGGTCAGCGCCGCTGATCACGCCGAAATCGCTCAACCGACGAGGACGGCGTACCGCGGCTTGATGACTTCGTCGATGAGGGTCAGTCGTTCCCGGAANGGGATGAACGACGACTTCATCGCGTTGATGGTGAACCGCTCCAGATCGCTCCAGCCGTAACCGAAGGCCTCGACCAGCCGAAGCATCTCCTGGCTCATCGTGGTGTCGCTCATCAACCGGTTGTCGGTGTTGACCGTCACCCGGAAGCGCAACCGGGCCAGCAGCGCGAAGGGATGCTCGGCGATGCTGGCGACGGCGCCGGTCTGGACGTTCGACGACGGGCACAATTCGAGCGGGATTCGCTTGTCGCGCAGGAGAGACGCCAGCCTCCCGAGGGTGGCGTCGGAGTCGTCGTGGACGGTGATGTCGTCGACGATGCGCACGCCGTGGCCCAGCCGGTCGGCACCGCAGAACGCGATCGCCTCCTGAATCGACGGCAGGCCGAAGGCCTCACCGGCGTGAATGGTGAACCGGGCGTTGTTGTTCCGCATGTACTCGAAGGCGTCGAGGTGCCGCGTGGGCGGGTAACCGGCCTCGGCGCCGGCGATGTCGAAGCCGACGACGCCCTTGTCGCGGAACCGCACGGCGAGTTCGGCGATCTCCCGTGAGCGGGCCGCGTGCCGCATCGCGGTCACCAGACAGCGCACGGTGATCGTCTTGCCCTTCGCGGCCGCCGCCTCCTCTCCGTCGGCGAACCCGGCCAGCACCGCGTCGACGACCTCGTCCAGTGACAAGCCGCCGTCGATGTGCAGTTCGGGGGCGAAGCGGATCTCGGCGTAGACCACCGAGTCGGCCGCCAGGTCCTCGACGCACTCGAGGGCCACGCGGTGCAACGCCTCCGGGGTCTGCATGACCCCGACCGTGTGGGCGAAGGGCTCCAGATACCGGACCAGCGAACCGCTGTGGGCCGCGGTGCGGAAGAAGGTGGCCAACTCGTCGACGTCGGTGGTGGGCAATCCGTCGTAGCCGAATTCCGCGGCCAACTCCACCACCGTCGCCGGCCGCAGCCCACCGTCGAGGTGATCGTGCAGCAGGGCCTTGGGTGCTCGCTGGATGTTCTCGAGCGTCAACGGCGTGGTCATGGGGTCCCTCCTCGGGTGATCCGGTCGATGATCAAGGGGCGCGCCTCGGGCGCCTCGTCGCCGACGCTCCAGCCGCCGTCGAGTTCGGCCAGCGCACCGGCGAAGCGCTCCGGGGTGTCGGTGTAGAGGGTGAACAGCGTCTCGCCGGCGGCGACGGGATCACCGGGTCTGCGGTGCATTCGCACGCCCGCTCCGAACTGCACCCGGCCACCCGGGGTCGAGCGGCCCGCACCGAGCCGCCACACCGCCAGTCCCACCGCCATCGCGTCGATGTCGCCCATCGTGCCACCCCGGGACGCGGTCACCGTCTCGGTGTGCGCACCGAGCGGAAGCGGGACGGAGAGGTCACCGCCCTGCGCCTCGACGAGGCCGCGGAAACAGTCCATGGCGGTGCCGTCGCGCAACGTCTGCGCGGGGTCGACCCCGTCGACGCCGACCGCGTCGAGCATCTCGCGTGCCAACGTCACGGTGAGTTCGACGACGTCGGACGGGCCACCGCCGGCCAGCACGTCGAGGGATTCGGCGACCTCGACCGCGTTGCCGACGGTCAGCCCCAGCGGCCGGTCCATGTCGGTCAGCAGCGCGCGCGTGTCGACGCCGCTGGCCCGTCCGAGGTCGACCATCGTCGAGGCCAGTCGACGGGCCTCGTCCTCGGAGGTCAGGAAGGCCCCCCGGCCGACCTTGGTGTCCAGCACCAGGGCACGGGCGCCCTCGGCGAGCTTCTTGCTCATCACCGAACTCGCGATCAGCGGCAGCGATTCGGTGGTGGCGGTGACGTCGCGCAGAGCGTAGATCTTGCGGTCGGCGGGCGCCAGGTCGCCGGCGGCGAAGATCGCCGCGCCGAGATCTTGAAGCTGTTGGCGGATCCGGTCTTTGGACAGTTCGGCGGTGAAGCCCGCGATCGCCTCCAGCTTGTCGAGGGTGCCACCGGTGTGACCGAGCCCCCGCCCGGCCGCCTGGGGCACCGCCGCGCCGCACGCCATCACGACCGGCACCAACGGGATGGTGATCTTGTCGCCGACCCCTCCGGTGGAGTGCTTGTCGACNAGTCGCAGCGGCTTGCCGTCGCGACGGAGATCNCCGAAGTCGAAGCGATCCCCGGAGTCGATCATCGCCGCGGTCCACCGGGTGATCTCCCCGGCGCTCATCCCGCGCAGGAAGATGGCCATCAGCAGTGCCGACATCTGCTCGTCGGCCACCACGCCGGTGGTGTAGTTCGCGATCACCCAGTCGATCGCGGCGTCGGAGAGCACGCCGCCGTCGCGCTTGGTGCGGATGACGGTCGGAGCGTCGAAGTCGAAGCCCGTCATCGTGATCGAACCCGCTCGAGGTCGTCGGGACCGAAGGCGTCGGGCAGCAGATCGCGCAACGGCCGGGGCCCGGCAGGGTGGTCGACGAGCATCCCGGGCCCGCCGTGCTCGAGCAGCAGTTGCCGGCATCGTCCGCAGGGCATCAGCAGGTTGCCGACGGCGTCGACGCAGACGAGTGCGGCCANCCGTCCCCCACCTGTGGAGTGCANGGCGCAGACCACCGAACACTCGGCGCAAAGTCCTAACCCATATGAGACATTTTCCACATTGCATCCGGTCACGATTCGGCCGTCGGTGGTCACCGCCGACGCCCCGACCGGGAAGCCGGAATAGGGCGCGTAGGCCGCATGAGATACTTCGATCGCCTTGTCGCGCAACGNCTTCCAGTCNACNTCAGGCATCGCACCCCGCCCGTCGCCGCATTTCTGAATGCATTTAGAAGCTCCAGTTCCACCGCTGCGAATTCGATTAGGTCACCCTAATTTCCATGGTATTAGGGCAATCAACGGTCTCACGCCGGTTCTTTACATGCCGAAACTGGCATTAGAGTCACGAACAGGTATGGGGCAAGGAATTGGCAGCATCGACCCGCCGCCTCCCAGACCGTCCACCGAAGGTGTTGGAGGCGCGGAAGTGAGTACTCGAACATGACGCAGACAACAGCGGATTCCGCGACACCCGCACCGCGGTCGTCGCCCACGAAACGTCGCACCCTCTATCGCGGGGACCCCGGCATGTGGTCGTGGGTGCTGCACCGCGTGACGGGCGCGACGATCTTCTTCTTCCTCTTCGTGCACGTGCTCGACACGGCGCTCGTGAGGGTGAGCCCCGAGGCCTACAACGCGATCATCGACACCTACAAGACGCCGATCATCGGCCTCATGGAGATGGGTCTGGTCGTCGCGGTCCTCTACCACGCGCTCAACGGCATCCGGCTCATCCTGATCGACTTCTGGCAGCACGGTCCGAAGTACCAGCGCCTGATGCTCTGGATCGTCCTCGGCGTGTGGATCAGCGTATTCATCGCCGCCCTCGGAGTGATGGGCATGCACATGGCGGAGCGTTTCCTATGAGCCCTAGTCGCGAAAACCCGTACGACCACGTCAGCGAGCGTGGCGGGCCGGCGCCCGTCATGCAGCGCAGCTACGACCGGCCGCCCGGCCTGGACAACCCCCGCGCGCCGCGCGGTCGTAGCGCCATGCCGAACTTCGAGAAGTACGCGTGGTTGTTCATGCGCTTCTCCGGCGTCGTCCTCGTCGTGCTGGCGCTCGGACACCTCTTCATCGGCCTGATCTGGGACGGCGGCGTCTACCGGATCGACTTCAACTACGTCGCCCAACGGTGGGCCTCGCCGTTCTGGCAGACCTGGGACCTGCTGCTGCTGTGGCTGGCCCAACTGCACGGCGGCAACGGCATGCGCACCATCATCAACGACTACGCCCGCAAGGACACGACCAAGTTCTGGCTGAACACGCTGCTGGGTCTGTCGATGGTCTTCACGCTCGTGCTCGGCACCTACGTGCTGCTGACGTTCGACGCAAACATTTCCTGAGTCAGAGGGAGTTCACACCATGCTGATCGAACACCGATACGACGTCGTCATCGTCGGCGCGGGCGGCGCAGGAATGCGCGCAGCCGTCGAGGCGGGACCGCGCGTGCGAACCGCCGTGCTGACCAAGCTCTACCCCACCCGTAGCCACACCGGCGCCGCCCAGGGCGGCATGTGCGCCGCACTGGCCAACGTCGAGGACGACAACTGGGAGTGGCACACCTTCGACACCGTCAAGGGCGGCGACTACCTCGCCGACCAGGACGCCGTGGAGATCATGTGCAAGGAGGCCATCGACGCGGTCTACGACCTCGAGAAGATGGGCATGCCGTTCAACCGGACGCCCGAGGGCCGCATCGACCAGCGCCGCTTCGGCGGGCACACCCGTGATCACGGCAAGGCCCCCGTCCGCCGCGCNTGTTACGCCGCCGACCGCACCGGCCACATGATCCTTCAGACGCTGTACCAAAACTGCGTCAAGCACGACGTCGAGTTCTTCAACGAGTTCTACGCACTCGACCTCATCATGTCCGACACCCCCGGCGGACCCGTGGCGACCGGCATCGTGGCCTACGAACTGGCCAGCGGTGACATCCACGTCTTCCACGCCAAGGCGATCGTGTTCGCCACCGGCGGCTCGGGCCGGATGTACAAGACCACGTCCAACGCCCACACCCTGACCGGCGACGGGCTCGGCATCATCTTCCGCAAGGGACTTCCCTTGGAGGACATGGAGTTTCACCAGTTCCACCCGACCGGTCTGGCCGGGCTGGGAATTCTGATCTCCGAGGCGGTGCGCGGTGAGGGCGGCCGGCTGCTCAACGCCGACGGCGAACGCTTCATGGAGCGCTACGCCCCGACCATCGTCGACCTCGCGCCCCGCGACATCGTGGCCCGGTCGATGGTTCTCGAGGTGCTCGAGGGTCGCGGCGCCGGCCCCAACAAGGACTACGTGTACATCGACGTCCGCCACCTCGGCGCCGACGTCCTGGAGGCGAAGCTCCCCGACATCACCGAGTTCGCCCGCACCTACCTGGGCGTCGACCCCGTCACCGAACTGGTGCCCGTCTACCCGACGTGNCACTACGTGATGGGCGGCATNCCGACCACGGTCAACGGACAGGTACTGCGCGACAACGACTCGATCGTGCCCGGGCTGTACGCGGCCGGCGAGTGCGCCTGCGTGTCGGTGCACGGCTCGAACCGCCTCGGCACCAACTCGCTGCTGGACATCAACGTGTTCGGTCGGCGTGCGGGCATCGCCGCGGCCAGCTACGCGCTGGGCCACGACTTCGTCGACATGCCGGAGACCCCGGCGAGCATGGTGACCGAGTGGGTGGGCGACATCCTCTCCGAGCACGGCAACGAGCGGGTGGCCGACATCCGCGGCGCCCTGCAGCAGTCGATGGACAACAACGCCGCGGTGTTCCGNACCGAGGAGACCCTCAAGCAGGCGCTGACCGACATCCACGGCTTCAAGGAGCGNTACGCCCGAATCACCGTGCAGGACAAGGGCAAGCGGTACAACAGCGATCTGCTGGAGGCCATCGAGCTCGGCTTCNTGCTGGAGCTGGCCGAGGTCACCGTCGTCGGCGCGCTGAACCGCAAGGAGTCCCGCGGCGGTCACGCCCGCGAGGACTACCCCAACCGCGACGACACCAACTACATGCGTCACACCATGGCCTACAAGCAGGGCACCGACCTGCTCAGCGACATCCGGCTGGACTACAAGCCGGTGGTGCAGACGCGCTACGAGCCGATGGAACGGAAGTACTGATGAGCCGCTTGCGCGAAGAGGAGAAGGCGCCAATGAGCCGCTTGCGCGAAGAGGAGAAGGTCCAGTGAGTGCGCCAGTAGTCGACAAGCCGGACACCGGAGACTCCGCGACGCCGCCCGTACCCGAGGGCGCGGTGATGGTCACGCTGAAGATCGCGCGATTCAACCCCGACGATCCCGACGGCGCAGGCTTTCAGAGCTTTCGTGTGCCATGCCTGCCGACCGACCGGCTGCTCAACCTGCTGCACTACGCGAAGTGGTACCTCGACGGCACGCTGACCTTTCGCCGGTCGTGCGCGCACGGCGTCTGCGGATCCGACGCGATGCGCATCAACGGGGTCAACCGCCTGGCGTGCAAGGTGCTGATGCGCGACATGCTGCCCAAGAAGCCGGGCAAGCAGTTGACCATCACGATCGAGCCCATCCGCGGACTGCCCGTGGAGAAGGACCTCGTCGTGGACATGGAACCGTTCTTCGACGCGTTCCGCGCGGTCAAGCCGTTCCTCATCACCAGCGGCAACGAGCCGACCCGCGAGCGCATTCAGAGCCAGACCGACCGCGCCCGCTACGACGACACCACCAAGTGCATCCTCTGNGCGTGCTGCACGACGAGCTGCCCGGTGTTCTGGAACGAGGGCTCCTACTTCGGGCCCGCCGCNATCGTGAACGCCCACCGGTTCATCTTCGACAGNCGCGACGAGGCCGCCGCCGAGCGGCTCGACATCCTCAACGAGGTCGACGGGGTGTGGCGGTGCCGTACCACCTTCAACTGCACCGAGGCCTGCCCGCGCGGCATCCAGGTCACCAAGGCGATCCAAGAGGTCAAGCGCGCGTTGATGTTCGCCCGCTAGCCCCCTGCTCGCGAAGGGTCTGTCACACATTGGCGGGCCGTCTCGTCTAGAGGGCATGACCGATCAACACCCTCGCATCGCTCCCCTGCCCCCGACNAAGNCCTCGCTGACCGCGCGGCTGNTGTACCGCTACGCCAAGCGCCGNTTCGGCGAGGTGCCCGTGCCATTCGCCGTCGGCGCGCACCACATGCCGCTGCTCNTCGCGAACGCCGTCCACGAGACGCTGCTGGAACGCGGCTCCACGAAACTACCCGCCGCCGTGCGCGAACTCGCGGTGTACTGGACGGCGCGCACCGTCGGCTGTTCGTGGTGCGTCGACTTCGGCGCCATGTTGATCCGGATGGACGGCCTCGACGTCGACCGATTGGCGCACGTCGACGATTACGCCACCTCGCCGCTGTTCACCGACGACGAACGCGCCGCGATCGCCTACGCCGACGCGATGAGCACCGACCCGCACCTCGTCACCGACGATCAGGTGGCCGACTTGCGNCGACGCTTCGGCGACGCCGGCGTCATGGAGCTGACCTANCAGATCGGCGTCGAGAACATGCGCGCCCGGATGAACACCGCGCTGGGCATCACCGAGCAAGGCTTCAGCTCCGGGGACGCCTGCCGGGTCCCGTGGGCCGACCAAGCCCGCCCGCAGTGACCAAAGCCCACGCCGCGCAACGCGATTGCGACGCCGTCGCCGCTCGAACGGCGTGATACAACTCAAGCCATGCAGAGTGCGCCGCTNNCGATTCCCGGCCTCCCCGGACCGGTGNTCGTGGACGTGAACGAATGGACCGGCAAGCGGCGGTTGTTCGTCGGCGGCCACGAGGTGCCGACCACGCGCGGTCGGTTCCAGTTCCCGGCCCCCGACGGGCAGCTCATCCCGGGACGCATCAAGCCGATGAGGATCTGGGAGACCCATCCGAAGCTCGAATTCGGCAACGTCACCCACGCGACGGGACCCGAGGCACCGACGTGGATGAAGGTGCTGGCCTGCCTGCCGATCCTGCTCATCGGGGGCGGGGCGCTGGGCGCCGTCCTCGGCGTGCTCGCGATCGTCGCGAACCTGACGGTGATCCGCTCGGGCGCTCCGANGGCCGCCGTCGTGGCNATCAGCCTCGGCACGCTGCTGTCGGGTGCGGCCATCCTGGTGATCGTGTGGCTCGTCGCCACGGGCGCGCTCAGCCTCTGATCGACCCGCATCGCGTGTGCTGGGAGATCGCGATTCGCGCGAAATCTCCGATCCCACAGCACACTCGATGACGGGGCTCAGCGCTGGCGCAGTGGCGAACCGGTGAACTTGTCCGGGTTGGCGACGTCCCAGATCGCGACCACCTTGCCGTCGCGCACGGTGAGCGCCTGCACGTGTGGCTGCATCCCGGGCCCGTCGCCGTCGGCCTCGAAGCCGACGGTGAGCACCCCGAGCTCGCCGTTGACCAACACCAACTCCGCGGACGAGAGGAACCTGGCACCGTAACGCGTGGCCAGCCCGAAGACGAAGCGAGACACCTTGTCCGGTCCATGGATGACGCGGGCCGCGGTGGGGGCCTTGCGGTTCGAATCTCCGGTGAAGGTGACGTCGGGGTGTAGCAGGGCCACCACGGCGGCCATGTCACCGGTCGCCATCGCGGCCATCAACCGACCCACGACCTCGTCATGGGACGGGTCTCTCGGGGGCACCTCGGCGTCGGCGACGGTGCGGCGGGCCCGAGACGCGAGCTGGCGGGCCGACGCCGCACTGACACCCAGGACGTCGGCGATCTCGCCGAACGACACCGCGAAGCCGTCGTGCAGCACGAAGGCGACGCGCTGATCCGGGGTGAGCCGCTCGAGGACGACCATCGCCACGAAGCGGGCGTCCTCGCCGGCGACGACGGCGGCCAGCGGATCCGATCGATCCAGCGCCGTCACCACCGGTTCCGGCAGCCACTCGCCGTAGTAGGTCTCCCGACGGTGCGCCGCCGACCGCAGCCGGTCCAGACCGATCCGGCTGACGACCGTCGTCAGCCACGCCCTCGGGTCGACGATCCCGTCCCGCCCCGGTCCGAGCGCGTCCCATCGCAGCCAGGCGTCCTGGACCGCGTCCTCGGCGTCGGCGAACGTCCCGGTGAGCCGGTAGGCGACCGCCAGCAGGTGCGCACGCAGGGGTTCGAAGTCCTCCCTCGACTGCGCGGCGGTCACCCACCCAGCCTAGTGAGGTCGGCGCCTGTGTCACTGTCGCGAATCGTTGCACTCAGCCACCGTTGCGACGAAATACCGACTGTGAACAAGCTGTGAAAACTGATTTCGTCGTGATGCGACGATTTCGCAACTAAAACCGTATTCTCCTACAGTTCGTCCAACGAAGGAGATGTGATGACGGCGGTCGACGCGGGCAGTATGGGGACCGGCGGGACGGTCGACAGCAAGGGCCTCAAGGGCGGTTCGCTCGGGCTCCTCTCCAGCGTCGTCGTCGGGATGGCGTCGACCGCGCCCGCATACAGCCTCGCAGCCGTCCTCGGCCTCATCGTGGCCAGTGGCGCAGGGGTCAAGGCGGCGTCGATCGTGCTGTTGGCGTTCGTGCCGATCTACTTGATCGCGGTGGCCTACCAGGAGCTGAACAAGGCCGAACCCGACTGCGGCACCACCTTCACCTGGGCGTCGCGGGCGTTCGGGCCGCTGATCGGATGGATGGGCGGGTGGGGCATCATCGCCGCCGACGTCATCGTGATGGCCAATCTGGCTCAGATCGCCGGGGCGTACTCGTTCACCTTCGTCGGCGACCTCGGCTGGTCGAGTGCCGCCGACCTCGCCAACAGCACGCTGTGGTCCACGGTGGCCGGTGTCATCTGGATCGCCGTCATGACCTACATCTGCTACCGCGGCATCGAGGTGTCGGCCCGCCTGCAGTATTTCCTGCTGGGCTTCGAAGTGATCATCCTGGTGGTCATCTCCGTCTACGCCCTGATCAAGGTCTACACGAATCATGCACTGCCCGAGTCGATCCACCCGTCACTGTCGTGGTTCTGGCCGGGCGGGCTGGACTTCGGCACCGTGATCGCCCCGGCCATTCTGATCGCCATCTTCATCTACTGGGGCTGGGACACCGCGGTGGCGTGCAACGAGGAGTCCGACGATCCCGGCACCACCCCCGGAAGGGCGGCGGTGCTCTCGACGTTCCTGCTGCTGGCCACCTACGCCATCGTGACCGTGGCCGCGGTCGCCTTCGCCGGCGTCGGGGAAACCGATGCGGGACTGGGTAATCCAGCCAACTCGGCCGACGTGTTCGCCGCCATCGGCCCAGCCCTGTTCGGCGACAGCGTCATCGGGCACATCGGGCTGCTCGCCCTGTCGGCGACGATCCTGACCTCGGCGTCGGCGTCCACGCAGACCACGATCCTGCCGACNGCGAGGACCACGCTGTCGATGGGTGTCTACAAGGCCCTGCCGACGTCATTCGCCAAGATNCACCGCACGTACCTCACCCCGACGGTCTCGACGTTGGTGATGGGCGGGGTGTCGATCTTCTTCTACGTGATGTTCACCCTCGTCAGCAGCAGCCTGTTGCTGGCCCTGATCGGGTCGGTCGGTCTGATGATCGCCTTCTACTACGGCATGACCGGGTACGCCTGCGTCTGGTACTACCGCAAGACGCTNACCACCTCGGTGCGGGACTTCATGATGCGCGGGGTGGTTCCGCTGCTNGGGGCGGTCATGCTGACGGTGGTGTTCGGCTACGGCCTGATCTCCTACGCCAAGCCCGACTACCTGGTCGACGACGACGGCAACGACGTGACGCTCCTCGGCTTCGGCGCCGTCGCCGTGGTCGGCATCGGGGCACTGGTGCTCGGCGTCGTCATGATGTTCGTCTGGTGGGCGATGTCGCCCAGCTTCTTCAAGGGCCGAACCCTNCCCCGCCGNGCCGATCTCCTGCTCGANCCCGCCGGCGGATCGGTGGCGCACTTCGGCCTGCCCGACTCCGGTGACATGCCGACGGTNATNTCACCGGACCTGTCGAACCTCCCCCGGGGCGAGCGTGCCGTCGACCCGTCCACCGGCGAGGAGTTCAGCGGGAAGAACTGACTCCCCACAGGGTTTTCGCAGTACCCGGCCAGGAGGTTCGCAGGACCGTATATTCCTTCCATGGCTATCGCGGAACCCACGGCTGGTCCCGTCACGGGAAGCAAGGGCCTGCAGTCCGGGGCACTCGGCTTGGTCGGCAACGTCGTCATCGGCCTGGCCGCGGTGGCGCCGGCCTACAGCCTGGCGGCGACGCTGGGGTACGTCGTGTTGGCCGTCGGGGAGAAGGCCCCCGCGATGTTCGTCCTGGCGTTCATCCCGATGCTGCTCGTCGCCTTCGGCTACAAGGAACTGTCCCAGGACACGCCGGACTGCGGGACCACGTTCACCTGGGGAGCCAAGGCCTTCGGCCCGTGGATCGGGTGGATCGGCGGCTGGGGTCTTGCGGTGTCGGCAATCATCGTGCTGGCCAACGTCGCCGAGGTCGCGGCGATCTACCTCTACCGGTTCCTCGGGCTGGANGAGCTCGCCGACAACCTNTGGTCCAAGGTGCTTCTCGGCTCGTTCTTCATCATCGCGATGACGTTGGTCAGCGCCCGCGGCGTAGCCGTCTCGGAGCGAATGCAGAACGTCCTCATCGCCGTGCAGTTCGGGGTGCTGATCATCGTCAGCATCTTCGCCTTGATCCGGGTGTTCGCCGGAAACGCTGGCGCCCAAGCGATCACACCGCAACTGTCGTGGCTGTGGCCCGGTGGTCTCGACCTGTCGTCGATCGCGGCCGCGATCATCCTGTGCATCTTCATCTATTGGGGCTGGGATGCGTGCCTCGCGGTCGGCGAGGAGACCAAGGACCCCGGCAAGACGCCGGGCATCGCGGCCGTCGTCACCACCCTGATCCTGGTGTGCACCTATGTTCTGGTGGCCTACGCCATCCAGTCGTTCGCCGGGTTCAGCGACGTCGGCATCGGGCTGAACAACCCCAACAACACCGACGACGTCCTGACCGTCCTCGGTGAACCGGTGGCGGGCAGCGTCGTCGCATCGCTGCTGCTGCTGACCGTCGCCGTGTCGGCGCTGTCCTCCACGCAGACCACGATCCTGCCGACGGCGCGCGGCACCCTGTCGATGGCGGTCTACGAGGCGATTCCGAAGCGCTTCGCCAGCGTGCACCCGAAGTACATGACGCCGGCGTTCGGCACCATCGTGATGGGTTGTGCTGCACTGTTCTTCTATCTGGTGCTGACGTTCCTCTCCGAGAACGCCCTCGCCGACTCGGTGGCCTCCCTGGGCTTGGCGGTCGCGTTCTACTACGGCGTGACCGCCTACAGCTGCGTGTGGTACTTCCGCCGCACGCTCTTCTCGTCGGCGCGAAACCTGTTCTTCCGCGGCATCTTCCCCCTTCTGGGCGCGTTGTCGATGACGTGGGCGTTCGTCTACAGCGCGATCGAGATGATGTCTCCGGACTACGGCTACACCGCCTTCGGTCCGCTGGGTGGGGTCTTCGTGCTCGGGGTCGGCATGCTGGTGCTCGGCATACCGCTGATGCTGGCCTGCTTCGCCTTCGGCACCAAGCGCTTCTTCCGCGGTGAGACGCTCAACGCCTCGACCGAGGTCAAGGTCCCCGACACCTTCTGATCCACTTCGAAAGGCCGTGAACGTCAATGCACTTGACCGTGGGCTACCTGGCAACGCCGACCGGTGACGACGGGGTCGCACTGGCCGGCGCACTGGCCAACACCTTCGACGCGACGGTCGACGTCGTCCTGGTCGTGCGTGAGGAGTACCCCGACGGCCATCCCGGCCGGGTGGAGTATCAGCAGCTGCTGGTGCGCAAGGGCCAGGAGTGGGCCGGCCAGGCCGTGGCGGCTTTGGCCAAGGTCGGCGTCGAGGCCGCCGCGCACGTCCTGGTCGGCGAGTCCTACTCCGAGGCGCTGATCCTCTTCGCCGAGGAGAAGCACTCCGACCTCATCGTGATCGGTGGTGCGCGGGACGGCATCTTCGGAGGGCACGTCATCGGCTCGGTCGCCGGTGCCCTCCTGCACTGCTCCCCCATCCCGGTCGCGCTCGCCCCGCGCGGGTTCCACGAGGACCCGCCGTCGGTCATCTCGTCGGTGACCGCGGCGGTGCCGACCAAGGCCGGCGAGGACAACCCCTTGCCGTTCGCCATCACCCTCGCCAGCGCCGCGGGGGTGTCGATCCGCATGCTGTCGCTGGTCTCCGGTGAGAACCTGGCGCACCTGGAGAGCCCGAAAGACGTTCGCCAGGCGCAGATCACGGCCGCAGAGTCGAACCTGGCGCTCGCCGCTCGAGCCCTGCCCGACGCACCCGAGATCGAATCGCTGGTCGCCGACGGCACGACGCTGGAGTCGGCGCTCAAGAAGCTCAACTTGGACGACTCCGACGTGCTGGTGATCGGGTCGAGTCGGTTCGCGGCCCCCAAGCGGCTCTTCCTGGGGTCGACGGCAGCGCGCATCCTGGCCGGAGTCGACGCTCCGGTGATCGTCGTGCCCAAGGCCGAGTGACGCCTCTCCCGACACTCGTCTGGCCCGCGGGCCCTGGGGAGTCTGCACGACGGCCGGGCATGCGTTACATTCTCGGAGCTAGACGCGGGAGCTCGGAGGCACCGGGCTGAGAGGGTGGCTGTCGAGCCACCGACCGCTTGAACCTGACCGGGTAATGCCGGCGTAGGGAGAGTGAGCCTCGATGTCGGTCGTCGTCCGTCGTCTTCGTCCATCCAACCGGTCGACGGGCGAAGTTCCGCCCACCCTCGTCGAACCCGCGCCGCGCGTGCTCGGCGTCTTCGACCAGTTGGGCCTGTGGGGCAATCTCGGGGTCAGCCTTCTCGGATTCACCGGCGCGGCAGTGGTTCTGCAACCCGGCGGGCCCGGGACACCGCACCTGTCGCTGATGGCGGCGCTGCTGGCCACCGTCGTCGGCACGGTGCTCGGCGCAGCCGCAATCGCGGCCTCGGCGATTCCCGGAGCACAGACCGGCGCGCCGGCGATGGTCCTCCTGCGCGGCCTGCTGGGGGCGCGGGTGTCCTACCTGCCGACGGTGCTCAACATCGTCCAGATGATCGGGTGGGGCACCTTCGAATTGGTCACGATCTCCACGGCGGCCGCCACCGTGCTGCCCGCGGTACCGCAGTGGACGTTCGTCGTGGTGGGTGGCGTCATCACGACCGGGTTGTCGCTGTATCCACTGGGCGCGGTGCGCGTGCTGCGCAAGTACGTGACGGTGGCGGTCGTGATCGCCTTGGCGTACCTGTTCTGCCAGCTCCTGGCCAAGCCGATGCCGTCGATCACCGACGGCACGTGGACGGGGTTCAGCGTCGGCGTCGACGTGACCGTCGCGGTCGCGGTGTCCTGGGTGCCGATGGCCGCCGACTACGCCCGCCATTCCCGCAGTTCGGCAGCTGCCTTCACCGGCGCCTTCTTCGGGTACGGACTGACTCAGATCGCCTGTTACGCGCTCGGCCTGCTGGCGCTGGTCACCGTGGCCGCCGGCGGCGACCAGATCTTCGCCGCGTTCATCGCCGTCCCGCTCGGCGCGCTGGCCTTCGCCGTGCTCGCCATTCGGGAGATGGATCAGTCGTTCGCCAACGTCTACTCGGCGACCGTGTCGACGCAGAACGTGCGCCCGCGGTGGGACCGGCGATACGTCGCGGTGGTGGTGGGTGTCCTCATCACGGTGCTGGCACTGGCCGTGGACATCTACGGCTACGCCAGCTTCCTGTCGCTGATCGGCTCGGTGTTCGTGCCGTTGTTCGCGACCCTGACCGTCGACTACTACTGCTTCTCTGGCCGGCGGGGATGGGATCTGACGTCGAATTCCGCGTCGCGCTGGCTGATGCTGCTGCCATGGGCGCTGGGCTTCGTGACCTACCAGCTGATCTACCCCGGGCAGGTTGGCTGGTGGGCCAGGGCCTGGGGTGAGGTGGCCGACGNGATCGGCTTCGCCGCTCGCCCGTGGATGAGTGCGTCGGTATTCTCGTTCATCGTGTCGGCGGTGCTGACATTGGCGGTCGGGGGCACCTCGCGGTGGGCGACCAGGCGTTCGCCGACTCAGGTCACTTCCGAGGCCAAATGTGACCAAACACCCATGTGAGAGATGTCGCGCCGAGACCCCTAGCGCCGATACCAGGTGTTGCGGGACCATTGCATTATGTATACGAACGCCGCGCACCACGAGATCCCGTCGTCGGCGACCATGAACCCCATCCGATGGTGGGTGACGTGTGCCCTTGGCCGTGGTCCGCTGCTTCGTCGAGCGGACCGGGTATACGCCTGGGGCTTGGTCATCGGGTTCGCGGCAATGCTCGCGGCCGTCGTCCCGGCGACGGCGGTCGGCGAGATTGGCTACACCGCCCGGGCGAAGACCATCGCGTCGGAGGCCGCNACCCGCCACCCCGTCGAGGCCATCGCGACGGGCGACAGCACCGCCGACCCGACCCAGGTCGAGTCCGGTTCCACCTCNTTCCTNGCGCACGTGCGGTGGACCGCCGCCGACGGCGCGCATGACGACTACACGAAGCTCGAGCAACCGGTGANGGCCGGTGAGCCGGTGCGCGTGTGGCTCGACGACGCGGGCAAGCCNACCACGCCCCCGCTGACCGACGCGAACGCACGCGTCGACGCGATGGGCACCGCCGTGATCGTGTGGCTGGGCCTGGCGAGCCTGATCGGCGTGGGCGTCGCCATGCTTCACATGGCCGTCAACCGGGCGCGCGACCGCAAGTGGGAGCTCGGACTCCGAGCCTTGGGTTACGACGTGGGCGGACCGGCAACCCACCGGCCCTGACGCGCCGCGGCGGCNNCGATCCCCCGCCGTTCCCGTTCTCCCGGTCGNCACATACTGCATACTGTATGTGGATGACGCCNNCCCCGGCGATCCGTTCCGAGCCCGAGGAAGGACCGTGACGAGATGACCGCCGGCGAGGACGAACTCACCGTCAAAGCCCCCAAGGAGTGGGCCACCGGGGTACCCGCGGTGATGCACGCGCTGGAGTTCTCCCTCGGGCACACCTCGCTTCGGCGCACCGCACTGAATCTGTTCAGCATCAACCAGACCACCGGCCTCGACTGCCCGGGCTGCGCGTGGCCNGAGCCCCGCAAGCGNCACTTCAGCGAGTACTGCGAGAACGGCGCCAAGCACGTCAACGACGAGGCCACCACGCGCAGGATCACCAGGGAGTTCTTCCGCGAGCACCCGGTCTCGGTCTTGGCGACCAAGTCCGACATGTGGCTCAACGACCAGGGCCGTCTCACCGAACCGATGGTGAAGCGGCCCGGCTCCGACCACTACGAACCCATCGACTGGGACGACGCGTTCGCCCTGGTGGCCGACGAGCTGCGCGGTTTGGACTCGCCGGACGAATCGCTGTTCTACACCTCGGGCCGGTTGAGCAACGAGGCCGCGTTCCTCCTGCAGCTGTTCGTGCGGAGCCTGGGCACCAACAACCTTCCCGACTGCAGCAACATGTGCCACGAGTCGAGCGGCTCCGGGCTCGCAGAGTCACTGGGCATCGGCAAGGGCAGCGTCAGCCTGGAGGACATCGAGGAATCCGACCTCGTCTTCGCCGTCGGGATCAACCCGGGCACCAACATGCCCCGCATGCTGTCCTCACTGGAGGAGACCAAGCGCAACGGCGGCCACGTCATCGCCGTCAACCCCCTCCCCGAGGCCGGGCTCCTGCGCTTCAAGAATCCGCAGAAGGCCAGGGGCATCGTCGGCCGCGGGACCACGATCGCCGACCAGTTCCTGCACATCAAGCCCGGCGGCGACCTCGCGCTCTTCCAGGCGATCAACGCCCGGCTGCTCGCCGCGGAGGACGCGAACCCAGGCACCGTGCTCGACCACGAGTTCATCGCCGACGACACCACCGGCTTCGCCGAGTTCGCCGAACACACCCGCCAGATCGACTGGGACGACGTCGCATTCGCGACCGGACTGTCCCGGGAGGACGTCGACGAGGTCGTCGACCGGGTGCTCGCGAGCAAGAAGATCATCGTGTGCTGGGCGATGGGCGTCACGCAGCAGAAGCACGGCGTCGCCACGGTCCGCGAGATCGTCAACTTCCTCATGCTGCGCGGCAACCTGGGCCGCCCGGGAGCGGGCGTGTGCCCGGTCCGTGGACACAGCAACGTCCAGGGCGACCGGACGATGGGCATCTGGGAGCGGATGCCCGACGCGTTCCTCGACGCGCTCGGCCGCGAATTCGGCTTCACCCCACCGCGGCATCACGGGCTCGACGCAGTGGATTCGATCCGCGCGATGCGCGACGGCAAGGCGAAGGTCTTCCTGGGCTTCGCGGGCAACTTCGTGCGCGCGACCCCGGACAGCGACCTCACCGAGCGGGCGATGCGGCGGTGCCGGTTGACGGCGCACGTGTCGACCAAGCTCAACCTCTCCCACGCCGTGTGCGGCGACACCGCGCTGATCCTGCCGACGCTCGGCCGCAGTGACCGCGACGAGCAGCGCACCGGTGAGCAGTTCGTCACGGTGGAGGATTCGATGAGCATCGTCCACCAATCCCATGGCCGACTGCAGCCGGCGTCGGAGCACCTGCTGAGCGAGGTGGCCATCGTCGCGCGACTGGCCCGCCGCACCCTTGGTGCGGATTCGTCCATCCCGTGGGAGAGCTTCGAGGGCGATTACGACCTGATCCGCGAACGGATCTCGCGCGTGATCCCCGGCTTCGAGGACTTCAACGAGCGAGTCCGCGAGCCGGGTGGCTTCCGGCTGCCCAATCCGGTCAACGAGCATCGCTACCCCACGCCATCGGGCAAGGCGGTGTTCACGAGCAACACCTTCGATCGGCTTCGCGTCCCCGAGGGCCACCTCGTCCTGCAGACCATGCGGTCTCACGATCAGTGGAACACGGTGCCCTACGCACTCGACGACCGCTACCGCGGCATCCACAACGGTCGGCATGTCGTGCTGGTCAACCAGGCCGACATCGACGCCCTTGGCCTCGCCGACCGCCAAATGGTCGACCTGGTGAGCACCTGGGAGGACGGAATCGAACGGCGCGCGAAGAACTTTCGCGTCGTGGCCTACCCGTCGGCACGCGGGTCGGCGGCCTCGTACTACCCCGAGACCAACGTTCTCGTCCCCTTGGACAGCGTCGCCGACATCAGCAACACCCCCACCTCGAAGGGCGTCTTCGTCCGGCTGGTTCCGGCCGACGGCGTCACCGAGACGGTGACGACGGAGTCGGTCGAGGCCCCCGCGATGGGACGCTGAGCGATCAGCCTCGCATCAGCTCGGCGACGTGCGCGCTGACCGACTCCCGCAACCCCTGGAGGTCGTACCCGCCCTCCAGCACCGACACCAGCCGACCGTCGCAGTGCCGCTCCGCGGCCACCATCAGCTCGCGGGTCACCCACGCGAAGTCGTCGGCGGTCATGCACAGNGAGCCGAGCGGGTCGCGCTCGTGGGCGTCGAAACCCGCTGAGACGATGAGCAGTTCGGGTGAGAACGCATCCAGGGCGGGCAAGATCCGGTCGGTGAACGCGGCGCGCAGTTCCGCCCCGCCGTCCCCGGCGGCCAGCGGGGTGTTGACGATGTTCCCCACCCCCGTCTCGCGTACTTCGCCGGTGCCGGGGAACCACGGCATCTGGTGGGTCGAGGCGTAGAGCACGTCGGGGTCGGAGTAGAAGATCTCCTGCGTGCCGTTGCCGTGGTGGACGTCGAAGTCCACGATCGCGACCCGGCACAGACCATGCTTGAGCTGGGCGTGACGAGCCCCGATCCCGATGTTGTTGAACAGGCAAAAGCCCATGGCACGGTCGGTCTCGGCATGGTGTCCCGGCGGCCGGCAGGCGACGAATGCGTTCTGCACGCTGCCCGACACGACCTGGTCGACGGCCTGGATCGTGCCGCCGACCCCCCGCAGCACCACCTCCCACGTCGAGGGCTCCATCATGGTGTCGCCGCCGTCGAGATAGACGAAGCCCTCCGCGGGCCTGGCGCCCTCCAGCGCGTCGACGTAGGCGTCGGTGTGCACGTAGCGCGTGGCGTCGAGGGCGCCGAGCTGCGCCTCGTCGCGCACCAAGTCCTCGAACCACGGTTGCCCCAGGGCCGTCTGCACGGTGCGGTAGCGATCGGGCCGCTCGGGATGCCCCGTCGAGGTCTGGTGATTGGCGAAGGCATCGTGGTGGACCAGCAGAGTGGGCACGCCCGGACTCCCGTCGAATCGGTCTTCGTAAAGCGGATATTGTATGCAATACTAGCCCGGGAGTGTCCGCAGGTCCATGGTGCGCCGGGCCGGAACCGTTGGCCCGACCGTCGAACCCTCGGGGCTCCGCGTCGATCGACCTCGCCGGTTGTGCTCGTAAGACGTTGCAAGACAGAGTGATTCACCGCGTTTATCGTCCGATTCAGAGTCGGTATCGCACCGCGAGAATTCTTGACTTCCGATTCGAGCGGGCGTTCACTCGAATTCGTTAGTGAGAACTTCATTCCGCATTACGGAATTCATCACCGCCGCATCGCATCAACGAAGGGCACGCCGTCGTGAAGGCCACCTACACCGTCAACTGCTCGATCCTGCTGACCGACCTCCCACTGTTGGATCGGCCGCGCGCCGCCAGGGACGCCGGCTTCACCGCGGT
>Ga0055540_1000489_pt1 | contig 30349 bp, 29 predicted proteins | sample AraplaCvi_mMS_r2_2_FD_55040 | JGI IMG/M metagenome (GOLD analysis project Ga0055540, IMG submission 55040) | Arabidopsis root microbial communities from North Carolina, USA - plate scrape MF_Cvi_mMS_r2 | ecosystem: Host-associated > Plants > Roots > Endosphere | place: USA: North Carolina
GATCGCCCTCGGCGTCGCCGTCGGCCTCGGGCTGTGGAACGGCATGCTGGTCTCGGTGTTCGGGGTCCAACCCATCATCGCCACCCTCGTGCTGATGACCGCGGGCCGTGGCATCGCGCTGCTCATCACCGACGGCCAGATCATCACCGTCACCAGCGCACCGTTCAAGATCCTCGGCACCGGTTTCGTCTTCGGGTTGCCGGTGGCGATCCTGGTCAGCCTGAGCGTATTCGCACTGGTGGGCCTGCTGACCCGACGGACCGCGCTGGGCATGCTGCTGGAGTCGGTCGGCATCAACCCCGAGGCCAGCCGCCTCGCCGGCGTGCGCCACCGCACCATCGTGTTCGCGGTCTACGTGTTCTGCGCGCTCTGCGCCGGCATCGCCGGGCTGATGATCGCCTCGAACATCTCGGCCGCCGACGCCAACAACGCCGGGTTGTGGATCGAGATGGACGCGATCCTGGCGGTGGTGATCGGCGGAACCTCCCTGCTGGGTGGGCGTTTCAGCCTCACCGGCACCATTCTCGGCGCGCTCATCATCCAGACGCTGACCACCACGGTGTACACCGCGGGCATCACCCCGGAGACGACCCTGGTGTTCAAGGCGCTGGTGGTCATCGCCGTGTGCCTGCTGCAGGCCCCGAAGTTCCGCGCCCTGGTGACGCGGCGCCGCAAGAAGCCCCCGGCGCCGACGGGCCACGCCGAGACCGAAGAGGTCGCCGGGCAACAGGTCTCGGTGCCGACGCCGACGTCGATGGTGGCGAAGTGAGGAAGTCATGAGCGTTCAGACCGTCGACCGCCCCCGGTTCGACATCGCGGAGATCCTGCGTCGGATTCGGGGTCGGTACCTCTCACCGCTGGCGTCGCTGGTGCTCTTCGTGGTGATGTTCACCGCCGTCGTCACCCGGTACGACTTCGCCAGCCCCACGCAGGTGTTCCTGAACCTGTTGGTGGACAACGCCTATCTGATCGTCCTGGCGGTCGGCATGACCTTCGTGATCCTCACCGGCGGCATCGACCTGTCCGTGGGATCGGTGGTCGCGCTGTCCACCGTGATCCTCGCGACCGCACTCAAGGCCGGTTGGCCGATGCCGCTGGCCGTCGCCGCGGTGCTCGTCGTGGGGCCGCTCCTGGGCCTGATGATGGGTCTGGTCATCGAGTACTTCGACGTACAACCCTTCATCGCGACCCTGGCCGGGATGTTCCTGGCGCGCGGACTCTGCTACGTCATCAGCGTCGACACGCTGCCGATCAAGGATCCGCTGCTGCGCGAGTTCGGCTTGAACTACGTCTACCTCTACGAGGACAAGTTCATCCGGTGGACGGTGGTGGCGGCCCTGGCCGTCGTCCTCGTCGCGGTCTACGTGCTGCACCTGACCCGATTCGGCCGCACCGTCTACGCCGTCGGCGGCAACCGGCAGTCCGCACAGCTGATGGGGCTCAACGCCTCTCGCGCACGGGTGTCGGTCTACGCGATCAGCGGGTTGTGCGCCGCCATCTCCGGGCTGCTGCTCGGCGTGCAGAAACTCTCCGGGTACAGCCTCAACGGCATCGGCCTCGAACTCGACGCGATCGCCGCAGCCGTCATCGGCGGTGTGCTGCTGTCCGGAGGCGTGGGCTTCGTACTCGGCTCGCTCATCGGGGTGCTCGTCCTGGGCACCATCCAAACCTTCGTCACCGCAGCCAATCTCGACTCCTATTGGACTCGCATCATGACCGGTGTGCTGCTGCTGATGTTCGTGCTGGTTCAGCGACTGCTGGTGAGGAAGCCCGGATGAGTGCCCAACCCCTGCCGCCCGCGGCGCCCAAACCCGTCATGGCCGACGTCGCGCGACTTGCCGGTGTCAGCCATCAGACGGTGTCCCGCGTCATCAACGGGTCGACGAACATCCGTCCGACGACCAAGGCCCGTGTCGAGCAGGCCATCTCCGAGCTCGGCTACCGACCCAACACGGCGGCCCGCGCGCTGGTCACCCGGCGGTCGGGCATCATCGGCATCGTCGGCACCAACAGCGCGCTCTACGGCCCGTCGAGCATTCAGCGCGCGGTCCAGGAGGCCGCTCGGGCGGCCGGGTACTTCTCCAGCCTGGTGCCGCTCGCCGAGGTCACCGTCGAGGAACTCGCCGGCGCGCTGGACTACCTTGCGCGCCAAGCGGTCGAGGCGATCGTGATGATCGCGGCTCAGGAGGACGCGCTGACCGTCGTCGCCGCCGCCGATCCCGGTGTGCCGCTGATCGTGGTGGAGGGTGACCTGTCTGGCCGGGGGTTGAGCGTGGGCGTCGACCAAATCGACGGTGCCCGCCAAGCCACCCAGCACCTGATCGACCTCGGCCACCGCGAGATCGACCACGTGCTCGGTCCGTTGAGCTACACCGAGGCCAAGGGTCGCCGCGCCGGGTACGAGGAGGCGATGCGCGGTGCCGGCCTTCAGGTCCGCGAACCGTGGGAGGGCGACTGGACCCCCGCGCGCGGCTACGAGATCGGCCGCGAGATGGCGCGGCGCGGCGAGACCTCCGCGGTGTTCGTCGCCAACGACCAGATGGCGATCGGCGTGCTGCATGCCTTCGCCGAGGCCGGCCTCGTGGTGCCGAGGGACGTCAGCGTCGTCGGGTTCGACGACATCCCCGAGGCCGGGTATCTCAACCCGTCGCTGACCACGGTTCGTCAGGACTTCCAGGCCATCGGCCACCGTGCCATCGACCTGGTCACCGCCACCCTGGACGGGTCGACGACCAACGTCCCCCTGCTACCCCCGCAATTGATCGTCCGTCACAGCACGGCAACGTATGAGGAGAACCGATGATGGGCGACGACGCCACCCCAACGAGCGCCGCCACGGGCACCGAGAAATACACGGTAGGCGTCGACTTCGGCACCCTGTCCGGCCGTGCCGTGGTGGTCCGGGTGAGTGACGGCCACGAACTGGCGCAGGCCGAACACGTCTACACCCACGGCGTGGTGTCCGAGACGCTGCCGGGCCACGACCGTCGGCTGCCGCCACAGTGGGCCCTGCAGGTCCCGGCCGACTACGTCGAGGTGTTGCGCACGGCCGTCCCCGCCGCCGTCGAGAAGGCCGGTGTGCGCCCGCGCGACGTGATCGGGATCGGCACCGACTTCACCGCCTGCACCATGGTCCCCGTGCTCGCCGACGGCACCCCGCTGTGCGAGCTGCCGGAGTACGCCGATCGGCCCCACGCCTTCGGCAAGCTGTGGCGCCATCACTCACCGCAACCGCAGGCCGACCGCATCAACGCCGTTGCCGCGCAACGCGGCGAGACGTGGCTGTCGCGCTACGGCGGGCTGATCTCGAGTGAATGGGAGTTCGCCAAGGCGCTGGAGATCCTGGAGGACGACCCCGAGATCTACCAGAGGATGGACCGATTCGTCGAAGCGGCGGACTGGATCGTCTGGCAGCTCTGCGGCCGCTACGTCCGCAATGCGTGCACGGCCGGCTACAAGGGAATTCGTCAGGACGGCCGGTACCCGTCCGCGGAGTTCCTCGCCGAACTCAACCCCGGTTTCGCCACCTTCGTGACCGAGAAGCTCGACCAGCCGATCGGTCGACTGGGTGAGCCGGCCGGCACGCTCACCGCCGAGGCGGCCGGCTGGACCGGTCTGCCCGAGGGCATCCCCGTCGCCGTCGGCAACGTCGACGCGCACGTCACGGTGGCCGCCGCCGACGCGCTCGACGACGGTCATCTGGTGGCCATCATCGGCACCTCGACGTGCCACGTGATGAACGCCGACGTGCTCCGCGACGTGCCCGGCATGTGCGGCGCCGTGGACGGCGGAATCCTCGATGGCAGTTGGGGTTACGAGGCNGGCCAGTCCGGCGTCGGCGACATCTTCGCNTGGTTCATCAAGAACTGCGTGCCCGAACGCTACGAGATCGAGGCACGCAANCGCGGCCAGNCCCTGCACGAGTATCTGACCGAACTGGCCAGCGCGCAGCGGGTGGGCGAGCATGGGCTGGTCGCACTGGACTGGCACAGCGGCAACCGCTCGGTGCTCGTCGACCACGAACTGTCCGGTGTCATCGTCGGTCAGACGCTGGAGACCACGTGCGAGGACACCTACCGAGCCTTGTTGGAGGCCACGGCCTTCGGCACCCGGATGATCGTCGAGACCTTCGTCCAGTGCGGAGTTCCGGTGACCGAACTGGTGGTCGCCGGCGGTCTGCTCAAGAACCGGTTGATGATGCAGATCTACGCCGACGTCGTCGGCCTGCCGCTGTCGACGGTGCCGTCGACGCAAGCGCCGGCCCTGGGGTCGGCGATCCACGCCGCCACCGCCGCGGGCGCCTTCCCCGACGTCCGCGCCGCCGCCAAGCAGATGGGCAAGAGAGTGCGCAACGCATACACCCCGATTCCCGAGAACGTCGAACTCTACGATCAGCTCTACCGCGAGTACGTCACGCTCTACGACTGGTTCGGGCGAGGCAACGACATGATGCGCCGTCTGCGCCGCGTCGGATCGCTGGAGACCGTGGGGGCGTCGCGATGACCGTCACCGCCGAGACCAACCGCGTCATCGCGCGACTGCGCCGGGACGTCTGCGANCTGCACGCTCAGCTNACCCGCTACGACCTGGTCATCTGGACGGCGGGCAACGTCTCCGCCCGGGTACCCGACAGCGACCTGATGGTCATCAAACCCTCTGGTGCGGACTACGATTCGATGACCGCCGACGACATGGTGGTGTGCGATCTCTACGGCAACCTCGTCGACGGCGAGCTCAACCCGTCCTCCGACACCGCGGCGCACGCCTACGTCTACCGGCACATGCCCGAGGTGGGCGGTGTGGTGCACACTCATTCCACCTACGCGACCGCCTGGGCGGCGCGCGGCGAGCCGATTCCCTGCGTGCTGACGATGATCGCCGACGAGTTCGGCGGTGACGTGCCGGTCGGCCCGTTCGCGCTCATCGGCGACGACTCGATCGGCCGCGGCATCGTGGAGACGTTGCGAGACAGCAGATCTCCCGCCGTGTTGATGCGCAGTCACGGGCCGTTCACCATCGGCCGCACGCCTCGGGACGCGGTCAAGGCCGCCGTCATGGTGGAGGACGTGGCACGCACGGTGCACATCAGCCGGCAGTTGGGCACGACCTCACGCATCGACGCGGCCAACGTCACCGCCCTGTGGGAGCGGTATCAGAACGTGTACGGCCAGGCCGACGAAACCTCTACGACCACCCAGGAGAACCACCGATGATCGCGTCCCGACTCGTCACCAGCCAGGTATGGCTGATCACGGGCAGCCAATCCCTCTACGGACCGGACATCCTGGATCAGGTCGCCGACCAGTCGCGCCAGATCGCCGAACGACTCGACAGCAGTGCCGAGATACCGGTGCAGGTGCGGTGGCTCCCCGTCGTCACCACGACCGAGGCCATCGCCCAGGTGCTCGCCGAGGCCAATGCCTCCGACGAGTGCATCGGCGTGATCGCCTGGATGCACACGTTCTCTCCTGCCAAGATGTGGATCCGCGGCCTCAAGACGTTGCGCAAGCCACTGCTGCACTTGCACACCCAGTTTGGCGTCGAATTGCCGTGGCAGAGCCTGGACATGGACTTCATGAACCTGAACCAGGCCGCCCACGGCGACCGTGAGTTCGGCTACATCCAGAGTCGGTTGTCGACGCCGCGCAAGACCGTTGCGGGGCACGTCAGCGACCCGAACACCCGACGACGGATCGGCACCTGGGCGCGGGCGTCGCTCGGCCGCGCCGAGATGTCGACGATGAAGCTCGCCCGCTTCGGCGACAACATGCGCGGTGTCGCCGTGACCGAGGGCGACAAGGTCGAGGCCGAAGCGCACTTCGGAGCCTCGATCGACGCCTACGGCGTCAACGACCTCGTCGCCGTCGTCGATCGGGTGACCGATGCCGAGGTCGACGCGCTCATCGGTGAGTACGAGGACACCTATGAGGTGGCCGCCGAGCTGCGGCCCGGTGGTGACCGGCACGATTCGCTGCGCCACGGCGCCCAGATCGAGCTGGGCCTGCGAAGGTTCCTGAGCGATGGGGGATTTCACGCCTTCACCACCAACTTCGAAGATCTGGGCGGCTTGCGTCAGCTCCCCGGCCTGGCCGTACAGCGACTGATGGCCGACGGTTACGGCTTTGGCGGCGAGGGCGATTGGAAGACCTCGATGATGCTGCGCACCGTGAAGGTGATGGGCGAGGGGTTGCCCGGCGGCACGTCGTTCATGGAGGACTACACCTACGATCTGACCCCGGGGCGGGAACGCATCCTGGGCGCCCACATGCTCGAGGTCTGTCCGAGCATCGCGGCGGCGACGCCGACGCTGGAGGTGCATCCGCTGTCGATCGGCGACCGGGAGGATCCGGTCCGGCTCCGCTTCACCGCCGCGCCGGCGGACGCGATCATCCTCGGGATCTGTGACATGGGGTCGCGATTCCGCCTGGTGCTCAACGAGGTTCACGTCGTCGAGCCGACCCACGACCTGCCGAATCTGCCGGTCGCCTGCGCGGTGTGGGAGCCGTTGCCGAACTGGTCGACGTCGACGGAGTCGTGGTTGATGGCGGGTGCACCGCATCACACCGTGATGTCGACCGCCGTCGACGCCGAGGCGATGGACGACCTGGCCGCCATGACCGACACCGAACTGTTGATCATCGACGCCGGCACCACGGTGCGGGGTTTCCAGCACGAACTGAAGTGGAACGACGTGTATCACCACGTCGCCGCCGGACTGTGAGCGGGCGGTCGCGGTGATCGCCGCTCGCTTGCACGCCGTCGGCGACCTCCGAGTGGCCGAGGAACCCGCCCCCGGAGACCCGCCGCCGGGGTGGTCGTCGATCGCGGTCACGTCGGTGGGGATCTGTGGCTCGGACCTGCACTGGTTCACCGACGGCGGGATCGGTGAGAACCGCATCGAGCGACCCGTCGTGCCGGGACACGAGTTCGCCGCCGTCGCCCTCACCGGGCCGCACGCCGGCCGCCGGGTCGCCGTCGACCCGGCGATCGCGTGCCGGGAGTGCGAGATGTGCCGACGGGGATACGAGAACCTCTGTCCCACGGTGCGATTCGCCGGTCACGGCACCCTGGACGGGGCGATGCAGGAGCGTCTGGTCTGGCCGGATCACCTGTTGCATCCGCTGCCCGACGAGGTGAGTGACGACGCGGGTGCGCTGCTGGAACCGCTCGGGGTGGCTCTGCACGCGGTCGCGGTGAGTCACCTACGACCCGGTGCGGACGTTCTCGTCGTCGGGGGTGGGCCGATCGGGGCCCTCGTCGTGCAGGTGGCCCGTCGCCAGGACGCGGCACGGGTCTTCGTGACCGAACCTCTGGAGCATCGCCGGGCGACCGCGCTCCGCAGCGGTGCGGACGCGGTCTTCTCCGACACCCGCGGCGCCGAGGACGTCCTCGAGGCGACCGACGGCCGGGGCGTGGACGTCGTCGTGGAGATCGCCGGAACCGATGCCGCGATCGCCACCGCCGTGGCCGCGGCCCGGCCGGGCGCACGGATCGCCCTGGCGGGCATCCCATCCCAGGACGACTCGGCGTTTCCCGCGGCGGTGGCCCGTCGCAAGGGCCTGACCTTTGCGATGGTCCGGCGGATGAACGACACCTATCCCCGGGCGATCGCCCTGGCGGCCGACGGCCTCGACCTCGACGAGTTGGTCACCGAACGCCATCCCCTCGCCGAGGCGGCCAAGGCCTTCCGGTCGGCCTCGGAACGGCACGGCGACAAGGTCGTGGTGAGCGTCTCGTCATCGCGGTGACGGCTCCGTGACGGGCGAACCGATCGCGTTAGGCCGCTTTGGCTTTCGGATCCGGGGCCCGTGGTGGACGCGTCGGTGTGTCAGAGTGGGAGGGTGAAGTACGGGCAGGGCTGGCAGCCGAAGACCGTCGACTGGACCTCGACGAGGGGCCGCATTCTGCTGGCCGCATCAGTCCTGTTCGCCCAGCGTGGCTATTTCGGCACCTCGACCCGGGACATCGCCGAGGCGGTTCAGATTCGCCAGCCGTCGTTGTTCCACCACTTCCAGGCCAAGCACGAGGTGTTCCGCGCACTCGTCGAGATGGATCTGGGTCCGTCCATCGCCCGGATGAACCAGCGTCTCGGTGAGCAGTCGACCTGGGCCGAGAAGCTGCACCTCGGCATCGCCTGCGACGTTCACGAGATCTTGGCGCAGCCGTTCGACGCCCGGGGGCTGTACCAGGACGCCGTCCTGGCGCTCGACGAATTCGCTGCCGAGCGGGAAGGCATCGCGCTGTTCCACGACCTCGTCGAGAGCGTGGTCCACGGTGGCTGCGTCGCCGGGGAGTTCGTCGAGTTCGAGCCGAGCTTCGTGCTGCGGGCAACCAACGGCGTGCTGTTCGAAACCCTCCGTGAACAGGGCGGACCATCGGGACGGATGCGCCAGGAGCGGCCCCTGCAGGCGGCGGACTTCGTCCTGCGGTCACTGCTGGTCGACCAGTCGAGGCTGGTGACCATTCAGGAGGTCACGCGTACGCGGCTACGGGACCTCGAGGTCGCGGCGGCCCGCTGAGTGCGGGGTCGTCCCGCGTGACGGCCATGTAAAACCTTCGAGCAAACGGTCGCGCCGCGGCCGTCCCTCCCCTATCGTCCGATAGGCCGACGGTGATCGACATCGCGCCGGCGTCGACCATGGGAGGAAATGTGAAGAGAGCGCTCATCGGCATCGTGGCCGCAGCTGCCCTGCCGCTCGTCGCGTGTTCGTCGTCGAAGACTGCCGCGCCGGAACCCAGCGGCCCGGCCAAGGTGGCGCCCCCGGCCATCCTGCAGGCCGGCACGCTCAAGATCTGCGCGCCCAACGACGGCACGCCCCCCAACGTGTACCACGACGAATCCGGCGAACTCGTCGGCAGCGAGGTCGACCTGGGCAAGGCGTTGGCCGCCGAGATGGGACTCAAGTCCGACTTCGTCCAATCCTCGTTCGCCACGGTGATCCCCACCCTGCAGGCCAAGCAGTGCGACGTCATCATGGCGCAGNTGTACGTCAAGCCCGAGCGCGAGAAGGTCGTGGACTTCGTGCCCTACGTGAGGTCCGGTACCGGCATCGCGGTCTCGGAGAACAAGCCCGCCGACGTCACCGGCCTCGACGACAGCCTGTGCGGCAAGAAGGTCATGGTCGCCGTGGCGACGACAGCCGAGTCGCTGGCCATGGGGCAGTCCGACAAGTGCACTGCGGCAGGCAAACCCGCGGTCGACGTCAACCGCAGCAACCAGGCCGACGTGTCGTTGCAGCAGCTGCAGAACGGCCAAGTCGACGCCTTCATGGACACCGCCGAGACCCTCGGCTACTACGAGACGAAGACCGGAGCCAAGATCAAGACCGTCGGCCAGCCGTTCGGCACGATCGACATCGGCGCCGCCACGCGCAAGGACGACACCCAGCTTCATGACGCCATCGCCACCGCCCTGGCGGCGCTGCAAGCCAACGGCACCTACGACAAGATCCTGGGCGAGTGGGGCATGTCCGACCTGAGCATCAAGAAGTAGGCCATGCAGTTCGACTGGCAATTCTTCTGGAAGTCGCTGTTCACCCCCAGCGACACCTTCCTCGACGGGCTCGCTCTGACCATCGGAATCTCGCTGGTGGCAATGATCTTGGCGATCCTGCTCGGCCTGGTGATCGCGCTGATGCGGCGCTCGCCGTTCGCCCTGGTGCGGGGCTTCGCCAGCGTCTACATCTGGGTGATCCGGGGGACGCCGCTGCTGGTGCAGCTGGTGATCATCTACACCGGCTTCGCCGCCGTCGGGATCTACCAGTTCAACGACGTGTCGCTCCTGGGGTTGTCCTTGAAGGCCGCCGTGCAGGCCGCCGTCGTCGGTTTGATGGTCAACGAGAGCGCCTACATCGCCGAGATCATCAGGGCTGGGCTGGATTCGGTACCGAAGGGGCAGTTCGAGGCGGCGGCCTCATTGGGTATGACACCCGGCAAGCTGATGCGGTGGATCATCGTGCCGCAGTCGCTGCGCGTGATGGTTCCGCCGCTCGGCAACTCCTTCAACGGCATGATGAAGACGACCTCGGTGCTCTCGGTGATCGGCGTCAGCGAGATGTTCCTCGTCACGCAGTCGATCAGTTCGGCGACGTTTCACACCTTCGAGATCTTCATCGTCGCGGCGATCTACTACCTTGCGCTGACGACGATCTGGACGTTCATCCAGGCGTGGATCGAGAACCGGCTGGCGCGCCAGCTCGGCATCGAACAGCGGGTGTCGATCGTGTCCCGCCTGCTCGGCGCCCGGCGTGCGGCGGCGGCCGCCACCCCGACGCTGCAGCCCCATGGATGAATCAGGAGAGCCGATGACCGCCACCACCGAACCGATCGTCTCGGTGCGCAACGCCTGCTGCATGCTCGGCGGCAAGCGGGTGCTCGACGAGGTCAACCTCGACGTCGAGCGCGGCCAGGTCGTGGTGCTGATCGGACCGTCCGGCGCCGGCAAGACCACCCTGCTTCGGTCGATCAACCATCTCGAAGAGCTCTCCAGTGGTGAGGTTCTCGTCGGCGGCGTGTCCATCGCCCACGGTGCGCACGGCAAGAAGATCGGCACCACCGAGCTTGCCCGGCGCCGTCGCGAGATCGGTTTCGTCTTCCAGCACTTCAACCTGTTTCCGCACATGACGGCGTGCGAGAACGTGTGGAACGCGCCGGTGCGGGTGCTCGGCCAGCCCAAGGCCGAGGCGCGTCAGAACGCCTTGGCGCTGCTGGACCGAGTCGGGTTGGCGGACAAGGCCGATTCGCGGCCGAGCCAGCTCTCCGGAGGCCAACAGCAACGCGTCGCCATTGCGCGGGCACTGGCCATGCGCCCACGGGTCATGCTGTTCGACGAGCCGACCAGCGCGTTGGACGTCGAGATGGTCGGCGAGGTCCTCGAGGTCATGCGGGAACTGGCCCGCGAACAGATGACGATGGTGGTGGTGACCCACGAGATGCGCTTCGCTCGCGACGCGGCCGATCGGATCATCGTGATGGACGCCGGGCGGATTATCGAGGACGCCCCACCCGACGAGTTGTTCGCCCACCCCAAGAACGAACGCACCAAGTCCTTCCTGTCGACTATCAACTGACGGTTCACCGTCGTATCAACTGACGGTTCGCCGTCGCATCCCACCGACCCACGTTCGTCAGAGAGGACGTCAACCGTGTCCGATTCCTCAGCGTCGTTCACCGGCGCCGTCGCCACCCCGCACACCTTGGCGACCGACGCGGCGACGGACGCGTTTCGAGACGGGGGCAGCGCGGTCGACGCCGCCATTGCCGCGGCGGCGGTCCTCACCGTCGTCTACCCGCACAACGTCGCCCTCGGTGGCGATCTGATCGCCCTGGTGCGCGCCCCCGACGGCACGGTCACGTGCGTGAACTCCTCTGGCTGGGCAGGCGCGCGGGCCGACGTCGACGCGATGCGCGCCAAGCACGGTTCGGCGCTGCCCGCCAGGGGCGCCGACAGCGTCACCGTGCCCGGTGGCGTCCGTGGCTGGGAAGCGTTGCACGACATGGGAGGTCGACTGCCGTGGCAGCGACTGCTGCAACCGGCCCACCACCTCGCCGATGTCGGAGCGCCGATCGCCGCCTCCCTCGGTGCGCACCTCGAGGACCCCGAGAACGCCGACCTGCTCGGATTCGAGGACTTCGACCGGTTGTTCCGCCCGGGTGGACGTCTCTTGCAGACCGGCGACGAATTCCGGCAACCGGCGCTCGCATCGACGTTCGCCACCCTGGCCGACGGCGGACCGGACGCGTTCTACCGCGGTGAGCTGGCCGCGGCCACCGTGCGGTATCTCCAATCGCACGGCTCGGTGCTCGAGGAGTCCGACTTCGCCGACTTCCGGCCCGAGATCACCGCGCCGGCATCGGTGAGTTTCCGGGGGCTGACGGTGTCCACGAGTCCCCCGAACACCCACGGGTTCATCATGCTTCGTGCGCTGGCGGCGCTGGCGGAGTTTCAGACCGGCGCACCGCTGGCCGACGATCTCGGCACCCTGATGCGCCTGTTCCACCATGGCAACCGTCTGCGGTCGCAGTTCCTGGCCGATCCCCGGCACACCCCGGTCGACCTGCAGGCCCTCATCCACGACGACCTGCGGGCCGCCACCCCCGTCGGTGACGCGTCGCCGGCTGGGTCGGTGCCCCGCGGAGACACCGTGGGGGTGGCAGCCGCGGACGGCGACGGCTGGGCGGTGTCGCTCATCCAAAGCGTCTACCACGCCTTCGGATCGGGTCTCGTCGACCCCGCGACCGGGATCCTGTTTCACGACCGCGGGATGAGCTTGTCCCTGGACGCCGGCTCACCGAATGTGCTGGCCCCTCGGAAGCGGCCCCTGCACACGCTGATGCCCGTGATCGTCACCGACGGCGGGCGCCTGCGCCACGTCCTGTCGACGATGGGTGGCCAGGGCCAGCCGCAGATCCTCACCCAGGTGCTGTTGCGGATGCTCGACGGCGCCACCGCCGCGGACGCGGTCGCGGCGCCGCGCGCGGTCGTGGGTCAGCAGGCGCTCGGCAGCACCGACGACACCGTCGTCGTCGAGGCCGACCTCGACGCGGGNGCCCTGGCGTCGGTGCACGCATCGGCCTTCGAGACNGTGGAGGTCCCCAGTCACTCGGAGAACCTGGGCCACACCAACGTNATTCGGATCGGACCGGGAGGCGATACGACGGCCGCGTCGGATCCCCGCTCCGACGGATCGGCCGTGGTGGTGCAGTACGCGCGACNNCCACGGACGGCGTAGGCGCNCACGGCCGGTCAACTACCGCCGAATGCCGACGTGACCTCCGCGACCCGTGGATCGGTACGCAACCGTTCGAGGGTCAGCGGCAAGGGCAGACGCCAGTTNGGGTACTCGTCGACGGTCCCCGGGAGGTTGGGTTGTCGGGGCTCGCCGANGACGTCGTAGGGCGAGATCAACTTGAGCTGGCTGGCGGTGGCAGCCAGGAACCGGTGCAGCGCAACGATGATCGACCNTTCGTCGGGCTCGGGGTCCGTCTCCTGCGGCGGTAGGAATCCCTGAGCCCGCAGCATGGCCAGCCACTCGGCTCGTTCGGCCTCGGCGTTGGCCTGCTCGCCGGGCACGTCGTCGAGCAGTCCGAGGTCGGCGCGGGCGCGCACGTGTTCGCCGCGCAGAAAACCCGCGGCAGTCGGCAGGTCGTGGGTCGAGATGCTGGCGGCGGCCCGCGTCGGCCAATCAGCCGGTGCCAGAAGCGGTTCGCCGGGGGCGTCGACGTCCCTGGTGAACCACGACACGGCGCAGCCGAGCATCTCGTTGTCGGCCAGCGCCGCGGTGACCTCGGGCTCCACGGTGCCGAGGTCTTCGCCGACGACGATCGCCGAGGCGCGGTGTGCCTCGAGCGCCAGGACGGCGAGCATGACCTCGGCGTCGTAGTAGACGTAGGTGCCGCGGTCGGGACCGTCGCCCGGCGGGATCCACCAGAGTCGCCACAGCCCGGCCACATGGTCGATGCGCAGCCCGTCGGCGTGGGCCAGTACGGCGCGGAGCATGTCGCGCAGCGCGGCGTATCCGGTGGCGGCCAGACGGTCCGGACGCCAGGGCGGCAGACCCCAATCCTGGCCGCGGGGGGTGAAGTTGTCCGGCGGAGCGCCGACGCTCACCCCCGTGGCGAGTACGTCGGCCAGCGCCCAGGAGTCGGCACCGTCGGCGTCCACTCCCACCGCGAGGTCGTGCAGCACGCCCAGCGACATCCCGGCGTCGGAGGCGGCGGTCCGGACGGCGGTCAACTGCTCGGCGCACTGCTGTTGCACCCAGGCGTGGAACGCAATGCGCGGGGCCAGGTCGCGGCGGGCGTCCGCGACGGCGGTGCTGGTGACGTCGCGCAACGGCTGCGGCCATTGACTCCACCGACCGCCGTGCCGCTCGGCCAGCGCACAGTAGGTGGCCCAGTCCCGTAGCCCGTCGGACGCCGCGTCGGAACCGTCACCGAACGGGNCGGGCCTGCCCTCGGAGCGCCANAGCAGTTCCAGTGCATCGCGTTTGGCCGCCCACACCAAGTCGTGGTCGATGCGCGGCGTGTCCGCCGAGACTCGCAGGGCGTCGACCTCGGCCCTGACGTCGTCGGGGGCACGCCGGTAGGCGGGGACGTCGGAGATGCGCAGCGCGAGCGGGTTGGCGAACCGGCGGCTCGACGGCGTGTAGGGGGAGGGCTGCACGGGGTGGGTCGGCCCGGGTGCGTGCAACGGGTTGAGCAGCACCGCCCCGGAGTGGTGTTCGCGGGCGGTCCACTCCACGAATTCTCGAAGGTCCCCGAGATCGCCGATGCCCCAGGACCGTTCCGATCGCATGGCGTACAGCTGCAGCATCCAGCCCCACGTCGGCTGGGTCAGCGGCACTTTCGGCGGTGCGGCCACCAGGGTGACCTGCTGACCGTCGCGGGTGCCGAGCCGGTACCAGCCCGGTGCCAGGTCGGCAGGCAACTCGTCGGACACCTCGATGCGCGTGCCTGCTTCGTCGACGAGTTCGACGGCACCGGGGAACGCGTGCGGCTCGCCGGTCAACCGGACGGCGACGGTGGGAGCCAACAATCCGGCGCGGTCGACGTCGGCGAGGCGTGCCAGTTCGGCCTGGCGCGCGGTCTCGGTGCTTGCGTCGACGTCGAGCAGTGAGAGCACCTTGACGACGACGTCGGCGTCGACCTCCACCGGGATGCGGCGCTCGTTGCGGTAGGAGGTGGCGACACCGTGGGCTTCGGCGATCCTGCGCAGATCCTCCGACACCGGCTCAGCGCTCATGACGGGCGGTTCACGGACGTCGAGGACTGGNTTCGAGGGAGTACGCACTGTGGAGGCACGGTCCCCTCATACCCCTCGTGCCGCCGTGTACACCGCGGGTGTCGGAGCAGCCGGTGTCGGCGGGCCGCACGACCAGCGCCATCGGTCATTTCGGGATACGGTTGGCGTACCCAACGCGCACGCCTCGCCGGTTCAATCGAACAGCCCACGAGACGCCAGCGCCTCCGCCACTGCCAGCTGCGAAGGTTCTGCACGTGAAGGCTTCCGACCGACCGCGGGAATCGACGCTCGCATGGGATCTCGTCGACCACGTGCACGCGCACCTCACGCCGGAGGAGCGCAACACCGCGTTCGTCGACCTTGGTGTCGGCGATTATTCGCCGGTGTTCCGATGTGTGCTCGAAGTCATTTCCCGCGATCGCATTTCGCTGCCCGAGGACATGGTGGAGATGCTGCGCGGTTGGCTGGAGGAGTACGACCGGCACCGGGACTTCGGCGCCATCCTCGAGCGCGCCGTGGGTGGCGCGCTTCCGACCTGACGGCCGACGATCAGGCGGTCACCAGATAGTCGGCGCCCCCGACGTAGACGATTCCCGGAGGGCTCGGCATGGTGACGGCGCTGACGATGGCCCCGGAGAATTCGTGCACCGTCGGCAACGTGCCGTGCGTGCGGCGGGCTGCGACGGCGTCGGGATCGCGGCGCTGGAGCAACCGCACGATGATGGTCCCGTCGATCATGTCCCCCGAGACCACCGTGAGGCGCACGCCGGCCCGGTTGAACGCTGCGCGCATGGTGTAGAGCGCCGTCTCGCCGGCGCGCTTGCTCGCCGCGACCGCCGAGTAGCCCTTGGGCACGGCCTTGTTGGGGAAGAAGTGGGCCTGGTGGCTGGTGACGAACACGATGCGTCCGTCGACGGGCATCAGCGGCAGGGCCATCTGGGCGAGTCGTCGTTGCGCGTCGCGGTTCAGGCGCATGGCGTACCCGGGATCGGCGCCCATCTCCAGACCACCGGAGGCGTTGAGGACCAGCGCGTCGAGCCGGCCGAAGCGGGCTTCGATCGTGGCCATCATCGCCGTCGAACTGACGTCGTCGGAGATGTCGGCGCCCATCGTCGAGGCGTGGCCGCCGGCGTCGCGAATGGCCGCGGCGATGGTCTCGGCNCGCCTGGCCTTCTCNCGGTAGTTGACGATGACGTGCGTGTGGGGATCGGCGAGCTGCAGCGCGACGTCTGCGCCAATGCCCCTGGAGGCACCCGTCACCAAGACGATTCGTTGAGGTTCGTGGTGCACGTGCGTGTCCTTCCGTCGGGATGATCGCCGGGCGTGAAACTGACGGTACACCCAAAATAAGGAATCTAAGGAAATGTTAAGGTCACGGTAAGGCGTACGGGTTGTTGCGACTCCGAGTCGTGGCCGCCGTGCCAAGATGGGCCATCGTCGGCGCCGACCAAACGGGGGTTTCGTGTCGATATCCTGGGGCCGGGTTCGTCTCGTGCTCTTCGGCGTCGTCGCGGTCCTCTACTTCGCGAACGCGCTGGCTCCCTACGACGGTGACGTGACCCGCGCCGTCGCCATCGGCATGCAGTCGGTGGTCGGCATCGGCGCCATGATCTGCGCGGTGACCATGGCACGGCGAACGCACGGCATCGCCCGGGCGTGGCGCTTGCTGGTGATCGGCGCCTTCACCTGCTGGCTGATCGGCGAGGCGTTTTGGTGGCTGGGCGACCGGTCGACCAGCGCTCCGCTGCCTGCGGTCGTCGCCTACTTCGGTCCCCCGATCCTGTCCTTCGTCGCGATGGTTCTCCTGGTTCACAGCGGCGGCTGGCCCAGTTGGCGACGGGGCAAGTCACCCAACGGGTCGGTCGCGCTGGCCGTGCTCGACGGTCTGGTGGCCGCGGCGGCGTTCTCGATCCTGGTGTTCATCGGTGGCTTGGGAGCCACGACGACGGCAGCAATGCCGCGATCGGACGACGACGCCGTGGTGGGCGCCTATTCGCTGCTCGAACTGGCGGTGGTGGTGCTGGCGGTCTTGGTGGCGACCAACTACCGGCGCGATCGGCTGCACCGCAGGAGCTACCTGGCGCTGGCCGGCGGCATCGTCCTCATCGCCGGGCCGGATCGCCTGGTCGCCTACCTCTGGAGCGTCGGCGTGCCGGACCCCGACGTGTGGGGTGGTGCAGGAGCCGTTCTTGGCCCGTTGATGATCGCCTTCGCGGTCCTCGGCCCCCAGCCGCGCCAGGGTGACGTGGCGGACGCGGCGATGGACTGGGCTCAGCTGGTGTGGCCCTACCTTGGATTCCTCTGCATCCTGATGCTGTGCGCAGCGCACGTCCTGCTCAGGTTTCCCGTGCCCCCGGTGGTGGTGTGGCTGTGCATGGCGATGGTGTTCTTCGTGACCGCCCGTCAACTAGTGGCGGTGCTGGCCGCCCGCCGGTTGACCCAACGGCTCTACGACGCGCAGCGCCGCCTGGCCCATCAGGTGAACCACGACGCGCTGACCGGGCTGCCCAACCGGCTGCTCTTCGGTCAGCGACTCGACGCCGCGATGCGCCACGGTCGGTTCCTGCTGGTGTTCGTCGACGTCGACGACTTCAAGGAGGTCAACGACCAGTACGGCCACGCCGCGGGTGACGAGCTGCTGCGCGCCGTCGGCGAACGGCTCCGCCACAGCATCGGGCCCGAGGACACCCTGGCGCGGATCGGCGGGGACGAGTTCGCCATCCTCATCCAGGACGATCAGGGCCCGCCCGACGACGTCGCCGATCGGCTGCGCGTGGCGCTTCGCGATCCGTTCGCCGTGCACGGATCCTCGGTGCGGGTGCGCGCCAGCATGGGCCTCGTCGAACACGGTGCCGAGGACCCGACGCCGACCCCAGACGACCTGATGAGGCAGGCCGACATCTCGATGTACGCCGGGAAGCGGCTCGGNAAGGACACCGCGGTGGTCTACCGACCCTCCGCCGGGGTGGTGGTCGACTTCCCTGGCGCGCTTCGGCGGGCCGCCGGCGGCGTACCGCTGGGCTTCAGCCTGGCCTACCAGCCCGTGGTCCGGCTGTCCGACGGACGGGCCGTGGCCGTCGAGGCGTTGGCCCGGTGGTCGGCGCCCAACGGCATGCAGATACCGCCGTCCACCTTCGTCGCCGTCGCCGAGGGCGCGGGAATGGGTGCCACGCTGGACGCGATGGTGCTCGATTTGGCCTGTCGCGAGATCCAGCAGGTCGAGTCGTCGATGGTCATCCACGTCAACGTCGGCGCCGCGCGACTCGGCAACCGGGGCTTCGAACAGCAGGTCATGCGCACGCTCGACCGCCACGACGTGGACCCCCGCCGCCTCGTCCTGGAGATCACCGAAACCGTCCCGATCGTCGACCTGCACGAGGGGGCCGCGGCCATCGAGCGGCTCGGGGCGCTCGGCATCCGGGTTGCCTTGGACGACTTCGGCGCNGGGTTCAACTCNCTGACCTACCTGCACGCGCTGCCCGTTCACGTCGTCAAGCTCGACCGAAGCCTCGCCGTCGGGGACGAACCCGACCGGGGGCTGGCGCTCTATCGCTCGGTGGTCGGTCTGTGCGAGGCGCTGGGCCTCGACGTGATCGCCGAGGGCATCGAACACGAGCGGCAGGCCGACACCGTCTTCACCGCGGGATGCCGCTTCGCGCAGGGCTACCTCTACGGCCGCGCGACCGCCGTCGAAGAGCTCACCGTCGTCTGAGCGCGGCGCTCACGCCTCGGTGACGGGACGCCCCCGGCCGCGCGCGAGCGTGATCGCGAACGGAATCGCCACGGCGCCCATCAGGATGCCGCCGGTGACCGCCGAGCCGGGCAGTCCGAAGAACACCGCATGGGCCAACACCGAGGACAGATACACCCACAGGTACAGGGTCGCGGCGGGTGCCGAGGGCCGGTCCGGACGACGCAGCAGGGCATTCAACGTGCCGAGGACCACCGCCGAGACCACCAACCATCCCAGGTAGTTGGTGAGCGGGATGCCCGGGATCAGGGGCAGCCCGGGCTCGGGGTGGAACCACCGCCAGTGGCCCGCCGCCACCATCTGCGGATCGAGGAACACGTCCCAGGTGGTGAGCGCGAGCGCGCCGACCGCGGTGACCCCCAAGGCGTTTCGGGCCAGGGCCCGCGCGACGACCAACGCGGGCCACGCCATCATCACCCACGCCATCGGCACCACCACGGGCACGCCGAGCAGCTCGGGTCCGAGGGTGCCGGTGTAGGTGTACTGCCCGAACGGCCAACCNGTGGCCACTCCGACCGACTCGGCGACCAGGCCGCCACCGCCGGCGACGGCCACCAGCACGGCCGCACCGGCCGCGCCGAGTACCCGGTACGCGTCGGCCACGCTCGCGAGGAAGAACACGACGACGCTGGCGATGGTGACGGGCGTGCGCCACGACTCCGACATCAGCGGGTAGACGATCTGGCAGCCCACCGCGGCGGCCACCAAGACCCACACCGCGGGACGGGAACTCGTCGGGGCACGAAGCTGCGCCAGGGCCACGCGCGCACCTCCACCGTCGAGAGTCGTCGGAGCGTAGAGGTCAAGGTTACCCGTGCCCCAACGAGGTTCCCGTCGGACGCGAGTCCGTAGGGTTCGAAGGTGCCCCACGCACGTCCGGTCAAACCCCTGCGCGCCCTGGTGGCGACGGGATCAGCCCTGGCCTGCCTCGGGACGGCGCACCAGGCGGTGAATCTGCGGTTGCTCCGCCGCCCGCCGCTCGACCCACCCCCGGTGACCGGACCGGTGTCGGTGCTGGTGCCTGCGCGCGACGAAGCCCACCGCATCACCCCGACGATCGAATCGCTGCTGGCCCAGCGCGGTGTGCTCGACGCCGAGATCCTGGTTCTGGACGACGGCTCCACCGACGGCACCGCCGACGTGGTCAGGGCCGCTGCCGGCACCGATCCCAGAGTGCGGGTGATCACCGGCACCGCACCGCCGGGTGACGGGCTGGGCAAGCCGCACGCGTGCGCCCAACTCGCCGCCGCCGCGCGCGGCGAGACCCTGGTCTACGTCGATGCCGACGTGGTCTTGGCGCCGAACGCGGTCGCCGCCGCGGTGGCCGTCATGCGCGGGTCTCGACCGCTGGACCTGCTGTGCCCGTGGCCGCGCCAGGTCGCCACGGGTCTGCTGGGGCGGCTGGTGCAGCCACTGCTGGCCTGGTCGTGGTCGACGACGTTGCCGCTGCGGTTCGCCGAGCGATCGGCCCGGCCGTCGTTGGTGGCGGCCAACGGCCAATTCTTGCTGGTCGACGCCGGGAGCCTGCGCCGCGCCGGCGGGTGGCAGTCGGTGGCGGGCGCGGTGCTCGACGACATCGGTCTGGCGCGGGCGGTGCGGGCGAGTGGCGGGCGCACCGGCCTGGCCGACGGGTCCGCGCTGGCCACGTGCCGCATGTACTCCACCGGCCGCGAACTCAGCGCGGGCTACCGCAAGTCACTGTGGGCGGCCTTCGGCTCACCGGCCGGGGCGGGTGCCGTCGCGACCGCGCTGACCGTCGCCTACGTCGTCCCGGCCGCTGCCGCGGTGACCGGCTCGCGCACCGGCTTGCTCGGCTACGCCGCCGCCGTCGCCGGCCGGATGCTGACCCGGCGATGGGCCGGACGGCCCGGTGACGCCCTGGACGCTCTGGCTCATCCCCTCTCGGTGCTGGCGCTGCTCGGATTGCTGGTGTCGTCCTGGGTGGGCCATCTCCGGGGCACGTTGCGTTGGAAGGGCCGTGCGGTATGACCCACGTGATCGTCGTCGGCGCGGGACTGGGTGGGCTGGCCGTGGCCGCGAGGCTGGCGGCGGCCGGGCATCGCACCAGCGTCTACGAGCGCGCCGACACCGTGGGCGGCAAGCTCGGCGTCGTCGAGCGCGACGGCTTCGTCTTCGACACCGGACCCTCCCTGCTGACCGTTCCCGCCGTCCTGGAGCGCCTCTTCGCCGACACCGGCGGCCCGGCCGGGCTGACGCCGATCGCCGTCGACCCCGCGAGCGCCTACCGCTTCGCCGACGGCACCGAGCTGGCGATGCCCCATGACGCCGCCGCGGTTCCCGCGGCCCTCGACGAGGCCTTCGGGCCGGGCGCCGGGCAGGCGTGGCGCCGGTTGCACGAGCGATCGCGTCGGCTATGGGGCTTGGTCGAGGAACCCGTTCTGCGACAACCGATCTCACTCGCCGCATTGGCCAAGATGAGCCTACGGCCCGCTGATCTCCTGACGGTCGCGCCCTGGCAGACGATCGACGGACTCGGCCGCCGAATGCTGCCCGACGCCAGGATGCGGACCTGGCTCAACCGCTACGCCACCTACTCCGGGTCGGACCCGCGCCGCACCCCCGCGGTGCTCGCCGTGACGTCGTTCGTCGAGCAGGAGTTCGGCGCCTGGTACGTCGCGGGCGGGCTGCGCCGCATCGTGGACGCCGTGGCGGCCCGCTGCGTCGAGCTCGGCGTCGAGATCCACACCGGCGCCGAGGTGGCGGCGGTGACCACGGCGGGTGGCCGCGCGACCGGCGTACGGGTCGGCGGGCGGGTGGTGCCGGCCGACGTCGTGGTGTGCAACGCCGACGCGGCCGTGCTCTACGACCGGCTCCTGCCGCGCGACCGCACCAGGGCGATGCGCCGCTCGCTGCGGGGCACCTCCCGCTCGATGGCCGGATTCGTCCTGATGCTCGGGCTCTCGGGCCGAGACCCGGGCGCCGCGCACCGGGTGTTCTTTCCCCGGGATTACGACGCCGAGTTCGACGCGATCTTCGGCCGCCACCCGCGGCCGGTACCGGATCCGACGGTCTACGTCCACGCCCCCGACGATCCGGCCCTGCGTCCCGACGACGATTCCGAGGGCTGGTTCGTCCTGGTCAACGCACCCGCCCACGATCCGGCCCGCGGGGTGGACTGGGACGCTCCCGGACTGCGCGAGCGGTACGCCGAACACGTGCTCGACGTGCTGGCCGGCCGCGGCGTCGACGTGCGCCCGCGCCTGCGCTTCACCGAGACCATTACCCCCGCCGACTTGGAACGACGCACCGGAGCGCCGGGCGGCGCGATCTACGGCACCGCCTCGCACGGACCGCGGGCCGCACTGCGCCGGCCCGCCAACCGCAGCCCCGTCCCGGGGCTCTACCTGGTCGGGGGTTCGGCCCACCCGGGCGGCGGCATTCCGCTGGTGCTGATGTCCGCCGAGATCGTCGCCACCCTCATCGGGGCTCCGGGGACGCCTCCGGGAAACTTGGCGGGACGGTCCGCCGCAGCCCCGGCAACAACTGCGCCAGCCCGACGACGCCGATCGCGGTCCACGTGACGGCGAAGGTGACGCCCCACCCCCAGCCCAGCGCGGGCACCCCCGCCGGCCACGCCGCGACCCCACCGGCGGCCATGGCCACCACGATCAGCCGGGTCGGTCGTTCGGCGACGGTCACCGCGCCGACACCGGGCATCCCGACCGCCTGCGCCCTGGCCCGGGTGTACTCGAGCAGGAACACCAGCGTCACCGCCGCCAGCGCCCATGCCATGGGCGCCCCGATGGCGACCAGGATCGCGCCAAGCAGGACGTCGCCGACCCGGTCGGCGACCGAGTCCACCACCGCTCCCAGCGGTCGCGCCCGACCGGTGCGCAGCGCGACGGCGCCGTCGAGGCCGTCCAGGACTCCGGCGAGGACGACCAGCGGGACCACCACCGCGGGCCAGCCCGGGCCGACCACCGCCGCCCAGGCCCCGGCCAGCACGAGCACCCCCGCCACCGACAGGACGTCGGGNGGGACCCGGATAATCGGACCGGATGCCAACATCCGAATCACGCGCAGCCAGCCGCGGACGACCGGCGACGGTCGCACGCCGCCGTGCAGATCCGACCACTCGTCGTCCTCGTCGGAACGCTCTGACGCCATGAACCAAGACTGCCAGGGCGCGCGGTGACGGCGGCGAGCCGCGCCCGTGAACTCGCGTCCGGGGTGCGAAAGACCTTCCCCGGCAGCGATCTCGCGCTGTGGGCGGCCGGGGCCACCTACTTCGGTGTCATCGGGCTCGTGCCGCTGGCGCTGGCGTCGCTGTGGGCCGTCGGCGCGCTGGTGGGTCCGGAGACCGTCACCGCCGCGATCAACGCCGGCGTCGACGGGCTGCCGCAGGGCCACGGAACCCCGGCGGCCTTGCGCAAGCTGACCGAGGTCGCGCTGTCGATGTCGTGGGTTCAGGCGCTGGTGGTGCTGTTCCCGGCCAGCCTGTACGGCGAGGGGCTGCGCCGGGCGTTCGTGCAGATGACCTCGACCCGCGACACGCTCACCGGGTGGCGCGGCCGGGCCGGCCTGCTCGGAGTCGCCGCCGTCGCCCCGTTCCTGGTGCTCGCCGTGCTGGTGGCCGCACCATACGTCGGACCGCTCTATGCGGGCAGCGGATGGTCACTCGTGTGGGGTGTCGTGGTGGCCTTCCACGTCGTGTGGGTGACCGTGTCGACGGCGTTGGTCGGTGTGTTCGGCCTCATCGGACCGGGACGAATCAGCCTGCGTGCGTTGGTGATCGGCGCGTTCTCGACCGGAGCGATCCTCGCCGGGTTCCTGCAGGGCTTCATCCTGTTCCTGGCCATCCCGGTCGAGTGGTCGGCGCCCTTCGGCGGGCTGCCGATCGTCGGGGCGGTCTCGGCGTTGGCGCTGTGGCTCTTCGTGATGCACATCCTCGTGCTGTGCGGCTTTCGGGTGACCGTGGTGCTCGACGAGGCGCTGCGGGGTCGTCCCGCGACCTAACGGGCCGGCGGCGGCCCGGGCTGACACGCCGGGCACCACCAGGTTCGTCGGCGCTCCGGATCGTTGGTCACCTCGGCGACCACGCGCACGGTGGTCCCGCAGCGGAGGCAGGGCCGACCGGCGCGTCCGGCCACCCAGTGTTGGTCGCCCTTGCGGCGCAAACCGGTGGTCACCTGCATCGCGCCGGGAGTGGTGGCCGAATGCCGCAAGGCCCGGGCACCCAGCTCGAGCAGCGCGACGACGTCCACCTCCGCGATCGGCGTCCACGGACCGAGGCCGCGAAGGAAGCACAACTCGTTGGCCCACAGATTGCCGAAGCCCGCGACGCACCGCTGGTCGAGCAGGACGGCCACGACCGGCCGGGTGGGGTCGGCCGCCATCCGGCGCACGGCGGCGTCGAGATCCCAGTCCGGGCGCAGGGGATCGGGACCGAGATGTCCGACGGCGAGTGCTTCGTCACGCGTGTGCAGCAGGTCGACGCGGGGCAGCTTGACGCCGTAGGCCGCCGGGCCGTCGGTGCGCAGCACCACCCGGACGTCGGGCATGACGGTGCGCGGCAACCAGCGGCCGGTCTGCGAGACGGTCCACGAACCGGTCATCAGCAGGTGGGTGTGCAGGGTGAGACCGTCGGAGAACCGGGTGAGGAGGTGCTTGCCGTGCGTCTCGTGGCCCAGCACCGTATGCCCTGCGAGGTCGGCCGTTGCGTGCTGCGGTACCCGCAGGCGGCCGTTAGTCAGCGTGCGCCCAGCCAATGCGGCGTCGAGCCGTCGCGCCAAGACGTAGACGGTGTCTCCTTCGGGCACGACTCGTCACCCTCCTTGCCGTCGGAACCGTACCCGAGCGTCAGCCGACCAAACCGGGGTCGACACGACCAATCATGATCGGTTGTGCATCAACGGGTTTCGGGGCTCGATGCGGCGGGCGGTCACCTCCCGAGCCGCCGGGGTTTCAACCCGGTGCCATCGGAGCATGTGCAGCCAGTGAGCCGCCTGGCCCACGCCGTCGTCACGCGCGGAGGCCGCACAGATGTCAGAGGAGTTCCATGAGTGAGCACGACATGTCCGACGAAGCCCGCAAGGGTCTGATCGACTCGGTCAAGGGCAAGGCCAAGGAGATCGCCGGCGCCATGACGGGNAACGACTCGTTGACCGCCGAGGGGCAACTCGAGCAGACGCAGGCTCGGGAACGCAAGGAGGCCAACAGCGCTCAGGCCGTCGCCGACGCCGAGGCCGAGCAGGCCCGTGAACTCGCCACCGAGGCCAGGCTCGAGGGGGCTCAGGAGCGGATTGCCGTCGACGCCGGGACCGCGTCGGTCGAGAGTTCGATCGTGACGCAGCAAGCCGCCCAGAAGGCCGCCGCCGAACGCACCGCCCAGCAGGAGGCGCAGCGCGCCGCCACCGAAGCCGAGGCCCAGGCCGAGCGCGAGGTGCAGCGGGCCGAAGCCCAGGAGCGGGTCGACGTGCGAGCCGCGGCCAGCGAGGCCGCCGAGGCCGTCGACGAACACCAGGCTGCCGTCGAGGACGCCGAGGCCACCCGCGCCGCCGCCGAGGCGGCCAGGGAGCGGGCCGACCGCCTCACCGTCGACGCCGACCTTCCCTGACCGACGAACGACTTCGAGGACCGAACATGAGCATCGTGACCATCCCCCGAACCATCCTGCGAATGCAGTACCAGCTCGTCCGCTTCCCACTGCAGCTCATCGAGGAGCGCGTCGTGGCCAGGCTCGACGCCGAAGCGCCCGCCCGCCTGGTCTACGAGCGCTCGCTGGGAGTGCTGGACGCGACCGTCGGAAACGCCCTCGGCGACCACCGCCTCAAGCGCAGTGGCGCGTCGCTGGCCAAGCGCAGCGACGAACTGGCTCGGGCCGCGCGGTTGGAGAATGCGGCCAACGACGAGCTGCGACGGGCCGAGGCCGATTTACGGGCGTCGCGCGAGAACGTCGTCGACGAGGTGCGCGACGCCCGCGCGCAACGAGAGCAGAGCGTCGACGAGGCCGAGGCCGCAGCGGAGAAGCGCACGCGCGCCGCCGCCGACGCCGCCCAGAAGCGGGCGGGTGCCACGAAGAAGGAGGCCGACGACATCGCCGCCCGGCTGACCAAGCAGGCCGAGGCCGCCAAGCGCGCCGACGAGCAGCGGGTCTCCTCCGCCGAGAAGCGGGTGACCGCCGTCGCCGAGGACACGTTGGACGACGCCCGGCGCAAGCAGGACACGGCGCGTGCCAGGCGTGCCGACGCCGACCGGCTGGAGGAACTCGCCGAGGCGGAGAAGGAGAAGCGTCGGGCCGAGCGCTCGACCAACTCCTAGGTGTTACNGGCCNGCGTTGCGGGCCAGGTCGACGGCGTACTGNGGCACGAAGGTGCCCGCCCCGGCACCTCCGCGGCACGAGCCGTCGGACTCGCCGGGGCGCTTGACCCACAGGAACGCGTCGATGTTGCCGTTGCCGGTGTTGGCGGTGGGGGCGACACCCAGGGCGCGACCGCTCGGGTTGCACCAGTAGAGCGGATCGCCCTCGACGGGTCCGTTTCCGTTGCGCGAGGTGTCGATGACGTAGGGCTTGCCACCGACCATGCCGGAGATGGCGTCGCCGTACCCGGTTTCCTCGGCGGTGGTGAAGAAGTTGGCGGTGTTCAGGCTGAAGCCCCTGGCCTTGGCGATGCCGACCTGGTTGAGCCGCGCGGCCATCTCGTCGGCGCTGACCCAACGTGAGTGACCGGCGTCGACGTAGACGGCCGTGCCCGGGTTGCGGGTGAGGGTGTCGACCGCGTAGCTCATCAGGTCGAAGCGTTCTTGCCGTTGGTCACCGGAGAGGCAGTCCGCCATGGCGAGCGCGTCGGGTTCGAGGATGACCGCGGCCGGGCCGCCGCCGATGTCGGCCGCCACGGTGTCGATCCAGCTGCGGTAGGCCNCGGCCGAACTGAACCCACCCGCGGCGAAGCTGCCGCAGTCGCGGTTCGGAATCCCGTAGAGCGCGAGGATGGGCATNGTGCCTGCGGCCTGGGCGTCGGCGATGTACTTCGCGTCGACGGCCGGGGTGGACAGGTGATCCATCCAGTACGCGGTGGGCGTGTTGGCGATGGCGGTCAGCTCGGGACTGCCTGCGCCGTTGGCCGCCCGCATGGCCTTGGAGTTCGGGTTGACGTAGAAGGGCAACGCGCCCAGCGGGTCGCCGTCGGCGGCCAGCCGGACCGCGGGGGCACTGGCGACGTGGACGGGTTCGGCGGCGAGCACGGTGGCGGCCACGGCGGCGATCGCGAGGAACGGGGAGATCCACCGTGCGACGGCACCGGCAGCTGAGGTCATCACCCCACGAAAGCTAACGGCCCGGCGGCCCGAGTGCCAATCGCCGACCCTCGCCGGGGCAGCGTCCGCGCCCGGTGTCTCCGCCGGGCGGCGATGAGACGATGACCCCATGACTGCAACGCTCGTCGCGAAGGACGTGGCAGGCGGATTCGCGCACCGCACGCTCTTCGAGGGGCTCGATCTGACGGTGGCACCGGGTGACGTCGTCGGGGTGGTGGGCGCCAACGGGGCGGGTAAGAGCACGCTGCTGCGCATTCTGGCCGGAGACCTCGAGCCGCTCGAGGGGACGGTGAGCCTCGCGCCGCCGGACGCGTTCGTCGGATGGCTGCCACAGGAGCACGAGCGGGTGCCGGGGGAGACCGTCGCCGCCTACGTCGCCCGGCGTGCCGGGTGCACCGCCGCGACACGGGCGATGGACGACGCCGCGGCGGCCCTGGCCGACGAGGGCGCCGGCCCAGGGGGAGCGGACCCGGCCGACGTCTACGCGGCCGCTCTGGATCGGTGGCTCGCCAGTGGCGCGGCCGATCTCGACGAGCGGCTGCCCGCGGTGCTGGCCGATCTGGGTCTGGACTCCGCGTTGGTTCGACCGGACGCCACGCAGATGACCGCGCTGTCGGGTGGACAGGCGGCCCGGGTGGGGTTGGCGGCGCTGATGGTGTCGCGCTTCGACCTGGTGCTGCTCGACGAGCCCACCAACGATCTGGACCTCGACGGTTTGGCCCGGCTCGAGCAGTTCGTGCACGACCTGCGCGGCGGGGTGGTGCTCGTCAGCCACGACCGTGAGTTCCTCGCCCGCAGCGTGACGCGCGTTCTCGAGCTCGACCTGGCGCAGAACACCACCACGGTCTTCGGCGGCGGTTACGAGAGCTATCTGGAGGAGCGCGAGGTCGGGCGTCGGCACCGGCGCGAACAGTACGACGAATACGCCGACAAGAAGGCCGACCTGGTGGCACGCGCCCGCACGCAGCGGGAGTGGTCCAGCCAGGGGGTGCGCAACGCGATGCGCAAGGCTCCTGACAACGACAAGAACCGGCGGCGCGCGGCGACCGAGTCCAGTGAGAAGCAGGCCCAGAAGGTGCGGCAGATGGAGAGCCGCATCGCGCGGCTGGAGGAGGTCGTCGAACCGCGCAAGGAGTGGAACCTGGAGTTCACCATCGGCGCCGCGCCGCGGTCGAGCTCGGTCGTCGCGACCCTGGCCGACGCGGTGGTGCGTCAGGGCGACTTCGTGCTCGGCCCGGTGTCGCTCCAGGTCGACGCAGGTGAACGGATCGGCATCACCGGCCCCAACGGCGCGGGCAAGTCGACCTTGCTGCGGTTGCTCCTCGGGCGCCAAGCGCCCGACGAGGGACGCGCGAGCCTGGGGGCCAGCGTGGACGTTGGGGAGGTCGACCAGGCGCGAGCCGACTTCACCGGCTCCGGGCGGCTGGTCGACCGCTTCTCCGAGCGGGTACCGGACTGGTCCATCGTCGACGTGCGGACCCTGTTGGCGAAGTTCGGGCTGCGCGCCGACCACGTGGAACGCGGCGTCGACGACCTGTCACCGGGGGAGCGGACCCGCGCGGGACTGGCGCTGTTGCAGGCCCGCGGCACCAACGTCCTGGTGCTCGACGAGCCGACCAACCACCTGGACCTGCCCGCGATCGAACAACTCGAGCAGGCCCTCGACGGCTACGACGGCGCCCTGCTCCTGGTCACCCACGACCGGCGGATGCTTCANAACGTGCGCTTGGACCGGACGTGGGTGGTGGACCACGGGCGGGTCACCGAACGGTGAGACCCGCCCGGGGCGCTCACTCCAGGACGAAGACGGGGATCTGCCGGTCGGTCTTGGTCTGGTACTCGGCGTACGGCGGGTAGGCCTCGACGGCCAGCTTCCACCACGCCTCGCGCTCGGCGCCGTCGACTTCGCGGGCCTGCAGGGTCTTCACCGTCTCGCCGTCCTGCACCGTGACGGTGGGGTTGGCCTTGACGTTGAAGTACCACGACGGGTGCTTGGGATCGCCGCCCTTGGAGGCGACCATGGCGTACTTGCCGTCGGATTCCACGCGCATCAGCGGGACGTAGCGCTTCTTGCCCGACTTCACCCCGGTGGTGGTGAACAGGACGATCGGGCGGTCGAGTACCTCGACGCCGTCGGTGGTGCCCTGCTCCAGGATGCGCTTGGTCTGGTCGCGCACCCAGTCCGTCGGACTCAGTTCGGCTTCGGTTTCGGCGTTGTCAGTCACGCGGCGCACAACACCGCAAGCCGATGGAATATTCCCGATCTCCGGTTCGACCCGTGACGCGGGGTCGGCCTAGGTGGTGACGGGGACGACGACCTCGTTGCGACGGCGGAACGGCAGCGTCCAGGGCGGGTCGTAGAACCAGGCCTGCGGCTCGCCGCTCGCTTCGATTCCGTTGTCGCGCAGCATCTTCAGCAGCTCGTCGGACTTCGCCGCGATCGTCGCGGGGCCGCGGTCACCGGTGAAGCGCAGCACCGCCATCGTCTCGGCNGGCACCTCGACGAGGCGCACCCTGTCGTCGTCGGGAGTGGGCAGGGTGTCGAGAGTCCACTTCGACGGCATGAAGAAGCGNATGACCCAGCCGNTGTCGTCGTCGCCCGTGCGGGAGACCGGGGCCGTCATCGCGATCTTGGCTCCGGTGGATCCGGCCTGGCTGACGGGCGCCGTCATGGCGATCTGGTCGGAGCCCCCGTTGCCGCCGAAGATGTAGCGGGCCAACCGTCGAAACCCCTCGCTGCGCGCCCGTTCCTCGGCGGCCACGACGGTGGTCTCGGCGGCGATACGCGNTCGATAGCGGCGGATCTCGAGGCCACCGGCCAACCGNTCGGTGTCGTGAGGCGGTTCCTCGGTGCCCACGCGGATGCCGACGATCCCGAGCACGGATTCGGCTACCTGCGTCACCACCTTGGTCAGTTGGTTCAGCGGGTTCGACATGCCCCGACGGTACCCGCGCGCCGGGAGTCGCAACCGTGGTCGGCGTTTGAGACCCCTCGGGGACGGGGATGTCGTCACCACCAAGCAGATAGGAGGGTGGCCATGACACTGACGACCGTGACCAGCGTGTTCGGCCGCGCGGTGGACTTCGTNCGCCCNGACGGCCGCCACCGAATCGTCGCCCAGCCGCACGTACCCCTGCTGGCGCTGATGGCCCCGTCCGGGACGACGACCCGCATCTCGGGATCGGCGCCTAGGCGATGACGGCGTTGCCTCCGGACCCCGACCCCGCCGAGATACCGACGGTCGCCGACGCCCACGGGGTCGAGCCGGGTGAGACCCCGCCCGACTCCGGGTCGACGAGTCAGTCGGCCAATCAGGACCCGCCGCCGCGCTCCAGGATGACACCGACGGGCGTCGCGGCACTGGTCGCGGTCGGGCTGATCTTCACGATCTTCCTGATCGTGTCGGTGGTGTACCTGTTGCAGGTCGCGGGCGTGCTGGACCGGTGGTGATCCTGCGGTCACCACGCGGCCGCTCACCAGGAGGCGAAGCGCCCGCTGTCGCGTCGGCGATGCCGATGGTCGACTGGACGGGGGCCGGGTAGCGCCTCCCACCGCTGGGTGGTCGAACTCCACATCC
>Ga0055540_1000498_pt1 | contig 30035 bp, 31 predicted proteins | sample AraplaCvi_mMS_r2_2_FD_55040 | JGI IMG/M metagenome (GOLD analysis project Ga0055540, IMG submission 55040) | Arabidopsis root microbial communities from North Carolina, USA - plate scrape MF_Cvi_mMS_r2 | ecosystem: Host-associated > Plants > Roots > Endosphere | place: USA: North Carolina
GAATTGACCGGCAAGGCCGTCCTGACTGGTAACAATGTCAGCCATGCCAACAACAAGACCAAGCGCCGGTTCCTGCCGAACCTGTGCCAGGTCACGCTGATTTCCGACGCTCTCAACCAGCGGTACCGTCTTCGCGTTTCGGCTGCTGCCCTTCGTTCGGTCGAGCATCGTGGCGGCCTCGATGCCTTCCTGCTGAAGGCCAGCGAAACCGAGCTGTCGATGCGCGCACGCCTGCTGCGCCGCCAGATCGTCAAGAAGACCGCCGAAGCGGCTGTTGCTGCCTAAGCTTCCGCCTTCTTTCATACGGCTTCGAAAGGCTTGCACGGATGACCTCCGCTCAAGCCTTTTGTTTTGCTGGTCCATCTCTCCAACTGGTGGCATCACCCAGGATAAAAAAATGCTGAAGACCCGCTATACCATCGCCTATGTCGCGCTGATGACGCTCGTCGTCGTCGCCTCCAACTTCCTCGTCCAGTTTCCGCTGAACGCCGAAGTCGCCGGCATCAACCTTGCCGATATCCTGACCTGGGGCGCCTTTTCCTATCCGGTCGCCTTCCTGATCACCGATCTGACCAACCGCCAGTTCGGCCCGCAAGCAGCCCGCAAGGTCGTCTTTGCCGGCTTCGTCGTCGGCGTGACGCTGTCCTTCTTCACCTCGGCGCCGCGTATCGCCATTGCCTCCGGTTCGGCCTATCTCGCCGGCCAGCTACTCGATATCGCCGTCTTCAACCGCCTCCGCCGCCAAGCCTGGTGGCGCGCGCCGCTCGTCGGCTCGCTGATCGGTTCGGCGCTCGATACGGTGATGTTCTTCTCGCTGTCCTTCGCCGCGTTTTTCGTCTTCCTCGGCCCGAACGAGCCCTTCGCGCTTGAGGCAGCTCCCGTCCTCGGCGTCTTCGCCACCGAAGCGCCGCGCTGGATCTCCTGGGCGATCGGCGATTTCGCCGTCAAGATGATCGTCGGCCTCGTCATGCTCCTGCCCTATGGCGCGCTGATGAACGTGCTGCGGCCGATGCAGGCTGCCCGCGCCAGCTGATTCAACTCACGAACGCCGCCGGACCGCTCCGGCGGCGATGGCCGGATGCAGAAGAACCTGCGCAGCCAGGTTGTCGACCTCATGCGATGAATCGAGCCGCAGCACCGGCGCCGTCTGCGTTTCCAGCCATTGCTCATGCGCGCAAAGACTGCGGCGTTCGGGCCCGGCCGTGTCGTAACTTGCCGCCCATTCGAGGAATTGCCCGCTTTTTACCTCCATGTCGCCGCCCGGCCCGATTCTGTCTCCGTACCGGGCGACCTCCCGGGCGCGAATCCGCGCCATCCGAAGCTCCGGCGCGATCCTGAGGAAGACGATCAGATCGTAGAGCGGCTCGAGCGGCACGCCCCATTTCAGCGCCGATCCGGAAAGCACCCAGCCACCCGGCCGGCCCGTCTCCTCAAGCAGCAGCCGGATGCGCTGGTCGGCATCCCTCGGCGTCGTGAACGGCGGATCGGTCGGCAGCCAGAAGAAATCGTCGGTGTCGAGATGGGCGATATCGAGCCTCTCGGCGAGCACAAGGCCGAGCGATGTCGTGCCGGAACCGGACGCGCCCATGACGTGAATATGCACCATGATTTCCTCCGCAAGCCAGCTCCGATGCCGCGGGCGGAATAGCCGAGACCTGTGACATCAGTTTGACGCTTTGTGTTCGGCCGGTTCGGAAAGCCGGAACTCCAGCATCAGATTGCGCTGCAGGATCGAATGATTGTCGTCCGACACCAGGATGATATGGGTCGTGCCGTCGGCGGCCTGGAAGGCGTCGAGCCCTTCCATATTGTCGATCTGCGAGTTGAAATTGCCTTCGAGCAAAAGTTCGCCGTCGACGACGGCCCCGGGCTTGATATCGGCGCCCTTGACGCGTCGAAGGCGCATGCCGATGCCTTCGGCCATGTTGAAGCGGCGCTCCAGCAGCAACAGGTCGCCGTTCGGCAGGAAGACACCATCGGTGACGTCGAAGCTGCCGTCGCGCGCGACCGCAAACCGCCCCTTCAGCGGCCCGCTCAGAATGGCCGCCAGCCGGTTGCCGTCGCTGTCGAGACCACGTTCGGAGACGATGACCACGCCGCCCTTGAGCGGGCTCGATGCCGGCGCTACCGTGATGGTCTCGATACCGCGGTTGTCGCTCAGCATCTTGCGCGGAATGAGAATCGGCAAAGTGGCGATTGCGCCGGATTGGGCAAAACCCGGATCGGGATAGACATCGACGCGGTGATCCTGTTCGAAGGAGACCAGGACCCTGCCGCCATCAAAGGCCAGGCCCTCGGCATCCATATGTCCCTTGCCCTCGAAGCTGCGCCCGGCGCTGTTTTTCATCGCGGTGATCTCGACATCGGCAAGGCCGGAAAGCCTACCCTTGATGTCGCGCTCGATGCTGCCCGTCAGCCATTGGCCGGTATCGAGGACCACGACGAAATGTTTCTGGTCCGGCCGGAAGCGGATGGAGGAGAGCGAGCCGAACAGCGCTTTGCTGGACACCATCTCCAGCCCGCCGAGAAATTCCAGCGGACCGAAGCGCGTCTCCGAAGAGCCGATCCTGAAATCGGAGATTTGCCGGCTAATGACCGGCACGTCACCCGCCCATGCGGGGTAAGCGCCTGCGGCGGCGATGCTGAGGACGATCGCCGCCAGGCGGCCGAGGCGCCTGGCGGTCATTCCGGGCGATTCCTTCCAGCGGCGTCAGCCGGCACGACGGAGCCGGCCGCCACGCGGCTGGGTGGATTGATCTTCGAACAGCGAGGCGAGCTGTTCGGTCATCGCGCCGGCAAGTTCGTCGGCATCGACGATCGTCACGGCGCGGCGATAGTAGCGCGTCACGTCGTGACCGATGCCGATGGCCAGCAATTCTACCGGCGAGCGTGTCTCGATCTGTTCGATGACGGCGCGCAGGTGCCGCTCAAGATAATTGCCCGGATTGACCGACAGCGTCGAATCGTCGACCGGCGCCCCGTCCGAGATCATCATCAGGATGCGGCGCTGTTCGCGGCGTGCGAGCAGGCGGTTATGCGCCCAGATCAACGCTTCACCGTCGATATTTTCCTTGAGCAGCCCCTCGCGCATCATCAGCCCGAGATTGGCGCGTGCCCGCCGCCACGGCGCATCGGCCGATTTGTAGATGATGTGGCGCAGGTCGTTGAGACGGCCTGGCGTCTGGGGTTTGCCGCCGGCAAGCCAGCTTTCCCGCGCCTGCCCGCCCTTCCAGGCCTTGGTGGTGAAGCCGAGGATCTCGACCTTGACGCCGCAGCGCTCCAGCGTGCGGGCGAGAATGTCGGCGCAGGTGGCGGCAACCGTGATCGGCCGGCCGCGCATCGAGCCGGAATTGTCGATCAGCAGGGTGACGACCGTGTCACGGAACTGGGTGTCGCGCTCCATCTTGAAGGACAGCGCCTGCATCGGATCGATGATGATGCGCTGCAGCCGGGCCGGATCGAGATAACCCTCTTCCAGGTCGAAATCCCAGGAGCGGTTCTGCTGCGCCATCAGGCGGCGCTGCAGCCGGTTGGCGAGACGGCCGACCGCGCCTTGCAGATGCGCCAGTTGCTTGTCGAGGAAGGCGCGCAGGCGCTCGAGTTCGGCGGCGTCGCAGAGTTCCTCGGCGGTGATGATCTCGTCGAACTCTTCGGTAAAGACGTGATAATCGACCTTCTCGTTGAAATCGGCAAAGGGCGTGTTCGGACGGCGGGTCTCGCCCGGCGTTTCCGAATCGTCCTCGCCCTCTTCCATCATGTCGTCGTCGGAGATTTCGGCGCCTTCGGTCTCGCCGTCTTCCATCTGCTCGTCGGCGACTTCGCTGTCTTCGACCGGGGCGGCATCGGTGCCGGCATCCTCGTCGACCTCGTCCTGATCCTGCTCGTCGCCGCTCGGCTGGTCTTCCTGATCCGACTGGTCGTCATTGTCGGCGTCTTTGTCATCGTCGCCGTATTCCTCGGCCATTTCCATGGCCGACAGCATGTTGCGGATGACCTTGGCGAAGGCCTGCTGGTCATTGATCGCGCCCGACAGATTGTCGAGTTCGGCCCCCGCCTTTTCCTCGATGAAGCCGCGCCAGAGGTCGAGCACCTTGCCGGCGGAGGCCGGCGGACGCTGGCCGGTCAGCTTCTCGCGCACCATCATCGCAACAGCTTCGCCGACCGGTGCGTCTTCCTGACGCTCGATGCCGGTGAAGTTCGCCTTGGAATATTTCTCTTCGGTCATGGAGCGCAGGTTGGTCGCCATGCCCTCCATGCGCAGCGCGCCGATCGATTCGACGCGCGCCTGCTCGACGACATCGAAGATCGCCCGGGCATCCGAGCCCTGCGGCGCCATCGTCGCATGCATCTTCTCGTCATGGCAGGCAAGGCGGAGCGCCATGGAATCGCCGAGCCCGCGGGTGACCGCCAGCTCATGCGCCGTCGGCCGCTTGGAAAGCTCCGGCAGCCGGATGCGCTCGCCGGTCATTCCAGGCCGTTCGTTGGCGAAGGTCACCTCGACATCGCCGTCGCCGGCGACCGAGCGCACGCAGCCGGATATCGCCCGGCGCAATGGCTCGACGTCGACGGGCGCGCCGGGCTTTGCTTTCGAATTGTCACCGCGAGCTGCCATGATCGGTCGGTCTCAGGCTCCGAGAACGATATTGGCGGCACTTTCCTTCAGCTCGACGCCGAAGGCCCGCTGATAGTGCTCGGCGACCAGAGGGCGCTCCAATTCGTCGCACTTGTTGAGGAAGGTGACGCGGAAGGCGAAGGCGAGATCGCCGAAGATCTCGGCATTCTCGGCCCAGGTGATGACGGTACGCGGGCTCATGACGGTGGAGAGATCACCGTTCATGAAGGCAGCGCGCGTCAGATCGGCGACACGAACCATCTTCGAAACGGTGTCGCGGCCTTCCCTGTCCTTGCCGAAGCTCTTCACCTTGGCGGCGACGATATTCACTTCGTGATCATGCGGCAGATAGTTCAGCGTCGTCACGATCGACCAGCGGTCCATCTGCGCCTGGTTGATCTGCTGCGTGCCGTGATAGAGGCCCGTGGTGTCGCCGAGACCGATCGTATTGGCGGTCGCAAACAGGCGGAAGGCCGGGTGCGGCCGGATGACGCGGCTCTGGTCGAGCAATGTCAGGCGGCCGGAGGATTCCAGCACGCGCTGGATAACGAACATCACATCGGGGCGGCCGGCATCATATTCGTCGAAGACCAGCGCCACATTGTGCTGATAGGCCCAAGGCAGGATGCCGTCCTTGAATTCGGTGACCTGCAGCCCATCCTTGACGACGATGGCATCCTTGCCGACGAGATCGATACGGCTGACATGGCTATCGAGGTTGATGCGCACGCAGGGCCAGTTGAGCCGCGCCGCGACCTGCTCGATATGCGAGGACTTGCCGGTGCCGTGATAGCCGGAGATCATCACGCGGCGGTTATGGGCGAAGCCTGCAAGAATGGCGAGCGTCGTGTCGCGGTCGAAGAGGTAATCGGTGTCGAGGTCCGGCACATAGGCGTCGCCCTTGCTGTAGGCGGGAACGCGGATGTCGGAATCGATGCCGAAGGCCTCGCGGACCGAAACGGTGGTATCGGGCAGTTCAGATATATCGAGGTCGATCTTGCTCATCATGTCTCCAAGGCGGGTGATGCCACCCGGCCATACTGTCTCAGGCCATGTCGCAACCGTGACGCCGCGATTTTATTCCGCGCCCGTCCAGGTCGGAACGTCGGCGATGCTTCTCCGGGACTGAAACGAAACCTCGGCGGGATAATGACCGCGTGCGAGCATTCTTGAAAGAGTCCCGGACAAGAAACGCCGCGTCCGGAAGGTCGGCGGAGGCGATGTCGGGAAAACGCACAAATATGAGCCGCGTTTGCCTGCGGCCTCAGCCGATTTGGACCATACCCGATTGAAGCCCAAGAGCAAGGACGGGAACTAACAAAAACCGTTCTGCTTCAACAATTGATAGGCCTGGATGACGGCGCGGAAACGCTCCTCCGAGCCGCGGTCGCCGCCATTGGCGTCAGGATGGTGCTTCTTGACCAGCTCCTTGTAGCGGCTCTTGATCTCCGCCGAGGTCGCATTGCCATCGAGACCCATCGTATCGAAGGCCTTGGTTTCCAGCGATTTCAGCTTGCGCGCCTGGGGAAACCGCGGCCCGCTGCCCTTGCCGCCTTCCTTGACGAAGCCGAAGGGATCGCGAACGCGGCTATAGGCGCCGGAGCGGACCTCCGAATGCAGCGGACTGTCCTTCGCCGACTTGTTGACGCCGACGGTCCAGGTCGGCCGGTGGCCGGTGATCGCTTCTTTCTGGTAGCGGGCGATCTCGCCGTCCGACAGACCGGAGAAATAATTGTAGCCCTTGTTGTAGTCCTTGACGTGCTCGAAGCAGAACAAAAAGAACTGGCCTTCCGCATTGCGTCCGACAGGAGCGCGATGCGAGCCTTTTTTGTCGCAGCCATCCCATTGACAGGTAGGCGGCGCCTGCTCTGTCTCCTGCTCGCGTTTGCGGCGTGTTCGGATGCGATCGAAATATTTGGAATCAAGTCTCATGGTGGTGCTAATTATGAGGCTGTCGCGAGGCGACAACAAGAATTGACAAACGGGTTTGTTGCTGGCTTGGTGGGAACCTTTTTCGCGAAGCAAGACCGGACGATGACCCTGCGAACCCGCATCGAAGAAAAACTAGTCGAAGCCTTCGCGCCGGAGCGCCTGAGCGTCGTCGACGAAAGCCATCTGCATGCCGGCCATCAGCCCGACATCACCGGCACCGGCGAAACCCATATGCGGGTGAGGATCGTCTCTGCCAAATTCGCCGGCATGTCGCGACTGGCGCGTCACCGGGCGATCACCGACCTCTTGAAACCGGAACTCGATGCCGGCCTGCATGCGCTGGCCGTCGAACCGGCAGCACCGAATGAGCCGACCCGCTGGTAACAAAGCCTACATGGAGACTGATCGCCGATAGTCCAAGCCGGGTCAGACCGGTTTTGCGCCGTCTTCCCCGGCGGGGCGGATGCGCAGCTTTGTGATGCGGTTCTTCTCACGCTTCATGACGATGAAACGCTTGCCGTAAAAGGTGAAGGCCTGGCGCTCTTCCGGAATGGTCATCGATTCATGGATGACCAGGCCGGCAATCGTCGTCGCCTCCTCGTCGGGCAGGTTCCAGTCGAGCGCGCGGTTCAAGTCGCGGATCGGCACGCCGCCGTCGACGACGACCGAACCGTCGGCCTCCTGGCGCACACCCTGGATCTCGATATCGTGCTCGTCGGAAATGTCACCGACGATTTCCTCGAGAATATCCTCGAGCGTGACGATGCCCTGCACCTCGCCATATTCGTCGACGACGACGGCGAAATGCTGCTTGCGGCGCAGGAAGGCGTTGAGCTGGTCTTCGAGGTTGGTGCTGTCGGGCACGAACCATGGCTTCTGCGCGATCTTCACGATATCGAGGTTCTGCGGTTCCATGTTCGGTTCGGCCAGCGCCCGCAGCAGATCCTTGGCATGAACGACGCCGATGATGTTGTCGATCGTGCCCCGCCACAAAGGCATGCGCGTATAGGGACTTTCGAGAATGGCGCGCACCACCGCCTCAGGCGGATCGTCGGCGTTGATCGCCCGCATCGCCGTGCGGTGGACCATGATGTCGGAGAGTTCGAGCTCGCCGAGATCGAGCACCCCGCCCAGCCGGTCGCGGTCGGCCTTCACCACCGATCCCTCGCGGTGCAGGAGGTCGACGGCACCGCGCAGCTCCTCATGCGCCGTCAGCATCGATACCTCCCGCGAGAGGTTGATGCCGAACAGCGCCAGGATCCGCCGGACGATCGCATTGACGAAGGAAGAGATCGGACCGACGACGAGAACGAAGAGCCTGGCCGGTACGGCGATGGCAAGCGCGAAACGGTCGGGTGTCGAAATCGCCCAGCTCTTCGGCAGCACTTCGGCGAAGATGACCAGGATGACGGTCATGGCGAGCGTCGCCAGCGCCACGCCGGAACTGCCGAACAGCCCGAGGAACAGGCTGGTGGCAATCGAGGAGGAGAGGATATTGGCGAGATTGTTGCCGATCAGCAGCGCGCCGATCAGCCGGTCGCGCCGCTCGATCAGCTGCCGGACGATGCCGGCGCGTTCGTCGCCGTTGACTTCAAGCGTATGGATACGGCTGCGCGAAACCGCGGTCAGCGCGGTTTCCGAGCCGGAAAAGAAGGCGGACATCAGCACGAGCGCCGTGATCGAAAGGATCTCCGGCCAATATGTCGCAAGAAATGCCAGAGCGCCTTCGACGGTCATTAGGGGTGTTTTTCCCTGAGAAAGTTGATCACCTCGGAGGCGGGAACGTCGTCGGCAACGAAGGATTGGCCGATGCCGCGCGTCAGGATGAAGGTGAGCCTGCCGCTCTTGACCTTCTTGTCCTGGGCGATCGCATCCATCAGCGTTTCGGCCGGCGGCAGCGCGCCCGGAATGTCGGACATCCGGGTCGGAAGGCCGACCTCTTGCAGATGCCGCTCGACGCGACGCGCATCGTCGGGGCTTGCAAGGTTCATCCGCGCGGAGAATTCATGCGCCAGCACCATGCCGATCGAGACGCCCTCGCCATGCACGAGACGGGAGCTGTCATAGGCGGTCGCCGCCTCCAGCGCATGGCCGAACGTATGGCCGAGATTGAGCAGCGCCCGCTGGCCGTTCTCGCGCTCGTCGGCAACGACGACATCGGCCTTCGCCTGGCAGCTGGCGGCAATCGCCTCGATACGGGCGGAGCCGCCTGCAAAAACCGCCTTCCAGTTGGCTTCCAGCCAAGCGAAGAAATCCGGCTTGTCGATCAGCCCGTATTTGGCGACCTCGGCGTAACCGGCGCGGAATTCGCGCTCGCTCAGCGTATTCAGCACATCGGTATCGGCCAGAACCAGATCCGGCTGATGAAAAACGCCGATCAGGTTCTTGCCGTGGCGGGAATTGATGCCGGTCTTGCCGCCGACGGAGGAATCGACCTGCGACAGCAGCGAGGTCGGCAGCTGCACGAAGCGCACGCCGCGCCTGATGATGCCGGCCGCAAATCCCGAGAGATCGCCGATGACGCCGCCACCGAGCGCGATGACGCAATCGTTGCGCTCGACGCGGGCTTCGAGCACCTTGTCGCAGGCGGTCATTAGATGCTCGAAGCTTTTGGTCTTCTCGCCGGCCGGCAGGACGACCGCAGCCGAGGCGATGCCCGCTTCATCGAGACTGGCGACGAGCGCCTTGAGATAGAGCGGCGCGACATTTTCGTCGGTGACGACAGCCGCCTTGCGGCCCTTGAGGCGAGAGGCGATCTCGGCGCCGGCCCGCGCGATCAGCCCCGGCCCGATCAGGATGTCGTAGGCGCGCTCGCCGAGCGGCACGTGCACCGTCTGGATGGCGGAGGCGGAGGGTATCGCATTCATGACGCTGCATTTTCCTTTTGAGCTTCGATCATCGCCTTCAGCACCTCGTCGGCCATGATTTCCTTGCGCACGTCGCGCGAGAGCACGGTGAGGTCGGCCTGCGCATAGATCGGGTAGCGCGCATTCATCAGGCCTTCGAGCGTCTGCTTGGGGTTTTCGGTCTTGAGCAGGGGACGGTTGTCGCGTTTATTGACCCGCTCCCAGAGCACGTCGAGATCGGCCTTCAGCCAGACGGAGACGCCACCTTTCATGATATGCCTGCGCGTCCGCTCGTTGATGAAGGCGCCGCCGCCGGTGGAGACGACCCGCGGCCCGCCCTTTAACAGCCGCTTCATCACCCGCGTTTCCAGCGCCCGGAATTCATCCTCGCCATAGGCTGCGAAAAGTTCGGGGATCGTCATGCGCGACACGCGCTCTATTTCGTGGTCGCTGTCGATGAAGGGAATGCCGAGCTGGCTGGCGACGATGCGGCCGACGGCGGATTTCCCCGCACCCATCAGCCCGACGAGGATCAGATTGCGTGAACCGAGCGCGGCGCGAGCTCTGCCTTTCAAGCTGTCAGCAACGGTCAGCAGTGGTTCACTCATCGGTCCATTCACACTTTGTTTGCAAACCGTATCGACAAATGCAGCTGGAGCGTCAAGTCGCGGACAAGGGAATCATGGCTTGAATAGCGCTTCTTGCACTTGCAGATACGCTTCTTATAACAGAAGCAGAGCATGAAGGAGTTGCCGGATGCCGACCCTGTTCCGTTTTCTGTTCGTCTGCGCGATCCTCGCCGGGACGGTCTACGGAGCGATGTGGGCGCTTGTGACCTTTGTCGAGCCCGAGCCGCGCGACGTGACCATCCGTATTCCGTCCGAGCGGGTCAATCCGCCAGCGACGGGCACGATCAACACGACCAGGAAGTGACCGGCATATGGTGGATCTGAGCCGCGTCCATGTGGAATCCTTCCTGGAGATGATGAGCGCCGAGCGCGGTGCTGCCGTCAACACGCTGCAATCCTATGAGCGCGACCTCGACGACGTCCACGCCTTCTTGAACGGCCGCAGCGTGCGGCTGACCGAAGCCGCTTCCGCCGATCTGGCCGCCTATCTCGCCTCGCTCGCCCGAAAGGGCTTCAAAGCCTCTTCCCAGGCGCGCCGGCTTGCCGCCATGCGGCAGTTCTACAAGTTCCTTTATGCCGAGGGGCTGAGGACCGACGACCCCACCGGCATTCTCGACGCGCCGAAGAAAGGCCGTCCGCTGCCGAAGACGATGGGTGTCGAGGAGGTCGGCAAGCTGCTTTCCCAAGCTGAGGCCGAGGCAGGCGATGCAGCGCCTGGCCAGTTGCAGCGCCTGCGCATGCTGGCGCTGCTGGAGCTGCTCTATGCCACCGGCATGCGCGTCAGTGAACTGGTTTCGCTTCCTGCCCGCGTGCTCGATCAGGAAGGGCGTTTCCTGATGATCCGCGGCAAGGGCAACAAGGAACGGCTGGTGCCGCTGTCGCAATCGGCGATATCGGCGCTGAAATCCTACGGCCGCCTGCTGGCGGTGGAAAATGCCGCGGCCAAGGATCCGCAGGAAAGCCCCTGGCTGTTTCCCGCCGCCTCGAGGGAGGGCTATCTGCCCCGCCAGGTTTTCGCCCGCGACCTGAAAAACCTGGCGATCCGCGCCGGCCTGACACCGTCGATGATCTCGCCACATGTGATGCGACACGCCTTTGCCAGCCACCTGCTTGCCAACGGCGCCGACCTGCGCGTCGTGCAGGAACTCCTCGGCCATTCGGACATTTCGACCACACAGATTTACACGCATGTCCTCGAAGAGAGGCTGCAGCAGCTCGTCCAGACGCATCACCCCCTTGCCAAACAGGCGAAAAAGCACGAATAGGACCGGCGACAAGGGGCGGAGCCAGGAAAACGCCCCGGGCACAAGGAACGGAAACGCACCTCATGCACAATTATCTCGACTTCGAAAAGCCGATCTCCGACCTCGAAGGCAAGATCATCGAGCTGAAGAAGCTCGCAACGGAAGACGAGAGCATCGACACCACCGATGAAATCGGCAGGCTGGAGGTTCGCGTCCGCGAGGCGATCGTCGAAATCTATTCCAAGCTCAATCCCTGGCAGAAGACCCAGGTCGCCCGCCATCCGCAGCGCCCGCATTTCGTCGACTACGCCAAGACGCTGTTCCAGGAATTCACGCCGCTCGCCGGGGACCGCAAATTTTCCGAGGATGCCGCGATCCAGGCGGGTCTTGCCCGCTTCCGCGGCCAGCCGGTCGCCGTCGTCGGCCAGGAAAAGGGCAACGACACCAAGACCCGCCTGAAGCATAATTTCGGCAGCCCGCGGCCGGAAGGCTACCGCAAGGCGATCCGCATCCTCGAAATGGCCGATCGTTTCGGCCTGCCGGTGATTTCGCTGGTGGATACGGCAGGCGCCTATCCCGGTGTCGGCGCCGAAGAGCGCGGCCAGGCCGAGGCGATCGCCCGCTCGACGGAAATGTGTCTCGGCGTCAAGGTTCCGCTCGTTTCCGTCGTCATCGGCGAAGGCGGCTCGGGCGGCGCCATCGCGATTGCCACCGGCAACAAGGTCTATATGCTAGAGCATTCGATCTACAGCGTCATCTCGCCGGAAGGCGCCGCCTCCATCCTCTGGCGCGATTCCACCCGCGCTCGGGAAGCGGCGACCAATATGAAGATTACCGCCGAAGACCTGAAATCGCTCGGCGTCATCGACGGCATCATTTCCGAGCCGCTCGGCGGCGCGCATCGCGATCCCGACAGCGTCATCGCCGCAACCGGCGACATGATCGCCAATGCGCTCGGCGAAATGGCGTCCCGTTCCGGCGAACAGCTACGCAACGAGCGCCGCCAGAAATTCCTCAATATCGGCCGCAATCTCTAAAGCCTGTCGCGCAAAAGTGTGCAGCGGTTTTGCGGCAACGACATGCGCAAAAACAAAGAGCTGAAGCGCGGGAAGCGAATCTGAAAGATCGCGACGCGCTTTCGGAAATCGCTGAGACTTTTCGGCATCATGTCCGAGACAAGTTTTGCTTTCACCGATTGGGGCCAAATCTTGGCCACATTGATATTATCTGTAGCAATCGCGCTTGCGGGGATGTTCAGGGCACGTCATAGGCTGGTAAGGATTTGTAAAGTATAAGCCGCCTATGATTCCGTCTGATGCCCGAACTCCATAGGCGGACCGGGTCGCATTATCTTTATGGGCTAGTTTGGATGCGCATACGTTATTTTGCCTATGTTTCCCTCATGGCGCTGGCTCTGACCGGCTGCAATGACGCGTTGGAAACCGCGCAGGTCGATCTCTCCAAGGTCAAGAACAAGGTCGAGCAACCGCTTCCGCCACATATCCTTGCCGCCATGTCGGCCAAGGGCATGGACCGCAATTCGCCGATCATGATTCGCATCTTCAAGGAAGAAGGTGCCATGGAGATCTGGAAGGCGAAGACCGACAACCGTTTCGACAAGATCGCCGACTACAAGATCTGCGCCTGGTCGGGCCGTCTCGGCCCGAAGGTAAAGACCGGCGACCGGCAGGCGCCGGAAGGTTTTTACGATCTGACGCGCGCCAACCTGAACCCCAACTCGAAATATTATCTGGCGATCAACACCGGCTTCCCGAACCGCTACGACGCGGCGAACGGCCGCACCGGCTCCGATCTGATGATCCATGGCGCCTGCTCGTCCTCCGGCTGCTATTCGATGACCGACCAGCAGGTGCTGGAAATTTACGCCTTTGCCCGCGACGCCTTCAAGGGCGGCCAGGCGACCGTACAACTGCAGGCCTTCCCCTTCCGCATGACGGCGGAAAACATGGTCAAGCATCGCCTCGACCCAAGCTACGACTTCTGGAAGATGCTGAAGGTCGGCTACGACAATTTCGAAGTGACGAAGCGCCCGCCCGAGGTGGCCGTCTGCGAGAAGAAATATGTCTTCAACCAGCAGGCAACCGATGGCGGCGCCTTCAATGCCGCCGGCAAATGCCCTGCCATGTCGACGCCGCCGGCCTTGACGGCCGCCCTTGCCTCCTACGGCAAGACCTATGATGCCGATTATGCCAAGGCGATGAGCAAATTCGACGGCATGGCCTGGTACGACCCCTCCGAAGCCGAGCGCAAGGCCGTGGTCGCCAAGACGCGCAAGGGCCGCGAACTCGCTTATGCCCCGACCGGCACCTCGCTGGAGGCCGGCCGCATGGTCAAGGTCGCCGAACTCGAAGACATGATGGCCAAGCGCACCGCCCAGGGCCTCGCCGCCAAATCCGCGCCGGGCGCCACGCCTGTTGCCCCTGCCCAGCCGCAGGCGCAGCCAATGGCCGTCGCCGCCGCCACCCCTGCGGTCGTGCCGGTGCCGACGCAGAACCCGCTGGCCTTTACGGCGCCCGAACCGCAGGAAACCGCGGAAGCTGCGGCAAAGAAGCCGTTCTGGAAATTCTGGGCGCGGAACTGAACGGCTTGAACCCCGTTCTCTACGATCTGCGCGGCCTGAAATGCCCCTTCCCCGTGATTAAGACACGCAAGAAGCTTGCCGCCATGGCAAGCGGCACGCTCATCCGCGTCGACACCACCGATCCGCTGGCGGTGATCGACATGCCGCATTTCTGCAATGAGGACGGCCACGAGCTGGTCGAGACCGAAAAGACCGAAACCGGCCACCGCTTCCTGATCCGAAAGGGCTAGATTCGCATGCCGGGAATGGCGAGCGGATTGTCGGACAGCGCCGCCCGATCCGGCATGTCGATGCGCGGCTTGCCGAGGAAGGCGTCGAACAGATCCTTGACGAAGGCTTCCGGCAAATCCTTGGTGATCAGAACCATGCGCGTACGCCGGTCGCCGGGATCCGGCCAGGCGGCAAGCCGCACCGGCGGATGGAAGATGCTCTGCACGCCATGCAGCACCAGCGGCCGATCCGGCCGGTCGGAGACGGAAACGATCGCCTTCATTCTGAGCAGCTTCTCGCCATGGGCCGAGCGCAGCAGATCGATGAACATGTCGAGCGCCATCGGATCGATCGGCTTTTCCTCGATGATCGAGAAGGAGCGGATCGAGGCATCGTGACGGTTGACGTCATGCGGGTCCTGATGCGCGTGATCGCCATCATGATCATGATGGTGGTGGCCGTGATGATCCGCATGACGATGATCGTGAGCGTGATTGTGGTGCGCCTCGTGCGCATCCTCGTCCTGCAGCCAGCGGCCGACATCGGCGATCTTCGTCGCCGGATCGTAGAGCCCGTTGACAAGCACTGCGGCGCTGCCGGCCTCAGTGCTGTCGGCGTCCATCATCGCGGCGCGCGGATTGAGCGCGCGCAGGCGCTGTTCCAGCTCGTCCGTTGCCTCAGCCATCGCCTTCTTCGAGACGATCAGCCGGTCGGCGACCGCCGCCTGCTTGCGGGCTTCCTCGTGATTGTCGAGCGTCTGCAGCCCGTTCACTGCATCGACCACGGTCACGACGCCGTCGAGTTCGAAATTTTGGGCGATGACCGGATTGCCCATGATCGCCTGCATGACCGGAGCGGGATCGGCAAGGCCCGTCGTCTCGATGACGACACGCTTCACCGGCTTGACCCGGCCCGTCTGCACGGCATCCATCAAGTTTGCCAGCGTGTCGACCAACTCGCCGCGCACGGTGCAGCAGAGGCAGCCGTCTGACAGTTCGATGATCGAATCGCCGGAGCTTTCGACCAGGAGATGATCGATGCCGACATCGCCGAATTCATTGATGATGACGGCCGCATCCTTCATCGCGGGATCTTTGAGGATGCGGTTGAGCAGCGTCGATTTGCCGGCACCGAGAAAGCCGGTCAGGATGGTGACCGGAATCCTGTCGTTGAGCGCGCTCATGTCGTTTGACCCTAGAAGCTGATCTTAGAAAGATGTCGGGCGCGGCATCGGCACCGGCACGTTGGCGATGCCTCCCGCCGTATCGCCGGTCGCCACCTTTTCCGGCTGCTGAGCTGGCTGCGGGTCCTGACCGGGAATGAGGCCGGCAAAGACGAAGCGCGGATCGTGGTCCATTTCCAGGATATAGGGCGACTGCACCCGCATGCGGCCGACTTCGTCGCGCGTTTCGCTGCGTATCTTGGCGCCCTTGGCGCTGCAGATGTCGGCGGAGATATCGGTCACCTGGTCCTGTCCCTGCCCGTAGGGCCGCAGCGAACCGAGCGTTTCATTGCCGGGAAACTGCGCGGTGAAGCCCTTCTGCAGAAGGTTCGCCGTCGCATCGGCGCGCGCCGCCAGGCTGTCGGTGCCGAGCACGACCGAGACGATGGTGCGGCCGTTGCGGGTCGCCGAACCGATCTGGTTGAAGCCCGAGGCGCAGATGAAGCCGGTCTTCATGCCGTCGGCGCCGGCGAAGCGGCCGATCAGCATGTTGAGGCTCGGCACGTTCTGCTGGCCGTTGGTGAAACCTTCCAGCGCAAAATAAGAGGCATATTGCGGAAAATCGCGGCGCAGCGCCACGGTCAGCACCGCAAGATCGCGCGCCGTCGTATATTGCCCCTTACCCGGCAGGCCGTTCGGATTGACGAAATGCGAATCCGTCATGCCGAGCTTCAGCGCCTCGCCGTTCATCCGCGTCACGAAGCCTTCCTGCGTGCCGCCGATGGCTTCGGCGACCGCAACGGCGATGTCGTTGGCCGATTTCACCATCAGGATCTTCAGCGCGCTGTCGAGCGTCAGCTTCTGGCCCGGCTTGAAATACATCTTGGCGGCCGGTTGCGCGGCGGCGCGCTTGCTCATGACGACAGGCGTATCGAGGCTGATCTGGCCGGCGCGGATGGCGTCGAACACGGTATAGACGGTCATCAGCTTGGTGAGTGAGGCCGGATACCATTTGCGGAAAGCTTCTTCATGCTCGAGCACGCGGCCGGTCTGCACATCGACGAGAATATGCGGATTGGCCGCAGCGAGCGGAACGGAGGCAAGAAAACCAGCCGTCGCGGCGACCGCGAAACTCAGCGGCCGCAAGGCGGCAAACAAACGGAAGTGGCTCGTCGACACGCTTTGTCCTTCGGATATCAGGAAAATCTCGAAACCTTCCCCTATTTAGCCTATATGGCTATGACATGGCAAAGGTCATTGACTAAGTAATTTCCACAGGCTCACGCCTCAGCCGCCTCACCCCCCGCCTCACGTCCTTGTGATGCGATGAACGATTGCCGGGATTTCATAACAGGAACGCCAACATGCCGATTTTGAACAGAGCCGCCGAATTGCAGGACGAGGTCGCCGAATGGCGCCGTCATATTCACGCCCGGCCCGAGCTGCTCTTCGCGGTTGAGGATACGGCCGCCTTCGTCGCTGAAAAGCTCAAGGAATTCGGCGTCGACGAGATCGTCACCGGCATCGGCCGCACCGGCGTCGTCGGCCTGATCAAGGGCAAGGGCGCAGGCCGCCGCACCGTCGGCCTGCGCGCCGACATGGACGCCCTGCCGCTGACCGAAATATCAGGCAAGCCCTGGGCCTCGAAGACGCCGGGCAAGATGCATGCCTGCGGCCATGACGGCCACACCGCCATGCTGCTCGGCGCGGCGAAATACCTGGCCGAGACGCGCAACTTCAACGGCAATATCGCCGTCATCTTCCAGCCCGCCGAAGAAGGCGGCGGCGGCGGCAACCTGATGGTCAAGGACGGCATGATGGAGCGCTTCGGCATCGAAGAGGTCTACGGCATGCACAATCTGCCGGGCCTGCCTGTCGGCCAGTTCGCTACCCGCAAGGGCGCGATCATGGCGGCGACCGACGAATTCACCGTCACCATCAAGGGCCGCGGCGGCCACGCCGCCCAGCCGCACCGGACGATCGACCCGATCGCCATCGGCGCCCAGATCGTCGCCAACCTGCAGATGATCGCCTCGCGCACCGCCGATCCGATCAGCTCGGTCGTCGTCTCGGTGACCAAGTTCAATGCCGGTTTCGCCCATAACGTCATTCCGAATGATGCGACTTTCGCCGGCACGGTGCGCACCCTCGATCCCGAAGTGCGCACGCTGGCCGAAACCCGGTTCCGGCAGATCGTCGAGGGCATCTCCGCCGCTCACGGCGCCGAGGCCGAAATCGGCTTCAACCGCAACTACCCCGTCACCATCAACCACCCCGACGAGACCGAGCATGCGGTCGCCACCGCCAGCGCCATTGCCGGGGAGGGCAACGTCAATGCCGAGATCGATCCGATGATGGGCGGCGAGGATTTCTCCTACATGCTGAACGCCCGCCCCGGCGCCTTCATCTTCATCGGCAACGGCGACAGCGCCGGCCTGCACAACCCGGCCTACGACTTCAACGACGAAGCCATCGCCCACGGCATCTCCTACTGGGTCCGCCTGGCCGAGCAGCGCCTCGGTCTCTGACAACAATTAAGGCTTGGCTTCGCGCCAAGCCTTTTGTATGCATGGCATCCAGTGGTCCCGTAGCTCAGCAGGATAGAGCACCAGATTCCTAATCTGGGGGTCACGCGTTCGAATCGCGTCGGGATCACCATTACTTCAGGAATTTATACGTGAAATAGACATCTCTCTTGTCGCATCTGTATTGCGGCCGGGTTCCTTGCAATTTCGGCTGATTTCATGAGAGCACGGCGGCTCCATGCAACATGTGGAGCGACAAGCTCAACAACAGCGGCTTACGTGCGTACGGAACCCACACTTTTCACAATCTGCCTCCGTTGCGCCACTCGAAACAGTCTGGCACGCTCACACAACTTTTGGGGGATTCGTGAATGAGCGGTGAGGTCCAGCAGATTGATTGGGAGCAGATTAGGCGGTCCAAATTTGCGAGCGTGAATGTACCGCCAGAGTGGCCGGCAGACGTAAATCCCGTGTCTTTAAATGGCGTTTCGCTCCTTGGTATTGATGCCAACAATAACCTCTATTGGGATGGGAAGCGGCTCCAACTCGCAACTCGCCTAGGAACAGTAGAGAGAGTACTTGCGGTGCTAGTCTCCATCGGCACCGTTTCAAGCGCGGTCATCGAGGGCTTGGACCTCTACCTCACGTGGACGGGCAAAAAATGAACGCCACAATAGACGCGATCCTCGCGGTATTTTCTTCAGCGAAGGACCGTCCGCTCCGGGAAGCTAGGGACCGTTCCTTGTCAAGGCCAAATCCAAAATTCGACAGCTTGTACCGTTGAGGATCGCCGGCCGTGGGAATGCCTCTCCGGCTACCTACTCTGCAATCGTCAACGCTCCGGCTTACGGCACCTGACGATAGGCTCGTCGCCTGCCGACAACGCGCCGCGTTCCCAATCCCAGAAACGCAGCCACGACCCAGCTACCGACAAACCCAATCACACCCCAGACAAGACCCGCAAAGCTGACGGGCACACCCGGCACAAAATCCCGCCAGGTATTGGCGAAGACGACATCATCCGGCTCCCGCAACAGCACGAAGGGCTTGGCGACCGGGGCGGCGGTGGCGAGTTTCAGTTGCTGCGACTGCAGGGTTTCGTAGCGCGTGATCGTGCTTTGCATCGAGACGCCGCGGTCGCGGAGGAAATCGTCGGAGGATTGCGCGTAGGTGTTCAGCGCCTGCTGGCGATCGAGGTGGTGGTCGGCTGCCTGTCTGTTGAAGTCCTCGACGATGACGCGCAATTCATCGATCGCGCCGCCGATCCGCTGGCGGTATTGCTGGGCAAATTCCGGCGCCTGCGAAAAGACCGTGCCGCCGGCAAGCCCGGCGACGATGGCGATGATCCTTGCAATCGATCTCATTCTCTCGATGCCTCCGGCGCTCTCCAGAAGTAACGATCCGTGGCCGCAAAGGTTTCTCTTCGACACAATCCGTAACGCTATGTGATTGAACCGACAGCGCTTCCGGCGAGTTGCTCCCGTGACCAACTGAGAAAGAGAGGCTTGTCATGAAACAGATTATCCTTGCCTGCACACTCGCTGCCGCATCCATCTTTTCCGCAATGCCGTCCCAGGCGGCCAGTGTGACGATCACCACGGGTGATGAGCGCCCGTACTACCGTGATTCGGAACGTCCCTATTACCGCCATCACAGCCCCTATTACCGCCACGACATGCGTCGGCGTTACGTTTCCCGCGACTGCTTTACCAAGACGGAAAAAATCCGCCGCCATGGCCATACGGTCATCAAGGAAACCAGGGTCTGCCGATAGGCGATCCACGCACGAAGCCCGGCTGATCGGCCGGGCTTTTCATCCGATTTCGTCACGCGGAACTTCGCCATATCGGCCGCGTTATTCGCGAAAGGAGTAAGCGTCATGCGTATCAAGATGACTCTTCTGGCAATCGCTTATGTCGCCGTCAGCGCCGTGCTGCTTGCCATCGCCTATCAGCCGCACGGGCCGGTGGCCCTGCAGAAGACGGATCGCATGGCCGGTTCGTCCTTCCTCGTCGAGCGCTTCGCCGGTTGATCGGCTGAGCGCTGAGTGAGAGACGACGACGCATCAATGCCGCTCATTGATCGGAGGCCCGCCGAGCAGGATCCGGTTCTGCACCGCATGCACGCCTTCGACGGCCCTGGCAACCGCGGTCGCCCGTTCGATCTCGCCGACGGTGCCGACCGTACCGGTCAGCACGATGTGCTCGTTTTCCATCGTCACTTCGACATCTGATGCATCGATGCCGCCGGCAATCGCCAGCGCGTTGGCGACGGCGGCTTCGACCGATGCGCGATTGGCAATTTCCGCTTCCATCTCGGGCTCGAGCCCGTGGAATGTCTGCTCCTTGAAAACCATGATCCGTTTCTCCTCAATATCCGAGCGTCAAACCTGCGGAGGAAACGCCCGTCGGCCGGTTTTGGTTGCAGGGCGGCTACCAGTTGAGGCGATAGCGCAGATTGACGCTGCCGGCCTCATCTGCCGAAAACGGATTGCTGACCGATGCATCGAGATTGAGGTTGGGCAGGATTGCCTGGTTGACGGCAACCGAACTCGAAAAATCGCCGCTGGCATTGCTGATGCCGGCGCCTGCCGAAAGGGAAGTGCCTGTCCAGGGATGGATCAGCTTCAGCGCCTGCGACGCCGTCACCGAGGCCTGTTTGATATCGACCGCGTCGTATTGGACGCTGATGGACCGGCTCGACTGCATATCGAGCGAATCCGACAGGATCCAGCTGCGGGAGCGGCTGAGCGTCAGCGCGCCGCTGCCGCGCAGCGTATCGACACTGATCCTTGCGCCCCGCTGCGATTGGCCTGATGGCGTGACGTTTGTCCTGACGATCCTGCCCCAGAGCATTGCCTGCTCGGAATCGGGCAGCGGCGCCCCGCCTTTGGTCGAGGCGAGCGCGATATCGGCGCCGGCGCTGGTTTCCCATTCCGCCGGCAGGCGGAAACCCATCGTCGCCTTGTAGGACCGGTCGGAGAGTTTGGCCGGCGCCCAGATCAGCAGGTCATCGGCCCTCGCCACCGAGGCGAGCGAGAAGAGGATGGCGAAGAGAAGGCAGGCTGTTTTGAATATCGTCATGAAATCCAACATTTCCACGGACACAGGGCTGCAGCGCACATGAATGCGCCCGCAGCACGCGATGAGGGATTGCGGCCAAGCCGCCCATCCCGGTTCATCCTCGATTTGTTTGCCGGAAAGCTAACGGCACTTCAGTGCCCGTTTCCGAAGGACGCCGCGGCGTCCTGAATTGCCATGCGACCGTGAACGGCGCGACGAATTTCGAATCCGCCAGCAACGGTGCAAGGATCACATCCAACCGTCGCACTGTAAACCCCTTCAAGGTCGAAATCTGCTGCACCGCACACTTGCCGCCCCCTGCAAAGCCTAGTAGAGCCTGAGCCTACGAGAGAAATTTTCGCGAAATTGCAGATAATGACCGGCAAAACCGCGCCGCGGCGCCTCAGCATCTTCGGCTCGACCGGCTCGATCGGCCAGAACACCCTCAATGTCGTCGATCATCTGGGCGGACGGGAGAATTTCGAAATCTCCGTGCTGACCGGCAACGGCAATGTCGAATTGCTGGCCCGGCAGGCGAAAGCCTCAGGCGCTGGGATGGCGGTGACGGCAAGCGACCGGCATTACGAAGCGCTGAAAAGCGCGCTTTCCGGCAGCGGCATCGAAGTCGCATCCGGAAAATCCGGCCTGATGGAAGCGGCCGACCGCGAGGCCGACTGGGTGATGGCGGCAATCGTCGGCACCGCCGGCCTGGCGCCGACGCTGGCCGCAGCAAAGCGCGGCGCCGATATCGCCCTTGCCAACAAGGAATGCCTGGTCTCGGCCGGCGATCTGTTCATCGGCGCCATCCGCAAGGGCGGCGGCAGGCTGCTTCCCGTCGACAGCGAGCACAATGCGATTTTCCAGGTGCTTGAGGAAAACCAGCGCCATGCCATCGAACGGGTCGTGCTGACGGCTTCGGGCGGCCCCTTCCGCACCGCCTCGCTGAAGGAGATGGCCGGTGTGACGGCGGAAACCGCACGCGCCCACCCGAACTGGTCGATGGGCCTGAAGATCTCGATCGACAGCGCCTCGATGTTCAACAAGGCGCTTGAAATGATCGAAGCCCGCCATCTGTTCGGCCTGACGCCCGAACAGATCGAGGTCATCATCCATCCGCAATCGATCATCCATTCGATGGTCGGCTATACCGACGGTTCGGTGCTGGCCCAGCTCGGCGCCCCCGATATGCGCACCGCCATCGGTTATGCGCTGTCTTTTCCGCTCCGGCCGAACCTGCCGATCGAGCGGCTGGATTTCGCCAAACTCGCCCGGCTGGATTTCGAGGCGCCGGACGAGCTGCGGTTTCCAGCCTTGCGGCTGGCGCGTCTGGCGATGACGCGCGGCGGTGTGCAGGGCGCGGTGCTGAACGGCGCCAAGGAAGTGGCGCTCGAAGCCTTCATCGAAGGGCGGCTGCCCTTCCTCGCCATGGCCGAGATCACCGAGAGGGTCATGGACGATCTGGCCGGCCTGCCGCCAGCCGCCGAGATGGACGATGTCTTCGCCGCCGACCGGCAGGCCCGGCAGAGGGCTGCAGACCTTATGAAACTGGAGATCGCCGGCTGAAAGTTACCGCAGCCGGTTGCCTGCCTCGTCGAACAAGCGGCAATCCGACGGTTCGAACAGCAGGCCGACCTGCTCGCCTGCCGCGATGCTGATCGGTGAGCGGTGCTCGACGGTCAGCGACTGGCCGTCGGCAAGCTGGCAGTAGAGATATTGCGTTCCCCCGAGATATTCCGAGAAATCGACGGTGGCCGTCAGCTTGCCCGACCGATCGGGCGCCACCTTCAAATGCTCCGGCCGCAGACCGAGCGTCACCGCGCCTCCGGCCGGCCGGCCCGTGCCGACCAAGGCGGTTTCGATGCGGGAGCCGGCGACTTCGACCAGTCCCGCCTCGCCCCAGCGGGCAATCAAGAGGTTCATCCTCGGCGAGCCGATAAAGCCCGCCACGAAGGTATTGGCGGGGTCTTCGTAGATCTGCCTTGGCGTTCCGGCCTGCTCGACACGGCCGTCGCGCAGCACGACGATCTTGTCGGCGAGCGTCATCGCCTCGGTCTGGTCGTGGGTGACGTAGATCATCGTGTTGCCGAGTTCGCGGTGCAGGCGGGCGATCTCGATGCGCATCGACACCCTGAGTTCCGCATCGAGATTGGACAGCGGCTCGTCGAACAGGAAGACATCGGGCTTGCGCACGATCGCCCGGCCGATCGCCACACGCTGGCGCTGGCCGCCCGAAAGCTGCCCCGGCCGCCGGTCGAGAAGATGATCGATCTTCAGGATGGCGGAGGCGGCCTTCACCCGCGTCTCGATCTCGGCGGCATGGGTGCGCGCCATCTTCAGCCCGAAGGCCAGATTGTCACGCACGCTCATATGCGGATAGAGCGCATAGGACTGGAAGACCATGGCGATGCCGCGCTCGGAGGGATCGAGATCGGTGACCATGCGTCCCTTAATCTCGACCTCGCCGTCGGTCACATCCTCGAGGCCGGCGATCATGCGAAGCAGCGTCGACTTTCCGCAGCCGGACGGGCCGACGAAGACGACGAATTCACCCTCTTCGATCGTCAGGTCGATCCCGTGGACCACCTGCAGATTGCCATAGCTTTTGCGCACGTCCTGGAGCACGACGCTCTTGTTAGCCATACCGTTCGTCATCCCCAAACGACCTACTTGTCCGACTGGACCCAGACGAGCATCTCTCCGGGCGCGCGGTTGTCCCAGAGATGATAGGGCACGAAACGCGCGGTGGCGACCTGCCTTTCGGCCGGCGCATTGCGGTAGAGCGGTGTTCCCCAGTTCGACGTCTCCTCGCGCTCGACCTTGAGATCGAGGGCGACGGCATCGTTGAGATCCTTCAGCACGACGGTTTCGGCGGCCGGAAGTTTACGGGGCAGGACGATGGCGTTGAGATCCTCGCCATTGTCGGTCGTCTCGACGCAATAGACCAGCGGGCCGCGCATCAGTGCGACACGGCCGGCATCCTGGCGCACCTTCGGATTGGCATATTGCGGGCGCAGCGAAAGCGGCAGGGAAAGGGCGACACGATCGCCGTCGGCCCATTGGCGATCGATCCTGGCATATCCGTCGCGGATATTGGCAGCGAGATCGAGCATTTCCCCATTGACGCTGAGGGTGGCGCCCTCGGCCCAATCGGGAATGCGCAGCGACAGCGCGAATTTGGCCGGCGTCTTGAGCCTGGTGGTAAAGGCGACCGCGCCATCCCACGGGTAGTTGGTGGTCTGCTCGAGTTCGACTTCGGCGCCGTTGGCGAGCTTCAGCCGGGCGGTGCTTTCGCCGTAGAGATGCACGGCGATCTCATCGTCGGCAACGGCATACATATAGGAGCCGATCGAGGTCACCAGCCGGGCGATGTTGGGCGGACAGCAGGGGCAATGATGCCATTTCCAGCGATGATGCTTGCCCGCACTTTCGAGCGGATTGTCGTAGAAGAAGGTCTTGCCGTCGGTGGAAAGGCCGGGCAGCGCGCCGTTATAAAGCGCCTGCTCCATGATGTCGGCATAACGCCGGTCCGGGCCGCGCCCGAGCATGCGGCTTGCCCAGAAGACCAGGCCGACCGACGCGCAGGTCTCGGCGTAGGCCGTGGCATTGGGCAGGTCGTAATAATCGGTGAAGCCCTCGTTGGAGGCGGCCGGGCCGATGCCGCCGGTGATGTACATCTGCTTGGTGGTCAGATCGTCCCATAGCGTTTCCAGCGCCGCCGTCAGGCTGTCGTCCTTATATTCGGTAGCGATATCGGCCATGCCGGAATAGAGATACATGGCGCGCACGGCATGGCCGACGACCTTGGTCTGCTCGCGCACCGGCTGGTGGGCCTGGCCATACTCATAGGTCTTCTGATGGAAGTCAGCGGCGCTCCGGCCGTCGCGAGCGGCTTCCGCCGTGAAGAAGTGCGGCTCGGTGCCGCGCTCGTCGATGAAGAATTTCGACAGTTCGAGATATTTCTTTTCGCCGGTGACGCGGGCGAGCTTGACCAGCGCCAGCTCGACCTCCTCATGACCGCAATAGCCCGGAAGCTGGCCCTCGCCATGGCCGAACATGGTGATCATGTAATCGGCAAAGCGGCACATGATATCGAGCAACTTGCGCTTGCCGGTCGCCTGGTAATAGGCGACGGCGGCTTCCATCAGATGGCCGGCGCAATAGAGCTCGTGATGGTCGCGCAGGTTGGTCCAGCGGCGGGCGGGCTCGACGCGCTGGAACCAGGCGTTGAGATAGCCGTCCTTATCCTGCAGTCTCTCATACATGTCGATGATTTCATCGGCGCGCGCCTCCAGCTTCGGGTTCGGCCGGCGATAGAGCGAATAGGCGATGGTCTCGATCGATTTGCCGAGATCGGAATCCCAGAACATCTGCGTCGTCCCGCCCCATGGCTGAATGGGAATGACGACGCCGGGGCTCGGCTGGGAAACATCGATCGCCTTCAGCATGCCGGCCTCGACGCAGCGGTCGAGCAGGGTCTCGGCGGTGGAATTGCAGACGGCGTCCTGCCATTTGCCCCAGAAGCCGCCGAGCTCCACATCGGGAACGGCGACGGGACGAAACTGGCGGTCGTTGCTTGATTTGGTCATGGGTTCGACTTCCCTGTGGTTATTTCACCGCGCCGGCCATCAGCCCGCGCATGTAGTAGCGTTGCAGGAGCAGGAAGACGATCAGGCAAGGGATCGTCATGACGACAACACCGGCCTGCACCGCTCCCCAGTTGATGGCGCCGAGCCGACCGGCGCGAACCGCCGTCATCAGCACCGGCAGAGTGTATTTCTCATTGCTGGAGAGCAGTACCAGGGCGGCGAGAAACTCGTTCCAGGCATTGAGGAAGGCAAAGATCGCGACCGTCGCCACGCCCGGCAGCACCAGCGGCAGCAGAACGCGGGCGAGAAGCCTGAGATCGCGGGCGCCGTCGATGCGAGCGGCCTCCTCGATTTCCTTCGGCACCGCATCGAAGGCGTTGCGCATCATGAAGACGGAGAAGGGCAGCTGCAGCGTCACATAGACGAGCGTCAGCCCGATGAGCGAATTGTTGAGGCCGAGCTTTGCCAGGATGATGAAGAGCGGCGTCAGGATCGACTGGAACGGGATCATCAGCGTGGCGATGATCAGCACGAAGAGCGCATTCTTCATCGGGAAGCGATAGCGCGAGAAGCCGTAGCCGGCGAGCAGGCTGACGCCGACGGTCAGCACCACGGTGGCGACCGAGACGAACAGCGAATTGATCATGTGCCGCCAGATGCCGGCGCCGAACGTATCGAGCAGCGCATAGGCATCGAAGCTGACGCCCGATGTCGGCCATGGCGGCAGCGGCGGCAGGCTGGCTTCGGTCCCCTGGCGGAAGGAGGCGAGCAGCGTGATTGCAAACGGCGCCAGGAAGAAGATCGAGATGGCGATGCCGGTGAGATGACAGGCCGATTTCACGCGGAAGGCCTTGCGGGCACGGCGTTCCCTCGAGGTGCTCATGGACGCTCCTCCCCGACCCGCAGCAGCCAGAGCTGCACGATGCTGATCGCCACCAGGATGGCGAGCAGCACGATCGACAGTGCCGCGCCATAACCGAGATTAAACGACACGAAGGACTGGTTGAAGATGTAGTAGACCACCGAGATCATCTTGTTCTGCGGCCCGCCCGAGGTCATGATGTAGAACTGGTCGAAGGCAAGGATCGAGCCGGTGACGGAGACGATCAGTGCCAGCGCGATCGTCTTGCGCATCAGCGGCAGCGTCAGATGCCGGAAACGCTGCCAGCGGCCGGCGCCATCGATGCGGGCCGCCTCCGTCAGTTCGGAGGGAATGGCCTGCAGGCCGGTGAGAAGAATGATCATGGTGAAACCGGCGATCTTCCAGACGACCATCACCACAACAGTCAGGAAGGCGGTGTCGAAAGTCGCCAGCAGATTGGGGCTCTTTTCGACAAGACCGAGCGCCTTCAGGGCCGGGCCGATGAAGCCGCTATCGACATTGGCAAGCCAGACCCAGAGCAGCGAGGCGGTGGCGAGGCCGACGACGACGGGCAGAAAGATGACGGTGCGATAGGCGCTGACGAACTGCCGTTCCTTCTCGACGAAGATGGCGAGCGGAAAGGCGACGGCGAAGATCGCGATGGTGACGATCACCGTGTAATAGGCGGTGAAATTCAGCGCCGTCACGAAGCGCGTGTCGTTGACCATGCGGTAATAATTGTTGAAGCCGATCCAGCGCGACGCCCCCATCAGCGGCCAGTTGTGCAGGCTCATCCATCCGGTGAACAGAACCGGCATGATGAAGAAGACGATGACCAGCGCCATGGCCGGCGCGATATAGGCAAGGCCGCGCCAGTTCGATTGGCGCCGTCGCCTGCGCCGAGGCAATAGGGTCTCTGAGCCGGAACCGGTCATCGAAACGCTCCGCATCTGTCGGTTGGGATTGGCCGGGAAGCTGCCACCGCTCCCCGGCCGCGGCCGGGGGAGAGTTACTGGCCGCTATCGATGATCGATTGCATTTCCGACTGGGCGCTCGAAAACGCGCCGTCGACATCGTCGCCGAAGATCGCAGCGTTGGTGAAGCTTGCCCACGGGCCGTTGGCGCTGTTGATCAGGTCGTTGAACTGCAGCGTATAGGGCGTCTTGGCGACACTGATCGCCTTGAGGCCGACCTGCATGCGCGGATCGAGACCTTCGAGCACCTTGTCGGCAATATCGCCGCGCGTCGGCAGGCTGCCGTATTTCGCCATGATCTTCTGGCCGTCTTCCGAATAGACATATTCGAGGAAGCCCTTCACCGCGTCGATCTTCTTCGTGCCCTTGGTGATGACAAAATTATCGCCGCCGGCAAAGGACGACGGCTTGCCGTCGACGCCCGGAATGAGGGTCACGCCGAAATTGATGTCGGGATGCTCGGTCACCAGCGTGCCGATGGCAAAGGCGCCGAGGCTCTGCTGGCCGATCTTGCCATTGGTGAAGGTCAGGAAGTTGGCGCCGGTATCGCTGGCCGCACCCGCCGGCACCAGGTCCTTCTTGACCATGTTGCGGTAGATGTCGACGGCCTTGCGCATCTCAGGCGTATCGAGCGTCGCCTTTTTGCTGTCGGCCGACAGGATATCGGCGCCGGCACCCCAGGTGAGCGGCGTGAAGGTGAAGATCATGCAGCCGCCACAGCCGCCGCCGGAGAAATAAAAGCCGTAGGTATCGTCACCGAGCGCCCGGATCTTCTCGGCATTGGCGGTGATTTCATCCCAATTCGCGGGTGCCTTTTCCGGGTCGAGACCGGCCTTCTTGTAGAGATCCTTGTTCCAGGCGAAGACCGATGTCTCCACCGACAGCGGCAGGCCGTAAATCTTGTCCTGATAGGTGCCGAGACGGACATGCGAAGGCGACAGCGAGTTGAAATAGGGCAGCGATTTCGCCCAGTCCGTCAGATCCTCAAGCTGGCCGGCCGCGGCAAAGGCGGGATTATAGATCAGATCCATCGACAGGGCGTCGGGTGCCTGTCCGCCGGCGATCGCCGTTGCATATTTCTGCACCAGCTCGGAGAACGGCACCTCGGTCATCACGACCTTGTTCTCATGGCCGGCATTATAGGCTTCGACGACCTTCTTGAAGGCGTCGCCGATGCCCGAGCGAACCCACATTTCGACATTTTCAGCCGCCGACGCAGCCGAAAACAGGCACAAGGTAGCGATGCTGGTCGCCGCCAAAAGACGCTTGATCATGACACTCCTCCCGATATGGCGCATCTCCCTGCGCCTTTGCTCATTCCCTAGATCTCATTCCCTTGATCATCCGAGGTTCTGCCCCCGCATGACTGCCGGACGATCAGCCGGCACGGCAATTTCCTCACTCCCGGTTCGACGGGCCGTCCTTCCGCAAGCGCCAGCACCGTCAATCCGGCCTGCCGCCCGAGCTCCTTCAACTCCATATCCACCGTCGTCAGCGGCGGCCGCGTCTGGGCCGCGACAATCTCCCAATTGTCGAAGCCGATCACCGAGACATCCTGCGGCACCTTGACGCCGCGCTCGCGCAGCGCATCGGCGGCACCGCGGGCGATCTGGTCGTTGCCGCAGAACAGCGCGTCGGGCTTTTCTCCCGGCCGCTTCCAAAGCTTCTCGACCGCCTCATGGCCCCAGCTTTCCGACCAGACGCCGTAAAGCACCGGCTCGCGATGACCTGCCACCTCGTGATAGGCGCCGGCGCGTTCCCGCACCGAGAAGAAATCCTCCGGCCCGGTGACATGGGCAATCCGCCGCCGCCCGATCTTGGCGAGCCATTCCACCGCCAGCCGCGCACCCTGCTCGTCGTCCGAACGAAAGGTAACGCTGTTCTGCGTCCCCTCGGTGAAGGCGTAGACGACAGGCACATGCAAATTCGACAGATCGACGGGCAGGCGCCGGTCCAGCCGCTTTCCCGTGGCGATGATGCCGTCGACCTGCTTGTCGAGCATCGCATCGACATGGATCTGGGCGAGCGCCGGATCGTCTTCGATGGCGCAGAGGAAGACCGAAACCCCATGGTCGACCAGCGCGTCCGAGATACCCGCCATCACCGGCAGGGTGAAACGGCCGTAGGTGTCGTTGGTCAAGAGCCCGATGGTGAAGCTGCGCTTGCTGAGAAGACCTCTCGCCAGCGCATTCGGCCGATATCCGATTTCGCCGGCGATGCGCTTCACCCGCTCGCGCGTTTCCGCGCCCATCCGGCCGGTGTCGTTGAGCGCCTTCGACGCGGTCGATATGCTCACCGCGGCAGCCGCCGCCACCTCATGGATGGTGATCCTGCCTCTTTTTCCTCCCGATATGCTCAGACTGTCCTCCTTCTGAAGTGGCTTGAGAAAAGCTTTTACCAACCGCTGTGTCAAGTGAGAAAAGGTTTTCCCATGTAGTTCAGGCGTTGTCAGCGGGAGGACGGTCGGCGGCAAGGCGTAAATGCAGCGGAAGGAGCCACGCGCATCGGCGGCATCGAGGCGGCGCCGAGCGGATGATCGGAGTCAGGGCAAAGAAGATTGGCCGGCGGCAGAGGCGCACGGCTGATCACCGCCAGGACCTCCGATGGAGGTCCTGAATGGCGCGGTCATCGAAAAATCAGGCGACGTGCCTGGCCAGCGCGCAGCGCGACCAGAGCGAATGCAGCGCTTCGACCAGATGGGCGATGTCGGCATCGGAATGCAGCGGCGTCGGCGTGATGCGCAGACGCTCGGTCTTCTTCGGCACGGTGGGATAGTTGATCGGCTGGAC